>JACCDV010635809.1_pt1 | contig 81386 bp, 84 predicted proteins | sample 7446131 | NCBI WGS metagenome assembly JACCDV01 (sample SAMN15323448, study PRJNA562643) | freshwater metagenome | isolation source: river surface water | place: USA:Blue River Watershed | collected 2017-08-17
AGCAACGCGCTGACGATCACGGGCGCGGCAGATATTGACGGCGCCTACACAGGTCTGAGCAGCTTGAGCATCAGTGGTGCAGCCAACCTGGGTGCGAACATCACGACCAGTGGGTTACAGACCTACATGGAGGCAGTGACCCTGAGCGGCGGCGATCGTACGCTGACAGGTAGCACGATTAATACTCGGAGCACGCTGGCTGGTGGAAACAACGCGCTGACGATTGCAGGCGCTGCAGACATTGATGGTGCGTACACGGGACTGAGTAGCTTGAGCATCAGTGGCGCAGCTAACTTGGGCGCCAATATCACCACAACGAGCGCGCAGACTTACCAAAGCGCAATGACCTTGAGCGGAGGCGACCGCACATTGAGCGGTTCGGGTCTGAGCCTGGCGGCAGTGGACTTGGGCAGCAACACGCTGACGGCAAACGAGGCAGGTACAGGCACGATCAGCGGTGTGATCAGTGGCATAGGCGCTTTGACCAAGGCCGGTAATGGCGCCTTGACCTTGAGTGCTACCAATACCTACAGCGGCGTAACGACCATTGCGGTGGGAACCTTGGTTGTGACCGGTGCTTTGAGCGATATGACCGCGGTGTCGAATGCCGGTACGTACAGCGTGCAGTCCACAGACACCATCAGCAGCTTGTCTGGCACGGGTGCTGTATTGCTCGCCAGCGGCAATACTCTGACTGTAGGCGATGCTGGCGACGCCACCGTCTCAGGTGTGATCAGCGGCGCAGGCGCGTTGACCAAGGTCGGCACGGGTACCTTGACTTTGTCTGGTGCCAACACCTACAGCGGAGACACGACGGTGAATGCGGGTACCTTGAAGCTGACGGGCGCCTTGAGCGCTGGTACCGATTTGGTGTTGAATGGCGCCTCTGTGTGGGATCTGCAAGCATCGCAGACGGTGGCTAGCTTGAACATGGCCGCTGGCAGCAGTATTACGCGTAGCGCTGGGACATCTGACCTGACGGTGAGTGGCGCATCGACACTAGCCAACAGTGTGAACACCAGTGGAGCTCAAACTTACCAAGGCGCGGTGACTCTGGGCAGTGATGTGTTGTTGAGCACAAGCAATGCGAACGTGACCTTCAATGGGTCCGTTGACAGTGCAAGTGGATCAAACAAGGCGTTGGACATACGGGCGGGTGATGGAACTGTCCAGTTTGACCGGTCTGTAGGCTTCAACGCGCCGCTGGCCCGTTTGACGACCGCTGCTGTTGGCTCTTTGAGTGGTGTCACGAAACTCGGGACGGGTTTTGGTTCCGTGACGACGTCGGGTGATCAGGTTTATAACAACATCACGATGGTTGATAACCTGAGCATGACCACTGCGCGAGACGCCGGATCCGTGGGCGTGACAGTGACCACCGAAACCGGTGGTACTGCTGTGGTTTATCCGGCGCGCTTCACTTCCACTGCTGGTGACTTGAATTTCCTGGGTACGGTCGATGGCGGTGGCTATGCCAAGACGAACATGCGCAGTCTGCAATTGCAGGCGGCAGGGCAAGTTTCGCTCAATGGCACTGTTGGTTTTGATCCTGCGCTTAACAACTCAAGCGCGATTCTTGATAACTACACCCGCCACTACGGCATTTATCGTTTCGATGTGACGGCGCCGACTATCAATGTATTGGCTGACATTGCAGCCTATGAAGAGGTGACATTCAATGGCAGCACCTACATTGGTGGCACAGGGACGAACGGGACGTACCGCCGGATTTACTCGATTGACCCTAAGATCACTTTCAATGGCACTGTGGATGGCTATGGCGGCACCGATGGTGTCTACACCCTGGATGCCCGCGCACTGAGTCTGGACAGCCGACTGCCGGATCCGGAAATCAACTTTGGAGCAGATGTAGGTGTAAGTCGTGCTTTGGCGGGTCTGATGGCTACGGTGGCGCGTTTGGATGTGGTCGGATTTGACCGCCTGTCCAACGGCAATGCCCCTTCGCGCAGTCAAACCGACTTCGACATGCCGAGCGCTCCTAACGCAGGCACCATCCGCTTTGCCGGCAATGTGGTGACCACGGGGCAGCAGAGCTTCCTGGCAAACCGTTTTGTGATCGATACCTCATCGGGCAGCAATGCGCTGGAGTTCAATGCTGCTTCTGGGGATGTGGATTTCACCGTGGGTCAGGGCCGGATGGTGTCCGCAACAGGGGGTTCGCCCCGTATCCGTTTTGGCAACCGTCCCTCGTCAGCGACCATCAGTGCTCTGCAGTCCTCTGGCGCTGTGATTACCTCGGAGCCGAATGATTTGTCCGAGTTGGTCAAGTTGCGTGAAACCCGCAAATTGTCGGAGGCTAAGGTCATGGAGCAGGACCTGGACAAGCGTGCAGGGCAGGCGCCAAGTGTGGAGGTGGGTGACCTGATTCCGCTGAATTGCGCATCTGTAGACGAAGAGCGCTGTATGCCCGAAACCGGAACGGCCAAAACCCCGGACCAAGACACCAAGATCAGTGGTCTTTGAGGTGTGAAAACCTTGCCCCGTTTCCAGCTATAATGTTGAGCTTGATCGCTTGCTACAAAGCAGTTCGGTCAAAGACCTCTGGAGATATAGCTCAGTTGGTGAGAGCGCGGGATTCATAACCCCGAGGTCGGTGGTTCAAATCCACCTATCTCCACCAGATCCAAGGGGACAGACTTTCTCTGTCCCCTTTTCTATTTGGGCTTTCGGCCCAGTGGCGGCGCGGTTCGGGGCATGGCCTTGAGGTCGTGGCCCATCAAAATCCCCCTGTTTTTGAGTTCTTGGCGATAGGTTTTCTCTCTTTTCTCTGTTTGGCTCGAGGTCGTCACCTCGAGGTAGACCTAGGATTCATGCGGGTTGCAGCACGGTGGTTTGATGTGAACTAAAACCACCATGGTCGCCGGATGTGTGTCAAAAAGCCGTTGGTTTTACAAATCTGTTGTGGCTCCCGCTTGGGAGTTGAAGCCGCTTTTGGGTGATTTTTGTCGAGAGGCGCTTTGCAGCGATTGCGGACATCAGCTCAGGCTTGTTTGTGATTGATGCCAACTGTAAGACAGTGCCCATTGACGTTTTTTGAAAAAAATGGTTCAGCTAGCATGTGCTGTATCCATCAGGTCAAAGCGAAGAGCATCACATGGTCCACAAGATTTCAAAAGCAACTAGCTATCTGGAAACGTTCACCATAGACTTGTCGGGCAATCACGCCATGCGGTCTTATGCCACTGGATTCTTCATCCGAACGGCCGATTCCGTCTTGCTGATAACAAACTGGCATGTCGTTTCCGGACTAGACCCGGCTGATACAAGCAAAGCCGCGAAGGCAACGCCAGTTTTGTTGAAGGCCACCGTTATAAGCAAAACACAGATGGTCACGGAGCTGACAATCCCGCTATACGACGAGAAGTTATCGCCCCTTTGGTTTGAGCATTACTTGGGGTCGGAGGTGGATCTCGCGATATATAGACTGCCAGCCACTCTAGACAAATATTTTGATTTCATTGACGTCCATTCCGTAGAAGACGAGACTCATATAGATGAGCGAGTGGCGAACGACGTATTTATTGTTGGTTATCCCTTCTCGCGTGATGAGTTCAAGAACTCATTCGGTGATGATGCGCCCTATTACATGCCGGTGTGGAAGCGCGGGAGTCTGGCCTTTGAACCCAAGTTGAGGCTCAAGGGGCGTATGCTCTTGATTGATGCTCTTTCCCGCGCCGGAATGTCCGGGTCTCCCGTCTTTCTTGCTCATGATGTTGACATGATGGGTACGAAAACAGCCGCCAACGTAACGCCTTTGGCTCGGTTAGCTTCCGGCGATACAAGCGCACTATATGACCTCGACCCAAGTGCACTGATCCATGGGAAAGTACGCAAGTTCAGATTTCTCGGTGTGTATTCCGGCACCTTCGGTACAACCAAACTTGCAGAGATCGCGCTGGGAAAGTGTTGGCACATTGACATTCTTCGCGAGGCTATTGAGACCCCCCAACGAGGAAAGATGCCCGCACACAGCCCTTTCGAGAATAAGCACTATGCAGAAATTCTTCGAACAATTGAGGGAAAGCTCGTGATCAAGGACATGGACGGTCACCTTAAAGAGGAAGTGGATCTCAATAGGATGAAGTGATTTCTACTCTTGAGCTGGCGTCCTTAGTTTCTCATTTCATCTAAGGGAATGACTAGTGCTTGCATCTACATAACGTCCAAATCAAGATTCGACGGATGATTGCTGACAGCCTCAAGCGGGTATTCGACGGCGAACTGCAAGTTTGCAGCGGTTGCTGTCGGTGGTCGCAGGCGAGCGTACTCACCCTGCTGACACTAAGCGGTCACGGCCGCGTGCGAGAAACACTGGCCCGTATGCCGGCTGTACTAGGGATGCTCCGGTAGGGATGACTTAGTCTGATGTTTTGTCGCGGGGGAGCCGTGCGCTTACGCTGCGGGCTCGCCACCCGGTGCTGCAGGTGCCATCGCAGGACGGCTGACGTCCCAGAACTTGTAGTTCATCTTGGTTTCCATGTCGTAGATGACGCCACGAAGTTCCTCAGCCTTGGATTTGGATATTTGGCCTGAGCGCTCCTGGCTCTTGATCATTTCAAGCCACCGGGTTCGTTCATGGAAGCGCTCGCGGTTCAGCTTAAGGCCTTCCACTGTCAGCTTCGTCGTGACGTCGATCAGTGCCGGGTACCTCAGGCACAAGTCGATAGCCGGCCTTACATGCTCAGTGATGTCTTCCCAGTCGGTTTCTCCTGCCGCGTCGTCGGCCAGCTTGTCGAAATGCGCCGGCGCGATCACATAGTCGTTTGGGATGCCAACGCCGGTGAGGCCGCAACGGTCATAGACTTTGCGCACCAACTCCGAGCAGTAAGCGAAGCTCTTGGCGGACCGCTTGGTCGGCAGCACCTTGTAAGGCTGCGCGAGGTAGTAGGCGCAGGCGAGCATCACGGTATCGGAGTCCTTTACCTTGCTACACCGGATCACACGCCAATCGTCCCGCGCATTCATCATGAGCTCCGCGATCGTGCGATTGGAGACGCCTACTTTGGGCATTGCGTCGATGCAGAGGAAGTCCGTGAGGATTAGGGCGACGTGGCTTGACCGTGCCTGGGGATACAGCTTCTTCTGCAGATTCACGAGCACGACCGAGTCCGGATTGGTCATCAGGATCACGTCACCTGGTCTGAGTAGGCCGTCGACCGCACCTACTTCTTGCATGAAGGCGTTGGGCTCTTGGCGGACCATGGCCCGGTGCAGGTCGAACTGATCTTCGGGCACACCCGAGGCACGAGCCGCCATGTCAATCACCGCATCCGGCATGGCCCGCATTGCCTCAACGATCTTCTTAGCTCCCTCGTCAGTAGCCCCTTGCAGCAGCACCTTCGACAAGGCCCCGGGATGAACAGTGGGCATCACCTTCTCATTGTTGTCCATTACTTCGCCTCCCATAATTTTTCAGCCTGTTGCCCAGCTTAGGGCGTTGTAAAAGTTTCGCACCCAAAACGGACTTGTCGCAAACAGAGCCGGAGTTCCCGCTTTGTTAAACGGCTTTCCCCCCCAAATCTTGAGCTCGGCCGCTGCTTTTGACACTGAGCGCACGGGTCCGCTTCGAGCGCTAGGTCGTCGCCTTTGAAGCCGAAGGTTTGTTCTCGCTGTTGGCGTCGATGAGAATGATGTCGGGGTTGCCGACTAGCTCGAGTGTCTTTAGGATTCGACGCACCTTTTCCAGCTCGGATTCGCTGAAGTACAAGATGACCTTTAGAGACCGCTTCGTGTTGCTTGCCTTCTCGTAGATGGTGACCTGGTTGCGCAGGTTCTTCTCAAGGCTGGTATTGCTGGCCAACTTGAACTCAACAAGGCCGGCGTTCGCCTTACCCATCGAAATCTTGTAGTCAACCGGGCCACGCCCGTTGTTGACTTCCGCGTTCACGTCAAACGCCGTCGCGCACCATGTCAGTCGGAACATTGTCTGAAGGTCGCTCTCGCGCTTCACGGGCTTGCTGTCGACGTAGAACAGCCGGTAGCCGTCGTTGTCTTCAATGACGTGCTTCAGAAACGCAACCCGACGGCGAGCCTCTTCCAGCGCGTCACCACTCTCATCTGCTGCCACTACCGGCTGCTGCTTACGCAGTTCCTTAAGCTGACGGGCAAGCTCCTGAACGGCCTCCACGAATTGGGCTTGGGTCACCTTGACCTTGATGTCGCTCTGCGCGTGGGCCTCCGGTGCGTCCTCCTCCTTCATGCGAATGTAGATGTCCAGAACTTCCGGGTGAGCGGCGAGCGTCCGCAAAGCGGCTTCCTTGCGCTCTTTGGCCTTGGTCCGCTCGTTAATCTGGCGCATGAAGTGGTCGCTGACGCGGTTGCGCAGGTCTTCATCAGGGATGGAAACCTGAATCTCGGTGAACTGGGCGAGCATGTCCGCTTGGTTAATCCAAGCTTCTTCCCGGGTGAGGATGTCCTTCGGGGTCAGCAACACGTAGTCCCCGTTGAAAAATGGCAGCTCGAAGTAGCCGCTCTGCCACCGCCGAGTCCCGTAGTCGAAGGCCACCTTGTCCACACGGAAGCGTCGCACGAAGTCCTTGTGCAAATGCTTGGTAGCGAACTCCTGCGTGTACTCTAGAAGGAAGCCCTTGATGAGGTTGGTTGTGAAGTCGCTCAGGTGGTCGCGTCCAACGCCGTTGCTTAGCAGGCCCAACTTCTCCAAGTGGCTGCTCGCTGTAGCTGATTCGCGCCCGAAGTCCTTGAACACCGTGCGCAAGTTCGTCGCGAGGGAGCGAGCGAAGTTGGGGCCGAGCCCGGTGCCACCGTTACCTACCTGGCTAAAGCCCAGCCAGTTCTGCTTAACCTCTTTGAACAGGAGCCACTGGTTGTTGTCCCCGGCGCTCAACTCCCCTTCTAAAGCCCGCTCCTTCAGGAACACGAGGTACTCGATGATGCCGTCGTGGAGCTGCTTGTACTTGTCCCCCTCGCTGTCGAACAGCAGGAACGGGTCCACGAAGAGGGGAAGGTCGTTAACCAGCGCCACGTTGAACGCACCGTAGTCGTCCACGATCTGCTCATCTACCTCGAACACGTCCGAGAAGTAGATGGGCACGAGGATGTTGTCCTGATCGACGAAGTCGGTTTCCATTTTCGCTCCCTGCCTTCGTGGGCATATTGTTCGACAGATTCTAGGCTGCTTGCTGTCCCGGATGTTGACGAACACTTAGGGACAGTGCCGATTCGTTGGTACGTAGGGGACCCTAGACCGGTCGTTTCCAAAGGACTGCTACTACCCGGTAGGAGGCCTAAGGTGGTCATCCATCAAGCGACCGCAAACAGCCTGAAGCAGTCGAACGCGCGATTGCTGCTTAAATTTTCTTGGGAATTTTTTCAAAAATTCCACGGTTGTCCCCTACTGGCCCGCTAAAACACGTTACGTCTGGAGGTGTTTTTGCATAGGATTTAGGTTCATCTTTGATCGATGAAACCACCCTAATGCAACGCAAAAATTCTCCCCCTTTAAGACCTCAAGCCGAGGCAATAGTCAACAGCGGTTACCGCAACATTTTCCGAATCTTTCGTTTATCTGCGTCAGCAGAGTCATGTCCCAGTTCGACAGCGGAAGACGCATGCAGCAGTCGCATTAATGCGACTGAGAGAGACAAGTTTCTGGACTTCCATGGCCACCAGAGCGGCAATGACAACCCGTCTCAACACCATGGAGTCCACGCATGAAACCGCGCTCAATTTCCCTGCGCTCGAGCATCGTCGCTGGCAAAGTTGCAAAGAAAATTTCTGATCTGTCCGCCCTCAAGATGCCGGAGCTTTGGCTCGAGTGGGACAAGCATTTCTCACACCGGCCGTCTTCGCCCAATCGCCTGCACATGCAGGCTCGCCTGGCCTACCGGTTTCAGGAGCTGGCGTATGGCAGTTTGCCCACGGCCACGCGCGAGCGCCTTGCCGATCTGGGCGAGCTGCACTCCCAGATCAAGGTCAATGCGCGTCCGGCATTGGGTGTTTTGCCTGGCACCACCTTGCTGCGTGATTTTGATGGCCGCAGGTACACGGTCACGGTGCTCTCGGATGGTCGCTATGAATACCAGGGGCAGTCCTACAAGAGCCTCTCGGCCATTGCCAAGCTGATCACCGGCACCCAGTGGTCCGGCCCGGCGTTTTTTGGCCTCAAGGGGAAGAAGGCATGAGCGCCGCTGCACAAACCATTGCCGCCAAACGGTGCGCCGTGTATTGCCGTGTCTCGTCAGACGAGCGGCTGGACCAATCGTTCAACTCCATCGATGCTCAGCGCGAGGCGGGCGCGTCCTTCATTGCCAGCCAGCGCAGCGAAGGCTGGGTCCCCGTGATCGATGACTATGAAGACCCTGGGTTTTCTGGCGGCAACATGGAACGTCCTGGCCTCAAGCGCCTGCTGCAAGACATTCAGGCCGGCGTCATTGATGTCGTGGTCGTCTACAAGATCGATCGCCTGTCCCGATCGCTGGCTGACTTTGCCAAGATGGTGGAGATCTTTGACAAGCACAAGGTCAGCTTCAGCTCGGTAACCCAGCAAATCAATTCAGCCACTTCCATGGGCCGTTTGATGCTCAATGTCTTGCTGTCTTTCGCTCAATTTGAAAGGGAGGTCACGGGCGAGCGCATCCGCGACAAGATTGGCGCCGCCAAACGCAAAGGCCTGTGGATGGGCGGCGCCGTTCCGCTGGGTTACCGGGTTGAGCAAGGAAAGCTGCTGATCGAGCCCAAAGAGGCGCAAACCATCCGATGGATCTACGAGACCTTTGCCCAATCGCGCTCTACAACGCTGCTGGCCAAAGAGCTCATGGACAAGGGCATCCGCGGCAAGACGGGCAAATTCATGTGCAAACAGGGGCTCTACAAGCTCCTGACCAACCGGCTATACCTGGGCGAGCTTGGCCACAAAGGGGAATACTTCCCAGGAGAGCATCAAGCCATCATTGAAGCCAAGCACTGGGAGCAGGTCCAGGCGATCATGGCCACCCATTCGCGCCAGCGGGCCAGCGATGTCTGGGCGCAGCGATCCAAATATGAATATCTGCTGCGCGGCATGGTGTTCACGCAAGGCGGTGACATGTACCTGCCCATGACCACCCGCAAGAGCAGTGGCAAAGCCTACCGGTACTACGTCGTCAACAAGAACCACAACATGGGCGCGGGCACGGTCTCCATGCCAAACCTGCCTGCTGGCGATCTGGAAAAAGCCGTCATGGAGCAAGTTCTGGCTGTCCTGCGCTCGGGCCAGATGGTCAACAGCTATTGGCAGCAGATCCGCACCAGCAATCCTGAATTGTCTGAGCCGCAGGCGATGGTGGTGTTTTTCCAAAACACGGCCAGCATCTGGAACACGCTCGGTGCGCAGGCCAAGCAGGACATCGTGCGAACTCTGATCAAGCGCGTGACCGTCACGCCAGATGGCATTGAGCTGGCCTGGCGATACGAGACGTGGGGGGCGCTGATTGGCGTCTGCCCCAAGGGCACGGTCGGCCGAGAACTTCTTGACATGGAGACCGTATGAACCGCGTGCAAGTGACAGGGTCTGGCACATCCAGGATGGATGAGACCGCTCAGCTGTTGACGTTCGTGCCGCTCAAATTTGCCAAGCGCTCGGGCCGAAAGCAGGTCATTGGACCCGATGACGCATCGGCGCAGCATGCATCGCCAGCGGCGCGGCCCGACACCACCCTTCTGACGGCCCTGGCCAAGGCGTTTCACTGGCAGCGACTCATCGACATGGGCGTGTGCAAAAGCGGCACAGAGATTGCCAAGCGCGAGGGGCTGGATCTGACGGTGGTCAATGAGTTGCTGCGGCTCACACGGCTCGATCCGCAGATCGTGGAAGACATCCTGGACGGCGTACAACCCACGGGCTTCAGCTTGAACTGGTTTGCCAGACATGCCATGCCCATTGAGTGGCCCGCTCAGCGGCCCTGGCTTGAAGCGATTGAGGGGGACACCATGGACGCTCCCTAGATGGCTTAACCCAACCCAGTCGGGGCTTTGGCCCCATGTCATTTATTCAATCACTCAAAGAGCGGGAGCCAGGATTCCTGCCCTAGAAAGAAGCATCATGAATTCAACAGTTTCAGTCAAGTCGGCTATCTATCCACCCGTGGGCGATCCACGGGAGGTTTCAGATATCGATCGTTCTCATTTGAGGGAAAGCGATCTTGCTTCGCGCTGGGTCATGAGCCCCAGAACTTTGGAGCGCTGGCGTATGCAGGGGCGCGGACCCACCTACCTCAAGATCGGCAAACGAGTGTGCTATCTCCTGAGCACGGTGCAGGAATATGAAAAAAGCACAGAGCACATCTCCACATCCGAGCGGGTCAAGCACTGACACCCACTGACGTTGGGCGGATGCCCCATCGTCCTTGACCGCAGGCGTGATTGAGCATTTGAATTGAGCTGAGCGCCTGATCTCTTTGATTTAAACCCTATGCGAGCAGCGCAAGCTGCTTGCAGGGAAGGACTTTTTCATGCAACAAGCAAGCTATACCGCCGGACACCCTGTGCCAGGCATTCATTTGAACCACAAGAGCGCACGTGAAACCCGTCAGCTCTACAACCATACGGCGATTGCCCACAGCGACCAGGTGATCTTTGTCGAAGATGAGCTGTCCGCGCAGTCCCTCATTGAGCGGGGTCACTGTGCCACCACCCTCGTACAGGATTGGCAGCAGCCCCTGGGCTGGACCAATTGGGCGCCACTGCATGGCAAACAAGTGCTCATTTGGCCCAAACGGGACAAGCGCGGCTGGGAGCTCGCCATGAAGGCGGGGCAAGCCATCCTGAGGGCAGGCAGCCTGACCTGCGACATTCTGGTTCCACCGGCGAACAAGCCCATGGGATGGGATGTCGTCGAGGCCTTGGAAGAAGAATTTGATGTGAATGGCTTTTTGGCCGATGGCGCACGCCAAGCGATGAAGCCGCTCCCGCATTGGGAGAGCTTGATCGAGGGCTTGTCCGAGCCTGTGGCGGGCATCGACTATGCAACAGAGAACGGCGTGGCCCAGGCGTTCACCCATCACTTTGAGCGGGATGTGCGCTACTGCCCTGCTTGGGGCAAGTGGTTGATCTGGAACGGCAAGCGCTGGGAGATCGATGTGATGATGAAGGTCAAGCACTTGGCGCGGTTGGTTTGCTGCAGTGCAGCGCAATTCACCAGCAAGCCGCATGTGAAATCCCGCATGACCAGTGCCGGTGCCATTTCGGCCATTGAACGCATCGTGCGCACCGATCCCCGTCATGGGGTGCCTGTAGAGCATTGGGATGCCAATGTCTGGCTCCTGAACACGCCTGGCGGCATTGTTGATCTGCGCACAGGTGTACTCGGTCCCCATGACCGCGAGCAGTGCATGACGCGGATCACCAGTGCCACCCCCAGCGGTACATCTGCAGGTTCGACCAGCAGCCATAGCCCCGTCTGGCTCAGTTTCCTGGCCGATGTGACCGGCGGTGACCTGGCCTTCCAGGACTATTTGCAGCGCATGGTGGGTTATTGCCTGACGGGTGACATGAGCACGCACGCATTGTTTTTCCTGTACGGCACGGGCGCCAACGGCAAGTCGGTGTTCGTCAACGTCATTTCCTCAGTCCTGGGGGGATACGCTGCCAGCGCGCCTATGGACACCTTCATGCATTCCTACTCGGATCGACATCCTACGGAACTTGCAGGCCTGCGGGGCGCCCGGTTTGTGACGGCCACCGAGACAGAGCAGGGCCGCCGCTGGAATGAGTCCCGCATCAAGGCGATCACAGGGGGGGATGACATCACGGCGCGCCTGATGCACCAGGATTTCTTCACCTACAAGCCGCAGTTCAAGCTGCTCATTGCAGGCAATCACAAGCCTGAGATCCGCAATATTGATGAAGCCATGCGTCGGCGCATGCACCTGATCCCGTTCACGATCACGGTCCCGCCGGAAAACCGCGACCCGCATTTGACCGAAAAGTTGCTGGCCGAGCGTAACGGGATCCTGGCTTGGGCGATCGAGGGGTGCCGTAAATGGCAGGAGCAGGGGCTCACGCAGCCGCAGTTGGTGGCAGAGGCCACCAAGGAGTACTTTGAGGCAGAGGATGCCATGGGCACTTGGATGACCGAACGTTGCAAGCTTGGGGCCCAGGAAAAAGCGTTGACCGCCGCGTTGTTCAACGACTGGAAGATGTGGGCAGAAGCCGCCGGAGAGTACGTGGGCACGCAGCGCCGGTTTTCTGATGGTCTGCTGTCCAGGCGTTTTGAGAAGTGGCGAAACTCCATGGGCGTTCGGGGCTATCAAGGGTTGAGTCTCAAAGAGCCCACCGCGTTACCAGCGGCCCAAATGCCAGGTGGGATTGATTAAGAGATGTCTGTGGCTCCGATGGACTCAACCATCATGTACACACGCATCCAGCTGTAGCCGTGGGCAACGGTGTCACGATCGACGATGTCTGAAACGGCATGGACAAAGGCTGGCTGTTCGCAGTCAGTCACATCTCCAAGCTTGCGCGAGATGCGCTTGCGTTGATGTGATCAAGCAACTTGCAGGATAAGGTTCTTACCGCACGCTTTGGCGTACTTCCGTACGGTGGCAATTGAAGGCGAATGCTTGCCTGTTGCCAACGAGCGTTCAAGCCGTGCAACGGCCGGTGCCAGCGTGCCCATACGTTGGGCAACATCGGCCTGTGTGAGCCCCGCTTCATGCCGAGCCTTGAGCAAGGTGTCGAGCAAAACAGCCTCTTCGCGCTCAATGCGATCGACCTCGGCTTTGACGCCGGGTCGCTTCATCATGGCTTTGACAAGTTGGTCATGCGTCTTCATGTTTGATCTCCTTCTATCGGCTTTGCGCCACTTCCAGTTCCTGCTTTGGTGTGCGCTGTGATTTCTTGACAAAGCTGTGCAACATCACGATGCGCTTACCAATCAGCGTGCAATAGAACACGCGGGCAATGCCTTGCGCTCCTTTGAGTCGCAACTCAAACAAACCGCCTCCCATCGCCTTGGTGTGAGGCTCACCCAGATTGGGGCCAATCGCCAGCATTCTTCGCGTCAACACGATATAGCGTGCGGCCAAGGTGTCGGGCAACTCTAGTATCTGAAGCTGGACGCTTTCGCTGTAGTACTTGATCTCGAAATCCATGACCGCATCATAACAAATATGTTATTTGTCGTCAACCTTTGAACCTGAGGTTTGCGTAGAGAAGATGTATTCAACCCCGATGGACTCAAGTATCGGGGTTGCCATTTCCATGACGCAAAGGGCGTATGGATTCATTGGTATCTCTCTCCTGCGCGTGTACGCGCAAGAAAAAAGAAAAGAAATTAATAGTCAGATGCGTCGAAAACGTCAGTTTCTGCGTCAAAACCGGCCTTGGCCGGTTTTGACTGACCAGCGGCGCACAGAAATATCGTCTGGACAGCAGGATCAATGCCGCCATAGTTGCTGGCGCAACTGTTTGGTGACTCAGTTTCCGGGAACAACCGGGTACAGATCGCCGCTGCAGATGTCGGCTGTGTAAGTGACCTTGTCAAAATCGCTACGTTCTTCGGCCAGGTACACGCCTGCGCTCGACTGGATGTGCGTGCTGAGCATCATATGGGCCCCTTTCAAGCGACCTGGTCTGCAATGGCAGCGCCGTACTGGCTGCGCACGATGTCATAGACCATCCAGGACTTGCGCTGTTCTTTGATCTGAGCGCTGTGGATGCGTCCCAGGCAGGTGCGTGTCCACCTCATAAAAACATCTGCCTTTGACATCTGGCGAAGATGCTGCGTGGTTCGTTTGGCTTGATCGATGGGGTTCATCTGTGCGCTCCTTGTTGCGATGTCTGTATGAACGCTCTACTTGGGGATGAAGTAAAGCGATTCGTCCAATCTTTTTGACCTGTTGCGGATCGGAGACTGATTAGCCAAGGCGTGCGCAATAGCGGCCATAGTTCGACCCAGAGGGATCGATGAAGAGGTAAGGGCGACCGGGTGCATGCACTTCGACGCACAGCCTGCCATCGCCGTAATAGCCGCCCTTGCCACCCAGCCAGTCGCGAGACTGGAGCAGGTTCCTCGCAAAGCGGTCGAACTCTGCTGGTTCCATCTCGCGGGTTTCGGTGATGTAGACGGTGCAGTCTTCACTGCCAGCGATCTCGCTCATGGTGGCGGGCTTGCGACCAAAGGGCAGACGGATGCCGAGCTCTTCGACCTCCATCTCACGACCATCGAATTGGATGGTCAAGGGTTTACGTTCAATCGTGATGGTCATGGTTTTCATGTGAACCTCAGGCGGCTTGGTTGGTGATTCGGTAGATGCGGTCTGCACCGGTTTGCTTTTCTGAAGTGATCGCGAGGCCCAGCTTCTTCTTGAGGGCTCCAGCCATCGCCCCTCTGACTGTGTGGACCATCCAATTTGTGGCTTCGACCATCTGGGGCAACGTTGCACCCTCAGGGCGTTTGAGTAGGTCAATCAGTACGGCTTGCTTGGTGCCTTCGCGTTTGGCGCGCGGCGCCTGGATCGCGATGCCAATCGCCTGCAACCCTGTGGCTGTGACCACGTACACCTCAGGCTCTGCCGTGCTTGGTTCGATGAGCTCGGCGTTGTACATCGAGGTGAGCACCTTGATGCGAGCCCCGCCCTTGAGGGTGTCGGGGAAGTTGGTCAGTTTCTTTTGAGGATGCTGCGCAGCCGCTTCGAGCAGTGCGCGTTGGGTGTCCGTGAGTTTCATTGTTTGCCTTTCGATGTTGTTGATGTGTTTTTTGCTGCGGCGTTACCTGTTGCTTTACCTGCGGCGTAAGCAGCCTCCAGCGCGCTCTTGATGGACCAGACCGCGACGTCGTGGAAGTCCGAGCGATCGCTGTTTTGTGTCTCCAGCGTTTCGATGAACAAGTGCTCTTTGGCGATCTGCTCCAGCAGCTTGTTCAGGTCCTTGTTTTGTTTCATTGGCTTGGTTCCTTTCGTTCATCCAATGTGATGGATTGACGCTCTGAATCAAGATGAAGCCAAGTCAATTTTTGAAGCTGTCGCTTATTCCTTGAAAGACGATTGAGATGCCGAGAAGTGCGCCCACTCCATGCCGATACCCGGGTTGCGCACAGGTGCTCAACGTGCCTGGGTACTGCACCAATCACCAGTCGAAAGTGCACCGTGAATACGGCCGCGCGCGCAGAGGTTTTGATACGGAGCTGGGCTTCTATCAATCGGCCAGGTGGCGCAACACCCGTGCAGCGGTGCTACGGGATAACCCGCTTTGCTGCAGGTGCCAGGCCAAGGGGTTGTTGCAACCGGCCAAGGTCGTTGACCACATCGTTCCAGTCAAAGAAGGCGGTGAGCGCTTTGAGCGAGCGAACCTGCAGAGCCTGTGCGTGCCCTGTCACAACGCCAAAACCGCCTCAGAGACGGCATCCATGCGCAACCAGGCCCCGTCCTGAGGGGGTAGGGGGGGTGAATCTCTACAGACGGCCGCCCAAGATGCGTGGGCTTGCGCAAATTTTTGTGCGTGCAAATTGAACAAGGGGGGGTATCCTTGGGCTCACGCAGCCCGATCGAATACCGTAAAAGCTTGGGCCTGTTGACATAAAGCAGTCCAAGTTATCCGCCGCAACCCTACTGGCTCAATTTTGGTTGTGATTCAACACGTCATGCCGGCTTTGAGCCGCAGATCGTGCCCAAGCACCAGACCCGCTGGACGGGCTTTGGCAAAAAGATCCTGTCCCTGTATGCCCGAGGCATGACGGTGCGTGAGATTCAGTGGCATCTCCAAAAACTTCTCAAAGCCGAAGCAACAGTTCAATTCCCTGACGATTTGAATGTCGTATTTTGTCGGAATTTGTCGATGCAAGGTCGTAGAAAAATGCTTCGAATATCGTCATCATGCAGTTTTAGTTTTGATGCATTTATGAAAAATACCGACAGTTCTGGCAATGCGCTGGTGATTCGAGTTCCATGGGCCATGGCTGGACTCAGCAGCTTGTTGGACCAACTGGAGCGGGTGGGTGAGCGCCGAGGCTGGCCTTTGAGTTTGACAAATAAAGTCATGCTGGTGCTGGAAGAGTTGGTGGTCAATGCCATCACTTATGGAAAACGAGAGACTGAATCCGGGTTCATCGAAGTTCGCTTATGCGAAGACGGCACCAGCTTGCGCATCGACGTGCTGGACAACGGAGTGGCTTTTGACCCGTTTTCTTTGGCTATGCCAGATACCCATTCTGATTTGGACAGTCGGCCGGTGGGGGGCTTGGGGGTTTTTCTAACCAAGGAATTGAGTACGTCGTTTTCTTATCAGTGGGTCGATGGAATGAACCATGTACAGCTGTTCGTTGATGCGAGCAATTGAGCCTGTGGTGTATGCAACGGCGAAACACTAATGAAACACTTGAATGAATTTGTCAATTATGAGAACACATGAATTGAACATGCGTTTGGCACCAATTGCACTTGCGATGGGGGTAGACACGCTGGCGCTAGATGACGAAGGTTCGATCACACTCATCAGTGATGAGGTCGAGATTTTGATTGAAGCAGATGAGGACAGTGATTCGGTGTTTCTTACCGCTTGGCTGGGCAGTGCGCCGCCAGTTCACGCCACAAACATGCTCGAACAAATGTTGCGTGCCAATGTGCTGACTCAGCAGACGGCAGGTGCCGCCTTGGGTATGGACCGCGAGCTCAATGCCGTGGTGCTGTCGCTGCGCTTGTCGGGTGCCGAGTTGCGAGCGGAAGATTCGACGTTTCAGGAGCGACTCATGGCCTTCATGGAAGCTGCTGAGTATTGGGCGTTCATGATCTCCCAAGACGGGCAAGACGCCACGTCTTCCGAAGCCGGAGAGACCCAGAAAATTCATTTGTCGACCTACCGTGGATAAGCCAAGCATCTGAAATGTCACCGATTCAAAACTTCTACGAAGCTGCCAAACTGAGAAATCATTATTTGACCATGGGCAAGGATTCGACGAACTCTCCGTCGGTACAGGCACATGCCAAAGGTAAATGGGAATTTTTCAAGAAAAGCAAAGCCAAAGACGTTCTTGGTGCCTTTCGCCAGACCTTGAAACGAGAAAAGAAGGCGGATTTTTTCAAGCGGTTGCCGCCCGAGTTGCGCTTGCGCTTGGAAAACTTGGAAAAGGGGGGCAAGGGTGTTCGCCGGATCATCCGGGAGGTTGAGGCGTTTGATCTGCAAGATCAGGAAAAAATCAGATCCAACGAATCTTATTTAGAGGAAAAATTCACGGCCTTGAACTTCAAGGCGCATTTGTCGAGCTTGTTCTCATGCAGGCTTGAAGAGCTGCCTCACCCGCTTGATAGTTTTGATGACAGCGAATTCATCGCCATGCAAGCAGCGATGAAAGAATACTTGAAAAGTAATTATGTTGGGGTGATGCCTGAATTGAAATTACTGCCAGTTGGGGATGCTCAGCGTATTTTTGAGCAAGCGCTGAATGCTGCGATGTCTGAAAGATTGTCTCAACTTAAATTGACGTCTGCATCGCCTGAAGCAAACCCCCTCCATATGGACCCGTCTGCGCAGCGCCATGCGGCGTCTTATGGTTTAAGTGCCTGGAAAAATGAGCCTGAGGATATTGCCTACGGACGGCGCCAACTGGCCCCCCAGGATGCTGGTCGCAAGAAAGGTACTTACAGTTTGGCCGGCTCCAAGCTGAGTGGTGTCGAGCCTGGCTTTGTCGCCAGGAAAGTCTGGACTGATGCAGATACTCAAAAATTACTTGACCCCAAGCATCCCTTCGCCCTGCGAGCTGTCGGCGTCCTGCTCGAAAATCTACCAGATGCAAAGTTAGAGCAATTGGCGGTGGAACTGGGCATGATGTGGGACGCGGTTGCTTGGCAGGATCGCAAGGAGTTGTTGTCACGCATTCGGAAACTGCCATTCGAGCAAGTTGTCAATTCCGTCACTGTGGCTGAGGCTTTCAACCAGCTTGGCCAGGATTGGAAACAAAACAAGCTATCTCCTAGAGACGGCAGTCTGTTGAAGCTGATGATTTCGTTTACTGAGAACACAGAGGCCAAATTGAGCCGGCATCATTACATTAAGCTCGACTACCATGAGACCCTGCTTGGAAAGTACACGATTGCACCGCGTGCACACGTCAGTTCTGCCCAAAATCTTGGGCACCAAATGTGGCGCCGGCAGTCTCCTCGCGATATCAACTTCAGTGCCATTACTGAAGCGATGGCTAACGACATCACACGGTCGTTTGGCATCTTCACGCAAAAGCTCAAACTTGTGCATGCCCATTACCCAGACGGCTCACCCAAATTGTTACTCGATGGCACGCACATGTACGACCCTGACCATACAACTGACGCCTATGCGGATCTGGATACACAGATGTATGCAACCAGTCGTCGCAACGAAGGCGTTTTGTTGAAAACAAGCGAGCCCGATCAGTCATTGGGTGTTGATACAAGTATCAAGCAACTGGGATACAACAAGATTTTTTTATTGGGCCTGGCCGATGCAGATGCTGTGGGCAGCAAAGGACAAAACAAGGGGCGTTTGGGTAATCAGTTTGCCTCGATTGATCCTGGCAAGTCCTTGAACGCCAAGGCCATGGACAAGAAAGATCTGCGCAACGACATGGCGGTCAAACCTGGCGACTACAAAAATTTCAGTATCTTCGATCAATCGCCCTTCTCTGAACGGATGGCAGGCGTGCGCGACCTGGTCAAAACGCTCGACAATTACCCCAGCTCAGCACAAGAAAAAATTTTTACAGATTACGACAATGCTTTTGGTGTTGCCTGCACGAACAAAGAGTTGCGATTCACCCGAGAAATCAACGCGATCCGTGAGGGCTATCGCAATCGCTTGGCCTATATCAAGGCTGTATTTGCAGACCGGTTAGCCGTTTACGAGTGGACACTGCCGGATCAGCCTGAAGTGAACCATGAGGCCAACCAGACTTTCCACGCCCGCACCCTCGACAGCCTGGACATGTTGGAAAAAATATCTTCAAAAGGTGTCAAGCTTAAAGACGGCCACATTGAGCTGGCGCAGCCCACTGTTCCTTATGGAGACCGTCAAGAGTGGCAAGTCAAACCCCATGCAACGGATCCTGACAGTTTGGTGTTCAGCCCGGTCAATGGGCATCCCAAAGCAGCCATGACGAGGGTGAAGGATTTCATGAAGAAAGTCTACGGCGACAACTGGCGCGAACAATTCAAAGACAGTGGCATCACGCTGGGTAGCAGCAGCGGCAATGCAGAGGATCAGCTGATCATTCGCAAAGACCAAATGCAGTATGCAGCGGATGCGTTCAGTGTTGCTGCACTTCGTGATTACCTTGGTCAATAGACGCCAGTTGCAGCATAACCCTCAGATTCAATGCCTACTAAAGCGCTCTGCACTCAATGAGCTTGCCACCTAGGACGTGCATGTCCTTTTTTTAACTCCAGTACAACTTAGGTGAACCCGCAACTATGACACTCCCTCCCGCTTCTACCAAGTTCTTGGCCTTGCTCTCGGAATTTTCTGTTCAGATGCAACTGCCACATGACCCGGATGCCCTTGGTCTTGAAATTTCGTTGGGTGAGCAATCGGCCCATGTTTTTCCGCATCCACAGCATGACGAACGCCTGCTTGTGCTGATTGCAGTGCTGTCACTGGGTGCCGATCAAGCCTTGGGTGCTGTGCCGGCATCTCACTGGTTGTTCTTACACCGACTCAACAACAGTGCATGGCCCGAGCACAACTGGCAGATCTTGGTCGACGATGACAATACGCTGATATTGCGTTGTGACCGAGACATGGCTTTGACAACTGCCAATGCCTTGGAAGAGCTTTTGCTTGACGGTTTGGAGCGGGCTCAGTCTTTGGCCCTGTTGTGGCGTGATTTAGCCAACAGCGGGCTCGATATTTCAAATTGTTCACTTGAAGGGGCTTCGCCGGAAGCCGGTTTCATCCGCGCTTAATTGACGCTGCCCCAGTCAAGTTCACAGCAGAACCACACTTAAAAAAAGGATTTCCCATGCCAGTATCCCTTTCGGCCAAAGGGCATCGCACGGATGACGTGTCGAAAAACATTCAAGGTAACCTGACACAGGCGCAGGCTAAGACCGACTTTCAAGCACTGTGTACACTGGTGGGGCGTCACTCGAGGAGCGACGTACAAATCAAGATCTTGCATACAACTGATCAGGATAAGGTTATGCAACTCGACACCAAGGGCTGGTTCGGGCGCAAGTTCTCCAAGTCGACCAGCATGGTAAAGAGCAACGCAGCCATTTTGGCCCTGGTCGAGAGATCTGGTGTGCCTCTCAACAGTCCCAATTACCTGAAACTGCAAGCGTACCTGAGCAGAATGACCAGTGCCAAGCGCGCTGGCTCCGCCAGGGGTTTGCATGCTTACCTTGAAGCAGTCAAACGGGAAATTCTCCAGAAACCGGCTTTACCTGTTGCGACGGCTGTCAGCGTTCAGGACGCCCTCAAGGCCCAAGGATACGTCTTCAGCGACTTGCGCAACAACTTAGGGACAGGTGGGGGCGGTTCAGTCGTGGATGAAGTCAGTACGCCAGAATCTTCCCCGAAAGGCGTCGTCTACAAGAAGTTTCATGCGATCAGTGACGCTTCATTGCCTAGACTGGAGGTGATTGCAGACGGTGCAGGCGCTTACACTCTCGATCGAACTGCCAAAGACATCACGGCGGCCTACCTTAGCAATGACAAGATCCCTCATCTGGCACGACCGCTGGCTTACGTCGTGGAGGATACATTGAATCAAGAATTCCACGTCATCAGTGCAGACCACTTGAAGTCGTGGGGCGCACAGCACGGCCATACCATCGCCTCATCGGATGCGGGCCGGTTCATGATTCGCGGCCAGGTGCTGCAAAAAGCCGAAGGCTTAGACGGTGATAACCTTAGAGGACTCAATGCTCATGACAAGTTGGCCATTGCACAACAAGGGGTACATGCACTCAAGGCCATGGCGCAACATGGGTACGTGCATGGTGACATCAAGCCGGCCAATCTTGTGTACTCGGCCGACAAACAGCTCCTGCAACTGATCGATTTTGATGGCTTGCAAAAACACAGCAAACATGACGTATCAGGTGCTGCGTTGGGCAGTCCTCTGTCTCCAGAGTACGTGATCCCAAGCACACACCACGTGCAAGGTGCCAACAGGGATGGAGGATACGGTCAAGAAGCCGACCTTTATGCGTTTGGACTGACTTTGCTCAAGCTGTTTTTGCCGGGGGTGCCTGAGACCCAGGCACTGTTAAATGCGAGTCGAAACAATGACCGCGAAGCGGTTGTTGAGCAAATCCAACAACTGCAGGCTAAGACGGCTTTGGTCGTGCCCGGCAGTCCTGAGCAACTGGCAGTTCTGCTATTGCAACAGTCCCTGCAACTGGATGCGCCCCAGATCGCCCGTTGGGTACCTGAGTCGGCTAATCAGCTTTGGGATCCGATCTTGAACCATCCACTGATGCTAGCGCCCCTGAACCCCTAACCTCTTAAATCCTAACGCCGATGGCTGATTAAGGCGCGGTTCACCATCAGCGCTGACGGCGAAGGCTGTCAAACCAACGCTTCTGGTCAATCAGACCAAACACATACACCGCGCGGTGGTCTGCCTGGTCCCCAGCGTCCAGCGTCGTCACGGTGGCTCCGCCCAGCAGTTGCTGGCTGTTCTCCGGCAAGCGACCCACATACCGAGGTGTCACCTCATCCATGCCTCCAGTGTAAGACCGCAAGGGCGTTTGGGTGATCCACCGGTAAGCCTGGCTACGTTCCAGCGTTTGCCAGTAGGGGGTCGCACCGGTTTTGCCGCTTTCGCGAAATTCTGGACGCAAAAAATCGCTCAGTTTGGCGGGTGTGCGTTTGTAAAACTCTTCCCAAGACAATTCATTGCGGTACAAGGCGCGCGCTACCGCCAGGTACTCTGGGCGGATGGCCGATTCGGCCAAACCCAGTTGCTGGAGATAGTATTCTTGTGACTGCAGCTGTATGGCCACAACGCCAGGCAGATAGACCGCATCCACGGCTTGAGGGTGGTTGACCCAGCGGTTCATGGTCATCGCAATGTCGACGGGTGCGCTGGCAATGGCGGTTGCAGTGACGGGGATACCCGCTTGCTCCAGCATTTTGAGGTATTGCATGGTGACCCAGCCACCTTGTGACCAGCCGCTGAGAAATAGCTCGCTGTACTCAAGGCCCTGTGATTTCAGAAACTCACGTGCAGCCAAAAACATGTCAAAGCCCGCCTGGCGCGTGCTGTCTTTGACCAGGTAGCTGTCTGGCAGATCGGAAATGCCTCGACCAAAGTAGTCGGCAGCCACCACCACATAGCCTTGTGCAGCAAACTGCGCCAGCAGCAGCCGCGTTTCCATGGATGACTCCGGATTCGATGGAACGTAATTCCGATCGAACACAGTGCCATGCTGATACGACACGACTGGCATGTTTTTTTGGCCTGTCTCCGGGATGGCCACCAGTCCTGATGCCGCAGTAGGGCGATTGCCTAGCTCGGGGATCACTGAATGGTATTTGATTCGGTACAACTTGACAGGGTAGCGGGCCTTGGCAAGCTGACCTCGGTAAGTCTGTGGTTGGGTGGACGATGCCATGAAGGCATCCAACTCACTTCCCGTGATTTTGTCCAGTCGCTCGATACTGTAGTGTGCGATCAATTGCTGCTCAGCTCGATGCAGAAAGGCAGAGGGCTTGTCAGATGCAGCAGGTTGTGCCCATGCGAAGTGCGCACTTATGCAGATGATGCTCAACAGGCAATTTTTGAAGAAGTTATTTTTCATAAGAGGGAAGTAGGTGGTCATGGCAGCGCTGAAAGTGTGATAACGCTCACAAAGACATAGCCTTGCCGATGCACGGTTTCAAGAGGTAACGTTGTGCTGGTGTGATCGCTGACTTTGTTGCGTAATCTTCTGACCAGTATTTCCATGCGTCGAGGATCGTAGCTGTCAGGTTTGCAACCCAATTCCAGTATCAGCTCGTCGCGAGACAGCGTCACGCCGGGTTTGCGCGCCAGGGCACTCATGATTGCCATTTCAGAGCCGGTGAGCTTCACACTCTCACCATCAGGGGTGTACAAAAGCCAAGTTGCACAGTCAATGCGCCAGCTCGTTGCGGGGGGCGGCGTGACCGCAAGACGTCGGTACAAATTGCCGATCAGCGCGCTGAGTTCTTCCAGTGCAACAGGCTTGACCAAGTACGAATCACAGCCCGCCCGAGCACCTGTAATCCGGTCGATGTTTTCACCCCTGGCCGTCGTGATGATCACGCCTTTGGTGTCCAGCAGTTGCTTTTTGGACATCAACCATGTCAAACCGTCGCCATCGGGCAAGCCCAAGTCCAGCAGCACGACATCGAACGCGTTCGAACGCATCCATTGTTCAGCTTCGGTCAGACTGCCCACGCCATGCGCTTGCCAGCCATCGAGATTGAGAAAATCAACGGTGGCTTGCCGAAGCGGACCCTCATCCTCAATCAAGAGGACGCGAGCGGTGGCTTTCAAAGGTGCGTTCACGAGACAGGCCTTACCCTGCTTTTTGCACAACGCCTTTCATAGCGTCGCTTACTTCCTTGATCAGTGTGCTTTGGATTTGCGTCATCAAGCTCCACTTTTGGGTCATGGATTGCAGCTCCAGCATGGTTGTTGTGGACACTTCGGTGCCACGGGTCTGATCAAACTTGGCTTTGATGGCCGCTTCGTAAGTGTCGACAGAGTTCAGGCCGACATTGGTGATGTAGTCGAGTGAGAGCGTGCCAGAGTTGGTCGTTGAAGAGATCATTTTCATTCACCTTTTAAAAAAATCGGGAGATTGTGCAGGGCCTGTTGCCATGCCGGATGGCGAAGCCGACAAAGCAGGTGCTATTTTCTGAAGAATATTCAAGGCGGCGTCCACTGCTTGTCGTGCAGCCTGGTGTTGTGCGTAGGCGTCATTTGACAAGCCGATTTCGCTTTGCGCGCGTAATTTCGTTTGTAGCGTTTGCAACTGTTCGTTGATGCGAAGGAGCTCTCCCTGGCCATGCACTGGATCGTTGAGGCGATGCGTCAGTTCTTGCCATGGGGAGCCCGGTTTGATAGACGTGGCCTGAGATGAGGTTTCTGCTGTGAGTGTCATCTCTCCACCTTTTGGATTTGACCGTCCGGTCCTTCGAGGACCAAGGCTTGGTTTTCAACACTCAACAAGCGCATGTTTTTGAGCATGCCGCCGGGCAAAACCCGCTCGCCGCTGGCCAACAGCACATAGGATTGAGGCCCCCCCTGGAGGGCGATGATGGGCGGCAAGCCAGCAGCTTGTGTGGCGACCACAGCTGCAGACTGCACGGGGGCAAGACCATTGCGAATAGCGACTGTCTCAGGAAGTTCACGCTGCACTGTGGCAATGGCTTCTTGCAAAGCGGTGGGGTCTTGGCTTGCACTGCTCAGCCAAACCCGACCTGCAGCTCCGGCTGTAATTTGGATATCCGGCGGCAGCAAGGGCTGCAAGGATTGAACATGGGCTTCAAACTCGTTTTGAACCAGCAAGTGAGGAATGACCTTGCGTGTCAGCGTCATCACATCACGCATTAAATTTTCAAGTTGCTCTTGCGTTTGCACGACGCCCCTAAGGGCGTAGCGCTGGCCGTTGGCTATTTCGATCCTCACGACGTCCCCTAAACCAGCTGCTTCGACCACCGCCTGGAGTTGGTCTATATCAATTGCAGGAGACTCTGGCACTTGTAAGGTGCTTGAAGGAGGGGGGGGCAAAGAGGGCCGGTGACGTTGCGTCATGGCGACTACAGCCACCACAATCAAAAGGCTACCCATGCTCAGCAGAGCAAGTCTTGCAGTTCGATTTTTCAGTGTGCTTTGCAGCCATGCAGTCTTTGGGTGCGCGAGGGTATCGGACGGAGCGCTCGCCTCGGTGTTGGTGTTTGGTGAGTTTGTGGTTGCAACCTCCTGAGCAGTGTCTTCACCTTTGCTCAACGCAGGATCAGGCGAAGGGGTGGGCCATGTCTGTTCTTTCTCCGGTGTCCAGCTGGCATCGGGCGATACCACCGTCAAGCGCAGCTCACCGCATGCCAAGGAATGACCGAGCGGCAACTCTAGTGAGGTGTTGTCTACCTGAAGGCGCCAGCTGTGGGCACCCCAAAGCAACTGCGCTTGGTCAAATGGTGCGTCGCGCAGCACCACATCGTTGGTTTCTTGCGTGCCTACTGACCATTCGCCTACTGCAACAGGCAGGTCCACGAAAGCCCCCTGGTGCCAACCAGACAAGACCCGCAGTTGACAGGAAGTCGTGTCCTGGCTCACAGGTCAATCCTTCCAAGGGGCTGAACGTTCACATCAGGCACCAATTCCTGGTAGGAAACCACCTGCAGGTCGTACAACTCTTGTTCAATCATTTTGCGCAGGTAGCGACGGATATCCATAGAGGCCAGCATCACAGGGCGTTGCCCATTGGGGTTGAGTTTGCCCACAGTCTTTTTGATAGCGTCCACCAATTGTTTGCCAACAGTCGGATCCAGTGCCAAGTAACTGCCAGCTGAAGTCTGGCGAATGGCGGCCCTTAGGGTTTCTTCGACCTTGGGGGCCAGTAGATAGGCGGGTAGCATGTTCTGACCGGCACAGTATTTGTGGCTGATGTGGCGCTTGAGTGCACCACGGACATATTCGGTCAGCAGAACCACGTCTTTTTCCTTTTGGCCCCATTCCACCAGGGCCTCCAGAATGGAGCGTAGATCGCGGACCGAAATGTCTTCTGAAACCAGGCGCTGCAGGATTTCACCGATCTTTTGCATCGGCATGATGCGGATCGCCTCTTTGACCAAATCAGGAAACCGCTGTTCCATCGCAGACAGTAAAAACTTGGTCTCTTGTACGCCAATGAAGTCGCTGGCGTATTTGCGCAAGACGTTGGCCAGGTGATAGGTCAATATCTGGCTCGTATCCATCACTGACAAGCCTGCGCTCGTGAGCAGCTCACGCAAATCGGCGGGGACCCATAGACTCTCCAGGCCAGGCAGGAAGGGGCGGTCTTTTTCAAAGTCCACCATCAGGGATGACAAAGTCTCCTCGTTGTCGCGCGAGAGTAGCCATTGTGGCCGTAAGCGCCCGGTGGCGACAGGGACTTCGGACAAAAGAATGTGGTAAGTTTCTGCGGGCAAACGGTCCGTGAAGCGCAGGTGAATTCCCGGGAATGGGACGCCCAGATCAAAATACAAGGCGCGGCGAATCCGGATCAATTCCTCATTGAGTGTGTTCGCATCGAGTTGGCTGCGCAGATCATCCGAGACGTCCAGAATCAGCGGGACCGTTGGTACAAAATCTTCCGATCCATCTTTCTTGTTCGCCACCGGCTTGCTGGCAACGGCCTGCATGGCGGGCACTTCAGTGACTTCGCCGGTCAAGGCGTTGACTTGCTTTTGGGGGCGCATGGCCAGTCCGATACCGATCAAGGGAACGGCGAGCATGACAAACACGGCGGTGGGCATGCCTGGGATCAAACCCATGCCCAAGGCGATGCAACCGCCGATCAGCAAAGCTTTGGGTTGCGCCAGAATTTGCTGACCAATGTCGCGTCCTACGTTGGAGACTTCGCCATCGCTGGACTGCACCCGAGTCACCATGATGCCTGCACAGATCGAAATGAACAGCGCTGGAATCTGGGCGATCAAGCCATCACCGATCGACAAAATCGAATAGGTTTGAATCGCTTTTGCCGCACTCATGTCGCGCTGCAACACACCAATTAGCATGCCCCCGAGCAGGTTGACAGCAACGATGATCAGGCCAGCGATCGCATCGCCTTTGACAAACTTCATGGCGCCGTCCATGGAGCCGTAAAGTTGGCTTTCTTTCTCGACGATGCCGCGCCGGCGTTTGGCTTCTTCCATGTCGATCGTTCCGGCGCGCATGTCGCCGTCGATCGACATTTGTTTGCCAGGCATGGCATCCAGCGAGAACCGTGCTGCCACCTCAGCCACCCGTTCAGCGCCCTTAGTGATCACTACGAACTGCACAATCGTCAAAATCAGGAAGACCACCAAGCCGACGACCAGGTTGCCTCCCACCACGAAGTTGCCAAAGGTGTCGATGATGTGGCCTGCATCACCCTGCAGCAGAATCAATCGCGTGGTAGCAATCGAGATGCCCAAGCGAAAAAGTGTTGTGACCAGCAGCACCGATGGAAAGGATGAAAAAGCCAGCGGTGATGGCAGGTACATCGCGACCATCAGCAAAACGCCTGCAATCGTCATGTTCAGGCCAATCAACATGTCCACCACCAAAGTCGGCAGGGGCAAGATCATCATGAAAATGATGGCGACCAGCATCACGGCCAGAACCACATCGTTGCGCGCGCTGGCAGCCATGGCCAGACGCTGGAAAAATCTCTGAATCAAACCCATCATGGGGCAGAACCTTCGGGTGTGGGTCGTGGTGAGCGTGCCTGCAAATAGGCGCGCATAGCCTGCTCGGCTTCATGGGGGCGGGCCAGACCTTGCAGCACCTGCGCGCGCAGCAAGTGATAAGGGGCGTTGATGCGTCCGCGCAGGGCCAATTTGTCCAAGCAGACCAGGGCCTGTTCCAGGCGGCCTGCGCGACGGCATGCCACGGCATGGGCACGCAGGTGTGCCATGTTGTCGGGGTCCAGAATTTCAAGGGCCGCGAAAACCGTCATCGCCCGCTGGGCAAAGCCCTGCTTCAAATAGAAATGACCAAGCAAGGCCAGTACTTGCGACTGGCGAGCAGGCATGGGCGGCTTGAATACATCAGCCTGCATACAAGGCTCTCCTCATGGCATCGCACATGTCGCGCATCTCCAGCACAGCGATGCCCAGCCGGTCCATTTGTTTGAGTGCATTGGCTTGATCGCCAGTGGCGCCACGTAAGGCACTCTTCACTGTCTTGAGCGCTTGCAATAGTACGTCTTCAAATTCGCTGGGTTCAAGCAAGTTGGGGTCATCCAGTTCCAGGCGAGCCCATTGATCCAGTGTCGATTCGGCACTGTGCTGTTCCAGCAGTAAGTCCACCTGCGGCTGAAACCCCAAGTCAGGCGGCGACATCTTGCGTTGTGCAGGCAAAGCGTCAGTCTGCAGTACTGACTGGTCTTCCATGGGGATGAAACCCTGGTTCAGACCGTAGGCATTACCCAGTTGACCAATGCCTGCCATCAGTGTTTCCCGCCTATTTGGGCTGCGCGTGCAATGTCGGCCATCCACTGTAACAGTGCGTCGAGTCCTTGTGCCAATGCCCGCTGGTCTACAGGCAGGCTCAGGCGGAGGCAGCCTGACCATTGGCATGCAGCGCCTCGTCCGTTCAGTCCCAGTCGGAATCTGCCTGGCGGGTGGGCGGGTTGCATGTGGGCGTGGCAGGCCATCAGCGCCAACTCCATTTGCTGTGCTGTACCGTAGGGCACCTCGATGGTGTGGATCATCAACAGTGCTTGTCCTGCGTCTTCTGCTTGCACGGTCCACATGCCGTCGCCGATTTTCAGAGTCGCGAAGCCGCGGTCATTGAGTGTCAGGGACGGCAAGCCCATGGATGCCCCCCATTCTGCGATGGCCATATCAAGGCTGTTCATGGTCAGATCTCCTCGGCTTCCAAGTCGATCGCACGGTCCAGGGCGGTCTGCGCAGCATCCAAAATGGCTTGCCGAGCTTCTGGGGAGGCGAAAATCTGCAATGGCAAAGCTTTTAGTGCCTGGCGAATACCCGCCATGAACGCCACCTTGCACGATGCGGACGAGTCACACTGGTGTTGCCTCGCCATACTGTCAAAGCGTGTCGCATCGACCCAGCGCTCATTGCTCAGACCTGCCAGGTCCGATGTGAGCGTACTCGCTTTCAGCGGGGGCGTGCCGAACTGGGCCTGCAGTTCCTGGCCTAGGTCGTTGCAGTTGTCAATCACCGCAGCAATCACGCCCAACTGGTAGAGATCGCTGACCAGACACTGCAGTCGAACGGGGTCACGTGAGGGGCGGGCAGCCGCCAGATCCATGCCCAGGGCATTTACCATGTCATGGAGTACCTGCGTGAAGCTGGCCCCTTGGCGGGATTGGTGTTTTTCCAAAATCAGCTTGAGGGTGCTGTTGAGGTCTGTTGCCCCCAGCACTGTGTCCCGATAGGCTTGCCGGAAGCTCTGGGCAGCGCCTGGCTCTTGGGCTTGCGTGGCATGCGTTTGGGCGGCGTGCACTGTGTTGATGTCGGCCCAAATGGCATTGCCATGCTCGGTTTCGAGCTCATCCGCCGCATCTAAAACCTCATCCAGTGCCCGGTTGTCGACCTCCTGGCCCAGGGTGCCGTCTTGCAGGATTTGCGCCACCTCTAGCAGGGCCAGGTATTGCTGGGAAGCCTGGCCCCCTTGGCGTGCCACTTCTTTACGAGCGTTGTGAGGGCTTCGCAAAATCCGGCTCGCCAACGCCTGAATGTCTTGGTGGAGTTGTTCGTCGTTTTGCGCACCTTGATGCAAGGCTTGCAGCAAGGCATGAATTTGGCTACGGTTCAAAGTGGGCGGCTTACCCGATGTGCCCAGTCGCCGTTCTTTCAGTGTTTTTTCTTCAACCTTGCTGGAGAACTGTTGCGTCAGTTCATCCGCGGCATTGGCCAGCACAGATTCGTGGTCGAGTTGAACCACGGGTTGGCCTTGCAACGTGCCAGACGCCACATGGCCATGAGCTGCTTTAGAAGCGCCAGGGTGCTGTGTGTGCCACTGGGCACTTGCGTGAACGGATGAATCGATCATGAATAAGTAGCTCGCTGCAAGGGCTTATGAGCAATACGTATTTTGTTGAAAAACTCAAGAATTATCGATCTGCACATCTTCACTAGAGACAGGTGCATTCTATGCTAAAAATAAAACTAAAGAATAATAAAAATAAAGTAAAAAAATAAATAAATACCCTTTGATTTGACTTTGAATGGGGAATTCATGGGCCCAGCTCACACCAAATGTCGTAATTTGTCGTAAGTCCAAATGCAGCCGACCGGCAATGTCGGTATTCGTCGGAATTTGTCGGAGTTGAGACCTTTGTTTTGAACCGTCGATCACTACCATTGGGTCATCGTTCATCAACCTCTGCGACACACGATGGCTGCAAAACCAGATCCGAGCATTGAAGCGTTTTTTCAGCAAAACGTCCAGTTGCTGGCGCAAACCCAAGAAGTCAGTCAAAAGCTGCGGCAGTTGATGGCCAACCCCGTTCGGCAGAAATTGCGAGAACTGGGTGTGCAGGACGAAGAGGCCTTTTTTGCCTGGCTTGAAAAGCAAACAGGCAACGCGGACATGGCACAGGCCGAACGCCTGGCTCGGGAGCAATTGGCCCAGTTGTTGGCGCCACCAGTATTGGCGCAGCCTGAGCCGGTCCGCCGAGTACGTCGTCTTCGTCAAATGGTTTGATTTTTGAGGGTGCATGGCATGGACAACATCAACACACAGAATCGCCCCGTTAGTTACACATTCACGCAAGGTATTGGTGAGTATTCGGCCGAGCAAGTCAACAACATGGATATTTCGGATCTCATGACTCTGGTCATGACCCGGATGCTCGACGCCTTTACGGTGAAGTTTCAGACAAAGTTGGCCGAAGCCGATGCGCGCACCAAGCAGTTGCAAGGCTTTGGAGAACAAATGAAGTCTTTGGCCCGTATGAAGGCTGAGTTTGGTGCCGATGACAAAGACGACACGTCCATCCGGGACGCCAAGGGCGTCCAAGACAAGGTGTCATCTGACCAGTGGGATGAGAGCTCGGTGGACTATGAGTTGTCCACGCAGGACACAGAATCCACAAGTTCTGCCTCGGGAAAAACCAAATCCAAGTACACGGCTTACGAAGAATTGTCCGGTAACGCGAAGTGGGAAGCTTGGGATCGGGTTAACGACTACTTGGATGCTAATTTGTCAGATGCTGAAATGACTTATTTGCGCAAAGGTGGTGAAGGAGATCCCTCACTCGATGCGAGTATTCGAGAGAAGTACGTGAAGGTCTGGCATGAGGCCGGTTACGAACCACCCAAGTCCTTGACTGATAAAGAACTTGGTAACGCTTATGTTTATACAGACAGCAGTTTTACTTTTAAAGCCGAACGCCTTCTCAATGCAGCTAAGGCTTACGACAGCTATCAGGAGAAGCAGGCTACCAGTCAAGACACAACCCCAGATGCGGAGACTTCAGCAGTCGAAGACACGGTCAGCCAGGATGTGAGTTGGCGATCGGAGTTGTCTCCTGAAGGCCAGCAGTTCATGGGCAATGTCGACACTTTTTGTCAGCAAGGCCTGTCCAACGGTACTTTGACGGAAGCTGACGTAGCCAATATCCGCTCGGGTGATTTCAAGAAGTCGGACCTGGAAGCGTTGGAGGTGGCCATCAAGAACGAGCAAGACAAGATCGGCAGCATGAACACGCGCGATCAGATCGATATCCAGAAGCTTACCAACCAGATCGATCAGATCAACAACCTGATCAGCACCTTGACCAAGAAGTTCAACGAAGGCGCGACCGGCGTTATCAACAAGATGTGAGTGTGAAAGCCCAACATGAGCAATATCCAAAACGACACCGACACTCTGTCTGGCGAAGATTTCGCAGCCATCACTGAGCGCATCGCTGCGCATTTCCGTGAAGGGGGGACTCTGGGCGATCTGGCGGGCATTACTGACGAGCAGTTTGAAGCCCTGTATGCCACTGCCTACCGTCTGTACGGCACAGACCAGTTTGAGGATGCGGCCAAGCTGTTTGCCTATCTGGGCATGACCGACCCGTACGATCGCCGTTATACGCTGGGATTGGGCGCCAGCCAGCAAATGCTCAAAAAATGGGATGAAGCCATCGCCGCTTACACCCTGTGCATTGCACTGGATGTGGAAGACCCGGTGCCGGCATTCCACATGGCTGAGTGTGTGGCGGGCAAGGGTGACCTTGCCGATGCCCAGACCTTGCTGACCGAGGTGGTGCAGCGCTGCAAGACGCCTGAACACCAGGCGCTCAAGCAAAAAGCAGACGCCATGCTCAAATTGATGGCCATGCGTATGGCGCGCAATATCGCACCCGCTCCGGCCCAATCCTGACACCGCTTCAGGACACGCCATGACCATGAGCACAGCGGTGGCCCCTGGAGGCTCGTTTCCCCCAGGCTATGCGGCACCTGCAGGGACAACGCATGTGGCGCGAGCCCCTGTGGATGCCGGTGCCGACAGCGTGGTGCAGTTGCCTGCAAGTACAAGTGCTGAGGCTTCAGGCGCATTGAGTGCCGGTTCCGCGGCGCCGCAGTTGGCGCCGCCCAATGTGGATGTGGACGATATTCTGGAGAACCTGCAAAGCCTGTTACCGATGTTTCTGGGCAAAGGCGAGGCGCTCACGCAGGAAGCTTTGTCCGAGTTGATCAAGAGCAACGCCAAAGTGGGCGACGCATTGGCCCAGGAACGGATCGAAAAAATCCGCGAGGCAGCGTCCAAGCTGGCGAGTGCAGACAACAAGGATTTCTGGGGCTCGGTGTTGAGCATTGCGGGCAAGGCACTGCTGGCTATTGGTGCGGTTGTCGCGACTGTGGCTTCGGCAGGCACGCTCGGGCCTGTGCTGCTGCCTTTGGCGGTCTACTCCATTGTCAGCAGCGTCAGCGGCTTGATCAACGATGTGATGAAGGAAATGGGTTATCCCAATGGCATGGGGTTTGATCTGACCCTGGGCAACCTTGTCAAAGTCATTGCCGAAAAAGTGTTTGATGTTGATGAAGAAACCGCCAGTGAGTACATGAAGTGGACTGATATTGCTGTCGGTGTGGCGATTGCTGTGGTGTCCGTGGGAGCCATGTTCAAGTCGGGTGCTGCCCTGCTCAAGACCGGCGAAGCAGCAGCAACGGCGGGCGTCGCCAAGTTCAGCAATGTGGCGGCCAAACTCAATGCTGTCACCCAGATGGCCGGCAGTGCGGCCAGCATGGCTTCGGCAGTGGTGGGCATGGATGCTGCCAAGGACCGACGCGACGCCGAAAAGGCTCGAGCAGAGAACAAGAATTTGGAGGCCTTGGTGCTCAAGGGTCAGCAGATGGCCCAGATTTATTACGAAGCGCTGCGAGACATCCTGCAACGCATGTCCGATGGACAGGAGCGACTGTCTGAAATTATCAACCGCCATGGCCAGACCCAAAAGGGCATCCAGGGCAACATGGTCTGAACCCACGCAGGAGTTTGTGAAGTGACTTCGATTTCCCGTTTTACCCCCCCAACGGCCATGCCACAAGGTGCGGTTTCCAGTTCCCAGGATGTGGGTTCTCCCAAAAAGGCGGGTGCCGCCCCGGGCCTGGCCGATGCGATGACTGGCCCGATCCCTGCCGAAATCGGTCAATCGTTTGGCATGCGGCCGACATCGAACCCTCTCAAGCCTCGCTTGCCTGACCCTTTGGGGATGGTGCAGGCGGGGGCTTTACCAAGCCAAGCCAAGATGCCTGATCTGTTGACCACGGCAGGGATCATTTTGTTTGGTGATTTGAAAGACCTCGTCCCAAAGGCAACGGCTTCTGCGCCTGCGGCGCCGCAACCCGTGACGGCGCCGACACAGGCGCAGATGACCGATGCGCTGACCAAGCTGGCCTATATCTTGACGCATTGATGGCGCCCTCGCATAAGCACTGCCCATGACAACAATCACCAGCACTTCGGCGCCTTCTTACCCCACCCCAGCGGGGGGGGCGCAGGCCACCAACGACACCACGGCTGCACAAAGTACCACAGCTGCGGGGGCGGCCAGTGGCGCGACCGATGCTGTGCCTGCAGAGGTGGGGCAAGGGGGATTGGCACGCACAAACACCGCAGGTAAGCCTGCACTGTCGGCGCCCAAGACCACGGGTGCAGCGGGGACCAGTGGCGTTTCCCAGAGCCAGAGGCCGGACGTTGGCAGTGCTCGGCAGAAGGCCGATGCCAAGTTGGACCGCGCCACTATGCTGCGCGAGATACGCAAGGACCGCCGTGAGGCGGTCTGTGCCAAAGCGTTTGAATTGCAGGACTTCGGCCGACTGGTGATCGGACCTTTGAGCTATTGCCTGAAGAACCCGGTGCAAGTCGTCGCTGGGGCCTTGGCCCTGGGGGCTGCGACTGCCGTGTCGATCAGCACGGGCAACCTGACGGCCTTCAAAGCAGCGATGCCGGCGGTCAGCACGATGATTGGTGGCTTGGTGAAGTCCAGCGGCGTAGAGGAAATGCTCCAGCGTGGCACTGAGCTGGCTTTGTTGACCCTGGGTGTCGACCCCCAAATCACCCAAAAATGGGGCGATGCGGTTGGGGCTTCGATGTTCGTTGGTGCCAACGTGGCCATGAATGCCATCGCGGGAACCTGGGAAAAGATTGATTTTTCCAGTTTGGGTGATCTGGCAGCCGACGTGGCCGTGTTGCTCAATGTGCCGACCCAAAATGCCGCGGCACTGAGCGCCATCGTTCGCATGGCAGGCAGTGGCGCCGTGGCAGTGGGTGCAGGCATTGTTGCAGGGGACTACAAAGACCTCACTGCCGAAAACTTTACGAAAGTGTGGGACACCCTGAAACAAAAACTCGAAGACGGGAAGTTCAAGCTCAGCGACATCACCGAGTTGGACGCTTTCAAATCCATGAATAAATCCTGGGGCGCACTTGTTGATGATTTCGGCAATTTGCAGAAATTTGCAGACGCCTTGAATGTGCTGTTTACCCCTGCCAACGGTAAGACCACGTACAGGGCTTGAAGCCTTTTGACCATTTTTTGACGACAGACCCAACATACCATGACCACGCCGCCGATTGACCGAACCCGTTCTGCCTATGTGCCTCCAGCACTGACCGATGCCGAATCTTCCACGCCTGCAGAAAAATCGTCTGGCATGGGAGGGCCTACAGCGGCAGATTTACAGGAGATTGGTGCGGTTTCATCTTGGCGACAAGCTGCTGGTGATCTCTCTGCGCCCAATGTTTCCCCGCTGACTGCGGCCAAAGCCAGCGGTGCACTGGATGAACTGTCGGCTTACGGCGGCAATCTGTCGGACTTGCTGGCCAGCATGGCGACCACCATGGCCGAAATTTTTCAGAAGCTGAGAAAGAGCGCGGTGGAGGGCAAGGTGGCTGAGCTCAAGAGCCAGGTGCAGGCCATGCAAGGGCAGGCTGAGAAAATGCGAGACGCCGCTGACAAGAATTACAGCGCGGCGCTGACCCAGGGGTGGACGCAGTTCGCGGGCGGGGCTGTGGGTTTGGCGGGTGGCGCTGTGGCAGCACATGCCTCATTCAAAGCTGGCAAAGAAATCCATGTCGAGCAGGCTCCAAAAGCGGCTTCGCCTAACGCCATGGGTGCAGCCTCATCCGCTCCCGACGCGGCGGAGGCCGATGGTTTTGATGATTTACTGAAGCAAGCTGGCTCGGGCCGTTCTCGCGCCAATGCCTTTAAGGGTGGGCGGCCTGCAGACCCCCCCCAGGACCGCACTTCCGCGGCTACGACCGCCGAGCCCCCAGTACCAAGTCGTGTGGGCGGACAGGTGGACTTGCTCAACAGCCGGTCGCGATTGGCCACTGAGCTGTCGAGCTCCATGGGTTCCGTGATCACGGGCCTGGGTGGGGTCTTCTCCGCTGGTCAAAAGCATGCTGCTGATATGGACGATGCGCAAGGCAAGGAGCTGGAAGCGCAGTCCACGAAAGCAGCGGCTGCCATGGCTCGGGAAGACGAGCTTGCGCAAACGTGGAAAGAGGCCATGCAGCGTCTGATGGACAACCTCAAGGCCGCTATTGATCAGGAACAGGCGGCTAGCAAGGCCACCATTCAAAACATCTGAAAATCCTATGTCTGAAACGTTGAACACCTCGCCGGCGGTTTCCTCGGCAGCCTGGCAAGCATTGACTGCCCAAGGTCAAGCCATCACCGAACTCTGGAACAGCACTCCTGTGCCTGATCGGCCACTGAGCGAAGAAGCACTGGATGTGCTTTACCACTTGGGCATGCTTTCTTTGCAGGCCGAACAATACGTGGATGCACAGGTCGCTTTTGCAGTGCTGTTGCAGCACTTGCCGGCGCACGCAGATTACCTGGCGGGTATGGGGCACGCTTTGGCAGGTTACGGTGATCCAGCAGGTGCTGTCACGATGCACGCTTTGGCACTGCAAAGCGCAGCACTTGAAGACAAGACCGACCATGCGCTGTCATTAGCGCAGGCCTTCATGACGGTGCGTCAGCCAGACGCAGCGCTGGCGATTTTGAGCGCCTTGCCAAGCAGCGCGATGGCGCTGCCCATGTTCAAGCAACTGCAAGCACGGACCGAAGCGGTTCGCGCGCTGATTGACCGTGCAAGCCACTGAAATATTGAGCTCAGACGACATCCACCTGCTGACCGAGGTCGGCATGGTGGGTGCTGGCGCTCGATTGCATGTGGATGCACTGGTTTTGTTTGAAGCGCTAGCGGTCTTACGCTCCTGGCGTGATTTCCCTTGGGTGGGGCAGGTCACAGTTTGGTTGAACCGTGGCGATGCCGATGCAGCTGTCCGTGTGCTGGAAAAAGGATGCCAATGTGCTGCGCAGCCCCCCGAAGGTGTGCAGACGATCGGTGGCGATCTGACCTTGCTAACGGCCTTCCTGGGCTTTGCTCAGCACATGGCCCGACGCACCGCTGACAGCCACCAGACCATGCAGAAGGTATTGCGCATGCCTTTTCATGCGCATGCTCATGCCATGGCGAAAGACATGCTGGGGTTGGTACACCAGAACACCCGAATGAACACTTATCAGGAGCCATCTCAATGATTGAAGCTGTGATTGCCCAGACTGCTGCGCCAACTGGTGCTTCCTTGATTGCCCCAGAAGGGCTGAGAGCCCAAGCCTTGGGAGCAGATGTTGAGCGTTTTGCTCAGGCCATGCAGAAAACAGAGGTCAGTGCCATGCCGCATGTCGACACGCTGGCTGAAGCACAGATCAGTGAAAAGGCCGGGCTCGGAGACGCCATTTTGTCGGGGCTGAAATCGGCTTCTGATGATCTGGGCCAACGGTTCACACAAGCTCAAACCATGCTGTCTGGGCAAGATTTGGGGGTGGCAGATGCCATGCGTTTACAACTGAGCATCATGCAAGCCAGCATGCAATACGAATTGATCAACAAAGGCGTCACCAAGATGACCCAAAACATCGACCAGGTTCTAAAAACACAATGAGTACGTTTACCCTTTTGATTCGTCGCTTGTCACTGGGCCTGGTCTGTGTCCTCACGTCATGGTTGACGGCATGCGGAGGGCAGGTGGAATTGCTGAGCACCATCCCGGAGGCCGATGCGAATGAAGTCATTGCTGCCCTGATCAACAGCCAGGTGCGCGCGAGCAAGGTGCCCGGCAAGGAGGGTATGGTGGGTGTGCGCGTGCCTCAAGAGCAAGCGGCTCAGGCTGTCGACATCTTGCGTGAGCGCGGCTTGCCGCGTGAACATTTCAACGGCATGGGGCAGGTTTTTCGCAAGGATGGTTTGATTTCATCGCCCATCGAAGAGCGTGCGCGCTACCTCAATGCCTTGTCTCAGGACTTGTCGAGTACGCTTTCACGCATCGATGGCGTTTTATTTGCGCGAGTGCATCTGGTTTTGCCTGAACGCGGCAGCGGCAGCGGCAGCGACCGTGACCAGCCAGCGTCTGCTGCAGTGTTCATCAAGCATTTGTCTGACTCCGATCTGGACTTGCTGCAGCCGCAGGTGCGTCGTTTGGTGGTCAACAGCATTCCGGGCCTGTCCATGGAGCGTGTGTCTGTGGTGCTGGTACCCAGCCAACCGCTCAAAAAGTCAGCGACACCCCTGGTGGATTTCATGGGCGTGCAGATGGCCGAAAGTTCATTGGGCTGGGCGCAAGCACTGATGTCAGGGCTGCTTGTACTGGCCATCTTTTCGCTGGCAGCTTCGGCCTATCTGAGCTGGCGTTTCATATGGCTGCCTCGGCAAGCGCTGCAGAATGCTGGAGGGCGCGAATGACGCCTGGCGCTTCTTTGCAGGGTTTGCCTCTCGAGGCCGCGCGTTGCGTCTTCGAATTCGCCTATTCGCCTGCACTGTACGTAGACCCCGAAAGGCTGTTGGCGCTGACCCCTGTGAGTCTTGAAAGGGTGCAAGCGCCCGCAGCGCAGCTGTCACGAGCTATTGCGCAAACAGTGGGCTTACCTGACTTGGAGGGCCTGGATGTGGCGCAGCCCTTGCATCGTGTGGCACTCTTGCCTCGTGACCTGGTCCACGAGTTGGCTTGGTGGATGGGTTTGAGCTCTGCCAGTGAGGCTTTGCGCAAAGTGATCTTGCACGCAGATTTGCAGACTTTGGCGCCGCACCTTCAGCGCGCGCACTGGTCATGGGTGTTTCGCCCCTCCGGAGTCTCCTTGCCTGAGTTTGAAGTCACCGATGACGCGTGGTCGCAACCGGTGAGTGAGTGGCCAGCGCGCATCCGGCGCAATGGCTGGGAAGCCATGTTGGCTCTTTGTCTGGGTCTGCCTCGAAACATAGGGCAGCGCTTGTGGCTGAAATTTCCAGTGCAAATGCCGGATGTGTTTGCGCAAGCAAGGTCGGCGCCTGATGGGATGCAAATGCAAGCACTGAAAGTGAATGTGGAAGCGGCCTATGAGGCCGCGATAGGTCATGTGCGTCCTGAGTGGGATGCGCAGTGGTCTCTCGCCTAAAGCAAAGAGTCAACATGAACGGGTTTATTCAATTCAAGACACAAGAGGGCGTGTCCGCAGCACGCCCCGATCCCGCACAGTGGGTTCTGGATGCAGGCGATGTGGCTGTTTGGCATCAGGCCCAAATGATGTTGAGCCAGGCACAGGAGCAGGCCGCGCGCATACGCACCGAAGCAGCCCATTTTTATGAATCCGAAAAACAGCGCGGCTATGCAGAAGGTCAAGAACTGGTTCAGTTTGAACAGATCGACCGCATGATCGATGTGGCAGGGAAAACGGTGGATTACTTTGCGGGCATGGAACAGCGTGTGGTCAAGCTCGTCATGCAGTCGGTGCGCAAGGTCATTGACGACTTCAGCGATGAAGAACGCGTGATGGCCGTCGTGCGAAGCGGCTTGGCTGTGATGCGAAACCAGAAACAGTTGACCCTGCGTGTCTCAGTCGATCACATCGAGCATGTGCGGGCACGTGCCCATGAGTTGCTGGAACGCTTCCCCGGTGTGGGCATGCTCGACATCGTGGCTGATCCTCGCATAAAGGACGATGGGGCTATTTTGGAAAGCGAAATCGGGGTGGTCCAAGCCAGCATGGAAAAGCAATTGGAAGCGCTGGAGAAGTCATTCCAGAAAATTTTGGGAAGCCGCGTGTGATTGAAGACGCGGTGGCCCGTTTGTCTTCTGCGCAGCAGGATACGCTGCGCACTGCATTGGGTCAGGCCAATTCGGCCCTACAGAACATTGAGGCCTTTGGGTTCTGGGATGAGCTCGAAGGAGAGGCCCCGGGCTCGCGAGCCGATACGGCTGAGCCTGAGGTGCTCAGTGGATCAGAGTCATGGCGGAATTTGGAAATGCAGGCGGAGGATGCGCTGCGCCGATCAGAGCCTGCTGAGGCCCTGGATATGTTTGTTCAACTGGTCGCGCATCAACCCTTGCATGCTCCTTATGTTTTTGGTTTTGCATTGTGTTTGCAGCAGCTGGGCCAAATTCAAGAGGCGGTGGGGTATTTTTCTTTGGCGCATGCCTTGCAACCCAGTGACGGGGCGTGCGCCTTTCGTATGGGGGAGTGTTTGTGGGCACTAGGCTACACAGTAGAAGCACAAGACGCGCTGAGAGCGGCCATTGAATTGGATGCAGTTCCTGAAGCCGACCCGATGGTTCGAGAACTAGCGCAAAAGTTGCTCGACCAAATTTCCTGAGAATGCTGCGAGCTGAACACCATGCCTCTCATCACCTTTCGACACTCCGTGCCTGTTGGACATTCGTCCTTATTCCTGACTGAGGGTAACCAAGGCAGTGTGTCTGTGCGTGAGCGGGCCATGAGCTTTGCGCCTGCGCATACGACCTTGCCGCGCTTTACGGATCCCAACCCAGGCTCTGCGCCTCAGCAGGCTTCGCAAGTGGATGCTCTTTTGTCCTCTGATGCCGATGCTGCATCTGCTGAAAGCGTCCATCAGGCGCAGTCTGCACCAAATATCGATGCGTCCCCGGGAGTGATGATCACGCTGGCGTCAGTGGGGCAGCAGTTCAAGGGGCTCAAGCAAGATGTGACGGCTTGCAAAGAGCGCATGGCAACATCGCTGGCTCAAGCCGAGAAGGCTAACGTTTATCCTGCGCAGCGTGCGTACATGCAAAAAGCGGCCGGTTTGCTTGCTGGTGTCGGAACAATGATTTTGTTCGCTGCTTTGACGGTTGCTACAGGTGGGGTGGGGCCGGCAGTGGCCTTGGGAGCCACAAGTCTGATGGCGGTCAAATCTGCCGCCGACATGCGATGCGCCTACAAGGATCTGAAAAACAAACAGGCACGCGCGGAGAACCCTGACGCCCCCTTGCCTTATGCAGAGCAAATGCTGGGTGCCGATGCGATTGGCAATTGGGTGTGTAATCGCATGCTGTCTGCTGCCAAATCTCGCAACGAGGCGGTGAATACCGATGCCATCAAGGCCAAGGCCCGCAAGTGGAGCCTGGTTCTGAACAGTGCATTGAAAGTCATCACATTTTCTGCCGTCGGCGTCACAGGCATGGCCATGGGAAAAGCGGTCGCTGTTCCCATGGCCTGCATTGGCATGAGCTTGGGCGCCATGGTGTTTGCGATCAAATTGGATCAGGATAAGAAGGCCATGGAGGCTCGCTACAAAAGCTACGAGTTGGCGAAGATGCCTGCCCATTTCGAAAAGCTGTGTGACCTTTACGCAGATTTGGCGGAAAAGGCTCAAGCGAACCCTGATGACGTGCAGACACAACAGGCATTGGTGACAAGCTTGAGTCAGGCCTATTTGGATCTGCACAAGGATCTCATGCATTTGAATGAGTCCCTGCAAGAAAAAGCATTGGCCCGCAGTGATACGCAAGCCGAAAGCGCGCGTGCAAAGCTTCACGGCGCTGCAGATGGTTCGTTCGACGTGGGTGTGGCGGTGGTTCGGCGTGGCATCGAAAACACGGTGGGCAAAGGACTGTTGGCCTTGGGGGGGAATGCCGAGGCCGCTGCTTCCATGATTAGTTCCACCAAGTCCTTGTATATGACCTATCGGCTGCTGGACCGTGTTGAGCAGCGTACAGAGGCTTTGGTACGTCATGCCGATCAGATTCTGAGTCTGCGGCAACGCATGCAATGGATGGCTGTTTGAGCAAAGGCGACGACGTGAAAAGTTTTGATTACGTACTCGACATGATGCAGTTGGCGGTAGACGACACGCCTACCCTTGCCATCACGGGGCGCGTCACGCAAGTGATTGGAACCATCATCAAGGCGGTGGTACCGTCTGTGAAGATTGGCGAAGTGTGCATCTTGCGCCAGCCGGGTGAGGACTTCGAGATGAAAGCGGAGGTCGTTGGTTTTGCACGCGATGCGGCTTTGCTTACCCCCTTGGGTGATATGTACGGCATATCGGCCGCCACGGAAGTCATTCCTACGGGGCGCTCGCACATGGTACCTGTTGGACCAGGTTTGCTGGGGCGTGTGCTTGACGGTCTGGGGCAACCGCTGGACTACAAAGAGCGTGGTCCTTTGGAGGCTGATCGTTTTTATCCTGTATTTGCCGAGGCCCCCGATCCGCTGACGCGCCGCGTCATTCAAGCTCCTTTGCCTTTGGGCGTACGCGCTATTGACGGTCTGCTTACCTGTGGAGAAGGGCAGCGGATGGGCATCTTTGCTGCTGCGGGGGGGGGCAAATCGACCCTGATGGGGATGCTTGTTAAAGGCGCCGAGGTGGATGTGACGGTCATTGCCCTGATTGGCGAGCGGGGCCGGGAAGTGCGCGAGTTCATTGAGCATGAACTGGGTGAGGAAGGCCGCAAGCGATCGGTGATCGTCTGTGCTACTTCTGACAAATCATCGATGGAGCGGGCCAAAGCAGCTTATGTAGCCACTGCGATCGCAGAGTATTTTCGCGACCAGGGGAAAAAGGTTCTTTTCTTGATGGACTCGGTTACGCGATTTGCACGCGCACAACGTGAAATCGGCTTGGCTGCAGGTGAGCCGCCCACGCGTCGGGGTTACCCACCTTCTGTTTTCGCCACATTGCCTAAATTGATGGAGCGTGTGGGCATGAACGACAAAGGTTCCATCACTGCGCTCTACACGGTTCTGGTGGAGGGGGATGACATGACCGAACCTGTGGCCGACGAAACCCGATCTATTTTGGATGGCCATATTGTGTTGTCCCGGGCGCTGGCCTCAGCCAACCATTACCCTGCGATTGACGTTTTGGCATCCGCCAGCCGTGTGCAAAACCAGGTCATCACATCCGAGCACAAGAGTTTTGCGGGGCGACTGCGGGAATTGATGGCCAAATACAACGAGGTGGAGCTGCTGGTGAAGATCGGGGAATACAAACGTGGCAGCGATGCTGTCACGGATGAGGCGATTGACAAAGTAGATGCGATACGAGCCTTTTTGCGCCAGCGCACCGATGAACGCAGTGGTTTTTCTCAGGCCGTAGACGGTCTTGCGCAACTCACTACTGCACGTCGCTGAAAGGTTTGATATGGGCATGGTCGATGAGTTGTTGTTCATCAAAGAATTTCGCGAAAAAAAGGCGGAGAAACACATGCTGCGCACGCGACTGAATTTGCAACAGGCACACCATCGTCAAGAGAAAGCCGATGACGATTTGCAGGTGTTCCGGATTTATGCTGAACAAGAGGAAATTCGCTGGTACGAGCAATTGTGTTCCCGGGTTGTCAAACCGCGCGAGATTTTGTCGGTTCAGGAGGATGTGGCGGGATTGCGCGCAAAAGAGGCCAACTTGGCCGTGACTTTAGAGCAGGCCTTTGCCGATCACGAAATCGCCAAACAGCACTACGCCACGGCCGCTGACCAGCACCGCATGGCGACAGCTGCCAAGAACAAATTCATTGAAGTTGCACAAAGCTTGCAGGCCGAGGAGGCGCGCGAACGCGAACGTATTGAAGAGTTAGAGCTAGAGGAGGTGGCGTCGCAGCTGCGTCCAACCGGTTTCTTTGAGGAGAATGGCCGTGTCTGAGTCCACTGTCCAGCTGGGGGTGCGCACAGGGCCGCATGCTGATTTGCAGAATGGGGGGTGGATGCAGCAGCAGCCCCAGGATCCTGATCCACAGGCTAGTTCGCGATTTTCTCAAGCTTTGGCAGACCCGTCCTCCACGCCAAGTTCTGGTGAAGGCGTTCCCATGATCGGGGGGCCTTTTGATCTGTTGGGTGGCGTGCAAAAGGCCAAGCCTCAATCGGAAGGAGGCCATGACGTTGGTGCACAAGCGGCCTTGTTGGCTTCGGTGCAAGACGTCATGAAGCAATTGCTGATTGGTGAAGGTCGCGACGGACGCAGGGAAGCCCGGATGACGTTAGACGAGAGCTTGATGCCAGGGGTCACTGTGGCGCTGTACGAGGACGCAGGAGCTTGGGTGACTGATGTCATGTGCAGTCATGTGGATTCTTACCAAACGCTCGCGCGTGCGGTTTTTGATTTGGCGAGACAGATGTCTCTGGCGTTGTCCCGTGACGCGCATTGGCGAATTACGCTGGATGCCGAAGATGCGAATGATGCGGTCACTGTAGAGGCATATGCCTCTTGCACTTGATTTTGAACGGATATTTTTGTGCTTGAACGAACATTAAAAATTCCCAGCTTGAGTGGTAGCGAGGCCCAAGCCTTGACGACCTTGGCCCGTCATGCTGTCGACTTGCCCTTGCCCAGCTGGCCCGGGTCAGAAGGCCAGACGGCTTGTTTGAGCTTGAGCTGTATGCCTCATGGCGCTGGTGTTAACTTGCCATCTTCCGCGCTGCGCATGACCCTGGAATGGGCGGGGGCGAGCTTGTGGCTGGATTTTCCGCAAGTCGCTGTGGACCGTTGGCTTGCAGCCGCTTTAGGCGCGGCTTGGCCTCAGGTGGCTCAACTGAGCCAGCCGTGGCAGCATTTGGCTCAGGTTCAAGCCAGCAGTTGGGTGACGCAAGCGTTGAGTCAGTCCAGCCGAGGTGTCGCGCATTGCATCGACTGTCAACCCACGGCTTCACTGCCCGAGGCGGCACGCCATCATCTGCTGATGAGCGTGACTGTGGAGTCTGGCGGCGGCGGACCTGCCGATGTTTTCCACGGGGTGCTGCACACCGACAGCCTGGGCATCTTATTGGTAGCAGGCTTGGTAGCAGACCACCCCGGACAAGCAAAGGACATGCTGGATGTGGATTCTTGTCCTCAGCCCATGACTTTGTGTGTTGGCGAGACCCACTTGCCTTTGACTGCGGTTGAAAACCTTCAGCCGGGTCAGGTGATTCTTGTGCAGCAGCGTTATGCGCAAGGCGAGCAGGAAGTTTGCTTGCGAAGCGAATTCGCCAATTCGCCCTGGTTAGCCTGCCAAGCCAGGGTCAACGACAGCTCATTGCACATTCTTACGGCCGTAAAAACCATGACCATGCCTGACACACTTTCTACATCTATTCAGTCCAGTGACACTGAATCCGACCATCTGGCCCATTTAGCTCATTTGCCTGTGCGCGTGAGCTTTGACCTGGGTGAGACGGTGTTGAGTTTGGCGCAAGTCAAATCTTTGCAGCCCGGTGAGACACTTGAGCTGGACCGGGCGGTTCAAGAATATGTCACCATTCGCGCCAACGGCATGCCCATTGGTACGGGGCAACTGGTCGAGATCGATGGTCGCCTGGGCGTGGCTGTTGGCGGCCTGTCAGCGACCTCGCCCAGTAAAAAAACGGGGGAGTGACCGATGGCAGGAGGATTTGATCCGGTCTCGCTGGCCGTCACGCTGGCTTTGCTCGCGTTGTTGCCGACGCTGGTGGTCGTTTGCACCAGTTTTCTAAAAATTGCGATTGTGATGTCGCTTTTGCGCAATGCCTTGGGTGTGCAGCAGATTCCTCCCAATCTTGCCCTGTATGCCCTGGCCTTGTTGATGTCTGCTTACATCATGGCGCCAGTGGGTCAACACATTTTCGAGCAAGTTTCGGCTGTGCCTCAAGCAGCGCGCTCTATTGAAAACACGTTCACAGCAGTACTGAAAGGGGCGGAGCCATTGCGTGATTTTTTGCACAAACACAGCGACCGCGATCACCGGGATTTCTTTGTTCAGACCGCACGCGAGATGTGGAGTCCAGAGCTTGCAGCCAAAGTTCGTGAAAAAGACTTTTTGGTTTTACTTCCCTCGTTCATGCTGACCGAGATGACGGAAGCTTTCAAGATCGGTTTTTTGCTTTTTCTGCCCTTTGTTGTGATCGACTTGATCGTCTCGAACATCCTGCTGGCCATGGGGATGATGATGGTTTCGCCAGTCATGATTTCCATGCCTCTCAAACTCTTTTTGTTTGTGATGCTCGATGGCTGGACGCGCTTGATCCGGGGTTTGATCCTCACTTACAACTGAGGTTGCGACATGAATCAATCTGAAATTGTCAGCATATTGTCCAATGCATTGAACTTGACCTTGATGCTGTCGATGCCGACCATTGCGGTGGCTGCGATTGTGGGCACCTTGTTTTCGCTCCTGCAGGCGTTGACGCAAATTCAGGAGCAGACGCTGTCTTTTGCCATCAAACTGATTGCTGTTGCGCTGACCTTGTATTTGACCGCAGGCTGGATGGGTGGGCAGTTGTTCAACTACGCGCTGTCCATTTTTGACGGCATTCCCCGCTGGGTTCGCTGAGATGAACGCTTTGGACATCGTGCGCATGGATCCACTGCAGCTCAAAAACCTGGCATTGGGGCTTCTGTTGGTGCAGGCGCGGTTGATGCCCATGTTTTTGTTGTTGCCGATGATGAACCGAGCCATGGTTCCGCGAACCGTTCTGTTTGCCATTGCTGCAGGGTTTGGTGCTTTGGTGCTGCCAATACTGCATGTTCCCGCGGACTGGGGCAAAGACGCTGGCATGTTGCTTTTGATCTTGAGCAAAGAGGCCTTTGTGGGCCTGTTGCTCGGTTTTTTGCTGGCCTTGCCTTTTTGGCTGTTCGAAGCGGTGGGATTCATGGTGGACAACCAGCGTGGTGCCAATATGGCCGCGATGCTCAACCCCTTGACAGGCAGTGAGAGCTCTCCGCTGGGGTTGCTCATGAACATGGCGTTCATCACGCTCTACATTTCGATAGGAGGAATGCAGGTTCTCTTGGGCGTGGTGTATGACAGCTACAAATTGTGGAATCCCTTGGAATTCTGGCCCGATTTGGGCGTGAGCTTTGCCGATTTGGTTTTTCCTCAACTCAATAGGATGCTTCAGCATTGTCTTTTGCTTGCGGCTCCTGCCATGTTGGTCATGTTATTGGCCGAGTTGTCGCTGGCATTGATCAGTCGTTTTGCACCGCAACTACAAGTGTTTTTTTTGGCTATGCCGATCAAAAGTGCGTTAGGCATTTTCATCCTCGCCATCTCAGCAGGCATGCTGCTGGATATTGCCCAGGAGCACATGAATGCTGGACGCCATTGGTTGCAGTGGCTTGCGCCAGCGATGTCAGGGGGGCTTGAATGAGTGAAAAGACCGAACAGCCAACTGCAAAAAAGCTGCGCGAGGCCAGGGAGAAAGGGCAAGTTGCCAAAAGCCGCGATTTCACACAGACCGTGCTTGTGGTCGCGCTGTTCGCCTACCTTTTGGCGTCGGGTACTCGCCTGGTCGATCAGCTGGGACAGTTGATCTTGATGCCTTTTTTATACCTGGATCAGGATTTTCAGGGCGCTCTCAACAACTTGCTGGATGAGTTTTTTCGTGAGTCGGTGGACATGATGTTGCCCGTGCTACTGATCGTGTTGGTGCTTGGAATATTCATTGAGGCAATACAGACAGGGCTACTGATCTCTTTTCAGGCTCTGATGCCTTCGGCTAAAAAACTCAATGTGGTGGAAAACGCCAAGAACATGTTCTCCAAGAAGAACCTGGCAGAGTTTTTAAAGTCCATTTTGAAAATCGGAGTCATTACCTGGGTGCTTTATCACCTGATTCTTGGTCAGCTGCCCACACTGATGCAGTTGCCCCACAAAGACATTCAGATCATGGGGGCTGTATTTGCCGAAATTTTGAAGAAACTGCTCATCTACACCGGTGCCGTCTATGTTGTGCTGTCCGTGGCTGATTTGTTGTGGCAAAGACATCAATACATCAAAGGGCTGATGATGAGCAAAGATGAAGTCAAGCAGGAATACAAAGGCATGGAAGGCGACCCTCACATCAAGAGTCAACGCAAGCACCTGCACATGGAAATCATGCAAAACGACGCCACCGACAAAGCGCGTCAAGCGACTGTTTTGGTGACCAATCCGACCCATTATGCGATTGCCTTGAATTATCTGGAGGGTGAAACGCCCTTGCCGATGGTGATGGCGAAAGGAGAGGGCGCATTAGCGCAACGCATGATCGATGCAGCGCGAGAAGCTGGGGTGCCAGTCATGCAAAACATACCCCTGGCGCATGCCCTTTTTGACACCGCAGCCGTCAACCAGTACATCCCCTCTGATTTGATCGAGCCTGTCGCAGCTGTTTTACGGTTGATCACCGACGTGGCGAACTCCCAAGAATAATGCTTCACTTGAAAAATGAATATTGCGTTTCCTGATTGGCTCCAAGCCTGGGCTCAGAGCCACGGCGTGTCCCTGGAGTCTGCTCGTCGAAGCGGCCGATTGACCATACCGGTCGATGGCGTACGTATCTTGCTGAGTCAGCACAATGCCCAGCGGTGGCTTCTGCAAGCACGAGTCGTCGATTTGCCCGATGACGGGCCGCTGCGTGAATCGCTCATTGACAAGGCTGCGGCCACCGCCACAGCACGCATGTCTGCCAGTGCAAGCGCGTTAGCGATCGATCCTGACCGTTCCGCTTTGTGGCTACAAATGAGTTTGAACCAGGATGCAGGGTCAGCTGAATTGGAGGCCTGCCTGGAGCGCATGGCCAATGACATCGAATTTTGGAGAGCAATGCTGTGATACTGAAACATTCCCTTGACGTTTTGAGTCGTCCGCGTTGGGCGAAATCCTCGCGTAGCCATCTTTTGGCGTTGATGACACTGATGGCATCACCTGCCTTTTTGAACGCTGGACCTATACCATGGCCCAATGCACCGTTTACCTATTATGCTGACAAAAAACCGCTGTCGGCTGTGTTGAGTGATTTCGCACAGGCCTACAACCTGAAATTGCACATGCCTTTGAAGCTGAGCGAAAAGGTTAGTGGACGCTTTAACCTGGACAACCCGACGGAATTCATGAATCGCCTGGCAGGGACCTTTGGCTTCAATTGGTTCACGCATTCGGGGGGGCTGTACATCGCCGACAACAAAGACATGATGACCAAATCGATTGCAACACCCGCAGTCCGATCAGGTGGAAATTTGCGTCAATTGCTGACCGGTCTGGGCGTCTTCGATCCGCGCTTTGGTTGGGGTGAGATGCCTGAGATGGGCATAGTCATGGTTACCGGCCCATCGGCTTATGTGCAGTTAGTGGAGCGCACCCTGCAGTCCATGCCTAATGCGCCCGGGGGCCAGCAGATTTCCGTCTTCAAACTCAAACACGCCTCTGTTGAAGACCGCACGATCGCGTACCGTGACCAAACTATCAATGTTCCGGGAGTGACGTCCATTTTGCGCAACCTGGTCCGTGGCACAACCAGCAGCAACGTCGCCATGACCAGCAGTACGGCCATGGGGCGTGTACCTTCTCCTTCCACTGGTTTCAAGGGGGGGGATACCTCCACCTCTTCTTTGCACTCCGGCGATTCTGGGGTCGGCGGCGGTGCTGCTGCGCTAGGTGCCGGATCGAACAACTCCAGCGCTGTCGCAACGGCCACTGGCATCAACAACAACAGCAGTGGCGGTGGCAGCAATGTCAGTGGCTCCGGCTATGCGTCTGCTGTACGGCCTTCTATTCAGTCCGATCAGCGTATCAATGCCGTTATCGTGCAAGATACACCTGAGCGCATGCCTTTGTACAAAGAGTTGATTCAGCAGTTGGATGTGCCAGCACCTTTGGTGGAAATCGAGGCCTTGATCATCGATGTCAACATCAACCGCTTGACAGAGCTTGGACTGAGCTGGAATGCCGTCATGGACAAGCAACGTACGGCACTGGGCTTCGGTGATGTGGGCACAGCTGTGGACAGCAAGACCCTGTCTGTCGTGACCTCCAAGGCGGGAGGTGTGACGCCCGGAACATTGTCGGCCGCTGGGGCTGATTATTTTGTGAGCCGTTTACGATTGCTTGAGCAGCAAGGCGACGCGAGCATTCAATCCCGCCCTTCAATTTTGACGACTGAAAATCTTGGCGCTGTGATTGATTTATCGGAGACTTTCTACATCCAGACGACTTCAGAGCGATCAACGCTGGTGACACCTGTGACGGCTGGCATCACTTTGCGTGTGACACCTCGTATTGTTCAGCAAGATCCGCAGTACAGTATTCGCTTGATAGTCGATATTGAAGACGGACAAATTCAAACTCAGAACACGATCGGCAATATCCCAACAGTGGTGCGAGGTGTGGTCAGTACCGAAGCCAGCGTTGGTCCCAACGAAAGCCTGTTGCTGGGAGGGTACAACTCGGTGCAGTCGGTTAAAGGTCAGGACAAGGTGCCTTTGTTGGGTGATATTCCTGGCATTGGTGCCATGTTCCGGAGCACCTCCGACAAGCTCCAGCGACGTGAGCGCTTGTTCTTGATTCGCTCAAGCGTGGTAACAAAAAATAAAGACGGACTTGCGAAAGTTACTTCCGCTGACAGCGTGACACCCTTGAGTGCCCGCAGCGATGGGGCTGCTATCACATCCGTGGTGGGTGCGTTGGGTGGCGCGCCTTCTCCCGTACTTGCATCCGTTAAGGCAGGTAGCCTCAATGCCCCAGTTTCAGCGCAGCGTGCCGCTGCACCAGGCGACCCAGCTGCTTCAGATTCCACCTTGCAGCAGGTGCGTGACCGTCAAGTAAAAAATATACTTCATGATGAAATTCAACGCTCCAAGGTGCAGTTGCAGCAGGTCATTCTGGGCTCAGGGCGCGGCGGTTTGACCGAAGACAAGCGGCAAGCTGAAATTCAGCGGCTAGAAGCTGAGGTGCAATTGCTTGAGCGCGAACTGGATCGCATCGAGCAGCGTTGAAACGCCCACAGGAAATTTGTCATCTCCTGTCGATGTCATGTCTTGGCGATGGGCAGGCAGATGCTGAAGCAGCTGCCTTGGCCTGTGGTGACAGGATTGACCTTGGCATGGCCACCATGCAGTTGCACAATCCGTTGGACAATCGATAGGCCTAGCCCAATGCCAGGCTTGCTGGTTTCGGCCTGAATGCGGAAGAAATCTTCAAAAACCTGGCGTTGTAGTTCATGCGGAATACCAGGGCCTTCGTCGGTGATGTTGATGGCTACTTCAGAGGGTGAGTTGCTCGAGACGCTGACGGTGATTGTGCTGGCGTTAGGAGCATATTTGGCCGCATTCTCTAGCAAGTTGCTGATGGCTATCTCCATCAGCGCTGGGTCCATTCGAACGAGGAGCTGCTGTGGTCCAGGCTGCCATGTCAGGTGGTGCTCAGTCATTTGCGATTGATACGCTGGAAGCCAAGTAGCCAGCCAGGCATTGACTTCTAACGCTTGGATGCTCATTTGTAAATGCGGTGATTTCAGTCGGTCACTTTGCAGCCACTTCTCAAAAAGGCCGGTCAAGCGCTGCAAAGCTGCTGATATGGTGGCGAAGCGCTTGGGGGTGTGGTCCAGGCCCAGCGAATTTTCTTTGTGCCAGAGACTGATTTGGCTTTGGATGATATGAATGGGGTTTCGCACTTCATGCGAAATCATGGATCCGAAGCGTACGTATTGCTGAAGCACATCACGCTCACGCTCCAGCGATTGTTCCAGTTGCAGGGTGCGTTCTTGCACAGTGATTTCAAGCTTCTGTTCAGAGGTCCGCAACACTTTGACCAGCTCATTTTGTACGCTGTGTGCCTGTTGGTTGGCCAAATCGAGCAAGGAGCGTTCTTCTCTGACCTTGCTGGCCAAGCTGATGGCGAGAAAAAACATTTCACCGATGGTCGATATTTGCAGAGCGTAGGCAGTCAGGCCATTGGATGGAAGAGCGCCAATGCCATGCAGCGATGCGACCACGCCGCCGATCCACAAGATGCCCCAGCCGATCGAGAAATAGCGTGCACTTCCATGGTGTGCAACCGCTTGTTTGACACTGATGTAAAGGATTACCAACCCCAGTTGCAAGGTGACGACCATGAAGACTTGAAGCACCAGTGACAAAGGCATAGGACGCCACAAGTGCAACAACAAAGTCAGCAGCACCAGGAAAGACAATATGCTGGAGCCTTGCAACCAACGATCATGCCTGGGCATGCGTGTCGAGATGGAAAGCAGACGGCGTGCGAATGCGGTGGCGAAAATGATGGCAGCACAAAAAAAGGCCGACTGAGCGATGGCATCGAATGTGTGCAGGTCTGGCCAAAGGTAAAGGCCTCCAAAGCCATTTCCAGCAAAGACGCCCAAGCCTATGGCCAATGCATAGAGTGCATACAGCAAGAATCGACTGTCTTTGAGCAAACCACTGAGCATGGTGTTGTAAAGTAGCAAGGCTAGGATGCAACCGAAATAAATGAACTGCAGCAGCAATTGCCCATGCAGATGCTGTTGATAGGCGTAGGGCTGCCACAGTTGAAGAGGCAAGTTCAGTGTGTTGTTGGAGCTGACCTGCAGGTAGAAATCTTCTGCTCTGTCCTTCAACTCAAGCGGGAAAATGAAATGCCGATTGAAACTCGGCCGATCGCGCAGGGGGCGGTCAGCACCGGTGGCGACCACTGTGCCATCGGCTGTGTAGAGTGTCAGTTTACTCAGCAGGGGGTTGGGGACTTCCAAATACCAGAGCTCAGGCGATGCGCTGTCGCGTTGCAAGCTGAAACGTAGCCAATACGTGGATGGGGTGAGTCCGAAATTGACTGCTGAGCCAAGTCCGGTCCAGGGTTTGAACCGCGTTTGCTCTGCCCCTTGCTGCACATCCTGGATGACCAGCCGACTTTCGGGGTCTTCCAGGTAGGTCACGGTGCTCAATAAATTGATAGTCTTTTCTGTTCCGTTCACCGTCATGGCACAGGCCATGGATGACAACATGAACCATGCCAGGAGTGCCAAGATCCAACGCGGTGTGTCCAAGCCCCTTCTGCCGAAGGCGATCGTGCTAGAAATCCAGGGATTCATGCATTAGGCTTGAAGGCTGTCCATGCCTGTTGCACGATCGGGGCAAATGGCCATGAGTTTGTCAAACCCACTCATCACAATGATGTCTTTCACCGAGGGCTGGACGCAGGCAATAGCCACTTTGCCCCCGCGTTGTTTTGCTGTCTTTGCTGCGATCAGTAAAACCCGAAGTCCCGCACTGCTTAAATACGATACGTGACTGAGATCGATTAATAAGTTGACGGTATTTTCTTGCGTGAAAAGTTGCTGAATGTCATTTTCAGCAATGTTGGCATTGCTGGCGTCAATACGATGGAGAGAAGGGCAATAAATGTGTGGAAAAATCATGGGTTAATGCCGCTTGAGTAACAGCTCATACAAGTTGTCTGTTGAAACGTGTGAATTGATTTCTGAGTCCGTGCTGGAGTGCGCTGATAATTCATGCGGGTTTTCCAATCGCAAACCACCTCCGACAGGCGGATTGATCAGGTCGGCGTTTTGCCACGAACTGACGGTCTGTGTGGCGTTATATTCGTCCTCGATCAATGGTTGAGGTTGCAGCCAATCTTTCTGATCACTGCTGAGACGCAAGGATCCTACAGGGGCTTGTTTTGCGGGCTGATGTGAGTCTTTTTCAGGGTCATAAGAGGTAAATGAATTACGAAGTTCGCCGGGTTCGGACTCCCTAACCGGCTTTTCTACTGAAGTTTCCTCTTTTATTTTTCCCGCCATCAATTTTCGGATGTGCATTACGTCCTCCATGTCTTTTGCCATATTGCCTTTTGATCTGGCAGATTTGGGTGCCCATGGACCTTTGGACATGAGATCCTTTTGTAGTTCAACGGCGCTGTCTTTGCTTAGCTCAGGGCGCGACGTATTTATTTTTGTCCTGATTGTCTCTCCTGCATCCGAAAAAGTATTTTTAATCAGGTTGGCCGCAGCTCCCCTTCGTTGAGCTCGTCCCCTTGAGTCGATGCCGATGAAGAATTTGAATTTTGAAAACAGCCCCTGCTGTTTCAAACTCAAGGTCTGCCGACCTTTACTTTCAGTCATTGTGAAGTAATAACTGTCTCTGTTATCCCGATATTTTTTGCTTTGATTTGCAGCCTCAATTAAGCGGCGAAATTCATCGGCCGTGATTGAAGGCGGGGTTCCTGTTGTCTGCAGGTGGAAAGACGAGGCTTTTTTAGCCGTTTTTAATTCATTCAATTCATGCCCAAGCGATTGGGTTGCTGGCATGTTCTGCAATTCACGTGTAGTGGTTATTTTCATGGTGTGAGCTCTAAAGAGTTCAATCAGACGCGAAGCATGGGTTGTGTTTGCGTAGTGGCTTGGGGTGTTTCAGACGACATGGATGGGGATAAAAACAACATCATGGCATCGATCAGGTTACGCAGGCCAGTGGCCAAATTGACCATCTCCAAGCCCTCACACGACCAAATTTCATTCAGAGTCAACCGCTGGTTAAGTGGGTCGATCGAGAAACGCCTTTCTTGCGGCATGTGATGATTCAATTGCAAAGCCAGCAAGGCCATTTGCGCCTGCTCCAGTGGATCTGTATCGCAGACTGCACCTGTGTAGTGCCGGCTCTCTTCGTCATAGGACAGTGAAAACTCCAACTGCTGACCCAAGCCAAATGTCAAGCAAAAACCGCTCTCGAGGACAGATGCATCGGTGTCTGTGACATCGTCCAGTTTGAATGCTTCTTCATCAACCAAGTTCAAAGTCAATAATGCAAATTCAAGGGGGGCCGTAGCGGCGTCGGGTAGTGGGGCTGTGTCGATCATTGTCATGCCGTTCCTTTTCGATTCTCACAAGAAGGTGTGGATATAGACGTAAGCATATGCTCGGGTCATCTGGTAAGTCGGGCGCAAATACCGACGAATTCCGACAAATTGCGACATCCACTCAGCATTGGTGTTCTTTTGACGCCCGGTAAAAGCGGTGTTCATTTGTCGTAATTTGTCGGAATCGACGTATTGCTGAAAGGCCTGTTGCCTCGAAAATTCAAACACGCGCGTTTGGCGTGTTCAACCGATGATGTGATTCATGCTGCTGTCAAACCCTGTGACCGGTGCATTGGCCGACAAAGATTTGCGTCGAGTGCGTTGGTCGCTCCGGGTGAGAACCTTTGTATTTATTTCTGTCATTCTGGCTGTGGCCATCAGCGCGACCGTTGTGGCCATGGGTTTGAACGCGCGCAACACCTTGCTTGAGCAGGTGGAGCGGGATGTCAATGTGTTGGCTCAAGTTCTGGCCCGATCCATTTCGGTATCGCAGCAACTCCCCGATCAAATGGAGGAGTTGATGGGCCAAGGCATGCAGGCGACAGCCACTGCTTTGTCCCATTATGTGGTAGCGGCAGAAAAGGCGGGTGAGTCGCGAAGCAATATTCAAAAAGTGCTTAAAAAGATCATTGACAGCACAATGATTGGCGAGATTTGGATCACCGATTCAAAAGGCTATGCCTATTTGAATGCTCCTTTGGGGGTTGACTTCACCTTTAGTCCGGATGCCCGGCTGCAGCCTCAGGCGTCGGCATTCTGGGGTTTGCTGTCAGGGCAGGTTCCCATGGTCAATCAGCCCATGCAAGAGCGTGAACTGGATCAAAAATTGTTCAAATATGTGGGCGTGGGTGGCGTAGACAAGCCTCGCATTGTGCAAGTCGGAACAGAAGGTGCCCCCATTCAGAGCATGCGCGAGTTTTCAGGGGTCAAGCGATTGATCGGCTTGCTGGTTGGGACTGGTGCGATCAAGGCGATGTACGTGGTCAATCAGGATATGACCATGCTGTCCTTTCATGCGCCTCATACGACGCCAGCCTCATTGCAAAACACGGACAAGGATCTTCTTGTACGTGTCATGGCTACTGGTGAGGTGTTGACTCGGATTCGCGAAGACCATGTCGAGGTTTCGCGCTTGATCCGCGATGAGTCTGACAACAATCTGGGGGCTTTCATCGTACAACTACCGCGTGATGGTTTTGATAAGCTGTTAGAGCAGCAGATTCTCCATGCGTTGACTGTGGGGGTTTTTGTATTTGTATTGGCAGGTTTTGTGAGCCTGATGTTTGCAGACCGCATCACACAGCCCATTGCAGCTATTACGCGCGCTGCCGCCAAGGTGCAGGCTGGGCAATTCACACAACTTCAAGAACTGAAGAAAGCCAGCGAACGCGCAGATGAAATCGGGCAGTTATCGCGCGTGTTTGAAGGCATGGCCAGCGTCGTGGGCAACCGTGAACGCGAATTGGATCGTTTGGTGACCGAACGCACGCATGAGTTGGCCGATAAAAATCAGGCCCTCGAAGCCGCACAGCAGCGAATCGACGAAGAACTTGAATTGGCCAGAAAACTGCAGTTGGCAATATTGCCCGCATGTTTTCCCGATGCGTACTTGTGCACTGGTGACGCTCGCATGTTGCCGGCCACCAGCATGGGCGGCGACTTCTATGATTTCATCGATCTTGGACAAGGCAAGATTGCAGTGGTCATGGCCGATGTGTCGGGCAAAGGCGTCGCCGCCGCTTTCTTCATGGCGGTGGCGCGCACCAGCATCAACAGTTTGGTGAGGGTGCACACGGATCCTGGCGTGTGTTTGTACCATGCCAACCAAGAATTGTGCGGTCAAAATCCTTTGGATATGTTTGTCACGGTTTTCCTGGGCATATTGGACACCCGAACGGGCGAGCTGGTGTATGCCAATGCCGGTCATAACCCCCCATACACTGCAGGCGGCAACACGCCTATACGGTCATTGCCGCTGACCCAGGGTGTGGCGCTAGGCATCCTGCCGGATCTGGACTACCAGACGCAAGCTGTGCAATTGCTTCCGGGGGAGTTGTTGTTTGCATACACAGACGGTGTTACCGAAGCATTCAACGCAGAACAACAAGCTTTTGGGGAACAACGGCTTGAAGATTTGCTGCGTCAACATGTTGACCTCACGCCGCAAGCCTTGATCCGAGAAGTATTTGCGCAATTGACCGAGTTTTCCCAAGCTGCGCCACAGTCAGACGACATCACCGTGGCTGCGCTGCGTTGGGGCAGTACCGAGGTCGAAGCCGCCGGTGCTGCAGAGGCAGGTGCGTCATGATTTTAGGTCGGCGGCAATTACCCGTAAGAAATTCAAACCTGAAATTAACCAGAAGGCGGACGCCCCATGACACTTGAACAGTTGTTGAACTGGCTGCAACTTCCAGTCAGTGCGATTGATGGTCGCTGCGCGCGATTTCGTGTGGACGAGTCTGTGGCCATACAACTGGAGCTCACCGTGGATGGCGAGTACCTGCGCATTCGCTCAGCAGTCGGACACACTCTGGACATTGGGCCTTCGAAAGTTGCGTTCGATATCGCCGTTTCCAACTATGCCGGGGCGACCACGGGTGGTGGCTCATTAGGGCTGAACCCCGTCAATGGTGAGGTGCTGTTGTTTTTGGAGGCGCCTTGCGCGCTGATGAATGCGGCAACACTGGAGACCGTGCTTGGCCGTTTTGTGGAGGCTGCCCTGTATTGGCATAGCCGACTTGAAAACCCCACACAGTCGGCAGACACAGCACTCTCCGATGTCACACCTCAGGCTTGGGTGCGTGCATGAAGATCTCCAATTACGGCGATTTGGTGGCGACCGGACAGACCTTGTCGGGACGCGCCCAGCTACGTGCCACCGAAAATGGCGATCTGAGCGTGGTGACTCTGGGCAAGTTCAAACGCTTGTTTGCTGCGATTGTGCGAAACCAAGCTGGTAGAGACAGCAACCGTGCGGGCGCGCAGGCCTACATTGCACACATCCGTCAAGCCCATGGATTTGAGGCGGCGCGATTTGCAGAGGTGGCCTTGTCTAACCGCATCGAAAAAGGCAAGCCAGTGTCCATGAGAAAAATCCAGGCACTGGAAAGCGCATGGAAGATTTCAGTTCAAGACCCGGCGGCCTCGGGCGTGCGCGAATTCAAGGCTGAACATTTGGTGGAAGAAGGGGAGTCATTGGGGTCGGGCTCCAACAACCAAATCGTTAAAGCTACTTTTGATAACGGCCATGTCGTGATGACAGGGGCGCTGAAGCCGCTGAAAGCCTCAGCGGGTTTGATTTTGCTCGCTGGACGTGATGACGATGTGGGGGAGCAGACCCATGTTCTTGATCGCAACTTTGCCTCGCAGCGCATGGCCGAGCGCTTGGGAGTGCATGTGATTGCTGGTGGTGTCCCTGCTCAAACAGCCAAGGGTCAACCCGCGTTGTTGATGGAGCTGGTACATGGGGCGTCGGTTCAAGACAAGACGCAGGCGGGGCATCCTGTGCTGGATGGACCTGAATTGCGCCGTGGATTGGTGGGCTTGCAGGTGGTGGATATCTTGACCGGACAAATCGACCGCAATTTGGCCAACATCATGATCAAGCGAGAAAGCGGTCGTGACATTCCTGTGGGCATCGACAACGATCTTTGTTTTGTAACTGCCGCCTCATTGGCACAATGGCATGCGCAAATCAACCGTGAGGCCAAACCCGTTGACATGCCTGTGGTGCTAGATCAATCCATGGCTCAAAAAATCATGAGTATGAATCGTGACGATTTGGTGGCGTTAATGGGATCCAATTTGGCCACGCCTGCGCGCCTCGGTGCCGCAGTGGCTCGTTTGTCGGAGTTACAGGCTCATATCTCCTCTGGCGCGGTTTCGCTGGTTGCAGACGATGGTTGGCACCATCCGCATGTAGGGCAATTATTAGATCGGAATGCAGGCAACTATTGGCATCAAGTCATGCATGCCGAGTCGATGCAATAGAGAGAATAACCGTACAACTTCGACCAACAGTTTGGACGTCCTAGATCAATAATTAATTTTGTGATTTGCATTTAATCAACAAGCCATCTGCTTGGATTGCGAATCAGGTGTTTGCTTGGCTGATTCAAGTACAAGTGTTGAATCACAACCAAAACTGAGCCAGCGGGGGTGCTGCGGATATCTTGGACTGGTTTATGTCAACAGGCCCAAGCTTTCACGGTATTCGATTGGGCTGCGTGAGCCCAAGGATAACCCAACACCCTCAACGTGAACGCCATGCAGCGACCGTGATCCAGGTAGTGTTTAATGACGTGCTGCTTTTGCTCAGCAGTGAACTTGTCCCTCAAGCGCCTGTATCCGGCACGTAGGCCTTGTGTGGCAACGTGCTCACGGTACCACCCGAGCAGGGTAGGCGTAGCGTTGAGGTTAGGGATAATTCACTACCGCTCATTTCCGCTCTAGCACTATTGAGTGTGAATAGAAGGTGATGAAGCAGACACCGCAGCGCCACCAAAACACATAGACAAAGACCACCAAAGCATGACGCCTGGTGGTTTTTGTCTTTGGAAGCTCGCCAACCGCTCTGATATCAGCTGTTCTGCTCTAAGGAGCTCAAGGCTTGCGCCAGCAGGGGCGCGAGGCCTACGCAATTGCTTTCATGTGCCACGGCGTCGGTGCTCCAGATGTGCCGAACCCCGGCGCCCTGCACCACCTGCAGGGCATCCCCCGAAAACAGCGCGTGGGTGATGGCAACATCGACAGAGCTGGCGCCCGCCTGTAGCAGCAGCCGGGCCGCTTGCGCCAGGGTGTGACCGCTGCTGGCAATGTCATCAAGCAAGACCACTGCGCGCCCTTGCACGGGCACATCGGGCAGCTCAATGTCCACATGTTTGTCCCCGTGCCGGGTTTTGCGGCACACACCATGGTCAAACCTGTGCTGACGCGCTGCAACCCTGATCCATTGTTCGGACTCCTCGTCGGGGCCGATCAGCAAGGCATCGGGACAGCGGCTGTACACATGGCTGGCCAGCAAGGGAGCAGCCGTCAGGGCCAGAGCCTGGGGGCAGGGCACAGCTTCCTGCAGGGTGCGCACACGATGCAAATGGGGGTCGACTGTGATGACCGCATCAAATAACTGAGCCAGAAACTGCCCCACAATTTTCTGGCTTACAGCCTCGCCGGGCTGAAAGGCGATATCCTGGCGCATATAGGCCAGGTAAGGCGTGACGAGGGTCAGATGCTTGGCGCCCAGTTCCCGCGCTGTCCGCGCTGCAAGAAGCAACTCGACCAGTTTTGAGTTGGGCTGATCCAAGGATCGCAGCACCACCACCTGATCGGGCAGAGGCGCGGGCAGGCGAAGCTTGACTTCGCCGTCTGGAAACACATGTCGCTCAACGCAGGTCAGTGGCATACCCGCTTCGCTGGCCAGGGACTGTGCCTGCGCGCGCTCGTCCTCAAAATGCAAAAGCAAAGTGGTCTCGGACATCAAAACTCCACAAAGGCATGGGGCACATCGCTGGCCTGTCCGAGGGTGTAACCGCTGGCCTTGTCGCAGGCCTGGCGGGCAAACTGCAGATCAGACGGATACTTGGCGTGCACGCGGTACAGCACGTCCCCCGCCTGAACTTCGTCTCCCAGCTTCTTGAACAAATCGACTCCAGCCCCGGGTACTTTGGGGGCGCCCGCGAAACGGGCAATGTGTGCCAATTGCAGGTTATCGATGCCGCAGACCACACCAGTGCGATCGGCCAATACATCAATGGTCAATGGCCCCAGGCTCAGCTGGCTGGTGTCAAACGGGTGTGCGCCCTGGGCGCGGATGATGTCCTGCATTTTGGCCAATGCACGGCCCGAATCCAGAATGTCGCGGGCAATGGCATAGCCATCGCCGCCACGCACATCGGGGCTGAACTCGATCAGACGCCCCGCCAGGCGCAAGGATTTTTGGCGCAGGTCCATGGGGGCAAGCGGATCGTTTTCCAGCACGCGCATCACATCCCGCGCTTCAAGAATAGGGCCGATGCCTTGGCCAACAGGCTGGCGCCCATCGCTGATGACGACATCCAGCGAGAGCTTGAGCCGTGCTGCCACGTACTCAAACAGGCGCCGCAGGCGCTGGGCGTCCGGCATGGAGCGGACCTTGGCGGTGGGCCCAATGGGGATGTCCAGCACCAGGTGCGTCGAACCTGCCGAGATCTTCTTGGACAAAATGGAAGCCACCATTTGCGCTGGCGAATCCAGCGAGAGCGGCCGTTCCACGGCAATGAGCACATCGTCTGCAGGCGAAAGCTGTGCTGTGCCACCCCAGCACAGACAACCGTGGTGTTCCCGCACGATGCGGGTCATTTGCTCGAAAGACAACTCCACCTTGGCCAACACTTCCATGGTGTCGGCAGTGCCTGCAGGCGAGGTGATGGCACGTGACGAAGTTTTGGGAAACACCATGCCATAAGCGGCCACGATGGGTACCACCAGCATGGAGGTGCGGTTGCCCGGTATGCCGCCGATGCAGTGTTTATCCACCACCACATGTTCATGCCAGTCCAGGCGGCGACCGGCTTCGATCATCGCTTGCGTCAGGTAATAGACCTCTTCGCGATCGAGCTCGTCGCGGTGGGTCGCGACCACAAAAGCGGTCATTTCGATCTTGGAATAACGGTGTTGGGCAATGTCGTTGATGATGCCGCGAAAATCATCTATCTCCAACCGCTCACCCGCCAGTTTGCGGTGCAGCGCCTGGATGGATTGTGGGGGGTCGGCCTGCGCCACTGTCACCAGCTGTCCTGCGGGCATTCCCAATTGCTCGAATGCAGCGTTAGACAATCCCAATTCGTTGCATGTCAGGAATTCTCCGTTGTCGACTACGTTGAGCGTGGCCAGAACGCTGTGACCATTTGCACGCACCTCCACTTTTGACAGTGCCTTGAAGCCTTCTGTTCGGTACACCTCGCAGTCACGGTGCATGTAAGCCACGTTCTCGTGATAGGTGTCAATGCGCATGCGGCGCAGGCGCAGGTGACCATCGCCACTGGTGTCGCAACCGACGGTCTTGGTTGAGTCCGGTGTGGCCATATGCAATTACTTGATCATTTGGGTCATGTTCCACATCGGCAGGAAGATGCCCAGCAACAAGACCACCACCAGCCCGGCCATGAACACCAGCAAAACTGGCTCCAGGGTTTCGGCCAACTGACTGGCTTCGTACTCGACTTCGTCCTGGTACAAGGTGGCCAGTTGCTGGACCATGGTCTCAATGTCACCGGTTTCTTCGCCAACAGAGATCATTTGCAGCTCAATTGGCGAGAAGATGCCCGCCACCTGAAAGCCCGTCAGCAGGCTATCGCCTTGCGAGATGGCTTCGCGTATGCCCATGATGCGATCCTGGTAGTAAGCGTTGTCCACCACTCGCGACACCAAGGCCAGCGCCGTGACTATAGGCACCCCGCTTTTCATGGCCATGCCAAAGCTGCGGCAAAAGCGCGCTGTCGTGGCCTTGGTCAGGACGGTGCCAATGATGGGCAGTTTGAGCTTGAACTTGTCCCACTTGAAACGCCCTATTGGTGTGGACAGATAGTAGCGAACCGCCAAGACCCCCAGGGCAGAGAAGGCCAGGATGCCGGACCAATACTTGGCGACCGTATTGGAAATGGAAATCAGAAATTGGGTCACTGCAGGCAGCTCTACCGACATGGAGCGGTAAATGCCGCTGAAGGACGGAATCACATAAACCATCACGATCATGGTGGCCACCAGGATGGCCCCAGACACAAGCGCGGGGTAACGCAAGACGCTTTTGATTTTTTGCCGCATGCGACGATCAAAGTCCAGTTGCGTGTACAGGCGCGCAAAAACTTCATCGAGCTTGCCGGCGCTCTCGCCCACACGAATCATGTTGACGTAGTAGTCATCAAAAAAGGTGGGGTGTCTGGCCATGGCATCGCTCAGCTCGGAGCCCTTGTCCAAGGATGCGTACAGCGCGCTCAGCAGCTTGGTCATTTCCGGTTGACGGCTGCCGTTTTGCAAACCGCTGACAGCCTGCAACAGGGGAATACCGGCTTTGAGCAAGGTGCCAAACTGTCGGGTCAGCATCAACAAATCTGTCTTGTCGAGCTTTTTTTGCCCTTGGATCGCGCGCAGCCAGTAAGGCTGATTCTTCAGGGGGTCGGCTTGGCGGTGGACCGAAATGGGCGAAATGCCGGACGTCATCATCCAGCTGACCACGCCCTCGGGGTTGGCCGCCTCTACGGTGCCCCTCATGATGTCGCCACGTTTGTTGCGACCCTTGTATTGGTAGAGTTCCATACGATCTGCCCTGCTCGCAACGGTTATTCGGCAATCAGACTGTTCTTGATGACTTCAGCAACCGTCGTTCTGCCTTCAAAGGCCAACTTGAAGCCATTGTGCATGAGGCTTTGGTCTCCAATCTGCGCGCGCGCCACCGCTTCGAATTGCACCGGGTCGCCCGTGTGCAGAGCCAAAGTCAACTCCTTGGTCATTTCCAGCAATTCGAAAATGCCGATACGGCCTCTGAAGCCCGTGCCATTGCAATGCGGGCAACCGGCGCCGCGGCGCAGGGTTGCTTCTTTCGGAATGTCACCAAAGTATCGGCGAATCCATTCATGCTCATCGGCTGAGGGCTCGTAGGGTTGAGCACACTCGGTGCACACCAGGCGCAATAAGCGCTGCGACAACACCGCGCGTAGCGTCGAGGCAATCATGTAGCCAGGAATGCCCATGTCCATCAGGCGCGAAGGTGTGCTGACAGCATCATTGGTGTGCAAGGTGGACAGCACCAAATGCCCGGTCATGGCTGCACGCGTGGCAATTTCGGCCGTCTCGCTGTCCCGAATCTCGCCCACCAGCAGAACATCGGGGTCCTGGCGCAGGAATGAGCGCAGGACGATGGGGAATGTCAGACCAATTTTTTCGTTGACCTGGACCTGGTTGATGCCTGCGATCCGGTATTCCACAGGATCCTCGCATGTCATGACCTTGACTTCGGGATTGTTGAGCTTGGAGAGCGCGCCGTACAGCGTCGTGGTCTTGCCGCTGCCGGTGGGGCCTGTCGCCAGCACAATGCCGTTGGGGGTGTTGACGGCCTGCAAGAAGCGTTTGTACAGATCCTTGGGCATGCCGGAGGCCTCCAGATCCTTCATGCCCTGGCTTTGCATCAAGATCCGCAACACGACCGATTCGCCATACTGCGTGGGCAGTGTGGACATGCGAATGTCGAGCTGGAGGTTTTCATCGGCCTTGACGGTGATGCGGCCATCCTGGGGTAAACGTTTTTCTGCGATGTCCAGCCCCGCCATCAACTTGAGCTTGACCACCAAGGGCTGCGCAATTTTGAGTTCGGCTTCCACCTGGGTGCGAAGGGCGCCGTCAATCCGAAAGCGCACCAGGAGTTTTTTCTCCTGAGCTTCAAAGTGAATGTCCGAGGCCCGCATGTGCGCCGCCTCGCGAAAGACGGATTGAAGCAGCTTGACCACGGGCGCATCGGCATCGTCGACCGCAGAGCTGATGCGGTTGAGGTTGACGATGTTGCGGTCGCGCTCCATATCGGTTTCGATGGCATGCGCAAACTCGGTCAGTTCCTCGTCCTTGAGGTAGACGCGGTTGATGGCCGCACTGAGCTGTCCGTTGGCCACCACCACATATTCAATCGGGCGCTGCAGCAAAGATGACAGCGCGTCTTGCGCGGTCAGGTTGTAGGGGTCGGAAATGGCAACCAGGTACGTGTCTGGCCGCTCTTCGAGCAGCAGGGCGCGCAGCTTGCGGGCCTGCAACTCATCGAGCTTTTTCGCTTTGTCGGGCTGCAGGTTGTAGTGTTTCAGGTCCACATAAGCCAGGTGTTGCTGCGCGGCCAGCACTTTGGCAATTTGCTCGTCCGTGACGAAGCCGTTGTCGATGAGGACCTGCCCCAGGCGTCGACCGCTGTTGCGTTGCTCCTTGAGCGCGTCGGACAGCTGCATGGGGGTCAACAAGCCTTGAGAGAGAAGGGCTTCGCCGATGGATTTGCTGGGTGTGGTTTGCATATCTGACCTTGATGTCTAAGTCCAAATTCATTCGCCCGAGACGACTTCGTGCCACTGCTGAAGATGCAGGTGGGAGCTGGTGATACGGCGCACCTTGTTGGGGTCCACGCCGCTGAAGCACACAAAGCCCCCGGCCCATTGTTGGGCGGCAGCTGTGGCGCGTGTCAAGGCGAAAGTGGTTTCCAGGTTGGCTGCAGTGGTGCCGTTGAACAAGGCGCAAATGCCGCCACACAGCGTGGCCCCGGACAGTGGGGTCGAGGGTGCTTTGTCGATCACCAATTGCGTGGGGCTTAACACGGCACTCACACGGGTGTTGGCTGCAAGCAGACCTGTGCCGGTATCCACCTTCAGCAAGGTGCCTGTCTGCAGGCCTGCGGTGCTGTTCACGGTCACGGTGGTGCCCGAGGAGCTCGCGTTGCCCAGCTGTACATAGGGGTTGTAGGTGTACCAGATCTCGGAAAAGATGTCGCCAAACATGTCCGGCGAGGTGCCATCGGTATTGGGAAAGTGCGACACCCACGTCAACGGCATCTGCTGGGCCGAGCTGCCCGAGGTGTTGAACACCACCGACGAAAAGGCGGCCGTTGGATCGTCATCGCCGCGGCCCGAGACGCCAAACACCAGCGTGTCTGCCCCATTGCACCAGCTGGCCGTTCCGTTGGGGGTGGCGCCGTAGGTGACGGTGTTGTTGGCAGTGTTGGCGGTTTTCTTGTCATCGTAGTAATGACCCAGCAGGGTCGGCTGTGTCACCAGCCCACCCAGTATCAGCCCGACCTCCGCGTAGTTACGCTCGACACTCAAAGATTGCTGCACGGAGACGGTCTGCCCTGCGGCCACGCCAAGCGACGTGCCCAGGCTGCCCACGCTGGGCAGACCACTGCTGGACTCGAGGTTCCACTGCATGCCGCAAGAAGGCAAAATGCAGGCGCTGGCATCGGATTGACTGCCTGGTGGCTCGTGCCCGGTGCTGCCCAGCCTGCGCCAGGCTAGGTTGAACACGGCAGCGGCCGGGGTGTTGTAACGGTTTTGCAGCGTCAAGGTGGGCTGCGTGCCGTAGCCGCCTGTGCCGTTGATGAAGCTCAGGTTCATCCACGACTCCAGTGTGCGGCTGGCACCGCGCACGCTGCCCTTGATGCGGATGGGGCACAGTGAGCTGGAACTAGGCGTAGGGCTGGGGATGTACTGGAAGGTGCCTTGTCCCAGGGCAATCGGGGAGCTGCTGGCAAAACCCGAGCAGCTGGCAAGAAAAGCTGCATCGTCGGCATTGACTGCAGCTGTGATGCTGGCGTTGGCCACCTCTTTGCCGCTTTCGGCCAGTGCCAGTGCGGCGGTGCTGTCGAAATATTGCCGGGTCTCCAGGGCCTTGGAGCCCGACATGTCGATGCTCTTGGCCAGAATGAAAATCACCACCGACACCAACAGCATCAGGCTCAGAATCGACACCACACCGCGTTGTGCGTTGTGTGCAGCGGTGTGCTTGAAGGAGTGCTTCATGGGTTTCGCAGGCTCACCTGGGTCAGCAGGGTCAAAGCCTGGGCTTGCTCGGGGGAGATGGTCATGGAGATGCGTACAAAGCGGACATTGTTGGCAACGGCAGTGACTTGCCGATTCACATCCAGATAGCTCAGATTGAAAGCGCTGACCTGGCTGACCAGCGCGGCACTGCCGTCTGGCGTGGTCAACACAACATTGGGGGCGACGTAGTTGATGGTGATGGCCCTGCTCGTGCCCAGGCCAGACTGGGTAAAGGACAGCTGGCTGGGGCTGATGCTGCTGATGCCGACGGTCGAGGTGCTGGTGTCGTACTGAACTTCGCGAATTTCGCGCACCATGCGTTCCATGGCGTAACGAGCTGAGCTGTAGGCAATGTGCTCGTTGCTGATCACGCGGGTGGTGTTGAAGCTGGCCGAAATCATGGTGGTGCCGACCACGCCAAGAATGCCCAGCAGCACCACGCCGATGACCATCTCCATCAGGGTGAAGCCGGCTTGCTCAAGGTAGGGGCGGCGCATGGACATCATCACTCAATGGTCCACAAACAGGATGCTGATCGGTGTGGAGGTGGTGCCGTCCTTGCTGGCTGTGATTTCCACCTGCTTGCATTGCGTGCCGGAGGGACAGTGTTGGACCGTGGCGTTGGGATCGACGGTGAGCGTGTAACCCGTGCCCAAAGCATTGAGATCTGCGCAGTCCAGGGGGGCAGAAAACCCTGCACTGTGGCGCTGGGCTATCACTTGGTCAAGGCAGGCTTGCATGATTTGCACGCCCTCTTGCCAGTCTCGCATTTCCCGCGATCGCGAAAACAAATTGCCGTTGAGGTGGATGATCCCCAGCGAGGCGATACTCAGCAGCAGCAGTGCGATCACCGATTCCATCAGGGTAAAACCCCGCTGCCTTGGCGTGTGCAGGCAAGTCATGGTGAGGCCAGGCTGATGAGGCCCGTCAGTGCGGCTGCTGAAACGGTGATGGTGTGGGCATCCAGCGCTGTTTGCAGCTGGAAGCTGCCCGCCGAGCCTGGTTGCCCCCGTGTGTCAAACGCCAATGGGTTGGGCATGGCCGTCACGGTGGTTTGCTGCGCCAGGGTCACAACAACGGGTTGGGTGGAAGTGGTCTGGCCGGGGGGCGAGAGCGGGCAGGGCTGTCCGGGCAAATACGGTCCAACCTGGATGAGGTAGGCATTGCCCAGGGCGCAGACGTACACGGTTTGCCCCGATGTTGAGGCCAGCAGCTGGGCGCGCTGAACATGGCTGGCCAGGGTTCTGGCCTGCGCGTCCAGTGTCAGCGCGCCGGCGTTAAAGGCTTTGGGGACAGCATAAGCCGCCACAATGGCCAGCAGCAGCAGCGCGATGACTGACTCCAGCAATGTGAAGCCCGCCAGCGCCTGCTGGTGCCACAAAGGCCTGGCAAGCGGATGGCGGGCTTTCATGAGGCCGCGAGCAGTGCTTACTGCGGAATGTTCACTGTCGCCGTGATGGCGGGGCTGCTGCCCGTTAGTGTGATCGTGCAACCCGCAGCGATGGAACCGCCAATCGTGTATTTGGTGGTATCAATCGGAGTGGTCATGTACGTGGTGCTGTTGAGCGCTGCACAGTCAGCAGGCATGGCGGTACCGTCAATCTTGTTCTTGGCATAGGCCAGGGCGCCGGCGGTGCCCATCTCTGCGGCCAGGGCATTGACGGTGCTACGCTGTGCAGAAGTGGTCAGGTCCTGGAATTTGGGAATGGCCACGGCAGCCAAAATGCCAATGATCACGATCACGACGATCAGTTCGATCAGGGTGAAACCGGCTTGTGCCAAGGTGCGGGTTTGGGCTCGGATATTCATGGGGTCACTCCATATAAAAAACAACAGGAGCCTTCAATGTAAACCGTGAAATATGAAACGTCCATCGAGAAAAGTTATAAACACTTAAATTCATTGACCAATGTCAAGAACTGGAATGTTTCCAAATTTTGCGTATTAAATAAATTTGTAAATTTACCAAGAATGAACCTAGACTGAGCCCAAATCTACTTTTTTGCGACCAATGAACACTTCATTCCAGTCTTTGTGGACCCGACGGCCGGTTGGGTGGTCGGCTGTGGATCTGCAGGGGGGCGTGTTTGGCGTGAGCGTTCAAATGCCCGGGCGCAAGGGTGAAAAACCACGGGTGCTTGCGTACGATGCCTTTGAGGGGCAGACCGAGGTGGATGGTGCGGTGCTGGCGCAGCTGGGGCGCGCGGTGATGCTCAACAAATTTGCCACCGTGGCTTTGCTGGGGCGCCAGCAGTATCAGATCTTCATGGTGGACAAGCCCGCAGTGCGCTCCGACGAGATGCAAAGCAGCTTGCGTCTGGTGGTCAGCTCCCTGATTGACTACCCCATTGCCGATGCGTCCTTGGGTTGGCTGGAAATCCCGGTGCAGCAGTCCATGGGCGGTCGCGTGCCGCAGTTGTACACGGCTGTTGCAAAAACAGAACATGTGCAAGCTTGCGCCGCCTTGTTTGAGCAGGCGAGGATTCGACTGGACGCGGTGGATATTCGCGAATCGGCGCAACGCAACATATCATTTTTGCTGGAGAGCGATGGGGCTGCCACATGCCTGATTCATGCGAATTTGGATGGCGTGCAGTTGACGGTGACGTTCAAGCGCGAGGTGTACCTGGTTCGCTTCATTGGGGAGACCTTCGCAGACAAAACCGGGCCCCAGTCGCTGGACCAGTTGCAGGCCGCGGTGGCGCGTCTGGCGCTGGAAATCCACCGCTCGCTTGATTTCGTGCGTCGCAATTACCCATCGCTCAATCTGGAGGCGCTGCATGTAGCGCCCACCACATTCGGTCTGGATCTGGCGGCGCTGCTTCAGCCTCAATTGGGCATGGAGGTGAAGTCTCTGGACTTGGGTTCGGTGTTCGATTTCCCGGCCGACTCTGGCCTTGCGCAGGCGCAGGTGCAGGCGAAATTCTTCAATGCGTTGGGTGCCACCTTGCGCATCGATGCCCAGGAGTGATGTCGTGGTTCAACACATTAATTTGCTGACCAAACACGGGACCAGGAAGGGTTTTGCCTGGTATGCCCCCCGGGGGGTGTTGCTGGTGCTGGTGGCCTTGCTTGCGTGGACGGTCAATGGCGAGATGCACCTCAACCGTTTGCGCCAGGCGCAGGCGCGCACGGAGCAGTCCATTGTTGATCTCAAGGTCACCTTGGAGCGCGAGCGCCGTGAAGCAGGCCTGCAGGACCTTGAGGTCATCAATGCGCAAATGGCGGCGCTGCGCACGCAGCTCGATGCCAGGCGTGGGTGGCTGGAGTTGCTGCAAAAAGGTGAATTGGGTACGCCGCGAGGCTATGCCTGGGTGCTGCAAGCCCTGGCGCAAACCCATGAAGACGGCCTGTGGCTGCGTCGTGTGGAAATGGTCAAGGGCGGGCAGTCGATGGGCATCGAGGGCAATGCGCTCGACCCGGATGCCGTGATGCACTATGCGGATCAGCTCAATCAAAGCTTCAAGTCCATGGGTGTGCAGTTTTCATACATGGAAATGGCGCAAGAGGCTCAAGCTGCAGCTGCTGCGAATGCGGCTGCAGCAGGCGTCCTGAAATTCAAGATTTACTGAAATCACCCTTATGTCGCCATCTTCTGTCTTGACCGATGCCCGTGAAAAGTTCCAGCGATTGACGCAGCGCGAACAGTTGCTGGTGGTGGGCGTGGTGATCACTGCGCTGTACTTCTTGTTTGACACCGTGGTGTTTTCATCGCAAATGATGCGTGAAAAGGCCCTGGAGGCGTCTCAGCGGACAGCGCAGGCCCAGGTGGTTCTTTTGTCTGCGCAAATTGCGGCGGTCCAGAAGACGCGGTCTGAAGAGATGGATCAGAAAGCCCGAGAATTCGCGCAACTCAAGGCGCAAGTCAAGGCGCTGGATCAAATGGTTGCAGGGGTCTCCGATCAGGCGCCTGCCATCAAGGCCCTGATTAGCGACATTGTGGAAGCGCAAACCGCGTCGCAAGTGGACATGGTGAGTGTGAAGACCTTGCCGGTCAAGAGTGTCCAGGGTCTGTCCATACCGCAAAAACCTGCGGCCGCTGGCGCAGTTGCGGCCAACAGGGCGGGCCCTTTGTACAAGCATGGCATTGAACTGACGGTGCGTGGCCGATACCTGGACCTGATGGCTTATCTGGAGAGGCTGGAGGAGGCGCATCCAACCCTCTTGTGGTCAGATGCTGTATTGACGGCAGAAACCTATCCACTCAACACCCTGCGTGTGGTGGTGTTTTTGTTGAGCACACAAACCAACCCCTGAGAGAGCAGCACATGTTTGGCCTGTTGAAATACGTTTTGCTGTTGACGGGGGGGCTCATCTCCTTGTCTCCAGTGTGGGGACAGTCGGACCTTCGCGACCCTATGCTGCCGCCTGCCCAATACAGGACAGGCGCGGCCCTGTCTTCAGAGATGGCGTCTGGCGCACGTGAGCCGGTGGTGCAGGTTTTGATCGTGGGGCGGGATCGTCAATTTGCTGTCATTGATGGGCATGTGCTCAAGCGTGGTCAGTACATGGATCAGTGGCGCCTGGTCAACATCACGGATCGTGGCGTGCTCTTGAGCGATGGCGATGCTGTGCGTAAGGTATCGGTGCATCCAGCTGTTGTGAAAAAGATCGTGTCCCGTCCTGCGACGGGGACCACCCCCAAAAATACAAACCCTTAAGGAGTCGTGCATGAAATGGAATGTCCTCGCATTGATTGCGCCCATGGTGTTGGCTGGTTGTTCTTCGACTTACCCCAAAGCCGATCTTTCGACACAGGAAAAAATTCTCGGCGAGATGGATCGCGTTGCGGCGCGATCGGCTTCCAGAGCCATCCCTGAAGCGGTTCCTGCCAATGTGCTGGATGCCCTGGTGCAATCGCCGATGCGTACAGAGATGGGGGCAACAGCCCCATCGACCCGAGGGGCCTCGGGCGCCAGGTTTGACCTGATCGTGACGGAGGCGCCGATTGGTCAGGTGCTGGCAGGTCTGGTGGAAGGCACGTCCTACAGCATCATGCTCAAGCCCGCTGAAGCCAAAGCAGGTGCGGCCGGGGCCGCGGATGCCAGCAAGCGTGTGTCCTTCAATCTCAAGAACATCACTTTGTTCGAAGCACTGGACGCGCTGCGTGATGTCTATGGTTACGACTACACGATTGAAAACCAGCGCATCCTGGTGCAGCCTGCTGAACTGCAGACCCGCTTGTACTACGTGAACTACATCCTCGGCCAACGCCGTGGGGTGAGTGATATCCAGGTCATTGGTGGCGCCTCGGTGGGGCAAAGCTCCAGCTCCACGGTGGGTTCTTCGAGCACCAGCTCTTCGAGCTATGGCTCCGTCCAGGCCAGTGGCCTGAGCACATCGGTCAAGTCCGACATCTGGACCGAAGTGGAAGACGCGCTGCGCACCATGCTCGGTTGCAGCATTCCCAAGGTGGCGGCGCAAAAGTCGGGTGGGGGCGGTCTGGGGGCAAATGCGTCAAAAGCCAATGCTTCGCGCGCGGATGTCAGTTCGGCCGATGAGCCTCAGTCCGATGAGCGCTTGCGCGGTGCGGACGGCTGTTCGCAAGGGCGCGCGCTGGCGATCAACGCCATGAGCGGGACCATTCTGGTGCGGGGCATGCCTACAGAGTTGCGCATGGTGGACCGTGTCCTCAAGACCATGCAGCTCAATATTTCACGTCAGGTGATCATTGAATCCAAAATCATTGATGTCGAGTTGAACAAGGATTCCCAGCAAGGCGTGAACTGGAGCATGTTCAAGAATGGGCTGCACCGCATGTCTGCCGGTGCCAATGCCGGCGCCTTGGGCGTGAACCAGCCGGCTGCGACTGCAGGGCAAAACGGGGGCGCTGTGGCCAGCACGGCAACACTCGCGGGACTTCTGGGCACCAGTGTCTCACCGCCCGGGGCCTTGTCCAGCACGGCGGGCATTGCGTTTCAGGCCACCAATTTTGCTGCGTTGATCAACTTCCTGGAGTCGCAAGGACGCGTGCATGTGCTGTCCAGTCCGCGCATTTCGACCTTGAACAACCAGAAGGCCGTGATCAAGGTGGGCAGCGAAGAGCCGTTTGTAACCAATATCGTTGGGGGCACCACCACGGTGGGTGCAACTTCGACCACGGTCAATCCAAGTCTGACCTATCAACCGTTTTTCTCTGGCATTGCGCTGGATGTGACACCTCAAATTGATGCTAATGACAACATCACTTTGCATGTCCACACCATGGTCAATCGCGTGGAGGAAAAAGAAAAAGTAGCCTTGCCGGGCAGCACCACCATGGTGCCTTTTGCGGTCAACAGCATGAACGAGACAGACAGTGTGGTCAAAGCGCGCGATGGCCAGGTTGTCGTCATTGGCGGTTTGATGACCGAGCGCAATGCTGATTCGCGAGGGGGTGTGCCGGGTGTGCGCGATGTGCCGGGCGCAGGGGCCTTGTTCAACTGGGGTCTTCAGCAAAGCACCAAGCGTGAGCTGATCATTTTGCTCAAATCCACGGTGCTCAAGGACGATGCTGACTGGAACGAGCAGATCTCCGAAACCGCAACGCGCCTCAATGAGTTGAAGGTGGCTCCTCGCTGAGGCCGGTGGGCAGGGTATGTATCTTGAACACTTTGGCCTGAAGGAGTTTCCCTTCAGCATCACGCCTGACACGCAGTTTTTCTTTCCCTCGGATGCGTCCAATGAGGCGCTCAACACCATCCTGGTGGCCGTCCGTACAGGGGAGGGTTTCATCAAGATCACGGGGGAAGTGGGGACCGGCAAGTCCCTGCTGTGCCGAAAAGTGCTGGGCATGCTGGGCCATGAGTTCAAGGTGGCTTATGTGCCCAACCCGCATCTTGACAAGGACAGCCTGTTTCGCGAAATTGCCAGCGAATTGGGGGCGCCGGTGGCGGCGGGAGATTCCGAGCATCAGTTGCTGCGCGCTATACATGAACGCCTCAAGGGCATTCATATGGACGGGCAGCGCGCACTGGTGTGTCTGGATGAGGCCCAGGCCATGCCGATTGAGACACTGGAGTCGCTGCGCTTGTTGACCAATCTGGAGACCGAAAAGCGCAAGCTGCTGCAGGTCATCATCTTTGGCCAGCCCGAGCTTGAAGACAAGCTCAACCATCCCTCGATTCGCCAGCTCAAGCAAAGAATTGCCTTTCACTACCAACTCACGCCGCTGGTGAGTGATGAAGTCGATTTTTACATCCAGCATCGGTTGACGATGGCAGGGCACGCGGGTGCACGCCTGTTCACGCCGATGGCCCTGCGCCTGTTGCGCAAACGCACGCGTTGCGTTCCGCGACTGGTCAACATCATTGCCCACAAGGCTTTGCTCTGTGCGTATGGCAAGGGCCATCAGCAAGTCAGTTACTGGGATGTCCGCGCGGCGGCCAACGACACTGATTCGACACAGCCGTCAGCCACTTTCGGTGTGGCCTTGCTGATGGTGCTGTTGGTATTGCTTGGCGCTGTCGCTGTCTGGTTTTTGAGAAGAGAAGGATTTTTCCAATGAGCCTGATCAATCAAATGCTCAAGGACATCGACAAGCGGCAGGGGCATTCGACGCCGCCAAGCTCGGACATGTCACTGGCCATGACGCGCAGCCGCTCTGGTGTTTCGGGCATGACCTGGGGACTAGTCGGCCTGGTGCTGGTGGCGGGCTTGGGTCTGGCTGTTTACGGGTGGATGGGGGATGCCACACAACAACCGGCTTCTGCGCCCGCTGCGCCATTGGAGGTGGTGCAGGCTGAGGCCCCCAAGTTGGAGGCCGCGCCCGAAGAAAAGCCGGTTGTCACGCCAGAGCCAGTCAAGGCAGAGCTGGTGAAGCCAGCGCCTGTGAAAGCAGAGACAGTGGTGGCTGCGCCTGCGCAGCCGCAGCCACAAGATGCCAAGACGGTGATGGTCCGCAAGGACGCCGTGAGCCTGAAAAAGAACACGGTGGTGCCTGAAGAAAAAGTTGTCCCCAAGCCTCCAAAAGAGAGTGCGCAAGCTGTCGAGATGTCTGCCCAGGCGGTGGTTCAGGGCTCGGTCACGCGTGTGCTCAGTGCCGGGCAGCGCGCCGAGAACGCTTACCGTGAGGCTGCGACCCTGGTGCGTCAAGGGCGCGTGCAGGAAGCTCAAAAGAACCTTCAACAGGCATTGGTCGATCAGCCGGCACATCTGCAGGCACGACTGATGTATGCCCGGCTCTTGCAGTCCGATGGGCGTACACCCCAAGCCCAGGTCGTTTTGAGCGAAGGCGTGCAACTGCTGCCGCAGGCGTTTCCCCTGTACGCAGCCTTGGCGCAGATGCAGTTGATGGGGCGTCAGCATGAGCAGGCTGTGGCCACTCTGGAGCGTGGGCTGCCTGCTGCCGGCAACGATGCCGCCTACCACGCACTCCTGGCTACAGCGTTGCAGCAACAGGCCCGACACGCGGACGCCATTGATCACTATGTGATCGCCTTGCGCCAGCAACCCGATTCGTCCAACTGGCTGGTGGGTCTCGGCATTTCACTGCAGGCACAAGGCAACAAACAAGGCGCTGCCGAGGCCTACGAACGTGCCATCGAGTTGGGCCTGCCCGCCGCTTTGAGTCAGTTTGCAAACGAGCGTTTGCGCCAGGTTGTGCGCTGAAGACCGGGAGGGCGGCATGCAGATCAGTGAGATGTTGACACATGCGGTGCAGCAGCGCGCATCGGACCTGCATTTGTCGTCAGGCTTGCCGCCCGTCTTGCGAATTGACGGAAGCCTGAGCGCAGCTTCCGATCAGGTGCTCTCGCACGATGAGATTGCATCTGCCATGCATGACATCATGAACGAGATTCAGCGCCAAAGCTTTGCGAAAACACTGGAGGCTGATTTTTCGTACGAAGTGCCTGGGGTTTCCCGCTTTCGTGTCAATGCGTACCATCAAATTCGCGGGATGTCGGTGGCCTTTCGCGCCATTCCCAACAAGGTCCCCAGCCTGTCCGATTTGCAGGCACCCGATGTGTTCACGGACTTTGCGCTGCGTCCCCGAGGTCTGGTGCTGGTCACTGGGCCCACGGGGTCTGGCAAGTCCACCACGATGGCGGCCATGATCGATGAGCTCAATCGCTCCCAGTTCAAACATGTTCTGACCATTGAAGACCCGATTGAATTTGTCTACCAGCCTGACCGCTGCTTGATCAATCAGCGGGAAGTGGGTAGCCAGACGCTGAGTTTCTCCAACGCCTTGCGTGCAGCCATGCGCGAAGACCCCAATGTGATTCTGGTGGGCGAGATGCGGGATCTGGAGACCATTCGCCTGGCCATCACCGCAGCAGAAACTGGGCATTTGGTGTTGGCCACCTTGCATACATCGGGGGCTGCCAAGGCCATTGACCGCATCATCGATGTGTTTCCAGCCGAGGAGAAGCTGGTGGTGCGCAGCATGCTGTCCGAGTCATTGACTGCAGTCATCTCGCAGGTGTTGTGCAAGAAAAAGGATGGACCGGGACGGGTGCCGGCTTACGAAATCTTGGTGGGCAGCACGGCGGTGCGCAACCTGATTCGGGAAAGCAAGATCGCTCAGCTTTATTCAGCCATGCAGACCGGCAGCAATGTAGGGATGCAAACCCTGGATCAGGCTTTGGCCAAGCTGGTGCAGCAAGGGCAAATCAGCAAGGAAGAGGCTGCAGCCAAGGCACGGTATCCCGAAAACTTTGGCGGCCGGGAGATTTGATCTCGGTGCGTTTGTGGGCTTGCAGCGCGGTGCCGCTTGTGAATCACCTGCCGTCATGGCTGTGGCCAGGGCTTGATCCGCTAGGCGCCAGCGTCCTGATACTTACCCCAATGTGACCAGATTGCGCCCGTTTTGCTTGGAGGCGTACATGGCATCATCTGCGCGTTTGAGGATCTCCGCGATGGTTGTGTCATCCCGCCTGAACAGGGTCACGCCAATGCTGATGGTGATGCGCAGATCTCCCGCATCGGTGGGAATCGGTGTAAATTCAACTCGGTGGCGTAACCGATCTGCCGTCTCCATTGCTTGTTCTGCTGTCGATGAAGGCAGGATCACGGAAAATTCTTCGCCGCCTACCCGGCCGGCGATGTCATTCTTGCGAAGGTGCTGTTTAATGAGGCCGGCAAGCTTAACCAAAACTTCATCGCCTACGGCATGTCCGTATTGATCGTTGACCTTCTTGAACCAGTCGATATCCAGCATTAACAAAGCACTGGCCAATGGTGATTGCAGGCAGTGTTCGCGTTCGTGTTCGAAAAGAGCATCAAATTGACGCCTATTGAACAAACCTGTCAGACCGTCGAGTGAAGCGAATTTTTCTAGTTCGAGGATGTATTTGCGCCGCTCCAGAGTGTGCGTCAGGGATTCGCAAACGCCTCGCAGGACGTACCAGTCCTCGTCGGACCAATGTGGCTTTTGTCCATGGGTGCTGAGCAGGGCCAGCATGTACTCGTACTGGTCTGGCAGATGAATGGTTGCGGCCTCAAAAGCCTGAATATGGGCGGCTGTTTTGTGCGCCGTCTCAAGTTGCATGTGGCCGTGCGAATCTTCCTGCGCATGATGCAATGCTCTGGTGATGCTGGTGGTGGTGCCGGGGTCAAGGGCTGTTTGGCAATAAAACCATGAACGAATCAGGTGAGGGGATGGCCCCTGTTCGCGGTAACACAACCAGACAGAAGAGGCGCGGAATTGATTGGCAAGTTGTTCCAGCGCCCATTTGATGGACTCATCCTGAGGTCTGTTGTTGGTCATGCTCAGGCGCTTGGCGATTTGACTATGCATCGCTTGAAAACGGAGCAGGCGATCCAAGATCTTGTACATGCGGTACACGATGTAGGAAATCATGAGAATCAATGCCACCATGGTCAGGGTGACCGTCCGGATTTCACGCTCGAAAACGTCTTTGAGCGCTTGTTGATGGTCATTCAAACGCTTTGAAAGGTGGCTCAAGCTTTCATTGAAAATGCGCTTGTTTTCCAGGTAAGTTGAACTCAGCAGCAGACCGGAGGCAGCTCGGGTCTTGTTCTCTCGGATCAATTCAATAGCTTGTTGTTCGGTGGTGATCAACTGAGCGGATGTGGTTTGGATCTTCGAAACATCAATCGGTTCATCTGCCAATAATTGGGCACTGGTATGGATCGCAAGGCCCAATCTTCGGTAGGCGTCCTGACCTTGCTTTTCCCAACCCATGTCCCCGGTGTAAGTGATCATGCTGGTGGCGGTGTCGATTTCGCTTTGGAGAAGACGAATCGATTCTGAGGTTTGAATCAATTGCACCTGATGGGCGCTCACATCGGTAAACCGCTGTGTGGATCGCAATCCCAGATAAACGACCAGACAGGCTGCAATCGCCAGGGCGGCGAACCACTGAGTCAGGCGTCTGTAGGTCGTGGAATTCATGGGTCTTGTGTTGCTTGCATCACCCAGGCGGCGTGTGCAGACAGTTTATTCCAATAAATAGAAATCAGCCCGCAGCAAGCGATCTCCAAAGCAAAACATCCAGATCAGTTGGGATGGGGGGCAGTAAGATCACAGCTGCTCGATCTGCACCAGTTGCCTGAAGTGCTTGATCTCCGACTTTTGGGTCAAGGCTGTACCGGTGCTGGTAACTGCTGAAGCGCCTGCCGCCATGGCTGTGGCCAGGGCTTGATGCAGGTCATCGCTTTCGTCCAGCGCCCAAACCAAAGCGGCCAGAAAACTGTCACCCGCCCCCACGCTTCCCGCAACCTTGACGGGCACAGGCTTTGCGCGAAGACTTTGCTTGGGTGTGATCAGCATGGCGCCGTCCTCGCCCAAGGTCAGCGCTACCATGTGGGCTTTGCCATGTTCGATCAGGCCGCGGGCTGCTTTCAGTTGGTCGGTGGTGCTTTCAAGCGCTTGGCCAGCCAATGCCGACAGTTCGCCCAAGCTGGGTTTGACCAGCCAGACCCCTTCCTCCAGTGCGGCTTTGAGGGCTTCCCCCGAGGTGTCAACCACGGTGCGAACCTCAAGGCCTTTGGCCAGTCGGATGACTTGGGCGTGTCCATCAGTGTCCACGCCCGGGGGCAGCCCCCCGCTGGAGATCAACCAGCGTGCATCGCGCAGGGGTGACCGCAGCAGCGCAAGGCTGTCTTGCCACTCTGGCAGTGTCAATGTTGGCCCGGGCAGCACGAAACGAAATTCGTTCCCGCTGCTTTGCTCATGGACGGTAAAGCTCTCACGGGTGTCCCCTGCAATCGGCAACATCTCATTTGCCACACCTTCTGCGGCCAGTAGTCTATGTAGCCGCTCACCTGTTGGTCCGCCAGCAGGATAGATGGCCTGAACGTCTGCGCCGAGCCGGTGCAACACGCGTGCCACATTGATGCCGCCGCCGCCAGGGTGCACTTGCGGCGCTTCACAGCGGAGTTTGTGTGCGTGTTTCAGATGCCCGACTACGGTGCTGATGTCCAGCGCCGGGTTGGGCGTGAAGGTGACGAAACGCGACATCCGCTGGAGGTCAGCCGTTGATGAAGTTCGGTGCGCGCTTGGCGAGGAAGGCGTCCATGCCTTCTTTCTGGTCGGCGGTGGCGAACAGTGCGTGGAAGATGCGACGCTCGAACATCACACCGTCGCTCAGGCCACTTTCAAAGGCCCGGTTAACGCTTTCCTTGGCAGCCATGGTCGCCAGCTGGCCCATGCCGCAAATGGTCAGTGCGGCACCAAGGGCCTCGTCCATCAGTTTGTCCAGCGGCACCACGCGGCTGACCAGGCCCGAGCGCTCGGCCTCGGTGGCGTCCATCATGCGGGCGGTCAGCACCATGTCCATGGCCTTGGATTTGCCAATCGCGCGTGGCAGGCGCTGCGTGCCACCTGCGCCGGGGATGATGCCGATCTTGATTTCTGGCTGACCGAACTTGGCATTGTCGGCGGCGATGATGAAGTCGCACATCATCGCCAGCTCACAGCCACCACCCAGCGCGAAACCAGCCACAGCGGCGATGACGGGCTTGCGGATGGTGCGAATCGTTTCCCAGTTGCGGGTGATGAAGTCCTGCTTGTAGACCTCGTGGAAGTTGTACTTGGCCATGGCGGCAATGTCGGCGCCCGCGGCAAAGGCTTTTTCGCTGCCGGTGATGATCATGCAGCCAATGGCTTCGTCGGCGTCAAAGGCCTTGAGCGCTGCGCCCAGCTCGTCCATCAATGGGGCGTTCAGGGCGTTCAGGGCCTTGGGGCGGTTGAGGGTGATGATGCCGACCTTGCCGCCTTCGATGCGGACTTCGATGTTTTCGTAGCTCATGGTTTCTCCAGCTAATGAATCCTTTCACTATACCCAAGGCGTCCTGTACTTGTCTGTCACACAAAGCTAGGGAAAACATTAACCAACCGATCGGTCGGGAAATGCTACATTCTGGTGGTTCAGATCAAAAACACAACCATGACCGAGACCTCAACCGACACCATCCTCTATGAGGAACGTGGCGCTGTGGCGGTGGTGACACTCAACCGTCCCGCTGCCCTCAACAGCTTCACCCGTGAAATGCACCAGTCCCTGCGCCGTACGCTCGACCGCGCAGAGGCTGCGCCGCACATCCGCGCTCTTGTGCTGACCGGCGCAGGACGTGGTTTTTGCGCCGGGCTGGACCTGTCGGAGCTGGATTTCACACCTGGCCCTGGTCTGCTGGAACGCGCCGATCCGGGCCCGGTCATCGACCAGGAATTCAACCCGACCACCCGACGCCTGCAGTCGCTCAAGTTGCCCACGGTGGTGGCCGTCAATGGCGTGGCCGCCGGTGCGGGTGCATCGATTGCCATGGCTTGTGATATTGCGGTGGCCGCTCCAGGCGCCAGTTTTGTGCAGGCCTTCAGCAAGATTGGCCTGATTCCGGACGCCGGGGGCAGCTGGCTGCTGGTCGAGCGCCTGGGACTGGCGCGTGCCATGGCCCTGGCCATGACCGGTGACAAGCTCACGGCCGAGAAGGCCCTGGAGTGGGGCCTGATCTGGCAGGTGGCTGAAGACTCGGTCGCCGCTGCGGTGGCGATTGCTGAGAAGCTCGCTGTCATGCCCACAAAAGCCCTGGTCGCGACCCGCCACCTTCTGCAGGGCGCAGGCACCCGCTCGCTCGACGAACATTTGAACGTCGAGCGCGACACACAGTCGGCCCTGGGCAAAACGCACGATTACATGGAAGGCGTGAACGCTTTCCTTGAAAAGCGCGCACCGCAGTTCAAAGGGGAATGAGATGACGCCGCAAGAAATCGCCCGCAAGGTCGGTGAGACCATGTTCCCGGTGGATGTGGCTTCCAAGGACACCATGGGCATGGAGCTGCTGGTCTGCGAGCCGGGCCGCGCCGTGATGCGCATGACCGTGAAAGAACTGCACCTGAACGGCCACAAGATTTGCCACGGGGGCTTCATCTTCACCCTGGCCGATTCGACCTTTGCCTTTGCCTGCAACAGCTACAACAAGAACGCGGTGGCTGCAGGCTGCACCATCGAATTCCTGCGTCCCGGCAAGCTCGGCGATGTGCTGACTTGCGAAGGCATCGAGCAGACACTGAGCGGCCGCCATGGCATTTACGACATGAAGGTCACCAACCAGAATGGTGAAGTCGTGGCCATGTTCCGCGGCAAGAGCGCGCAGATTCAAGGCACTGTATTTAGCGAATAATTTTTCGGGGACAGATCTTCAGCGCTGTCCCCGACTGGAGTCCAAGATGAACAGCAAGACTTTCCCCCTCGAGCCGATTGAAAAGGCCAGCATCGACGAGATGCGCAGCCTGCAGCTCAAGCGCCTGCAGCAGACCCTGCAACATGCCTATGCCAACTCGCCGGTCTACCGCGCCAAGTTCGACGCCGCAGGCGTGCACCCCGACGACTGCAAGACCCTGGCGGACATTGCCAAGTTCCCGTTCACGACCAAGTCGGACCTGCGCGACAGCTACCCGTTTGGCATGTTCGCCGTGCCGCGCGAGAACTGCGCCCGCATCCACGCGTCCAGCGGCACCACCGGCAAACCGACGGTGGTGGGCTACACGCTCAAGGACATTGACACTTGGGCCACGGTGGTGGCGCGCAGCATCCGCGCGGGCGGTGCCCGTCCGGGTGACATGGTGCATGTGAGTTACGGCTACGGCCTGTTCACAGGCGGCATGGGCGCGCACTACGGAGCTGAAAAGCTGGGTCTGACGGTGGTGCCCTTTGGTGGCGGCCAGACCGAGCGTCAGGTGCAGCTGATCCAGGACTTCAAGTCCAACATCATCATGGTCACACCCAGCTACATGCTGGCCATTGCCGACGAATTCGAGCGCCAGGGCATCGATCCCAAGAGCAGCTCGCTGCGCATCGGCATTTTCGGGGCCGAGCCCTGGACCAACGACATGCGCGCCGCGATTGAAAAGCGCATGAACATCGACGCGGTGGACATCTACGGCCTATCTGAGGTGATGGGCCCGGGCGTGGCCAGCGAATGTATCGAAACCAAGGACGGCCCGACCATCTGGGAAGACCACTTCTACCCCGAGATCATCAACCCGGAAACCGGCGAGCCGGTGGCCGACGGTGAAATGGGCGAGCTGGTGTTCACCAGCCTGACCAAGGAGGCGCTGCCCATCATCCGTTACCGCACGCGCGATCTGACGCGCCTGCTGCCGGGCACCGCACGCCCGAGCATGCGCCGCATGGAAAAGATCACCGGCCGCAGCGACGACATGATGATCATCCGCGGTGTGAACGTGTTCCCGAGTCAGATCGAAGAGCTGATCCTCAAGCGCAGCGAGCTGGCGCCGCATTACCAGTGTGTGCTCACGCGTGATGGCCCGATGGACGACCTGAAAGTGCTGGTCGAGACCAAGCCCGGTGTGTCACCAGACAGCATCGAAGCCCGCGCCGCCGCCAAGATGCTGCAGCACGAGATCAAGGTCTACATTGGTTCGAGCGTGGCCATCGAGCTCAAGGCCGAGGGTGGCGTCGAACGCAGCCAGGGCAAGGCCAAGC
>JACCDV010812529.1_pt1 | contig 81232 bp, 64 predicted proteins | sample 7446131 | NCBI WGS metagenome assembly JACCDV01 (sample SAMN15323448, study PRJNA562643) | freshwater metagenome | isolation source: river surface water | place: USA:Blue River Watershed | collected 2017-08-17
GAAGAGGCTGGTGCTGAAGTAGAAGTTAAGTAATTCGATTCAGGATATACAGGAAAGGCACCGCCGAAAGGCGGGTGCCTTGTCCTGTTTTTTGCATGTTGATTTCAACAGAGTACAAAACATTAAAAAAAACAAGCCTTGGCAACAACAACTAATTCAACCAGAATTAATTTTGCTTCAAGCAAAAACCAATTTGAATATCCAGATTTCTTGGAGATTCAATTAAAGTCCTTTCAAGAATTCTTCCAGTTGGAAACAACACCGGAGAACCGCGAAAGCGAAGGACTTTTCAAAGTGTTTGCTGAAAATTTCCCCATTACGGATACCCGCAATCAATTTGTTCTAGAATTCCTGGATTATTTCATTGATCCACCTCGCTACACCATCGAAGAGTGTATCGAAAGAGGTCTCACTTACAGTGTTCCTCTTAAAGCAAAACTGAAACTGTATTGTACAGACCCTGAGCACGAGGATTTCGAAACCATCGTTCAGGATGTCTATTTAGGTACAATTCCTTATATGACACCGAAAGGTTCATTTGTGGTCAATGGCGCAGAACGCGTTATTGTATCTCAATTGCACCGTTCACCTGGTGTTTTCTTTGGACAGTCTCGCCACGCAAATGGCACTAAATTATATTCGGCTCGTATTATTCCTTTCAAAGGATCTTGGATCGAATTCGCTACGGATATCAACAATATCATGTATGCGTACATTGACCGTAAAAAGAAATTGCCAGTTACCACACTTTTCCGCGCCATTGGTTACGAAACTGACCGCGATATCCTAGATATCTTTGGTTTGGCAGACGAAGTGAAGGTAAGCAAAGCAAACCTCAAGAAACTCATCGGCCGTCGTTTGGCAGCAAGGGTTCTTAAAACTTGGATCGAAGATTTCGTTGATGAAGATACCGGAGAAGTTGTCTCTATTGAGCGCAACGAAGTAATCCTCGATCGCGAATTAATGATTGGTGAAGAACACCTCGATGCCATCATGGATTCAGGTGCTAAGTCTTTGATTTTACACAAAGAAGATGGTAATTCAACAGACTACACCATCATCTACAACACCCTTCAAAAAGATACTTCCAATTCTGAGAAAGAAGCGGTTGAACACATCTACCGTCAATTGCGTAACGCAGATCCACCAGACTACGAAACAGCAAAAGGCGTATTTGAGAAATTATTCTTCTCTGATGCTCGTTATGATCTAGGAGAAGTGGGGCGTTACCGTTTGAACAAAAAACTCAACTTAGATACTACTGAAGAGTCTAGAGTTTTAACTAAGAACGACATCATCTCTATCATCAAGTATTTGATTGAATTGATCAACTCTAAGGCAGATATCGATGACATCGACCACTTATCGAATCGTCGTGTTCGTACCGTTGGCGAGCAACTTTATGCTCAATTCGGGGTTGGTTTGGCACGTATGGCACGCACCATTCGCGAGCGCATGAACGTTCGTGACAACGAAGTCTTTACACCTATTGACCTTATCAACGCCAAGACTTTGTCTTCGGTGATCAACTCCTTCTTCGGTACCAATCAGCTGTCTCAGTTCATGGACCAAACCAACCCGCTTTCGGAAGTCACGCACAAGCGTCGTCTTTCTGCACTTGGGCCAGGCGGTCTTTCGCGAGAACGTGCTGGATTTGAGGTTCGTGACGTTCACTACACGCACTACGGTCGTTTGTGTACTATCGAGACACCAGAAGGTCCGAACATCGGTCTAATTTCTTCACTTTGTGTATTTGCAAAAGTGAATAAGCTTGGTTTCATCGAAACACCATACCGTCGTGTAGACAACGGTCGCGTTGTTTTCGAAGAGAGCCCAATTTATTTAGCAGCTGAAGAAGAAGATTCAAAAACGATTGCTCAGGCTAACGCTAAAATCGACGATAAAGGTAATTTCCTTTCTGATTTAGTGAAGGCACGCTACGAAGGAGACTTCCCGGTAGTTGCGCCAGGCGACCTCAGCTTGATGGACGTTGGTGCCAACCAGATTGCATCAATTGCGGCCTCATCCATTCCTTTCCTCGAGCACGATGATGCCAACCGTGCACTCATGGGATCCAACATGCAGCGCCAAGCCGTGCCGCTTTTGCGTCCTAATGCACCAATCGTTGGTACAGGTATCGAACAACTTGTCGCCAGAGACTCCCGCGTTCTAATCAATGCAGAAGGTTCTGGAACAGTTGAGTACGTAGATGCGAACGAAATCGTTATTCGTTACGACTGGAACGACCAAGACAAATTAGTGAGTTTTGACAGCGAAGTAACGCGTTATTCCCTCACTAAATTCATGAAAACCAACCAAAGTACTTGTATCAACCTCAAGCCAATTGTACAAAAAGGCGACCGCGTTGAAAGAGGCCAAGTTCTTTGTGAAGGATACGCAACTCAATCGGGAGAGCTCGCACTCGGACAAAACCTCAAAGTGGCATTCATGCCTTGGAAAGGTTACAACTTCGAGGATGCGATCGTTATCTCTGAAAAAGTAGTTCGCGACGATATCTTCACCTCTATTCACATCGATGAGTATTCATTAGAAGTTCGCGACACGAAGCGCGGAATGGAAGAATTGACTTCTGATATTCCAAACGTTTCTGAAGAAGCAACCAAAGACCTCGATGAAAACGGATTGATCCGCATAGGTGCTGAAATCAAAGAAGGAGATATCCTCATTGGTAAGATCACACCAAAAGGTGAAACAGATCCATCTCCGGAAGAGAAGCTCTTGCGCGCTATCTTCGGTGACAAAGCAGGTGATGTAAAAGACGCTTCTTTGAAGGCTGGCCCATCACTCCGCGGTGTTGTTATCGAGAAAAAACTCTTCTCAAGAGCAGTTAAAGATCGCAAATCAAAATCACAAGATAAGCCAGTTCTTGAAGCATTAGATGCTGATTATCAAAGAGATTTTGCCGCACTTCGCGACAAACTTGTCGATAAATTATTAGTGATCCTCGGAGAGCAAAAATCTGCCGGTGTATTCAATAACTTTAAAGAAGAGTTGATCAAAAAAGGTACTAAATTCAGCAATAAAGCATTGAGCGCCTTAGATTACTCTATCGTTAATCCATTGAACTGGACCTCAGACACCGAGACCAATCAATTGATTTCTCGCGTGATCCACAACTTCAATATCAAGGCAAACGATTTACTTGGTATCTACAAGCGCAAAAAATTCCACATTTCTGTCGGTGATGAACTCCCTGCCGGAATCGTGAAATTAGCGAAAGTGTATGTCGCCAAAAAACGTAAATTGAAAGTCGGTGATAAAATGGCTGGACGCCACGGTAACAAAGGTATCGTTGCCAACATCGTTCGTCAAGAAGACATGCCGTTCCTCGAAGACGGAACACCTGTAGACATCGTTCTTAATCCACTAGGGGTACCATCTCGTATGAACCTCGGTCAGATTTACGAAACTGTCCTTGCATGGGCTGGAGAAAAACTAGGTGTCAAGTTTGCTACGCCAATTTTCGATGGTGCTAAACCAGAAGAAATCAACGAGTGGACAGACAAAGCTGGTGTGCCACGTTCAGGTAAAACTTACCTCTACGACGGCGGAACTGGGGAGCGTTTCCACCAACCGGCAACTGTCGGTATCATCTACATGTTGAAATTATCTCACATGGTTGACGACAAAATGCACGCACGTTCTATCGGACCATACTCACTTATTACCCAACAACCTTTGGGTGGTAAAGCACAGTTTGGTGGTCAGCGTTTTGGTGAGATGGAAGTTTGGGCATTGGAAGCATTTGGTGCTGCCAATATCCTCCAAGAAATCTTAACCGTGAAATCTGACGACGTCATGGGTCGTGCCAAGGCATATGAATCTATTGTGAAAGGCGACAACATTCCAGAACCAGGTATTCCTGAGTCCTTCAATGTATTGTTACACGAACTACGTGGCTTGTGCCTTAACGTATCAATGGATTAATTCAAAATACTAACGTAAATAGTCGAGATCAAATGGCTTTCAAAAAAGAAACCCCAAAAAAGCAAAGTAGCTTCAACAAAATCACTATCTCCTTGGCTTCACCAGAAGTTATTTTGGAGCATTCTAGTGGTGAAGTTTTGAAACCAGAAACCATCAACTACCGCACCTACAAACCGGAGCGCGATGGCTTGTTCTGTGAGCGCATTTTTGGACCTGTTAAAGATTACGAATGTCACTGTGGTAAGTACAAGCGCATCCGCTATAAAGGAATTGTTTGTGACCGCTGTGGTGTAGAAGTAACTGAAAAGAAAGTACGTCGTGAGCGCATGGGGCACATCTCTTTGGTGGTTCCTGTCGCACACATCTGGTACTTCCGTTCACTTCCAAACAAGATTGGTTATTTGTTAGGCTTGCCTACCAAAAAATTAGATCAAATTATTTATTACGAGCGTTACGTTGTCATTCAGGCAGGTGCGGTTACAGGCACAGACAAATGGGCCAACGTCAAGAAAATGGACTTCCTTACAGAAGAAGAATACCTTGACATGCTCGATTTGCCAGAGTTGGCTAACAACCATTACCTCGACGACAGCGATCCTAACAAGTTCATCGCAAAGATGGGTGCTGAGGCACTTTACGATTTGTTAGGCGGTCTCAACCTCGACCAAATGTCTTACGACTTGCGTTACCAAGCCGAAACAGAAACTTCTGTTCAGCGTAAAAACGAAGCTTTGAAGCGTTTGCAAGTTGTTGAAGCCATGCGCGATTCACAAAAACGCATTGACAACCGTCCAGAATGGATGATTGTGAAAGTTGTTCCAGTAATTCCGCCAGAATTGCGTCCATTGGTTCCACTAGATGGTGGCCGTTTCGCAACTTCTGACCTCAACGACCTCTACCGTCGTGTGATCATCCGTAACAACCGCTTGAAGCGCTTGATCGAAATCAAAGCGCCAGAAGTAATTTTGCGCAACGAAAAACGCATGTTGCAAGAGGCAGTAGATTCACTTTTCGACAACTCTAGAAAATCTTCTGCAGTTAAAACTGAATCGAATCGCGCCCTCAAATCACTTTCAGATTCATTGAAAGGTAAGCAAGGTCGTTTCCGTCAAAACTTACTTGGTAAGCGTGTTGACTACTCTGCGCGTTCAGTTATTGTTGTAGGTCCAGACTTGAAATTACACGAGTGTGGTTTACCAAAAGACATGGCTGCAGAACTCTACAAGCCGTTTATCATTCGCAAAATGATTGAGCGCGGTATTGTAAAAACGGTTAAATCAGCGAAGAAAATTGTTGACCGCAAAGAGCCGGTTGTTTGGGATATCCTCGAAAACGTGTTGAAAGGCCACCCAGTTCTCTTGAACCGTGCCCCTACGCTTCACCGTTTAGGTATCCAAGCTTTCCAACCAAAATTGATCGAAGGAAAAGCCATCCGTTTGCATCCACTCGTAACTACGGCCTTCAACGCCGACTTCGATGGTGACCAAATGGCGGTTCACTTACCACTTGGTAATGCCGCAATCTTGGAAGCGCAAATGCTCATGCTTGCATCGCACAATATCCTGAACCCTGCAAATGGCGCGCCTATCGCGGTACCATCTCAGGACATGGTCTTGGGTCTTTACTACATTACAAAAGGAAAGCGCACTACCGAAACCGATATCGTGAAAGGTGAAGGAGGTATTTTCTATTCTCCAGAAGAAGTCATCATTGCCTACAACGAAGGTAAACTTGATTTGCATGCGCACATCAAAGTGAAAACTTACGATTTAGGTGAAGATGGTCAGCCTTGCCTCATGATGGTAGAAACTACATGTGGCCGCGTGATGTTCAACAACAAAGTACCACGTCAAGTAGGTTTCATCAACGACGTCATGACGAAGAAAGCCCTTCGCGACATCATCGGTGAAGTATTGAAAGTTTGTGGAACTTCAAGAACAGCTCAATTCCTAGATGATATCAAGCAACTCGGTTACGAGATGGCCTTCAAAGGAGGTCTATCCTTTAACCTCGATGATATCATCATTCCTAAAGAAAAAGAAACACTCGTTGCGAAAGCAGAGACTGAAGTGAAAGAAGTCATGATGAACTACAACATGGGTCTGATCACTAACAACGAGCGTTACAACCAAATTATCGACATCTGGACGCACACAAACTCGCGTCTAACGCACACGCTCATGGAGCAACTCAAGAGCGACCGCCAAGGATTCAATTCTATCTACATGATGTTTGACTCCGGTGCACGTGGTTCGAAAGAACAAATTCGCCAGTTGTCAGGTATGCGTGGTCTAATGGCTAAACCGCAAAAATCAGGTGCATCCGTTCAAGAAATTATCGAGAACCCGATTTTGTCCAACTTTAAAGAAGGACTTTCGATTCTTGAGTACTTTATTTCTACTCACGGTGCACGTAAAGGTTTGGCGGATACCGCCCTTAAAACGGCCGATGCAGGTTACCTTACACGTCGTTTGGTCGATGTCGCTCAAGACGTTGTGATCAATTCTAACGACTGTGGTACCCTTCGCGGAATCGTTGCCACGGCTCTCAAGAAAAATGACGAAGTTGTTGAACCATTGTACGATCGTATCCTCGGACGTACATCCGTTCACGATGTCTACATGCCAGACTCTGATCAAGTAATTGTGCAGGCTGGTGAGCTCATTTCAGAAGATGTTGCACGCGCCATTGAAAAAGCGGGTATCGAGGAGGTTGAAATCCGCTCTGTACTCACTTGTGAGATGCGTCGTGGCGTTTGTTCGAAATGTTATGGTCGCAACCTTGCCAACCACCGTTTAGCGCAAATCGGTGACTCTGTGGGTGTCATTGCTGCACAATCAATTGGTGAGCCTGGTACGCAGCTTACACTTCGTACATTCCACGTGGGTGGTACTGCATCTAACATCGCCGATATTTCAGACCTCAAAGCGAAAGCAAATGGTAAGCTCGAAATCGACGAATTGCGTACAATTGAGCGCAAAAATTCAGACGGCACAGAACGCGTAATCGTTGTTGGTCGTTCGGCTGAATTGCGCATTACAGACGAGAAAACAGGAATCGTTGTCATGACAGCAAATGTCCCTTACGGTTCTGACCTCATGGTTAAAAACAACACCAAAATCAAAAAAGGTGATGTCATCTGTAAATGGGATCCATATAACGCACTCATCATCGGTGAAGTCGCTGGTAAAGTAGTATTTGATGGCATCATCGAAAACATTACCTACCGCGAAGAAGTCGATGAGCAAACAGGCTTTACTGAAAAAGTAATCATCGAGTCTCGCGACAAGAAAAAATCACCAGCGATCCACATCATCGATCCAAAAACGAAAGAAGTATTACGCGAATACTCTATTCCAGTAAACGCGCACATCTCCGTTGCAGAAGGTGATAAAATTGTTGCAGGTGACATCCTCGTTAAAATTCCACGCTCTGCGGGTAAAACGGGGGATATCACCGGTGGTCTTCCACGCGTTACTGAATTATTCGAAGCAAGAAACCCATCTAATCCAGCTGTGGTATCTGAAATCGACGGTACAGCAACTTACGGAACCGTTAAGCGCGGTAACCGTGAAATCATTATCACGTCTAAACTCGGCGAAGTACGCAAGTATTTGGTACCACTTTCTAAGCACATCCTTGTACAGCAAAACGACTACGTTCGTGCAGGGCAACCGCTTTCTGATGGTGCCATTACGCCAAATGATATCCTCAATATTGAAGGTCCGACGAAAGTACAAGAGTATATCGTGAACGAAATTCAAGAGGTATACCGCTTACAAGGTGTAAAAATTAACGATAAGCACTTTGAGGTCATCGTTCGCCAAATGATGTTGAAGGCAGAGATCATTGAATCAGGAGACACTCGTTTCTTGGAAGGTCAAAGCGTTCACAAAGCTGACATCATGGAAGCCAACGACGAGCTTTACGGTCAAATGTTTGTGATTGACGCTGGTGATTCAACAGAATTACACAAAGGTCAATTGGTAAGCGTTCGCCGTTTACGCGACGAAAACTCTCGCTTGAAGCGCGAAGACAAACAACTCATCGAGGCACGCGAGGCAATGCCGGCAACTTCAACTCCGTTGTTGCAAGGTATCACGCGCGCTTCACTTCAAACCCAGTCATTCATTTCAGCTGCATCTTTCCAAGAGACTACAAAAGTCCTCAACGAAGCTGCAATCTCAGGAAAAGAAGACCATTTGTTGGGCTTGAAAGAAAATGTAATTGTTGGTCACCTCATTCCAGCAGGAACAGGTGTGCGTCACTTCCAAAATCTCATCGTAGGTTCGAAAGAAGCATACGAAGAGTTAATGGAGGAGGCACAATAAGCCAATTCGAATTAAGAAAAGGGCGGCCAAATATGGCCGCCCTTTTTGTTTGGTGAAGAAAACAAATTATTAAGATATCCTGCCCCAGTTAGGTTTATTTTTCAAGACCTCACGCAGCGCTTGATTCAATAGCGTATTTTCAGGTTTGATCAACTGCGGATCTGCCTCCAATATTTCGCGAGCTTTTTCGCGAGCTAATTGTACGAGTTGCCCGTCTTTGGCGAGGTCGGCAATTTTCAGTGCAAGTGCTCCGCTTTGTTGCGTGCCCATGAGGTCTCCGGGGCCGCGTAGCTGCAAATCTACCTCGGCAAGTACGAAACCGTCGTTACTGGCCACCATTGTATCCATGCGCTTTTGCGCTTCTTTAGATATGCCATCGCCGGTCATCAGAATACAAAACGATTTTTCAGCGCCGCGTCCCACGCGTCCGCGCAACTGGTGTAATTGTGACAATCCGAAGCGCTCTGCGCTTTCTATGACCATGACTGACGCATTTGGTACATTAACGCCCACTTCGATTACGGTGGTAGCGACCATGAGGTGTGTTTGACCGCTTACAAACATTTGCATTTCCGCTTCTTTGTCTGCGGGTTTCATTTTTCCGTGGACCATACTAATCTGAAAACCAAGCGGTTTGAAATAGTCTTCAATTTGGGCAAAACCCTCCTCAAGGTTTTTAAAGTCAAGTTTCTCAGACTCTTGGATGAGCGGATAAACAACGTAAGCTTGCCTTCCTAATTGGAGTTGCTCGCGTATAAAGCTGAAGAGTTTTTCCCTGTGATTTTCTCGGCGATGTATGGTTTGGATGGGCTTTCTGCCCGGTGGTAATTCATCGATGACCGATACATCAAGGTCTCCATAGAAAGTCATCGCTAAGGTGCGCGGAATAGGCGTGGCAGTCATGATCAAAACATGGGGAGGAATGGTGTTTTTTCGCCACATTTTGGCACGCTGAGCCACCCCAAAACGGTGTTGTTCGTCAATGACAACAAGACCTAAATTTTTAAATTGAACGGTGTCTTCTAATAAGGCGTGTGTTCCAATGAGCAGCTCGATACTGCCATCCAAAAGACCTTCGTGAATGGCAATTCGCTCTGCTTTTTTAGTAGAACCTGTCAAGAGTGCTACGCGAATATTCATGGCAGCTAATAATTCCGAAATACCTATAAAATGCTGCGTCGCTAATATTTCAGTTGGCGCCATTAAGGCTCCTTGCAAGTCGTTGCCAATGGCGAGCAATAAGCTCAAAAGGGCAACGAGGGTTTTGCCGCTACCTACATCGCCTTGCAGCAAACGATTCATGTGGCTACCGGCTCCTAAATCTTTTCGAATTTCTTTGAGAACGCGTTTTTGAGCGTTGGTTAGTTCAAATGGAAGGTGGTGTTGGTAAAATTCATTGAATGCAGCTCCGACTTCGTTAAATGAATAACCCCTCAGCTTTTTGCTTTGAATTCCTTTCCGCAATAATAATTCGAGTTGTAGAAAGAAAAGTTCTTCCCATTTGAGTCGGTAGCGAGCCGCCTTCATTGAGGTTTCTGAACTAGGTTGATGGATTTCTCGAAGCGCTTTAACCCGTGGCAATAAATTGAGTTCAGAACATATACCTACTGGTAAAGTTTCTGGGATCTGATTGGCTAATTGTTCAAAGAGATTGGCAATGAGCTTGCTCAATCCTTTGCTGTGAAGACCTTTGTGTTGGCATTTTTCGGTGCTAGGGTAGAAGGCTTCAAATCCTTTTCGCTCCAAGCCAGGTATTACTTTAAGTAATTCAGGATGTGGGATGTTCCAGTTGTTCTGAAAAAATTTGGGCTTGCCAAAGATAATGAATTCATCTTGAACATTGAGGTTTCCTTTGATCCATTGAAAACCTTGAAACCAAACTAAATCAATAGTGCCAGAACCATCTGAAAACCTACATTGTAATTTCTTGTGACGACCACTGCCAATTTCGCTAATGTGCGTAAACCGGCCCTTGAGTTGAACGTATTGATCTTCTGCCCGTATCAGGGCGATGTCGTGAAAACTACTGCGGTCTTGGTACCGATAAGGAAAATGAAAAAGGAGGTCCTGAAAAGTATAAATACCAAGTTCTTCTTGAAGTACTTGCGCTTTCTGCGGCCCAACTCCTTTGAGGTAGGCAATGGGCGTGGCGAGCAGCGCGTTCATGGTTTTGGTTTATTTCCAATAGCCCATTTTGTTGAACTTCTCGATGCGGTCATTGATGCGTTGCTCAGGACTTTTTTGATCGAGTTCTTGTAGGTAACCGTGCAATTTTTCGCGCAGCGTGGCAAACATTTGCTCTTGATTGCGGTGAGCTCCGTTACTTGGCTCTGCTACAACGTCGTCTACCAAGCCATTTTGTTGCATGTCAGTAGAAGTGAGTTTAAGTGCAGACGCAGCAATTTCTTTGTAGTTCCAAGAACGCCAAAGAATGGAGGAGCAACTTTCTGGAGAAATAACTGAATACCAGGTGTTTTCTAGCATCACAACTTTATCTCCAACGCCAATTCCAAGTGCGCCACCAGAGGCACCTTCACCTATAATCACACATATGACAGGTACTTTTAGGCGCATCATTTCATAGATATTGCGTGCGATTGCTTCGCCTTGGCCACGCTCTTCGGCTTCTAGGCCAGGAAATGCACCAGGTGTATCGATGAACGTAACAATTGGTTTGTTGAATTTTTCTGCGAGTTTCATGAGGCGCAACGCTTTGCGGTAGCCTTCTGGATTGGGCATGCCAAAATTGCGGTATTGACGCATTTTGGTATTGATACCTTTTTGTTGACCAATGAACATAACGGTTCTGCCATCTAGTAAGCCAAAGCCACCCACCATTGCTTTGTCGTCCTTTACATTGCGGTCGCCGTGTAGTTCTTGGAATTGACCGTTGGTGAGGGCGTTGATGTAAGCGAGCGTGTAGGGTCTGTCTGGATGACGAGACAATTGAACGCGTTGCCATGGGGTAAGATTGGCAAATACTTCTTTGGTTTTGGCAGCAAGGACATTCTCTAATTCAGAGATTTTGTCTTGCATATCAACTTGCGTTTGTTCGCCTAAAGCTCTTGTTTGCTCAATTTGTTCTTCAAGTTCGCGAAGAGGTTCTTCAAAATCCAAATAGGTTGTGCTCATGTCTTTCTTGTTTCGTGCAACAAAAATAAGGATTTTCGCCAATTGCTTATCTTTACCGCATGATCTTGTATCCTCCAGCGAAAATCAACCTTGGCTTACACATTCTTGCCAAACGCCCCGATGGCTTTCACGAAATTGAAACCATCATGGCTGCCATACCGCTTTGTGATATTTTAGAAATCACTATTGACGAACAAGATTCTTTCGTTCAAACGGGAATTCAAGTACCCTCTGATGGCCAACTAAATTTGTGTCAAAGAGCGGTAGCTTTACTTCGAACGCAAAGAGACTTTCCGAATTTGCGCATACACTTGCGCAAACAGATCCCTGTTGGAGCAGGTCTTGGGGGTGGCTCAGCAGATGCGAGTTATACACTTCTGGGCATCAATAATATGTTTGATTTAGGTTTTTCTAACTTTGAATTAGAAACTTTCGCGGCAAGCCTAGGTAGTGATTGTGCTTTCTTTATTGAAGGAGGGCTGCAATTGGCAAAAGGTAGAGGTGAAATACTCTCCAAATTAAAACCTTTAGGAAAATCTGTTCATTTGGTTGTATGTAATCCTCAGATTCATGTTTCTACAGCAGCTGCTTATGCGGGTGTTCAACCAGAAAGCAGTCGTTCATCGCTCCTTGAAACATTAAATACAGCGGGCATCGAGGGGCTACAGAATGATTTCGAGCACTCTGTTTTTAAGGCTTTTCCGCTCATAGGGGATTTGAAAAATGCTTTACAAACCGCAGGAGCTTCTTATGTGGCGATGTCGGGGAGTGGTTCGAGTGTTTTTGGAATCTTTGAAAAGGAACCCTTATTATCTTTAGAATTGAGTAGAAAAGTCATCTATAGTGGCCTTTGGAGCTACTGATGTGTTTGTTTTTTTTCACATTAAACATGGTGAAATTAACATTGAATTTATTGGATTAAGAAATATTTTTATATTTTTGAACTTGTCAATCTGACACTAAGTATTATTAACCTATTAATTAATTAAGTATGAAGAAAATTTTTACTCTTTTAACGGCTCTTGTTTTAGGGTCATCTGCCTTCGCACAATTTCCTGCGGTAGGTATCATCGGTTCTGCGGTTCCTCCGTTTGACTGGTCTGCAGACGTAGACATGATCACTTTAGATGGTGAAATGTACGGAGCAATCGTTACTTGCGTTGCAGGTGAAGCAAAATTCCGTCAAGACGACGCTTGGGCGATCAACTGGGGTGCTGCTGATTTCCCTGTAGGTACAGGTGTTCAAGATGGCCCAAATATTCCAGTTGCTGCTGGTACATACATGGTCATCTTTAACCGTACAACTGGAATGTACAGCTTCCAAACCAACTTCGACGTTACTTACAAAGTAGACATCACTAACTACCTTGCTGGTGGTGCTACATTGGCTGCAAATGGTATCCGCGTTGGTGGTAACTTTACAGACAATGGTGCTACTGTTGCTGCTGGTGCTGTTGCTAACTGGTCACCTGCTGATGCTAACTCTGCAATGACAGACGAAGGTAACAACGTATGGTCTATCACAGTTACTTATCCTGTTGCTTCTTTGGGTGCTACTCAATTCTACAAGTTCGTAAACGGTGACTGGGGTTCAAACGAAGGTACTGATGCAGCGAATACAATCGCAGTTGACTCTTGTGGTGTAGACGACGGTGCTGGAAACATCAACCGTACTTACACAATCATGCCAGGTACTGTATGTTACGTTTGGGATGCTTGTACTGCATGTGGTGTTTCAGTTGCTGAAAACGCAATTGCAAACCTTACTGTAGCTCCAAACCCTGCAACTGACGTTGTTAACTTCACATTCGAAGCAAACAATGCAGCTACTGCAACTGTAACAATTTTTGACCTTGCTGGTAAAGCTGTAGCTACTCAAACTGTTGCTACTTCTGCAACTACAACTGTAGAAATGAACACAACTGCATTGCAGGCTGGTTCTTACATCTACAACGTTGTTGCTGGCGACAAAGTTGCTACTGGTAAATTGATCAAGCAATAAGCTTCAACCAATTGATTTCAAAAGCCTGGGTGTTTACACCCGGGCTTTTTTAGTCTTTAGTTCAACCTTTTTATAAATTTTTTTGTGATGAAAAAACACTTTCTTTTATCTTTTTTTGGCTTCTTTATTCCCGGTTTGCTCTCTGCTCAAATCTTGGAAGTAAGTCCAGCTTTCCCTACGGTAAATGACGTTGTGACCATCACATACGACGCCACCCAAGGCAATGCGGCTTTGGTCGGGCAAAATCAAATTTATGCCCATGCAGGTCTGATTACCTCAGCCAGTACTTCGCCAACCAATTGGCAATTTGTACAGGGTAATTGGGGCACCGTAGACCCTGAAGTTGCCATGACCAACATTGGCAACAACAAACACACCATCACCATAGACATCGACCAATATTATGGCTTCCCTGCAGGTACGAATGTATTGAAGTTCGCTTTTGTATTTAGAAATGCAGCCGGAACGATTGTCGGCCGCTCTACAGATGGCAGCGATATTTATTACGACATTTATCCTGCAAATGCAGGTTTATTAGCTCAGTTTTTCCATCCGAATTCGGGTGTCATTTTAGATGTGAATGAGCAGTTACAAATAGAAGCGGCAGCCAACCAAAATGCTACACTTACGCTCAGACAAGATGGAAACGTGCTCCAAACATTGGCTAACGCTACACAACTTTCCTATACTTTAACTGCAACACAAGCAGGCACGCACTTACTCGAATTCATTGCCGACAACGGCACCACACAAGTCATAGACTCTACTTATTATACCGTGAACCCTTTGGTGGTTCTGCAAGACCCAACTTATGCCAATTTGCAAAATGGCATCAATTACATCAACGACACGACCGTTGTATTGCAATTATTTGCACCTCAAAAAGAACACATTTACGTCATCGGCGACTTCAACAACTGGACGCCAACGACCAACTATCATATGAATCTAGCAACCAATAACCAAACTTGGTGGCTAGAAATAACAGGGCTTACGCCTGGTCAAAAATACGGCTATCAATATTTCATTGACGGCAGCATGCGCTTGGCAGACCCCATGAGCTCACTCATATTAGACCCTAACAACGACAATAGCATCAATTCGCAAACGTATCCAAATCCGCATCCTTATCCAACAGGCCAAACTACAGGATTTGTAACCATCCTTCAAACCGCACAAACTCCATTTAACTGGAGCAATACTAATTTTACTGCTCCCGAGAAAAAAGACTTGGTCATTTACGAACTTCATGTGCGCGATTTTGTAGCGAAAAGAAACTATCAAACGCTCATTGATACGCTAGACTACCTGGATCATTTGGGTATCAATGCAATAGAACTAATGCCTCCAGGAGAATTTGAAAACAATGAAAGCTGGGGCTACAACCCTTCGTTCCATATGGCTCTGGATAAATACTACGGCACCCCCGAAAAATTTAAAGAGTTTGTCGATTCTTGTCACGGAAGAGGTATAGCCGTAATTGTCGATATGGTTTTGAACCATGCGTTTGGTCAGAACCCAATGGTCAATATGTACTGGGACGCAGCAAATGCGCGCCCGGCAGCGAACAGCCCATGGTTCAATGCAATTTGCCCGCATGAACCTTATTGTTGGGGTTATGATTTTGACCACACACGCTTGGCAACGCAAAAATACATTGATCAGGTCAATCGCTATTGGGTAGAGACCTACAACATCGATGGCTTTCGTTTCGACTACACCAAAGGTTTCGTCAATAACGGCAATAGTTATAGCATGGAGCGCATCAATTTGCTCAAGCGTATGGCCGATGAGATCTGGACCTACAAGCCAAATGCTTACGTCATCTTAGAGCATTGGTGCGACAACGCCGAAGAAGAACAATTAGCAGACCACGGCATGATGCTTTGGGGTAATGTAACTTACGGTTATCAGCAAGCATTGATGGGCTTTACCAATACAAGTAATATCAGCTCTGGAATATATAGCAACCGTGGATGGTCTGTTCCGCATTTGGTTTCTTATGCAGAGAGTCATGACGAAGAGCGAACTATGTTCGAGGCGCTTACCTACGGAAACAACAGCAACGCTGCTCACAACGCGCGTAATCTTTATACTGCGCTCGGTCGTGCACAAGGAATTGCAGTTATTTTATTGACTCAACCAGGGCCAAAAATGCTGTGGCAATTCCAAGAGTTAGGTTACGATATTTCGATTGATAATCCTTGCAGGGTTTGCAATAAACCCATTTTATGGAACTATTACACACAAGCCCGACGTCGCCAATTATACGATGTATATTCGGCAACAATAGCGCTGCGCAATAACTACGAAACCTTTAGGTCGCTTAACTTTCAGTACAGCCTAACGGGTGCAGCAAAAAGAATGACCATGAGCCATCCGAGTATGAATGGCGTCTCTATGGCAAATTTTGCCGTCACAACGCAAAGCGTCATTCCAGCGTTCCAACACGCCGGATGGTGGTACGAATATTTTTCTGGAGACAGCATCAATGTCACTAATGCTTTAGCTCCTATTAGCTTAATAGCCGGAGAATACCGCATCTACACCGATGTAAAATTAGCTCAGCCAGTTATCACAGACGCACCTGTTTCAATTGATGAAATTCTCAATTCATCGTTTGAGTTGAAGGTTTTCCCGAACCCTTCTTCGCAGCTGGCGACGCTCCGTTTTTATTCAAATTCCATTGAGCCCTATACTATTTTATTGTTGAATGAGGCTGGTCAGATTGCCCTTCAACGCAAGGGGAGCACGTCAGTCGGGGAAAACGAGATTCCATTAAGTATCACTGAGCTTCCGTCGGGTAATTATCATGTCTTAGTAAAAGTAGGAACTGCCATGGCCAACGAAGGCTTTGTGAAAGTTGACTAAATCGGTCGTCATGCGTTACCTCCGATTTCTCTTCTTTTTTTGCTTTGCAGAACTCACCACGGTTTTTGCTCAAATCCCGCAGCCACCTTATAATTTTGCATTTCTTCAAGATGAAGTAGCAAGTGTTTATATAGCTATTCATCCGGACTCTTTAAATTTACTTTTAGGAGATAGCCTTTATAGTGGCCATGAATTTATGGCTACGGTAAATTACCAAAGCACTACCTTTTCGCAAACCATAGATAGTGTTGGTTTTAGGGCGCGTGGGAATACCTCATTGGCCTCTCAAAAAAAGTCTTTTAAAATAGATTTTAATTGTTTTTTACCAGCGCAGAAATTTGAGGGCTTAGAAGAGTTGAATCTCAATGGTGAACACAACGATGTGTCGATTCTTCGTTCTTATCTATCATGGTCCTTGCTCCGAAATGGTGGCTTACCTGCAGCTCGAACTAGTTTCGTTAAGTTATTCGTCAACAATGCGTATAAAGGTTTATATGTCAATGTAGAGCATCTTGACGACGAATTTCTTGATTTGCGCTTTCCCGGACAAGCGAATGGGAATCTCTGGAAATGTGCCTACGGTGCCGATTTAACTTGGTGGGGTAGCAACGTGAGCAATTATACCAATGTTTACGAATTAAAAACCAATACGGATAGCGCAGATTACAGTGCGCTGATCCATTTCATCGATGTCTTGAACAATACGCCCGTAAATAATTTAGCTTGTGCTATTCAAGAGGTCATGGATGTCGATTTGTTTTTGCGAAATATCGCTTTTGAAATTTTGATGGGTCAATGGGATGGGTACGCCTACAATAAAAACAACTATTATTTGTACCAACGGGAAAGTGATGGCAAGTTTGTCTATCTCTCCTACGACCTCGATAATACCTTTGGCATAGATTGGTTCAGTATCAACTGGGCACTTCGCAACATTTATACATGGTCACCGGGCAATCAAAGCAGACCACTCTACACTAAACTTTTGGCGATACCTTATTTCAGAGATCGCTTTACCTTTCATCTTGCCGATATTTTGACTAATATTTGGAATGTAGGAACACTGCAAGCTGATCTCGAGGCAAAGCAGCAACTCATTGAAACGGCGGCTTTGCTCGATGACTACAAAGGGCTTGATTACGGATTCTCGGACCAAGATTTTTTAAACGCGCTACAACAAGCTTGGGGTGCGCATGTCACGTCCGGAATTGTCCCGTATTTACAAAACCGCAAAACAAGTGCCCTGACGCAATTAAGCACTTATCAGGCGCTGCCCAATCCTTGTACCATTGGAATCGAGGAGTATGCCACTGCAAAAGGCAAATTATTGTTCGTTACCGACATTCTTGGCAGAGAAATTGACCCAAACACCAAAAATTGCATTAAAATCTTGAACTTTGAAAATGGAACCCAACAACGCATCTATGAAATGGATTAACCTTACACTTTGCCTTCTGTTTAGTTTTTTAGCTTACAACCAAGCATTTAAACATGTTGAACCAGGTAATTGGTGGGTAGGAATGGAGCACCATCAAGTTCAAGTTTTGCTTCATGGTCAGGATATAGCCAAATACAAGGTGGAGGTGTCGGGTCTACAAATCATTGAAGAAATTCGAACTGAAAATCCTAATTATATTTTTGTTACGGTCGAAACCAAAGGCAAGGTTGCGGGTACTTATCCAATTCGTTTAATGGATAAGAAAAAGATCATCGCAACACATGATTTTAAGCTAGAGGAGCGCATTGAAAACAGTAAGTATCGCCAGAGTTTCAATAGTTCAGATGTCATGTATTTATTAATGCCAGACCGTTTTGCCAATGCCAATGAGGGCTTAGATAAGCACCCTGATACAAAAGAAGTGACCGATCGTTCAAACCCAAGCGGCCGACATGGCGGCGATATCATGGGAATCATGCAGCGCCTGAGCTACATCAAAGAATTGGGCGCCACCACCATCTGGACCACTCCTTTATTAGAAGACAACGAACCAAGCTATTCCTATCATGGATATGCGCAATCAGATTTATATAAAATTGATCCGCGCTACGGCACGAACTCTTGGTTTCAAAGCATGGTATTGGAGGCGCACCGCCAGGGCTTAAAGGTCATCAAAGACGAAGTTCCTAATCATTGGTCGAGCAAGCACTGGATGATCCAAGATTTGCCTACTGCAAGCTGGATCCATCAGTTTGATCAGTTTACGCGTTCAAGCTACCGCACTACCACACAATTTGACCCTTACGCCTCGCAAACAGATCAAAAAGCATCTGCCGATGGTTGGTTTGACACCACCATGCCCGACATGAACCAGCAAAATCCGTTGTTGCTGACCTATCTGATCCAAAACACCATTTGGTGGATAGAATATGCGCATCTAGATGGCTTGCGCGTCGATACCTATTCATACAACGACAAAGATGCAATTGCTTACTGGACAAAAGCCATCATGAATGAGTATCCTAACTTGAATATCGTTGGTGAAGTTTGGATGCACGATCAAGCACAAATGTCATTTTGGCAAAAGGATAGTCCAATTGGTGCACTTCAAGGGTTCAACAGCCAAATGCCTTCAGTGATGGATTTTACCTTACACGACGCCATGATGCAAGCTTGGAAAGAACAAGAGCAAGGTTGGGACCAAGGCATGGTGCGTTTTTATGAGAACTTTACCCAAGATTACCTCTATGCAAATCCACAAAACTTATTGGTTTTCATGGAAAACCACGACACGCAAAGATTCAATGAATCTTTCCCCGATATAGCCGATTACAAAATGGCCTTAACCTTAATTGCCACCACCAGAGGAATTCCACAAATTTATTACGGTTCTGAAATTGGCATGAAAGGTAGCAAAGCTGTAGGCGATGCAGATATCCGCCGAGATTTTCCAGGTGGTTGGGCTGCAGATCAGCATACTGCTTTTTGCAGCAATGAAGACACAAAATGTCGGGCGTATCAGACCGGTAGAACTCCAGAAGAAGAAGCCTATTTTCAGTTTACTAAATCGTTGTTGAACTGGAGAAAAGACCAAAAGGTAATCCATGAAGGAAAGCTCTTGCAATATGTGCCGCAAAACAATGTATATGTGTATTTTCGCTACCTAGAGCCTGTTAAAGAAATGGGGCAAGCTGCTGAGGTCATCATGGTAGTGATCAATAATTCATCTAAAGAGCAAACGCTTTCTTGGTCTCGCTTTGCAGAGGGTTTACACGGATTTGACAAGGGTAAAGACGTACTCAATAACCAAACCTTTGATTTCGAACAGCCCAGCGGCACCATTCCAGCGAAAACATCTTACATCATCAAGTTAAGTCATTAATTATGTTGAAATATACGAGCTTCCTCTTTGCCTTATTTTTTGGCGTTTATGCCTTTGCGCAAAACCCAACCAGACAATATGTATCGCATCAGTTCACCGATTCTGGTTGCGAAATTCAAGTAAACGATGGCAAGTACTTTTTAGCTGCTTACACGGATCAAATCCTTGAAGTAAGTTTTATTCCCAAAGATGATACCATCACATTAGCGGCATCTCATGCGGTTGAGCTTCCCAAAAAATCAAAGCCTTTTCTTTACTCGATAGTCACTGACGCTAAATTGCCTTATGAATTTTTTAACATTGAAAATGGTGATTTTCATATTGAGGTCCGAACGCGTCCGCAATTTGAGCTGCTGTTTTATTATAAAAATCAACTTTTAACTTCAGAGGCGCGCGGTTATTATTTAGGTGAAACGCCGAAAATAGAATTCAATCTCAAAAAAGAAGAGCAACTGATGGGAGCCGGTGCCCGAGCACTTGGCATGAATCGCAGGGGTTACCGTTTGCAACTTTATAATCGTGCACACTACGGTTACGAGACCCATTCAGAACTCATGAATTTCACGATGCCCATTGTCATTTCAGATGCCTGTTATGCCCTTCACTTTGACAATCCACAAATTGGCTACCTAGATTTAGATTCAAAAAAAGAAAATAAACTGACCTATGAGGTGATTGGTGGCCCAATGCGATATCAAATTATTGCTGCCGATAATTGGAAAAATCTAAGCGAGAACATGACGTCATTGTTAGGTCATCAGCCCTTACCTGCTCGTTGGACGCTCGGAAATTTTGCCAGTCGTTTTGGTTATCATTCAGAGCAGCAAGCTCGGGAGGTTGTGGCAGCATTTCAGAAAGAGCAAATTCCGCTAGATGCTATTATTTTCGATTTGTATTGGTTCGGAAAAGAGATCCAAGGCACGCTCGGAAATCTGGAATTTTACCGCGATTCATTCCCAAATGGCGAACAAATGATCACCGATTTCAGAAGTCAAAATGTCAAAACCATTCTGATTACAGAACCCTTCATACTAACGACCTCTAAAAAATGGGCTGAAGCAGATCGTTACAAATTGCTCGGAACCGACACGCTTGGTAACTCCTACCGCTACGATTTTTATTTTGGCAACACCGGCCTTGTAGATCTATATAAGCCCGAGGCCAGAACCTGGTTTTGGGAAATCTATAAAAATTTTCACGCTTATGGCGTTGCAGGGTTTTGGGGTGATTTAGGTGAGCCTGAAGTGCACCCGACTAAACTTAAGCACGGCGACAAATGGGCCGATGAAGTGCACAATGTTTATGGCCACGACTGGGCGCGTTTGCTATACGAAGGTTACCGAACTGATTTTCCGACAGAACGTCCGTTTATTTTAATGCGTGCTGGTTATTCTGGCTCTCAAAAATACGGAATGGTGCCTTGGTCTGGAGATGTGAATCGCACCTGGGGAGGTCTGAAGCCTCAAATGGAGATTTCCATGCAAATGGGCTTGCAGGGCATGGCTTACATGCACTCTGATCTGGGTGGTTTTGCCGGAGCCAACAACGATCCTGAGCTTTATGTGCGTTGGTTACAATATGGAGTTTTTCAACCGGTATTTAGGCCGCATGCACAAGAAGACGTAGCAAGCGAGGCTGTTTTTAAAGATGCAAAAACAAAAGCGTTGGCCAAGGCGGCAATTGAGTTAAGGTATCAGCTATTGCCTTACAACTACAGCTTGTCTTATGAAAATCATCAAAAAGGAACGCCGTTGATGAGGCCCATTTTCATGGAGTTTCCGCTGGCCAAATGGTCATTTGTAGAGCGTGAAACCTACATGTGGGGGAGCGCATTTTTGGTGCATGCAATAACCGATTCCATGAAGTCAAGTAAAGACCTTGTCTATCGAACTTCAGTTCCTGCCAACTCCTCTTGGTTTGATTTTCATACAGGAAAATTAGTCTATTCTGCGCCGTCTAAAGCAGCGCCAAATGCTGCTAAAATTATAGAAACGCAAAAAACGCTTCAAACAATACCTGTATTTGTAAGGTCGGGCTCATTCATCCCAATGACGCCCGTCATTCAAAGTACAGAGCAATACAGAGACACTGCTGTGGTTCTGCATTTTTACGTAGACCCTAAGACCAAAGACACCAGTGATTTCATTTGGTACGAAGATGATGGCGCCACATTTGACGCCGAAGCGAAAGGGCTCTCTAAAAAGTTGGTGTGTAAGGCTGTAACTCAAGCAGCGCTCAGCACGCTACAATTCAAGGCCGAGTTCGGTACTCAAGTATGGGACAAGTATTTTCATTTTTCTCTTTTGATACACGCGCCAAATGCACCAAAGGAAGTTTATTTGAACGGAAGCAAAGTGAAATTTATTTTCGATCAAAAAACGGGTACTTTGCGCTTGAGTGAGTTGTCCAAACTACATATTGACCAAAATTCCTGTCTCTTGGAGTTGAAATGGTGATAACTTTTTCTTTGTGTCAACTTGACGTTAAGAAAAAATCAAATATATTTGAGTCATTAATCTGTTATAAACGCTAAAACAACAACTATGCAAAAGAAAACTACTACAAGTTTTTTTGCCTTCTTGATGTTTTTTAGTTTTTCGGTGGCAGCGCTAGCGCAAACCGGAATTCGAGGAACCATCACAGATGCCGCTGGTCAACCGCTATTCAATGCTTCGGTATTGGTGGAGGGCCAAGGTAAAGGCGCCGTATCCAACGATAAAGGATACTATGAAATCACCGGGCTTAAAGCCGGAACCTACAACCTCATTTACAAGTTCATGGGCTTTTCGCCACAAAATGATCAAGTAACTGTTGTTGCAAACCAAATGGTTACCAATGATTTCCAGTTTGCCTCCAAAATCCAAGATGTTGGTGATGTAGTCGTGATCGGTTACGGTACGCAGCGCACCAAAGACCTCACAGGTTCAGCAACGGTCATCAACGAAAAGAATTTCGTGCAAGGTTCGTTAGCGACACCAGAACAACTCGTTATGGGTAAGGTTGCAGGTCTCAAAGTAACGTCCAATGATGGAGCCCCTGGTTCAGGTTCTACACTGCGTTTACGTGGTGGAACCTCTATCAATGCTTCAAACGATCCACTTATCGTTGTAGATGGTGTTCCATTAGACAACGGCGGAATCGCCGGTGCCGCAAACCCGCTTTCTTTGATCAACCCCAATGACATCGCTTCTTTTGTGGTCCTCAAAGATGCCTCTGCAACGGCCATCTACGGTTCAAGAGCTGCAAATGGCGTCATCCTGATCACCACCAAACGAGGTTCGGCTTCCAACGATGTAAAAGTTGTCCTCGATTCCAAAACGTCTGTATCAACTATTGCAAAATATTTCGATGTGCTCAGTGCAGACTCTCTGCGCAACCTCGTCAATGCAAATGGTACAAACGCTCAAAAAGCGCTTCTTGGCGATTCCAGCACAGATTGGCAAAAACAAGTTTTCCGTACTGCTGTAGTCACTGACAACAACGTATCCATCACTGGCGGCATCAAAAATTTCCCATACCGTTTGTCAATAGGTAACCGCATTGATAACGGTATCCTAAAAAGAGATCAATTTGCGCGTACTTCAGTCAGCCTAAACATGAATCCAAGCCTCCTTGACAAAACATTGCAAATCGAAGCGAACATGAAATACGTTCAAACAGCTTCTTTCTTCGCAAACCGCGGTGCACTTGGCGCAGCCTTTTTTGACCCAACTCAACCTATTTATTCTGGCAATGAAGCTTATGGCGGTTATTTTGAATGGATTGATAATAATAAACCAAATACCCTTTCCGCAAGAAATCCACTTGGCTTAATTAATCAGTCTACAGATCAAAGTAAGGTAAATCGTGCAATTGCGAATGCAAAATTAACTTATAATTTGCCTTCACTTCCATCTTTAAAAGCAACCGTAAATGTTGGTGGCGATTTCTCTGAAGGAACCGGATTTACTATTACTCCAGCTTCATCAGCCTCAGGGTATTTTACCCAAGGTCGCTATTCAAATTACCGCACGACAAAAAGAAATAAACTTTTTGAATCTTATTTGAGCTACAACTCAGGTTCTAAGTGGGAGAAGCAAACGTTGGAAGTGGTTGCGGGTTATTCTTACCAAGATTGGGATACTTACAGCCCAAACAACCCTACATGGAACGAAGCGCAGGATAGCATTATTGCGCCAGAGGCTGCCTTCCCGTTCTACACGCGTAACGTGCTGATGTCTTACTATGGTCGTGCAATTTATAACTACCAAGGCAAGTATGTCTTGAATGTTTCAGTTCGTCGCGATGGATCTTCTCGCTTTAGCCCAGAGACGCGTTGGGGTATTTTCCCTGCTGCTTCAGCTGCATGGCTCATTTCCGAAGAGGATTTCTTAAAGGATAGCAAAACCATTAACATGCTCAAATTGAGAGCAGGTTGGGGTGTTACCGGTCAGCAAGACGGTATCGGTGACTACTCTTATATCGGAAATTACTTCCAAGGTGCAACAACTGCACAATATGCTTTCGGTGGTCAGTACTATCAAGTTTTACGCCCAGCTGGTTTTGATGCTAGTCTTAGATGGGAAACGACAACATCTTACAACCTTGGTCTTGATTTTGGTTTCAAAAGCGACCGTTTCTCAGGAAGTGTAGATGTTTACCAAAAAGATACACGCGATCTTCTTGCAACGGTTCCTGTACCGGCTGGAACAAACTTCACTAATGAAATCCTCACCAATGTCGGTGCAATGCAAAACCGCGGTATTGAAGCGTCTATCAATGCAGGTATTATTGCTAAAAAAGACATGCGCCTAGACTGGTCAATTAACGCTACTTACAACAAAAATACCGTTGTTAAGCTGTCACAAGTTGTAGACACGACCTCACCAGGTGTTCTAATAGGTGGCATTGGTGGCGGCATCGGAAACACCATTCAAGCTCACCAAATTGGTTACCCAACTTATACGTTCTTTGTATTGGAGCAACAATACGATTCACAAGGTCGTGTCATCGAAGTAGGTTCACAAGCTGAGATCGACATGAACGGTGACAACCAAATTACTGCTGCTGACAAATGGAAAGACACCAATGCATTTGTTGACCAAAACGGCGATGGCATCATCAACGTGAAAGACCGCTATTATTCCGGTCAGGCTGCACCAAAAATGTTCTTTGGTACTGCCTTGAACTTCCAGTATAAAAAATGGTATGCAGGTTTCTCTGCGCGTGCTGAACTTGGTGCTACCATTTACAACAACATCCATTCAAACAGTGCAGTGTTCCAAACTATTGACGGAACTAAAAAATACCTCAATAACATCAGCTCTTTGTATTACCAAGACGAAGTACAGCGCGTCACTGCAAGTCAATTGATGAGTGACCACTACCTCGAGAAAGCCAACTTCTTGCGCATGGACTTCATCAATATTGGTTACAATTTTGGTAAACTTGGTTTTGCAAAAGAAAAAGTTGGACTCAATGCTAGTTTTGTTGTTCAAAATGCTTTTGTAGTAACCAAATATTCTGGTCAAGATCCAGAAATTGGCGGTGGTATCGACAACAATTTCTACCCACGTCCACGCGTGTATTCAGTTAACTTAACGTTTGATTTCTAATTTTTGAACGATGAAAAGATTAGTAGCTTATACCTTATTTGCCAGTGCTCTTTTATTGGGTGCTTGTGGCAAAAATTTGAATCAGTCACCGAAATATGGTCTGAATGCAGAGGCCGTTTACAGTGATCCGAACAACTACATGAAAGTCCTTGCCAAGTTGTATTCTGGCATGTCTATGACCGGAAACCAGGGCCCTGCTGGTTCTGCAGATATTGCTGGTATCGACGAAGGATTCTCTGCTTATGTTCGCGTATTGTGGAACATGCAAGAATTGCCTACAGATGAGGCTATTTGTGGTTGGAACGACCCAGGAATTCCAGATTTGAATAAATCACAATGGAACGCAGACAACGTTTGGGTCAAAGGAATGTATTACCGTATTTTTTATCAAATTACGTTGTGTAATGAATTCATTTGGCAGTCTCGTGACGAGAAATTGAACGAACGTGGCTTTACAACTGCTCAAGTAAATGAGATCAAAACAATGCGCAACGAGGCCAGATTCTTACGCGCACTAGCGTATTATCATGCCATGGATTTATTTGGTAATGTTCCATTTGTTACTGAAGATGACCGCGTAGGGGCATTCAACCCAGATCAAATTATGCGTGCAGAATTATTTGCATACATCGAATCTGAAATTAAAGCCATTGAAGACGAGCTCACGCCAGCTTCTAGCGTAGATTACGGCCGTGCTTCGCGCAGTGCTGCTCATGCACTTATGGCAAAAATGTACCTCAATGCAGAAGTGTATACCGGTACACCTCGCTACAACGAATGTGCTACCTACTGCGAGAAAGTCATCAATTCAAATAGCTTCCAGCTAGACGACGTCTATCAAGAATTGTTCTTAGCAGATAATCACACATCTCCTGAAATCATCTTCCCAATAGTATATGACGGCCTTTACGCTCAAACTTGGGGTGGTACCACCTTTATGATTTGTTCTGCGTTAGGTGGTTCAATGGTAGCTGCCGACTATGGTGTCAACGGAAAATGGGCTGGTAACCGCGCCAAACCACAACTCGTTCAGAAATTCGTAGATACTACCGAAGACTCACGTTGGTTGTTTTACACAAATGGTCAACAAATGAATATTACTTCAATGAGTACCTTCATTCAAGGCTATGCCAATCCAAAATACAAAAACAAAACCAAAGACGGGCTCAATGGATCAAACAACGCAACTTCAGCGCACTCAGATGTCGATTTCCCTATGTTCCGTTTAGCAGATGTTTTCTTAATGTATGCCGAGGCAAAGTTCAGAATCGGAGACCAAGCAACAGCACTTACATACATGAACTATGTGCGCGAGCGTGCTTATGGCGATGCGCTACATAACTTCTCTTCATTGACCTTACAAGATTTTCTAGATGAGCGTGCTCGCGAATTAAATTGGGAGTGTACACGTCGTACCGACCTTATTCGCTTTGGCCTCTTTACTGGATCTGACTATCCATGGCCATTTAAAGGTGGTGTTGATGTTGGTGGAGACGTTGACGTGAAATACAATCTTTACCCAATTCCAACTTCGGATATCGTACTTAACCCGAATTTACAACAGAATCCGGGCTTCTAATATTTAAAATGTTGATTGATGGAAAGGGGGGAGTTTTAGGACTCTCCCTTTTTTATTTCCTGTGTATTTATTTAATGGTGTATTGATAAGAAGCGCGGAAAAGAGGCTGTATGCCTGTGGATCTTTCTCTCAATCCCACTAAGAGTCTCATTGAATGCGATTTAGGCAGTTCTATTTGCGCCCCCACAAAGTAACGCCATTGAACCGTAGCACCACTCACAATGACATCAGTAGCGGTGTAGGTAACATTGGCATTCCAACGGTAAAAATGCTCGGCGCTAAACATTGGCGTGAGCGGAAAATTCTTGATATCGTAACTCAGGCTGAGTTTGTTTCTCCAGATACTGCTATTGCGCTTACCGGTTTGAGTTGTCCATTGTTGGGTTGAACTCCAAGAAAGTTCGAGTCTTTTTGGGCCTGCGTCAAAGGCATCAAGAATGGAAAAATCAAATCCTAGTTGATAGCGATGTGCCAATAAATTGGGTGACAATTGTAATTGATCGCCTTTTTCGTTGAGTACCAAACGATAAGCAGCTTGAAGCTTGACACCATCCAAAACTTTAGCGGCATGATTCAAATCTAGGTATAGCCTATCGAAGCCAGTCCCTAGGTTTTGTCTAAAGCCAAGATCTATTCCTGTAGATTGTGTTTTAGCCCATTTTTTTGAAAGCCCAGCATCTAGCCAAAGCCCTGTTTGGGCAATAGAAATTTGAGTCCAAAGTAGGAGTGGGAATACAACTTTCTTCATTAATAGTATATTTTTAGCGCGCCAACATTTTGGATGCTCTCATTTTCTGTAATCTGTACAATTTTGTTTACCTCTTGATGCGCATTAGGTGTAGAAATCACTTCACTAATGACATATACTTTGTAAGTGCCAACCTGAAGGTTCTTGAATTGAAATTCACCATTTTGATTCGTTTTTACGTCTTCACTTGGATAATTGTCGTCCCCATAACATAAATAAACGCGTTGTTCTGCAAGATTCAAAACAGGTGAGCTTACATAATCGGCTTGACCTTGATTGGCTACATCTAGCGCAAAATTAGTGGTGCCGTTGTCGGGGTCAGCTACATTTCCAACTTGGCTCCAAGTGAGGGTAAGGATGTCTTGATAGAGGGCATAAGTAACGCCTGGTGAGTTCAATGCGCTCAATTTGTTTTTAACCGCTTGTGCAATTTCAATATTGGAATCGCTGTAGTTAAAAATGACTTCTATACCAATTCTACCCTGTAAACCTGGGTCAGCAGCTGAGACCCAATTGGGATTTTTAAAATAGATGTAGTAGTTGTCGTTGATGCCGGTTAGTTTATTGAGCAAGAAATAATCCCCATGCTCAAGTTGGTCGCCCCCCGTAAAAATAATTTGTTGGATTTCAGCTTCGCCTGGCTTGAACTCTTGACCAGTAATTTTACCCGTGATAGCCGAAGTACCGCCTGGCCCGGGATTCGTTTTCACGCAAGAATACGTACTGCTCAACAAGAGCAGGATGATTAGAAAAGGAGCAAAGTTAGTTTTTGATAAATTTTTCATAAAGGCCTTTGTTAGGTTCGGAAATGACATAAACGCCATTTTGAAGTTGCTGAAGCTCAATGACAATTGATGCTTGATTATATGAAATTTGCTTCACTATTTTTCCAGAAAGATCCAGGATGAATAGGTTTCCTTCGCCGTTAAGTCCGGAAACATGGAGCTCAGTTTGGACTGGATTCGGTTGCAATTGCAGTGAAGATGCATTCCATTCAGGAAGATTGGCGATGCAAGTACCAAACATATTCGCGTCCATCCAAGCCGCTCTGTCGGTGATCCAGGTCTTGAGGTAATTGACCTCCTCTTGATAGGTTTGACCGATGTAATTGTTGGGCCAGACATAAGCGCCTAAAATGGGCCATTTTTGATAATGTCTGAGTGCAGGTTCTGCAAGCAACAAGGCCATAGAATCGATGTAGTTGGTTAATGAGGAATCACTCCACAGACTTTGTCTAAGCTGAGCCCAGCGGCAATTCACTTCATTGGCATAAAGCGTGTCTTCGAGCATGCGCTTCCACCAAAATGGATTTTGTAAAGCGCCACTCCCTCCACAGATGCTATTGAAGTTGATTTCCCATCCGTTAGTATTACCCCCTTGGCAGTAATTGGCATTGCCCCATGCTATATTGTAGTCCCAGAGCGGGCCGGCCACCAATTTGCCACCTTCGCTAAAACGCTGTTTGTGAAGGAAAGTAGATATGCGGTAACCGTCTACATTTTTGGATAATTCGGTAAGGAGGAAGTAATCGATGAAACTTCCTACGTCTATATATGGTTTGTATCCGCTAACGGGATTTGTAAAGTCATTGCTTTTTAGTGCGACTTCCCAATCTGTGATGTAGTCTTGGATATAAGCTTTTTGCAACGGATGTAGGGTGTCTATTTCTGGGTCGTGCAGTTGATAATATATCGGGCCTGTTCCAGGGGACTGACAGGTGTAGGGAGAAGTCCAGGCAATGACACCTCCTGCAGTAGTCTTGTCCACTTTTACAATATAGCCACCGGTCAGGTGATTATCAAGCGTATCGCTGTACGTAAGAGGATCAATATTGACTCTTCCGGGATTGGTTTTAATCCTTTCCATCAGCACATAAACACCAATGTAATTGCCATTGAGAATCACCTCGCAAAACTGAGTGCGTGGAGCCCAGCGCCCAAGTTCATTGCCGAGTTTATAACTGAGTACATTTCGCATGAGTGCTTTGTCGGTGTAAGGCGCGTAGAGAATCCAGTCGTTGTCAGCGGGCCAGTCAAAGAGTGAAACATTGTAGTTCACGGAGTCCGGACCTCTGGTTTCTAGTCCATAAGATTGCTGCGGAAAACCTCCAGACGAAGAGCCTCGTTTTTCAATTGCGATTTGACCATAAAATTCATTGAAGGGGTCATTGATTTGATTGACTTGCCCTGGTCCATTATAGATGATACCCATTAAGGCGTCAATCTTAGGTTCGTCTGGAATGGCAATGCCGTCGGTATCGAGGATGACAATTGGAAGTGTCGAGCTATCGAAGATTGTTGGTGCGACAAACCAGCTGGGAGTTGCATAATAAGTCTGGCTTGAGCTGGTCGTCCCGATGCTTAAAAATGGGCGAGCCGTGAAATCTGATGAACCTGCACTCTGATTAAATACGGCAATACAAAGGGTGTTCAATCCTGATGTGAGGATTCCTTGGAACTGACTTGCAGTTAATAAGCACAGGTCTGGCTGCCCGTTTTGATAGAGTTGTGCTTCATGAGAAATATTGGCTAAAGTAGCATATGTCGGGCTGCCGTTAGGAAGGCCATTTCTGGCGATTTCAATACCGTTGAGATAGGCAATATAACCATCGTCATAGTCCATGTGTAAAGTCAGAGCCAAAATGCTGCTTAAGTTGTTGACTGAAAAAGTTTTTCTCAGAAAAACAGCGGTTGCACTGTTTGGTAGAGAAGTGAAGTCATCATTGTCTCCGAAACCAAAACCTCCTTTGGCACTACTCCAAGAAGCATCGTTGAAATTACCACTTTGCCAGTTGGTGGGCGTATTTACATTTGGAATTTGGTATTTCCAGAAAGTTGAATCGTGAAGAATTGTTTCCCAGTGGTTGATTTGTGCATGGCTATGTGTACCAAGCAGCAAAAACGTGAGTATCAAAAAAAAATATCTCATGCTTGCAAGTTACGCGATTTCTTGCCATAATCCATCAGAAAAGTGCTGAAGCTGAGTAAAATCCATGATAAAGAAAGGCCAGCAATCCAATCTCCGTATTGTGCATAGAAGGTGAGGTCGGAACGCAGTTGGATATTTTGTGAAAAGGCGGTCTCGATCCAATACGGCGTTTTTTTGATGATTTTTCCGCTCGGGTCAATGCTGCCGCTGGTTCCGGTGTTGGCACTGCGCAATACCCAACGGCGGTTTTCTATGGCGCGTAAACGGGCAAAAGAAAAATGTTGTCTGTATCCGGGTGTATTCCCCCACCAACCGTCGTTGGTTAAAACACAAAGCACTTCTGCACCTTTCTTGACTTGTTGGCGTACGAAATCACCATAAATAGATTCGTAGCAAATAATTGGGGCTATAATGACATTTTGATTGTGGTCGATATGATTTTTTTGAAACTGCTTTCCACGGCGTTTCATGGTCAATATTTTCGGTTCTTTTTCTATCCCTAGGGTGCCTGAAGTACCGCCGTTTTCAATGGCAATAGCCGAAAGAAAAGGGAGGTAGTTGGAGAACGGAACGAGTTCTACACCTGGCACTAACTTTGATTTGTGCACAAATTGCGGCGCTTGTGTTTTAGTGAGCAAAAGCGATGTATTGTAGCTCTCATACCACCGCTGTTCGCCTGGAATTGGTGTGCTCGCTACTGAATTTTTAAAATCGAAAAGTCGGACGGTAGAGGCTCCAATGAGTAAATTGGCCATTGGCCATTGTTGTACTTGATTGTGAAGGGTTTGTCCAAAAGCAAAGGTTTGGAGGCGATCTTCTAGAAAAGACAACGGCAGCGCTGTTTCTGGGGCTAAGACCAAATCGGTTTGAGGGGTAACGCGCGTATTGGCCAATAAGAGAATAGAATCCGCAAACGCTTCGTTACTTGCCGAACTAGCAAATTTCTCATTGTAAGGATCTATATTAGGTTGCACGATCACCGCATGGAGCGGTTTAGGACTTAAGGAAGGGATGGCAAAAAACTGAAGAATTTGACTCACCACAATTGGCAAAAGCAAAATGCCAAGAAAAGTAAAGATATACTGGTTTCTTTTGGCCACTTCTCGATATACTTTAAACAAGCGAAAAATCAATAAATTGATCAATAATACCCATGCGCTGCCGCCGAGTGTACCTGTCCATTCATACCACTGCACCCAACCCGTTCGAACGGAAAAATAGTTTCCTAAAGTAAGCCAAGGCCAAGATAGGTCCCAGCGGTGGTGCCCGAATTCAAAAAGGAGCCAAATAGGGATGAGCATAAAAAAGGAATAGCGCGTATTGATTTTGCGATCAATGAAACTCCATAAGCCAAAAATGAGCGTCATGAGGAGTGCATTGACAGTAAAGGCAAAAAATGCACCGCTGCCCGAGGCATTGGCTACCCACCAAGTGGTACCGATGTTCCAGAGTAAAAATGAAGAATAGGTCCAAAGACCGAGTTTCCATGGCTTGGTGCCGTTACTAAAAAAATCTTGTCGCAAGAATAACAGCGGTACAAAGCCCAAAAATACAAATGGAGTAAAACTCCCGGTATGCGGAAAACTCAAGGTGAGCAATGCGCTTGATAACAGTACGAGCAGGTATTTTTTCATGCGGTGTGTCGGCTGATCAAAAATAAGGATTATCGTGAAAAGCGCATTTTTTTCTTTTGCGGATAATGAAAAAGTGGGGCCACAAAAAAAGCTCCCATTTGGGAGCTTTTCAATGTCTTGTTATTTTGTATTAAGCTTGTGTTGCTGCTTCAAAAGGAACAACAGATACAAAAGAACGATTGTCTTTCTTTTTGCGGAATTCGACTAGGCCATCAGTGAGTGCAAACAAGGTGTGGTCTTTACCAATACCTACGTTGTTACCTGGGTGATGTTGTGTGCCACGTTGACGAACGATGATGTTACCAGCAATGGCAGCTTGACCACCAAAGATTTTAACACCTAAACGCTTGCTATGTGATTCACGACCGTTTTTCGAACTACCGACTCCTTTCTTGTGTGCCATGGTTTCTTCTATTTAGTTCCTGTGACAGGAAATTATGCTTTGATACTTTTGATAGTGATTGCAGTAAACTGCTGACGGTGACCATTTTTAACACGGTAACCTTTGCGACGTTTCTTTTTGAACACGATGACTTTGTCACCTTTTACGTGGTCAAGAACTTCTGCGGTGACTTTAGCACCTTCTATAGCTGGGGCGCCAAGGGTTACTTTGCCAGCGTCTTCGATTAATAAAACACGGTCGAATTCTAATTTCTGACCTGCTTCGGCATCTAGACGGTGTACAAAAACCTTTTGGTCTTTTTGCACTTTAAATTGCTGCCCTGCTATCTCTACAATTGCGTACATATAGCTTTATTTAATTGTTAAATAATCCAAAATTGGAGTGCAAAGATAGTGTTTTCTGCGTGTACTCCAAAGATTTTCTAGGCTTTTCTTACGCCTTTTCTTCTTTTTTGTTGCTTTTTCTCCAATTGATATTGACTAAGAGCACGCCAGTAATGATTACCAACATGGCTAAAAGTTGTTGCCAAATAAAGCGCTCTCCATAGTAAATGCCTATGGCTACGGCAATAATCGGGATAAAATAAGTAACGGTGCTCGCTGCTAATGCAGTGGTTTGGGCAATAATTCTGTTGAATAGAATGACGGCAAATGCGGTTCCGATCAGGCCTAAAATAAGGATGAATTTGAGGCTCGACCACGCATGGGTATTTGAAGAGAAAACACCTGGTGTGTCAAAGTAAAAAAAGCAGCATACTGCGGGAAGAAACGCAAGGCTAAAGCCTCCGGTTGCTATTTGAATTGGATTGTAATTGGAGAGTTTGTGTTTGATTGTATTGAGGCTGAACCCGTAGAGCAGTGTTGCTAAAAGTATAGAAAGTGCTGGTGCGAGTTGAAAACCACTTTGAACAGGGCTACTCAGTAAAATGAGCCACGAAATACCAGCAAACCCAATGAGTGTTCCGATGAGTTGTTGGGTGCTGATTTGAGTTCTAAAAATGAGGGTTCCAACGATGAGTGTAAAAATCGGCGTGAAGCTATTCATGATGCCTGCGATTCCGGAGTCTAATGTTTGTTCGGCATAGGTAAATAAATAGGCTGGAATAAGATTGCCGCCCCAGCCAACGACGGCGAAATAAAAAAGGTCTTTTGTTGAAGATAAATTTTTGAGCAGCTTCGGGAGCAAGGGTAAGAATAGGCTACTGGCTGCAAAGATTCGGATGCTTGCCACTTGGGCGGCGCTAAAAACAGCGGTGCCATCAGTGGTGAACATGCCGCGTTTCATCAGGATGAAGGAGCTGCCCCAAATACAGGCCAATAAAGGAATAAGTAGATAACTGAGCTGTCTATTTTGCATAGGCAAAGTTAATTGAAAACAACTGATTTTAGGGGGGTCAAAAATCGGATATCAACAAATTGTTGAAAAAGTTCCCACAAATTCCCACTATGGCGACTTAAAGCCTTGTAAAACAAGGTAATTGATATGTTAATAATTGTTAATATGTAACCTTTATATGCTCTGTACGTTAGAAGTTATCAACAATGTAAATACGTGGTGGTAAAAAGTGGTAGGAATCTACTAATTTTACCCATTATTAACGCTATGTCAGGACTAGTAGGTGAATTTGAGGTCAAAATGGATGAAAAGGGGCGCTTCCTCTTTCCATCTGGTTTGCGCAAGCAATTGCCTGCTGTTTCCCAGCGCGATTTCATGCTGAATAAGGGTTTTGAAGACTGCTTGACACTATTCCCACTTCCAGAGTGGGAACGCATTAGTCAAAAGCTCTCCAAAATGAATTTATTCAAGCCAAAAAACCGAATGTTTTATAGGTTGTTTCATCAGGGTGCCAAACAAGTGGCCCTCGATAACGCCGGACGCATTTTGGTGCCTGCAGCCCTCATGGAGCGGGTTGGCTTGGTTGCAGAGGTGATGTTAATTGCCTACAACGATCGCATTGAAATTTGGGATAAGTCTAAGTACTTCGAAATGATCGAAGGCAACATGGCGGATTTCGCTGATTTAGCGGATGAAGTAATGGGTGATTTAGACAATGAAGATTAATACCGAATACCACGTACCCGTCATGTTGCAGCCTTGTTTGGATGGTTTAGACCTCCAAGCTAATGGCATTTATGTCGATGTTACGTTCGGCGGTGGCGGTCATTCTCGAGCTATTTTTGAGCATTTATCTAGTAAGGGGCAATTGGTTGTTTTCGATCAAGATCCCGATGCGCTCAACAATGCCTGGGAGGCCGAAAACTTTCATTTTGTTCCGGCTAATTTCGCTTTCATCAGAAATCACCTGCGTGCGCTGAGGTTCCCACAGGTAGATGGTATTTTAGCAGATTTAGGGGTTTCCTCTCATCAATTCGATACCGCGCAGCGCGGCTTTAGCATTCGCGAAGATGCGCCATTAGATATGCGCATGAACCGCAATGGTGGTCAGACTGCAGCAGACCTGATTGCGCAGTCCGACGAACAGAAGTTGGCTTCTATTCTCTATGAATACGGAGAGCTGCGCAATTCAAGAGCCTTGGCTGCTGCCTTAGTTAGACAACGCGACAACGCGCCTATCCTCACCACATTTGATCTCATTAAAGCACTTGAGCGTTTTGCACCGAAATTCAAGGATCACAAATTTTACGCACAAGTTTTTCAAGCTTTTCGCATAGAAGTGAACCAAGAAATGCAGGTGCTCAAAGATTTTCTAGAGCAAGCCGCTCAGGTATTAAAGCCAGGCGGAAGACTTGTAGTGATGTCTTATCATTCTCTTGAAGATCGCTTGGTTAAAAATTTCATGAAAAGAGGAAGTTTTTCAGGGGAAGTCGAGAAAGATTTCTTTGGAAATATACAAAAGCCTTTTACGGAAGTAACGCGACATCCAATTATTGCTGACGCACAAGAATGTGAGCGCAATTCTCGTGCGCGCAGTGCCAAACTCAGAATCGCAAAGAAAAATGGCTAAAGCACAAGAAACATCCATAAAAAGCGCAAAAGGAGCAAAGACTAATGCACTTGCTCAAATCCTCAATGGAGAGTTCTTGACCAAGTCATTTGTGCTCGACAACCTCAATTACATCTTCTTCATTATGCTGTTATTGTTGTTGCTTATTACAAAAGGATATTATGGCAAGCAGCTCAACAAAGATATCGATGCGGCGCAACGCAACCTCGACCAACATTCCGCTGAGTTTATTGAGGCCAAAGCAAGATTAGAACTCGTGACCCGCCGCTATAAAATGGCAGAAAGATTAATAGATCGCGGCTTGAAAGAAACACAGAACGCAACTAAAGTCATTCGCATTAAAGAAAAGAAGCATGAGTAAGGATAGAAAACACCTCTATTACCGCGCTTACCTTATTTATTTCGGGTTTGTTTTGATCATGTTGGGTGTTTTGTATTCAACCCTAGACCTTCAATGGAACGGTCCGGGTGTTGCTTTTGAAACAAAAGAAGGAGAGCTTCCTACGCGCGTCGCTGACCGAAATCCACGGATGGGGCAGATTTTAGATTGCAACGAGGTGCCCTTCGTGACGAGTGTTACTTTTTACGATATCTACATGGATCCGACGGTAGTAGAGGACCAACTTTTTGATGAAAAAATCAGCGAGTTGTGTCAAGGCTTACATCGTTTATATCCTGAAAAATCAGCAAGAGCTTACGAAACGCAAATCAGAAAGGCTAGGGCCAATGGCGTTCGATACTTATTGATCCGTAGAAAAGTGACCAATGAGGCCCGCAAAAAATTGCGAAAACTACCCATTTTTGAGGAAGGGCAAATGAAGGGCGGCATCATTGATAACGTCGAGGTGATTTTGCGTAAAAAGCCTTTTGGCAACTTGTTGAACAGAACGCTTGGGTATTATAAAATTAACGGCAACGACACTTTGCGCGTTGGTATTGAAGGTGCTTATTATGACTATCTCAAAGGCGAGCAAGGAAAAGAAATCGAACAACGCATCTCTTCTGGCTGGAAACGCACTGGTAAAATCATCAAAGACGCCATAGAAGGTGCTGATGTAGTATCGACAATCGATAAAGAAATTCAAGAAGTAGCTCACTCTGAGCTCGAAAAACAAATGATCTTCATGGGTGCTGAACACGGCAGCGTCATTTTAATGGAGGTGAAGACAGGCTATGTGCGTGCAATTGCGAACCTCACTAAAATTAGCAAAGGAAAGTATGCTGAAAACTTCAATTACGCCATTGGTCACCTTGAGGTTCCGGGTTCTACCTTTAAGCTAGCTTCGTTAATGGCTGGTCTTGAAGATGAGCGCTTCAAGATTACCGACAAGGTGAATGCAACGGGTCGTTATACAGTAGGCGGAGACGGTATGTCAGATTCCAATCACGGGATGGGGTATGGTGTAATTACCATTCAGCAAGCCTTTGAAAAATCATCTAATGTAATATTACAACTCATCAACCGCAGTTATAGAAATGATCCTGAGGTATTTATTGAACGCCTTGAGCAATTTGGTCTCACAGAAAAGTTAGGTATCGATCTAGAAGGAGAGCCTCGACCTAAAGTAACCAAACCCGGAGACTCCAATTGGTCTGCGCTTTCCCTACCTTGGCAGGCTGTTGGTTACGAAGTGATGCAAACCCCATTGCAAACCTTAACTTATTACAATGCTGTGGCGAACAATGGAAAATTAGTTCGTCCGCTTTTTGTTGAGAAAATCAAACGTCATGGTCAGGTCATCAAAACTTTCAAGCCAGTAGTACTCAACCCTGAAATTTGCTCCACACATACCTTAAAAATCTTGCAAAAATGTCTCGAAGGCGTCATGATTCGCGGCACAGGTAAGGCATTAAAAAGTTCATTGTTCACCATTGCTGGTAAAACAGGTACCGCCGTATTGCGCGGCGATGGCGGCTATCGCAACGAGACAGCCAAGTCATATCAGGCTTCGTTTGTCGGTTATTTCCCGGCAAAAAAACCGATTTATTCTTGTATTGTCGTGATATCTCGCCCTGTTCGCGCCTATTATGGAGCGGCTGTTTCGGGAACTGTTTTTGCTGAAATCGCCAATAAAATTTACGCTTCCGCTTTGCAATATCACCGCGCGATCAACGATCCACGCAATCCGATGGCCACTGATGTGCCGGCATTGAAAAGCGGTCAAAGTAAGGATCTTACAGCCCTTCTCAAAGAACTCAATGTGCGTTATCAACTGACTTCTTCGAGTGAATGGGTTCAGTCAGACACCACAGGGAAGAGACTTCAAGTGCAGCGCAAAGCAATTCTCGATAAGAAAGTGCCGAATGTAAGCGGCATGAGTGCAAAAGACGCAGTTTATTTATTGGAATCCAGAGGTTTAATTGTTCGCTTAGAGGGCAAAGGTCAGGCGTATAGCCAATCTATAGCACCGGGTCAGCCGCTGGTCAAAGGACAAGTCATCCGAATCAAATTACATTAACAAATGAGTCAGTTAACGCAGCTTTTTCAGGAAATCCCATTCATACTCATTCAGGGTGAAATGCCCGGGCTACCCACAGCAATCGTTTTTGATTCTAGAAAAGCACAAGCAGGAACGCTGTTTTGCTGCATGATTGGCACGCAAACTAATGGACATAATTATGTCCAACAAGCTTATGACCAAGGTTGTCGTCTGTTCGTTGCCCAGCAAACCATTTCACTGCCAACCGATGCAACAATTATTCAGGTTGCAAATACGAATGTAGCTCTTGCCGAGCTCGCTTGTGCATTCTATGGTCATCCGTCAAAAGAGCTGACCTTAGTTGGCGTCACAGGCACCAATGGCAAAACAACTACCGCAACTTTACTCCACGACCTTTTTAGTCAACTCGGATTTTATTGTGGCTTGCTCTCTACGGTGGTCAATAAAATTGGAACGCAGGCCATCGCAGCTACGCATACAACACCAGATCCAGTGGCACTCAATGCACTCTTGCGCGAAATGGTCAATGAGGGATGTCAGTATTGCTTCATGGAGGTGAGTTCGCATGCCATTGATCAAGGAAGAATTGGTGGTTTGCAATTTGCTGCAGCGGGCTTTACGAACATTACCCATGACCACTTAGATTACCACCATACTTTTGCCGAATACCTTCGAGTGAAGAAAGCATTTTTTGATGGGCTTCCTTCAAATGCAATTGCGCTTGTCAATACCGACGACAAAAACGGTTTGGTCATGTTGCAAAACACAAGTGCCAAACGCCAAACTTACGCACTCAAGACGCCTGCAGATTTCAAAGGTAAAATCATAGAAAACAGTCTCGGCGGCTTGGTTTTGCAAATCAACGGACAAGAGGTGCACACGCGCTTAGTGGGTGCTTTCAATGCGTCTAATTTATTGCTCGTTTACGGTTTGGCTGTAGGTTTGGGACAAGATCAGCTAGAGGTTTTGCGCGTATTGAGTCAGTTGACGCATGTCGCAGGGCGCTTTGAGCACCTCAGAAGCCCAAAAGGAATTACGGCAATTGTCGATTACGCTCATACGCCAGATGCGCTTGAAAACGTTCTGGCCACTATTGCGGCGTTTCAAAAAGAAAATAAAGTCATTACTGTTGTAGGTTGTGGCGGTGACCGCGACAAAGAAAAGCGCCCCAAAATGGCGGCAATTGCTGCGGCTCGCAGCCAGCAAGTGATACTCACCTCAGACAACCCGCGCACCGAAGATCCGCAGCAAATAATTGCAGATATGGAGGCTGGCTTAGATGCAGCAGCGGCAAACCGCACATTAGCTGTGCTCGACCGCAAACAAGCCATCAAGACTGCTTTAATTATGGCGCTGCCTGGCGATATCGTTTTAATCGCGGGCAAGGGTCACGAAACTTATCAAGAAATCAATGGCGTTCGCAGCGATTTTGACGACGTCGCCATCACGAAAGAACTTTTTAACCAACTCGATAAATAACATGTTGTATTATCTTTTTTCCTGGCTTGATCAAATGAATTTTCCTGGAGCAGGTTTATTTCAATTCATCTCTTTTCGCGCCTCTTTGGCCTTGATTACCTCACTTGTGGTTTCTGTGATCATTGGTAAACGCCTGATTGCACGTCTGCGCATGCAGCAAATTGGAGAAACCGTCCGCGACCTCGGTTTGGCCGGGCAGTTAGAAAAATCAGGAACGCCAACAATGGGAGGGCTGATCATTCTTGCAGCAATCTTAGTGCCAACGCTTCTGTTTGCCAAGCTTCAAAACGTATATGTCATTACCATGCTCATTGCTACAGTGTGGCTTGGGCTCATCGGCTTCTTAGATGACTACATCAAAGTTTTTAAAAAGAACAAGGAAGGTTTAAAAGGTACTTCTAAAGTGATTGGTCAAATTGGCGTTGGGCTCATTGTAGGGGGTATTTTGTATTTCTCCAATGATGTGGTGGTTCACAAAAGAGTTTCAGCTAACTACAAGCTTCAGCCAGACGAAACATTTGTTACTCATGAGCATGCGCAGAACGCTGGTGAAAACTACAAATGGATCCGCACCGACGACATGACCACCACCATTCCTTTCTTCAAAGGCAACGAGTTTAATTATAATTGGCTCATCGGCGATACCAATAAGTCTTACGGTTGGCTCATCTTTATTCCGATCGTTATTTTTATTGTGATTGCGGTATCGAATGGCGCCAACATGACTGATGGTCTTGATGGTCTTGCTACAGGTACATCTGCAATTGTTGGTTTGGCTTTGGCTGTTCTCGCTTATGTGAGTTCGCACGCCAAGTTTGCCGACTACCTCAATGTCATGTACATCCCAGAGGCGGAGGAGCTCGTGATTTTTATTGCCGCTTTTGTCGGGGCTTGTGTTGGGTTCTTGTGGTACAATGCATTTCCGGCACAAGTTTTCATGGGCGACACCGGCAGTTTGGCTTTGGGCGGTATCATCGCCGTATTTGCGATTGCAATTCGCAAAGAATTACTGATTCCTGTTTTGTGTGGCATCTTTCTTATTGAGAATGTATCAGTCATGCTGCAGGTGGGCTATTTCAAGTTTACTAAAAGTAGGTATGGAGAAGGACGGCGTATTTTCTTGATGGCGCCACTGCATCACCACTATCAAAAACAGGGAATTCACGAGGCTAAAATTGTAGCTAGATTTTGGATTGTCGCGGTGCTTTTAGCGGTAATCACCATCGTCACACTCAAGCTGCGTTAAAAAATGGAGGCTCAAAATCGCTTGCTTGTTATTTTAGGCGCCGGTGAATCTGGCGTTGGAGCAGCTGTTTTAGCTAAGGCCAAAGGATGGCGCGTGTTCGTATCTGATGCCTCGCCAATCAAGCCTTCCTATTTGAAAGAGTTGGAAGACTTAGCGCTTCCCTTTGAATCGGGAAAGCACACCATGGAGCAAATTTTGGCTGCAGACCTTATCATCAAATCGCCAGGCATTCCAGAGAAAACTGCGCTCATGAAAGCGATCCGCGAGAAAGGAATTGAGGTCGTTTCTGAAATTGAATTTGCCGGCTATTATTCTTCAGCTAAGCACATTTGCATTACAGGTAGCAATGGTAAAACAACCACAACGATGTGGTGCTATCACATACTCAAAAAGGCGGGCCTTAATGTGGGCTTAGCTGGCAACGTAGGGCAGAGTTTTGCAAGGCAGGTAGCTACGGAGCACTTTGATCATTACGTGCTCGAACTCAGTTCTTTTCAACTCGATGACATGTTTACTTTTAAAGCAGATATCGCCATTCTCACCAACATTACCCCAGATCACCTCGATCGCTATAACTATCAAATGGAAAACTACGTGCACGCGAAGTTTCGGATTCTTCAAAACCAACTTGCGAGCGATTATTTCATTTTCAATGCCGACGACGCCATAATAAGTGCCCAGCTCGAGCAAATTCAAATAGCAGCCCAACTCGTGCCTTTTTCTATGAAAACAGTGCAAATGAATGGCGCCTACGCAGACCAGCAACAACTATACATCAATATAAACAAACAACAACTCACCATGTCTATTCACGAATTAGCACTCAAAGGGAAACACAACACCCAAAATGCGCTTGCAGCAGGTATTGCAGCAAGGCTAGTTGAAATCCGCACTGATGTCGTGCGCGAAAGCCTGCAAGATTTTGTCAATGTAGAGCACCGAATGGAATTTGTTGCCAAAGTCAATGGCATTGAATTCATCAACGACTCGAAAGCGACAAATATCAATGCGGCTTGGTTTGCGCTCGAATCTATGGAAAAACCTACTGTCTGGATTGTCGGAGGTGTAGACAAAGGCAATGACTACAGTGAGCTTTTCGAACTCGCCGCGCAAAAAGTGAAGGCAATTGTATGTCTTGGCCTTGAAAATGAGAAAATAATTGAGGCGTTTAAAGATAAAGTCGAGGTGATTGTAGAGGCAAAATCTGCCAATGAGGCAGTTGCTTTCGCTTATCAATTGGCAAGAAAAGACGAAGCTGTTTTGCTTTCTCCGGCATGTGCTAGCTTTGATTTATTCAGTAGCTACGAAGATCGCGGTCAGCAATTTAAGCAAGCAGTTCGCATGTTATAATTGCTTGAAATGAGATCCTATCTTTCCTATCTTAAGGGCGACCCCGTCATTTGGATCATTACCTTGTTAATGATGTCTTTTTCGTTGGTCACGGTGTATAGTTTTGTGCCCATCTTGATCAAGATAGAAGGCGGGTCTCCATTTTTATACCTTTTTAAGCACCTGATCTATGTTGTACTTGGTTTTGGTGCCATGTATGCCATTCATAGGGTGCCCGCCAAATACATCAGTCAGTTGGCCAAATTTGCGTATTATCTCGGTTTGGCTTTGCTTCTTTTTACATGGTTTTTTGGTGCACAGGTGAATGGCGCAGGTCGCTGGATTCGCATCCCTATCCCATTTGTGAGCCTTACCTTCCAATCCTCGGATTTTGCCAAACTGGCATTGATCATCTATTTAAGTAGGCTTTTGGTCAAAAAACAAGCAAAACTGGATAACTGGAAAGAGGGTGTTTTACCGTTATTATTGCCCGTGGCGGCTACTTGCGTGTTGATCTTAAAAGACAATTTTTCAACAGCTGCTATGTTATTTATGCTGTGCATGCTCATGCTGTACATTGGTCGGGTTCCTTTTCTGAAGCTACTCACGATGGCTGGGGTAGGCGTGGCAGCCGTACTCATGATCATAGGGTTGCACCTCACTTTCCCATCGGCTAATTTACTTCCGCGCTATGATACCTGGATGAACCGCATCGACAACCGAGTTGATGCCGCTGATCAGAGTATTGAAAGCTTGCAAGCCAACCAGCAAGCCAACAACGCGAAATTGGCAATTTCTGTGGGGTCTGTTTTTGGGCAAGGCGTGGGTGACGGCAAGCTCAAAGAATTTTTACCCGAGGCCTATGCCGACTTTTATTATGCCACTTTTGTGGAAGAGTTTGGGTTTATCTCTGCATTTATTTTAGTGCTACTCTACCTGATTCTTCTTTATCGCATCATTCGTTTTGCACTCAAAACGCAAGATTTATTTCAAAGCTATGTTGCATTGGGAATCGGAATACATTTACTAACTCAGGCCAGTGTAAATATGCTAGTGTGTACGGGGGTTTTTCCTGTAACGGGTCAGAACATGCCTTTTTTAGCAATGGGAGGATCCGCACTTGTAATGGCCTGTGTGTCTATTGGTGTGGTGCAGTCTTTTGCCAAAGAACTTCCTAAAAACGAACAAGAGCAACAATTTGCAAGTCCAGAAGAAAATGAAATTGACTAAGATTATTATTTCGGGAGGAGGAACAGGAGGGCATATTTTTCCCGCGCTGGCAATTGCCGATGAAATCAAGCGCAGAAATGCGTCCGCAGAAATATTGTTCATTGGAGCCGAAGCAAAGATGGAAATGGAAAAAGTTCCACAGGCTGGTTATCCGATTGTTGGTTTGCCGATTGCAGGCCTTCAAAGAAAACTGACCCTTAAAAACCTCCTTCTTCCCTTTAAATTGATAAGGAGTTTGGCGAAGGTATTCTTCGTCATTAGACGCTTTAAGCCAGAGTTGGTGATTGGAGTAGGCGGATATGCAAGTGGCCCGACTCTGCAGATGGCTCAGTTGCTAGGCATTCCAACATTATTGCAAGAACAAAATTCTTTCCCAGGTAAAACCAACCGAATTCTTGCGCGCAAGGCAAAAGCAATATGTGTTGCCTATCCCGATATGTCTGCATTTTTTGATGCAGGCAAAATTCAGCTGACGGGCAATCCTGTTCGCGCCAATCTGATCGACGGCCTGACTGCTTTGAAAGAAGAGGCTGCAGCGCATTTTGGTCTGGATCCATCCAAGCCCACATTGTTTGTAATGGGCGGTAGTCTCGGTGCCAAAACACTTAATCATGCGCTCCGTGCGGCATTGCCAGAATTGGCTTCTTCAGAGGTTCAAGTCTTGTGGCAGTGCGGAAAATCATATGAGCAAGAGTTGGCTAGTTTTCAAGATAGTTTACCTCAAAACGTAAAGGTTTTCGCCTTTGTTCAGCGCATGGACCTCGCGTATGCGCTTGCTACAGTTATTGTGTCGAGAGCCGGAGCGCTTTCGGTAAGTGAACTTGCATTGGTAGCTAAACCAGCTATTTTGGTGCCTTCGCCAAATGTGGCAGAAGATCATCAGACTAAAAATGCCCGTGCGCTAGTTGAGCGTTCGGCTGCCATTCTTGTTAGCGACGCAAATGCACAGAAAGAGTTGATGTCAAAAGCGTTTGAATTACTCCGCGACCCTGCTCAGCAAGGTGCTTTGGCTGTTGCTTTGAAGGCGATGGCGTTGCCAAATGCGACAACCGACATCGTGAACGTTTGTGAAAAAATAGCCAAATCATGAAGCAGCTCAGCGCATTTGATAGGGTCTATTTTGTAGGTATCGGAGGTATCGGCATGAGTGCCCTAGCGCGTTTTTTTCGTTTTCAAGGAAAGCAGGTCGCCGGGTACGATAAAGTTGAAACACCCTTAACGCAAGCGCTGAGCAAAGAGGGAATGGAAATTCACTACGAGGATCTAGGTGCCGACCTCCCAAAAGCGTTTCAAGATCCGGAAAAAACGTTGATCGTGTATACGCCAGCAATCAAAGAGCTCGATGAATTGGCATTTTTCAAGGCTGGTTCTTTTCATGTTCTAAAGCGCGCAGAAATCCTGGGTTTACTCACTAAAACTTTTCAGGGTCTTTGTGTTGCAGGCACCCACGGCAAAACCACTACGAGTTCTTTATTGGCTTATTTATTGTCTGAAATGGAAGTCGGATGCACCGCATTTTTGGGCGGTATTGCCAGCAATTTTGATTCCAATTTGGTCTTGCATGCCAATAGCCCCTATGCCGTGATCGAAGCCGATGAGTTTGACCGCAGCTTTTTACAATTATCGCCTTTTGCTGCTATTATTACCGCTGCAGACCCCGATCATTTAGATATTTACGGAAGTCATGACGCATTTTTGGAGGGCTTTAGGCAGTTCACGATGCGCATCGATCCTAAAGGATTTTGCGTTCAAAAAGAAGGATTGTCGCTTCAAAGCTTAGCGCCCGTTTTTACTTATGCAATCGATTCTCAAACAGCAAATTATAGTTTTACAAATTTGCGCTATGAAAATGGATTTCAGGTTGCAGATTTAAGATTAGGTAAGCAATTATTTACGGGTTTTGAGCTCGGTCTACCAGGTATTCACAACGCTGAAAATGCGCTGGGTTGTATTGCGCTTCTGGATTGTATGGGCTTTGATGTAATGGCGCTTAGGCCTGCGCTCAAAAGTTTCAAAGGCGTAAAGAGGCGCTTTGAATACCATCTACGTAGCGATGATACGGTTTACATTGATGACTATGCGCATCATCCAACTGAAATCAATGCACTCATTTCATCAGTTCGAGCCATGTATCCTGGTTGGCCAATTACGGGTATTTTTCAACCTCATTTATTTTCTCGAACCAAAGATTTTGCAGCAGAATTTGCCACGGCACTTGCCCAATTAGATGCACTTTATTTATTGCCGATCTATCCAGCACGCGAGCAAGCAATTCCCGGAGTAACTAGCGAATGGCTCGCTCAAATGACGCCGCTCCAAGCAAAAACGGTGTTGCAAGCTCATGAAGTCCTAACGGTGTTTCGACAAAAGCAAAAAGGCGTCATTTTGACCATTGGCGCAGGTGATATTGATCGGCTTGTTGGGCCACTCGCTGAATTATTGAAACTACAAAACGATCGCTCATGAAAATTTGGCTTTTAAGGATATTTTGGTTGCTAGTGGCAGTAGGTGTTATTGTGGTATTTTATATCTCAAGTGAAACGGCAAAAAAGACGACCCTAAACATTCCAAAAGTAGCAATCCATGCCGACGATGAAAATGCTTTTTTAACCAAGCATGAACTCCTCGATAGGCTCAAGCTTCGCCGTTTATTCGACAAAAATATGGCGGCCAAAGACCTCAAAATTCATACAATCGAGCGCGCAATTGCAGGGATGGCAGAGGTTAAAGAAGTCGATGTTTACAAGCATTTAGGCTCCGATTGGGAAATCAAATTAGCGCTGCGCAAACCTATTGCCCGCATTTTCAATACCAAAGGCCAGAGCTATTACCTTGATCAAGACGGATTTATGATGAATCGGTCGGCTTTACACACGGCGAGAGTGTTGGTCTTTTCAGGGCATATTCACGATGCCTATAACCCCCGTCTTCACTGTGATTTTATTAACAATTCAAATTTGAAAAGTTCTCAAAAAATCGGTCAAATCTACCGCATTTCAAATTATGTTTGTAATGATCCATTGATGCATCAATTAATCGGTCAAGTTTACCTCGAATCCGACGGAGATTTCATCCTGATTCCGTTGATTGGAGAACAACAAATTGTCTTTGGTCCTGCGCGCAGCACCAAAGAAGTTTCAGACAAATTTGAGCGTCTGAGCCATTTTTACAAAGAAGCCCTGCCTCGCGAAGGCTGGAATAAATACAAAGAAATAAGTGTCAAATATGAAGGACAAATCGTTTGCAGAAAAAAATAACAATCAGGAGGTAAAACGCACTCGTGTTGTCGTTGGTTTGGATATTGGCACCACCAAAATCGCTTGTTTTGTCGGTCGTAAAAACGAACATGACAAAATTGAAATCATCGCCATGGGCAAAAGCGAATCACTCGGCGTTATGCGCGGTGTAGTTTCCAACATTGAGCGCACTGTTCAATCCATTGTTGCTGCCGTTGATGCAACTCAAAATGCAGTAGAAGGCAACCTCAAAATCAAAAATGTTCATGTAGGTATTGCAGGTCAACACATCCGCAGCATGCAGCACCGCGGTATCTACACGCGTCGCACCGTTAACGGTGAAATCTCTCAAGTAGATATCGATGCTTTCGTAGACGATATGTACCAAATGGTCATGAACCCAGGCGAAGAGATCATTACCGTTATTCCACAAGAATACATCGTCGATGGCGAGCCAGAAATCAAAGATCCTATCGGAATGGGTGGCGTTCGTCTAGAAGCGAATTTTCATATCATCACCGGACAGGTCACCAATGTGCAAAACATTACCCGTTGCGTTGATCGCTCCGGATTAGCTGTCAAGGACATCATCCTAGAGCCAATTGCTTCTGCAGAAGCCGTGCTTTCCGAGGAAGAAAAAGAAGCAGGTGTTGTACTTGTCGATATCGGTGGCGGTACCACAGATGTAGCCATCTTCCACGATGGTCTCATTCGTCATACTGCGGTAATTCCTTTTGGCGGAAACATCATTACCCAAGACATCAAAGAAGGCTGTCGCATCATGAACCGCCAAGCAGAAATGCTCAAAGTTAAATTTGGAAGTGCCTTGGCATCAGAAAGCAGAGAAAACGAAGTAGTCTGCATTCCAGGTTTGCGCGGTCGCGATCCAAAAGAAATTACCTTGCGCAACTTAGCAAGCATTATTCAAGCCAGAATGGAAGAGATCATCGAGTTGGTGAATCTCGAAATTAAAAGTTCTGGTTACGAGAAAAAACTGATTGGTGGTATCGTAGTTACGGGTGGTGGCTCGCAACTTAAGCACCTTACTCAACTCATCGAATACCTCACCGGAATGGATGCCCGCATCGGCTACCCAACCGAACATTTGGCGAACACTAACGACCTCGATTCATTGGCGAGCCCAATGTATGCAACCGGAATCGGTTTGGTCTTGAAAGGATTCGAATCTCTAGAAGCTGCTCAGCCTTGGGAACAGCAAGCAACTGTTCAACAAGCAGATCCAGTGGTAGAGCAAAAAATTGCCGAAAAGCAAGAAAAAATTAAAACGCACTCCAACGCTGAACGTAGAGGCGAATTCTTTGACCGTATCCTCGGGCCGGTTAAAAAGTTCTTTGACGATTCAGAAGATTAATATTTAGACTAACTAGGTTATACACAGCAGTATTATGGAATTTGATTTACCAAAACACGAAACACCTCAAGCGGCCTCTATCATCAAAGTGATTGGCGTGGGCGGCGGCGGCTCTAATGCCGTTAACCACATGTATTTACAAGGTATTGCAGGTGTTGACTTCATCGTTTGCAACACCGACTGCCAAGCCCTCGATCTTTCTCCGGTTCCTTATAAAATTCAGTTAGGTCCGAACCTAACAGAAGGCCGTGGCGCTGGCATGATTCCAGAGGTAGGTATGAATGCGGCAATGGAAAACATTCAAGAAATCCGCGAGCTCCTTTCCAAAGACACCAAAATGGTTTTTGTAACCGCTGGAATGGGTGGAGGAACTGGTACCGGTGCAGCTCCAGTAATTGCTCAAGTTGCCAAAGACCTCGGAATCCTGACCGTTGGTATCGTCACTGTTCCTTTTAATTTTGAAGGCAGAAAAAGACGGCAGCAAGCAGAAGAAGGTTTAGAGCGCATGCGTCAAAACGTCGATACGCTTTTGATCATCAACAACGAGCGTTTGCGTGAGTTTGGTAAAAACATGTCTTTGTCTGAAGCATTTTCTCATGCCGATGACGTGCTCACCGTTGCTGCAAAAGGAATCGCTGAAGTGATTTCTGTAACAGGTGCAATTAACGTAGACTTCAATGACGTCAATACGGTCATGCGCAACTCTGGGCATGCCATTATGGGTAGCGCAACTGCAGCAGGTGAAGACCGCGCAGTTGTTGCAGTCAAAAATGCACTTACTTCGCCATTGCTTTACGATAACGACATCAACGGTGCTCGTTATGTATTGCTCAATATTACCTACGGTGATCGCGAAGTCATGATGGATGAAATCACAGACATTACAGACTACATTCAAGAAGCAGCTGGTTCAACCGCAGATGTCATTTGGGGACATGGCCACGATGCATCGCTCGGAGACCAACTCAGCCTTACGATCATCGCTACCGGGTTTACATCATCGCCTCTGACTGGTTTTGAAAAAAGTCCAGAGCGCAAGGTTGTCGTTTTAGAAGAAGAGAAAAAACAAGAAATTGTCACTCCTTTGAGTTCTCCTTTTGAATCAGTAGCTTCAGCACCCGTTCAAGAAACGACGCCAGAGCCTTTTATGAAGCAAGTAGAGGCGCCATTGGTCAATCCATTCCAAGTTCAAGAAGCACCTATCGATGCAGTTGCCGCTTCTGCAAAAACAACCTTCAACCTCTACGACGAGCAAGAAGAAGTTGCTGCAGCCACCCAAACATCTATGAGTTGGGAAGTATTTGACGTGCAAGCAGAAACACCGCAACCCGTCATTGAGCCACAACCTATTTCTTACAGTGCTCCTGTTCAAGAGACACCAATATTTCAGCAAGAAGTAGTTAAGCATGTATTAGAAGACGACAGCGTTCAGCGCGTCGAAATGGAATCCCCAAGACGCATTTTAAGTCCTGAAGAACAACAACGCAAAAACCAAGAGCGCGTATCTCGTATTCAAGAATTTACTTCTAAGCTCAAAAAACCAGATGGTTTGTTAGAGTTTGAAAACGAGCCTGCATTTGTACGTCGCAATATTCAATTGCAACAACAAACGCCAAGTACCCAAGAATCTATTTCACGCTTTGGAATTGGTCAAGATACAAACGGAATTGGTTCTTTGCGCAGCAATAATTTTCTTCACGATAACGTCGACTAACAATGACCTTCACTGAGCGCATTAATTTGGACATCAAGAATGCCATGCTTGCCAAAGAAAAGGAAAAGCTAGCTGCATTGCGCGATATCAAATCTAAATTGTTGCTAGAAGCAACTTCAGGTGCTGACGCAGAAGTTTCAGAAGAAACTGCAATTAAAATTTGCATGAAGCTGCACAAACAGCGCATGGAAACTTATGCACTTTATCAAACGCAAAATAGAGCCGATTTAGCGGCAGAAGAGCTGTATCAAGCCCAAGTAATTGAGGCGTATCTGCCAAAGATGCTCAGCGAAGATGAAATCCGCAATGAAGTTCAAGCTACAGTTGCTCAACTAGGAGCCTCTGGGCCACAAGATATGGGTAAAGTTATGGGCATATTGTCTGGGAAACTAGCAGGAAAAGCAGATGGCAAGGTCATTGCTGCATTGGTAAAAGAGACACTCTCCAACTAATGAAAGCGGAACTCGTACAACTCATTCGTGCCTTGAACGCACGCGGTTGGTCACCTGCCACCTCCACGAATTATTCTTTTATAGATGAGCACGAACAGTGCTGGGTTTCACGTTCAGGAGTGCACAAAGGAGACTTCACGGAACAAGATTTTATGACAATCGATGCCAATGGAATTGGCACTGGCATGTTTCATGGTATCAAACCCTCCGATGAAACACAAATTCACCTTTGGATTTATCAAAACTTTCCAGATACCAAAGTGATTTTGCATAGTCACGGCAAATATCCTGTGCTCATTTCTCAGTTTAACGAAGATTTCTTTCCCGTTCAGGGTTACGAACTTCAGAAGGGGTTCAAAGGTTGCCAGAGTCATCAAGAGAGCTTGCAAATCCCTATTGTCGATAATCACCAAGACATGGCCGCACTTTGTGCCGATTTAACGGCGCGCAAGGTGGCCATACAGCAGCATTGCTTTATTATAGCTGGTCATGGCACTTATGCATGGGGCACGTCACTTTTCGAAGCCCAAAAGCATTTAGAGACCCTAGATTATCTTTGTGAATGTGAATTTTTACTTTGACAAATGGCTATTCTATCTATTCCCGATCAAGGTGTTCAACTTCATGAGCCCGAGCAAATCAAAACGTTTTTGTCTGAGCATGGCGTGTTTTTTGAGCAATGGGCTTGCCCGGTTGTATTTGAAGATACCGCTACCCAAGACGAAATTTTAGCGGCTTACGCCACAGACCTTCAGTCTTTCATGGCAAATGGTGGTTATCAGACAGCAGACGTCATTTCAATCAATGCCCTCACACCGAATTACGACCAAATCCGAGCTAAATTTTTAGCAGAGCACATCCACGACGAAGATGAGATTCGTTTTTTCGTAGATGGTCAGGGTTTATTTTGGTTTCATTTAGAAGGGGCGCCTGTTTTTAATGTGCTCTGCCAACGTGGAGACCTGATTAGCGTCCCAACAGGAACCAAACATTGGTTCGATGCTGGCGAACAAAATCCTTTTGTAAAGGCAATTCGAATTTTTACAGATATATCAGGCTGGACGCCTCACTACACCGATTCCGGTATTGAAACCCAATACCAATATTTTAAAGTCCCCAACCGTGGATAAGCACATCAAGTATATTCTTACAGATATTGAAGGAACAACGAGCTCCGTACATTTTGTATATGAGGTCTTGTTTCCCTATTTCAGAGAACACCTCAACGACCTAACCAAACATGCGCAAATCAATGAAGTCAAGCAAGCATTTGCGGAGGTTATAGATATTGCCTTCCAAGAAAATGGAAAGCACCTCACCACCACCGAAGAAGTGCTTGAATGCCTCAAGATTTGGAGCCAAGAAGATCGCAAACTCACGCCATTAAAAGCACTGCAAGGTGTCATTTGGAAGAGTGGCTACGAATCTGGGGCCATTACCGGGCATGTATATGATGATGTGCCTACAGCACTCAATCAATGGCGAACACTTGGGCTTAAAATTGGTGTTTTTTCCTCGGGGTCAATCGCAGCACAAAAGTTATTGTTTCGCTTTAGTGACTTTGGCGATTTATCGGGTCATTTTTCGAATCATTTTGATACCAACACCGGTTCTAAAAAAGAAGCATCAACCTACGAGAAAATCACGCAATTTTTGGGTCTAGAGGCGAATCAAATCTTGTTTTTGTCTGATATTACTGATGAGTTGAGTGCAGCTGAGCAGGCAGGCATGCAAACTATTCAGTTAGTACGACCTGGAACACAACCTGGTTGGTCTCATACGGTCAACGACTTTTTAGCTATATAAATCTATAGATATAAAAAAAGCCACTCCGAGGAGTGGCTTTTTTTATATGGTTTGATTCGTATTAGTTGTTGGTTGGGGCACCAGCGTTGTTAACAGGTGTTCCGCTCTCAGGAGCAGGACCTACTTCACCTTTGATGCGGATCACTTTGTTTGGTTCGTTGATCGCATTTGAGGTAATGGTTACACTTTTGTTGATCGGGCCCGGACGATTGGTATCATATTTTACACGGATGGATCCTTTTGCTCCTGGTGCAATTGGTTCTTTCGGCCATTCTGGAACGGTACAACCGCAAGATCCTTTTGCATTAGAAATGATTAATGGCTCGTCTCCGGTGTTTTTGAATTCAAATGAGCAATAAGGCTCGCCACCGTATTTGATGTTACCATAATCGTGCACCTCTTTGTTAAATTCAATTTTAGCACCTTTTTCGATTTGTGCATTGACGCTGTTAAGGCCAAGTACAGCCATGAAAACAACACCAAAAGAAAGCAATAATTTTTTCATATGATTCAGTTTAACTTTTCCGAAAGGTAAGGAGCATATTTAGGTGTTTTTTGTATTTAACACTTCATTAACATCTATTCTTTTTTGAACCAACCTCGCTTGATAAAGAATATCAAAAGCCCTATTGCCAATGCCGCCATTACGGCGAGGACACGAAAATATCCTTGAGGGTTCTTTAATTCTGGCATGTGTTCAAAGTTCATCCCGTAAATACCCACAATAAAAGTGAGTGGAATAAATATGCTGCTTACAATAGTGAGTGCTTTCATGATGTGGTTCATGCGTTGCCCCTGAACGGCGTAATAGAGGTTGGCCATACCGTCTAAGATTTGTTTGTGGGCATCTATGTCTTCCAATAAACTGAGGCAACTGTTGCGGAGGTTCTTGTAATAATGTTTATTACTTGAGGCGATTAAAGCGTTGTCCATTGATTCAAGGGTAGCAAGTAAATCTTTGATGGGTTGAACAATTTTTCTGACGTTGATCAAGCGTCTTTTTTGTTCTTCAATGGCACGCAATAAATCATTTTGCATCTGGGTATGTATGCGTTTATCTATGCGATCAATTTCATCGGAAACGCTTAAGGTGAAATGAAAAATTTCATCGAGGAGCGTATCGAGTAAGCGAAATAATAAAAAGTCTGCTTTTTGATTTCTGATTTTTCCTTTTGATTTTTCGATGCGTTCTCTTACCTCACCAAAGTGCGAGCCCTCATTATTTTGAAAGGAGAGTAGGAAATGAGAACTTAAAACAAATGTAATTTGATCGGTTAATTCAGTATCTCGACAAGGATTTTGAAGGGTGTGTAACTGAAAAAACAGATAGGTAGGATATTCTTCGACCTTAGCACGCCGCAAAGGCAAGAAAATACTCTCAATACAAAGTTTGTCAAGACCAATCTTTTGGCCAAGCCGTTCGATGCTTTCTCGGTCGTCTAAACCATGGAAATTGAGCCAATAAACGTTGTCGGTGTCGATCAGTTCTGGATCGAATTCATCGGCGAAGTCTGAGGCATGAGCAGTTTTAACTGCAAAGAACTCATGGCTATATTGGTAGGCTTGTGCTTTTTGTGTCGGTTTCATGTTGTTCTTTAGGCGTTAGTCCGCAACCTTGGCAGTTGCTGTTCGCAGCAAAAAATAATTGGTAAACATGACGCAGCAGGTAAATAGCGGCGAGCAGTACGATCATCAGAACCAATAGTTGTTGCATCATTGAAAGATAACTAAAATGTACCTAAACAAGCATTTGAAACACTAAAAACGCACTAATGTAAGCAACAACGCCCATAAAGATGAGCTGAAGCAGTGGCCATTTCCAAGAGTTGGTTTCGCGTTTAACAACGGCTAGAGTAGCCATACATTGCATGGCAAAGACGTAAAACACCAAGAGCGAGGCACCCGTTGCAAGACTGTAGGTTGCATGTCCCTTTTCGTTTTTTTCTTCTTTTAATTTTTGAACCAAACGCTTTTCCGTGTCGGTGTCGTCTGCGACAGCATAAATTGTAGCTAAAGAACCAACGAAAACTTCTCTCGCTGCAAAAGAACTCAAAAGGGCAATCCCGATTTTCCAGTCGTAACCAAGCGGAGCAATAGCAGGCTCCATCCATTTGCCAAAATGACCGATATAAGATTGCGACAAGAGCAAAGCATTTTCCATTTCTTGCTGCTCGGTAGTTTTTGAGTTTTGATAAGCTTCTGTTTGATGTAATGCTTGGAGGGCAGTTTCTCGAGAGCTCGGACCATAGGTAGCTAGGGCCCAGAGCAAAATAGAGATGGCTACAATAATTTTACCGGCATCTAGAACGAATACTTTTACTTTTTCAAAAACGGTAAACCCAACATTTGCTAAACGCGGCGTTTTGTAGTCTGGTAGTTCCATCACATGAAAGCCCTGAGTGCCACTCTTGACGAGCAACTTTAAGATGATGGCTGTACCGAGCGCGAAAACGATTCCGAGCGCATATAATCCAAAAAGAACCAACCCTTGCAAATTGAAAACACCTCCGATGTATGTTTTGGGAATAACCAAACTGATCAGTAAAGTGTATACTGGAATGCGCGCCGAGCAACTCATAAATGGCGCAACTAAAATGGTAATGAGGCGTTCTTTCCAGTCGGCAATGGTGCGTGCAGACATAATGCCCGGAATGGCGCAAGCGACACTGGAAAGCAAGGGCACAACACTTTTGCCATTGAGTCCGAAAGGACGCATGAGCCGATCCATGATAAAGACCACACGAGATAAATAGCCGCTTTCTTCTAGCAGTGCAATAAAGAAAAACAAAATGGCAATTTGAGGCACAAAAACAAGTACGCCACCAATTCCGGGAATGAGGCCTTGTGTAATGAGTTTACTGAATAAACCTTCGGGCAACATTTGGGCGCTCCAATCGCTGAAACGAACAAATTGTTGATCGATGAAGTCCATTGGGATACTTGCAAAACTGAAAATGAATTGGAATATAACAAGTAAAACCAATGAAAAAATGAGATAGCCAAAAATACGGTGCGTCAGAATTTGGTCTAGACGCGTAGATTGATTCGGGCTTGCAGTTTCATTTATTTCGGTGAGCCCGAGAGACCTGATCTTTTGAAGCCGACCATCTGCATTTGCTTTTTGTGCTTCATTGGATTGCAGACTTTCAAAATCATGGTCAAAAAAGGGAGTTCTTTTTATCTTGAGTGGCGTTTCAAGTGCCTCTAAAATTCGATTTTTACCGAGTGAAATACGCGCATTCGAGGTAACGACTACTGCGCCAGCAAAGGCTTGCTCTATTGCCGCTAAGTTGATTTTGATGCCCTTTTGCTGCGCACGATCCCACATGTTGAGCACTAAAACGATAGGAAACCCTAAATCATAAAGTTGACTGAAAAACAAGAGATTGCGCTCTAGATTTGAAGCGTCGGCAACGTAAATAATAGTATCTGGGTAGTCTTGGTGCTGAGGCTGATTCAAGACTTCTCGTACGACTTGCTCGTCTAGAGAGCGCGCAAAGATGCTGTAGGTGCCTGGAAAATCGATGAGTTCATGCGTTCCAGACGGCGTTTGGATACTTCCTTTTTTTTTGTCTACGGTTACTCCAGGGAAATTGCCAACTTGTTGGCGCAAACCAGTGAGCATATTAAAAACGGAGCTTTTTCCTGTGTTGGGATTGCCGAATAGTGCGATTTTCATGACTTACAAAGCTACTGAAATTTGCTTTAAGCCATTAGAACCTCTACTTGCTTGGCTTCTTCTTTGCGCATCGAGATGATGCTTCCATTGATTTCGTAGGCAATTGGGTCGCCGAAAGGCGCTTTGAAGATGGCTTTGATTTTTTGCCCTTTGGTAAGGCCCATTTCACTGAGCTTTGGTGCAATGGCGTTATCTGCAATTGCGGAGATCTCTACGAGTTCGTTTAAAGAAATAGCATCTAGTGTTTGGGACATATGCAAATGTAAGTCCAAAAAGAGGAATTCACTATACCATTTTTGTGGTATTTTGAATCAATCTAAATAAAAAATCTATATTGCTTGTAGCACCAAACGGGCGGTTGTTCTTGTTTTCTGGAGTACCAAGCATGTTTTATTGGCATTCATTTCTGCAAGAATGGCATCGTTGTAATGACGAATGGTTACGAGTTCGAGGTCTTTGTTATAGCGAATATGATAGCGGTCTGCGAGTAATGCTTTTACTCTATCGACATCCATTTTTTGGTGGTCAATCAAGACAGAAAAATGAAGTGCTGAGTTTTGCATCAGGTTGATATGCGCTTTCATTTGGGCCAAGGCTGCAAAAATTTCAGCGAGTTGATTTTCGGCGATGAATGAAAAATCTTTTGTGCTGAAGGTGACGAGTACTTGCTTGAATTTGACGATATACGACGCAATATGGTGGTCGCTTTCGGCATTGGCAGAAATGGTGGTGCCTGGAGCTTCCGGATCAATGAAAGAACGCACGTAAAGTGGGATGTTTTTTTGTTGCAAGGGCTGTACCGTTTTAGGGTGAATCACGCTTGCTCCGTAATACGACAATTCAATGGCTTCATTGAAGGAGATTTGCGAAAGTAATTGGGTATGTTCGAAGTATTTGGGGTCTGCATTGAGCATGCCAGGTACGTCTTTCCAAATCGTGACACTTTCAGCTTCGCAGCAATAGGCAAGTATGCCTGCGCTGTAGTCAGAGCCTTCTCGGCCGAGAGTGGTTGTAAAACCTTCTGAAGTGTGCCCAATAAAGCCCTGTGTAATAGCGATATCTACTTTTTGAAGCAAAGACAAGATATTTTGCTGACACAATTGGTTGGTTTTGGGCCAGTCAACTTGTGCTTGTTGGTAGTTGTTGTCTGTGCGGATTACCGTTTTGGCATCGAGCCAAGCAGTGCTGTAGCGCTGGTCATTGAGGTAGGCTGCTAAAATTTTGCTGGAGATGATTTCTCCGTAGGCCACAAGCTGATCGTACTGAAAGGAGCGATTTTCAGCTAAAGGCTTGAAGAACAATTGTTCGAGATCCTCAAAGATATCCTCGAGCTCGTTGTAAATATGAAAGTGTTTTTCGGCGAATAAGCCAGCCATTATTTCTTGGTGGTAGGCCTTGACATCATCTAGTAGGCCAGCATAGATGCGGTGATCTTGGGCATACAAAGCACTGACTAATTCTTCGAGCTTATTGGTCGTTTTACCCATTGCAGATACCACCACAATTAGTTTTTCATTCGGGTAACGCGCTAATATGGCACTTACATTTTTGACAGCTGCGGCGTCTTTTACAGAGGCGCCACCAAATTTAAAAACCTTCATCTTAAGCAAGTTTTTCTGCCAACAGTTTCATTTCTACTGCAGGCGCAATTTTTTCGTAAATAATGTGATAGACCGCTGTTAGGATTGGCATGTCTACCTCAAATTTTTTATTGATTTCATGGAGGCTCTTGGTTGCATAATACCCTTCAGCAATCATGTTCATCTCTAATTGTGCACTTTTGACTGAATAGCCTTTGCCAATCATGAAGCCAAATGTTCGGTTCCGAGAAAAATTGGAGTAGGCGGTTACAAGTAAGTCGCCGAGGTAGGCACTTGTTTTGGTGTCTCGGTGCACCGGATGAATAACGTCAATGAAGCGCTCAATTTCTTGAATGGCGTTGGATACCAATACGGCCTGAAAATTATCGCCATAACCGAGGCCATGGCAAATACCTGCAGCAAGGGCATAAACGTTTTTGAGTACGGCAGAGAATTCAGTTCCGAAAAGATCGTCGCTGGTGGTTGTTTTGATGTACCTGCAGCTCAAGGCTTGGGCCATTTGCTGGGCGAATGTTGCGTTGGAACAAGCCAAGGTAAGGTATGAAAGCCTTTCCATTGCCACTTCTTCTGCATGGCAGGGCCCCGAAATGATTCCGATGTGATCGTAAGGAACGCCAAAACTCTTGTGAATGAAACGAGCGGGAATGGCATTGTAAGAAGGAATAATACCCTTTACCGCAGAAAAAACTACTTTGTTGTGAAAATGAGTTTCGTCGATGCCATTGAAAGCCTCTTCGAGAAAAGCAGCCGGAGTGGCAATAATAACGAGATCTGCAGCTTTTAAGGTGCTTTCTAAATCAGCGCTCAAGCTCAATTTTGAGGCATCAAAAGAGACTGACTGAAGGTATTTAGGATTGTGACCAAATTGTTGAATGTGATCGATAGCCTCTTGGCTGCGCATCCACCAATGGACCTGCGCACAGTTGTTGCACAAGATTTTAACCAAAGCGGTGGCCCAGCTGCCTCCGCCAATGACCGCAATTTTTTGTGGTGTTTCCATTTGGCAAAGTTAAACAATACTTGGCAACTACTTTGTTGCTAATTTTACAAGAAAAAACATGCGCAGCAACCACGAAATAGACTACTTCATCAAAGGTGAAGAAATGCAGCTCATTGAAATTGAGCTCGACCCTCAAGAAACAGCAATTGCCGAAGCAGGCGCTTTCATGTACATGGATCAGTCCATCGAAATGCAAACGATTTTTGGCGACGGCACACCTCAAACGGGCTTTATGGGCAAATTGTTCAGTGCAGGTAAGCGTCTATTAACAGGCGAATCACTTTTCATGACCGCTTTTACCAATCAAGGTCTTGGAAAGGCAAGGGTGGCGTTTGCATCGCCATATCCTGGGAAAATCATCGCATTTGATTTGTTGCAATACAGCGGTAAAATTGTCTGTCAAAAAGATGCGTTTTTATGTGCTGCTAAAGGCGTTAGCGTTGGTATCGAATTTCAAAGAAAACTTGGAACGGGCTTATTCGGGGGCGAAGGTTTCATTATGCAAAAGTTAGAAGGCGATGGCTTGGCTTTTTGTCATGCGGGTGGTTACATCACAGAAAGATCTTTACAACCCGGAGAAGTGCTGCGTGTCGATACGGGTTGCATCGTAGCGTATACTCAAGACATCGATTACGATATTCAATTTGTGGGCGGTATCAAAAATACCATATTCGGAGGGGAAGGCTTGTTTTTTGCAACGCTCAAAGGTCCTGGAAAAGTTTGGTTGCAGAGCTTGCCTATTTCTCGCTTGGCTTCTCGAATTTTATCTTACGGAACCACTACGCGCAAAGAGGAGGGAAGCATTCTAGGTGGTTTAGGAAATCTTCTTGACGGCGATGGTCGTTAGTTCGTTCTTGGGTTGTTGAGCGACCTAATACCGTCTGGTTCAAGTGCAACTCTACGGTGTTTGTAGAGCTTTCCTAAAGCTTGCTTAAAGGTCTTTTTACTGAGGCCAAGAATAGCGCGAACTTCGTCGGGGTCGCTTTTATCGGTGAGCGCTAAGAAACCCTCATTTTGCTCAAGTGTATCCAAGATTTTTTGTTCTGCGGCATCATAGCGGCTGTCGTTAGGTACTTCCAAACGGATATCTAGTTTGCCATCTTCTCTGACCTTTGCCACGTAACCTTTACAAATTTGTTCTTGTTCCAACGGTAAATTTTGTTGGTCCTTAAAAATAAGACCCTCATAGCGCATATTGACGATCACGTTACGGCCTAGTTTACCTTCGTCACAGATCAGTAATTCGACTTCTTGCCCTTCTAAACTTTTATCTCGGCAGGGGAGGAGCACCTTTTTCACTTTCATGCTGCCAAACAAACGATCAGTTTCAAAGTCGTAGAGCAGCGTGAACAAATACCGGTCGCCAATTTCCAGGCGCTGCCTTTGTTCGGCGAAAGGCACAAAAAGATCTTTGTCTAGGCCCCAGTCTACAAAAGCTCCATAAGGATTGACTTGCACTACATCTAAATAGGCGCAATCACCTAGTAATAGATACGGTCTTTCTGTAACGGCAACCATGCGCTCAGCCGAGTCTTTCATGACGAATACTTCCACTTCTGTCCCTTCTTCCATTTCTGGCGTGAGGTATTTGTTGGGAAGTAGAATTTCGTTTTCTAATTGGTCGATCAAGTACGCTCCGGGAGGTGCAAAACGCTTAATGGTAAGTAGATTAATTTTTCCGAGTTGCATAAGTGTTTTGCTTATAAAGATTCTGGGTTACGGCGTCTTCTAAAAATAGGGAAGCGCTTTTTGAGCTTTTGATCGCTGGATAGTTCGGCGGCGTCTTCTTGCGGGGCTGGAAGTACGGCTTTGTGTGCGCCATTACCGGGGTTGTCTGCGTCTGTAGGGTTCATCCAGTCTCCGCGCATGCGGTTTTTTTCGACTTTACCTGATTTTTGATTGAGCGCGTAATAAAAACGCTCTCCAACATCTTCGGGGTTGGTGGCAATAACGTCAGATTCGAGGTTCCATATTTCGCGATCGTAGTCATAAACATATGCGTCGTAAGACATATCGGGAAAGTAATAAGAAGCGACGCCTTCTAAAGCTGGTGCTTCTGGCGAAAGGTGGTCAAAGACGATTCTTGCGCGCTTGGGTTCGAATTCCAAGGACATGCTCGCCATGTTTGAATATTCAAAAACGATGCGTTTTTTAAGCCCTTTTGGATCTTTAAAAACAGGGCTGCCAAACTTGGCATTTTGTCCAGAAAAGCTCAGAACATCTAGGATTTTAAAATTACTCATTGTAGTGCCTCCATCGTAGCCAAAAAGCAAATATTGTGTTTTGCCTTGAAAAGAAAAGTCTATGATTTTATAATAAACAGCTCCGTACCAATTTTTTTGATCGATGATGCTTTCTGGCTTACTACTGTAGGGGTCGAGCGCATCGGTGAGCTCCAAGACTAAGACGCGGTCGCGGCCTTCTTCTCGACGCAAAACAAAACCGCCATAAGTATTGGAAAGATCGGAGAGTTCAACATTCCAGGTGAGTAACCGAACCGATTCATCGGTGCTGCGGAGGTCTGCTATTTTGAGGCTTTGAAGCGGGTAGTCGAAAAAATCTTTACTGCGAACGAGCTCTGACATCGCTTTTTTGAATGCAGTATGCAATTGCAGCGTTTTGTCGTCGTCGGTGCTTGCGCGAAGTTCAGTCAAAAGTTGGACAGCAACTTGCTCTTTTTGGGCAAGATCTTGTGCCTGACTAACGACGGGTAAAAGCAACAACGAAAAAAGGAGTAAAGCAATAGTGTGCTTCATGTGGCGTTTAACGTCGAGTGCGTGGTTTAGTTACGTATTTACAAGCTTTTTAAAGCTGCAATGGTGGCTTGCGGGTCGGCTGAACCAAAAACAAAGCTGCCAGCCACCAACGCGTCGGCACCGGAAGCAGCAAGTTGAGCGCCCGTTTCGAGGTTTACCCCACCGTCCACTTCAATCAAAAAGCGGGCATTTTTAGCGCTGCGCATTTCTTTGAGGCGAGCAACTTTATCGTTTGCAGCCGCAATGAATTTTTGACCACCAAAACCGGGGTTAACGCTCATGATCAGTACTAAGTCTAGCATGGGTGCTATTTCGCTGAGTACTTCGATGGGTGTGTGCGGGTTGAGCGCAACACCTGCTTTCATGCCAAGCTCTTGAATACGACTGATGGTGCGGTGCAGGTGCGGGCACGCTTCGTAATGAACCGTGAGGAAATCTGCTCCGGCTTTTTGAAAATCTTCGAGATAGGCATCTGGATTGGCAATCATTAAATGCACATCTAGTGTTTTGTCGGTGTGCTTGCGGATGGCCTGCAAAACCGGAAAACCAAAAGAGATATTGGGTACAAAAACGCCGTCCATGACATCGATGTGCAACCAATCTGCGAGTGAATGATGCAACATTTTGGTGTCGCGTTCAATATTGCCGAAATCACAGGAAAGTACAGAAGGGGAAACAATCATGGTTTTATTTTTGGTAAAATTAGCCATTATTTCCCGAACGAAATAAAGTAAGTAGTGTGCGTTCTCTTTGGTAGAGATCGAGATAAAAATGCAGCCCAACGCTATCTGCACACACGGTTTGGTATTCAATAAAGATGGGAATGGCTTTGAGTAGCTGAATTTTTTGATGAACGCTTTGATCAATTAAAATCTGTAGCGAATCGCCGCTTACTTTATTTTTTTTCAAGCCATTTTGATCTTGATCTAAGATCATTTTTCCAAGCTCAACCGGTGCTTCGGCACGCATGCAGCCGTGCGAAAAGCTTCTAAAAATTTGTTTGAAGAGATACCTGTTCGGCGTGTCGTGGACGTATACAGAATATTGATTGGCAAATTCAAATTTGATCAGACCAAGGCTATTCCATGGACCAGGATCTTGAACAATTTGATAAGGAAAGGTATTAGTCTTGATTTTTTTCCAATTCACTTTTTGAGGGTCAATTTCATTTTTTCCGACACCGTAAATGCGCATATGTTCTTTAGCTAAGTAGGCAGACGATCTTTTGAGCGCTGGCAAAATCTCTTTTCTGGCAATGGAACTTGGCACCCGCCAATAGGGCAAACTAACAACTTGAGTGATGTAGGACTGAAGTGTTGGGCTTGGGTGTTCTATTTTGCCAATAATGATGCGGTGCACGGCTCTAAGTGTATCGTTGCTCACAAATTGCAATTCAAAAGCAGGAAGATTGATTGCCACGAATGTTTTTGGTCTGTAAGCTGCTTGTCTCAGTCGGTCTAAAGAAATTTGCGCGCGGTAAAATTCGTCCATTTTTGAGGTTTCAAAAGCAAGCGAACAAGCGCTACCGATGCGTCCGTCTGGGTTCAAACCTCTCGATTTTTGAAAGGCGCGCAGTGCTTTTCTAGCGCTTAAGCTATCGGTAGAATCATCGATGAAGCCAAGCGCTTCAAGGGCGGCCTTGGCTTGTTTCCAGGAGAGGGATTGGTTTTCTTTTTCCGTGCAAACTTTGAACTGAAGGGTGTCTAGTAGGGCGGTATCAGCAAAGTGATATAGGTGCTGGGCAAAATAACGATAGTTTGTGTCGGCAGGGCCTCTGCTGAGCATCAGCGAATCTGTAAGTTGGGGCTTTGTAAGCCAGTCGAGCGGTATTTTTTTCCATTGTAATGGCCTGAACTTGCTTTGTTTGAAATCGATAAAGCCGCTATCTAGGTCGTGCAGCATCGTGCCAATTTGATAGTTGAGCAATAGTTCTTGGATCAGTTCATGTTTATTTGTCATGGAAAGCATTCGAGCTTTGGGCAGTCCAAATTGAGGGTATTTGGAAATCGTTTGGAGCCAGTCTTTTTTAATGGTTTGACCGATTGCTTTGTGCGAGTAAATGGGTTGAAAACCTATTTTTTGATAAAAAGAATAGAGTTGCAGACGTTCGGTTTTGCTGAGAGGCAGCTCTTTGTGCCCTTCAGTGAGTAATCTTTTAATTTGAACAGATTGTGGTATTTTGCGGTCGAGCAGAAAATCTTTTTCTCGCTTTTTGGCTTCTGCTTCTTTACAAGCCATTATGAGCATGAGCGCCAAGAGTAGGCTTGAGATAAGGTATAAGGCACGCTTCATAAAATTGCTTATTTTCGTTGAATGTAGTTAAAACTTTGGACAACACGATGGTACTCGGACTCATTTTACTGACGGCACTCATTTCTTGGCAGGGCTTTCAAAATCAAGCGTTTCTAGAAAAAATGCTCTTTATCCCTTACCGAATCAAGCACCATTCAGAATGGTATCGATTTTTTACACACATGGTCGTTCACCTCGATTGGTCGCATTTGTTGTTCAACATGCTCACGCTTTGGTTTATCGGTGATTTTTTAGCCAGCGAATACATGGCCATTTTTGGAGCGGTGAAAGGAACCTATTATTTTGGCGCACTTTACTTGATGGGAGGTTTGTTTGCCACGCTTTATTCCTATTACCGCCACCAAGATCAAGCTCATTATAGAAGCTTAGGCGCCTCTGGAGCCGTCACTGCAGTTCTCTTTGCGTTTATTACGGCTCACCCAACGCAAGGGCTCATGCTCATGTTTATTCCGATTCCAATTCCCGCTTACTTATTTGGACCAATTTATTTACTAATTGAGTACTACGCTTTTAGGAAAGGAAATACAGGCATCGCACATGACGCACATATTTCTGGCGCATTGGCGGGCATACTATTCGTTCTGCTATTTATGCCGGGCTATGCGCAATATTTTGCATCTTTGTTTCACTAAAAGTTTTGCGGCCAATGCTTTATGTCAATAACAACGGATCTATTTTAGCAGGAGATGCACCGACCATCTTGCCGGGCAACAGAGCACATCTTTATGGCGATGGCGTATTTGAAAGCATCCGCATCATCAATGGACGTCCGCTCAATTTGGAAAACCATATTTTAAGACTCTTGGCTGGTGCTCGTGCCATTCACATGCGTCCATCGGCAAGTTATACAACTGCTTTTTTTGAGGCTAAAATATTGGAGTTATGTGCTCAATCAGGTATTCAAGAAGGCGGTCGTTGCCGCTTGTCGCTCGATAGAATTAGCGGCGGAGCCTACTTGCCCGAGGCCAATGATGCGACGTATTATATAGAAGTCTATCCATACGATGTCAATCATTTTGAACTCAACGCCCGCGGCTTAGAGCTAGACATCTATCAAGAAATGAAGCTTCAAAAAAACCTTCTTTCTAACTTTAAAACCAAAATGGGTTTGCCGTACATCATGGCAGCACTTTCAGCCAAAGCGAATGGCTTAGACGACCTCTTTCTCACCGATTTGCGCGGTCAAATTCTGGAAACTTCTTCTTGTAATGTATTCATTATTAGCAATGGAGTGCTCTACACACCTGGTTTGGAAGAAGGTTGTTTGGCTGGTACCATGCGCATGCAAGTGATCAATTTAGCGCTGGCAAATGGCATCAAGGTATACGAGTGTGCGATCATGCCTCAGAATTTATTAGCCGCAGACGAAGTCTTCCTGACCAACGCCATCCGAGGCATCAATTGGGTGGGCGGATACCGCACTAAGCGTTACCAAAACAATATTTCGCGCAAATTGGTGGTATTGCTCAACGATTTTTGGGAAAAAGCCACACAATAGTTTTCAACAATTGGAGGGGCTTGCTGCAGAAATCCCTAAATTTAAAGTTCCCTTTTTACTGCAGTCATGTACCTCATATTCGATACCGAAACCACCGGCCTTCCGCGCAATTTTAATGCGCCCATCACAGACCTCGACAACTGGCCACGCGTGGTTCAGCTTGCGTGGCAACTTCACGACGAAGCAGGGGAACTCATCTCACAACAAGATTTCATTATCAAGCCAGAGGGTTTCAATATTCCCTTTGAATCTGAGCGCGTACACGGCATTTCTACCGAATTGGCCCAAGCTGTGGGCGAGCGCCTTTCCGATGTACTTGCGCTTTTCAACAAAGACCTCGCTCGGGCTAAATTCATGGTTGGGCACAACCTGCGTTTTGACCTCAACGTCATGGGTGCAGAATACCTGCGCTTGGGCAACAAGACCCCACTTACACTCCCGGTCCTAGACACCTGTACTGAGCGCAGTGCTGAGCTCTGTCAGATACCAGGAGGTAGAGGTGGTAAATTTAAATTACCCACGCTCACTGAGCTCCATCAGTTCTTGTTTGGCGAACCTTTTAATGAGGCCCATAACGCCACAGCCGACGTCGAGGCGACAACCCGATGTTTCCTAGAATTGCTCCGCAAAGAGCATTACACATTAGAAGAAATTCTTCAAGAGCCAGGCTATTTTGAGTCTTACCGCACGCTCAATCCGGCGCCCATTCAAAAAATTGGCCTTCAGCACGTCAATCTCAAAGCTGAAAGTGAAAAACTTCGAGCCTCAAAGCGCCCCGCGCAAGATCCACCCATTGCAAAGCAAGCACCTGCCCTAGATGCAGAAGGCATTGTCTTTGCGCACCTGCACAACCATACGCAATACTCCATTTTGCAGTCAACGGCCGAGGTAAGCGCGCTTATCAACAAAGCAGTAGCATTAAAGCAACCGGCAATTGCCCTTACCGATACCGGCAACATGATGGCCGCGTTTCAATTTGAAAAAATCGCGGCTGCCCACAACGCAAAAGTTAAAGCAGCCCGCGCCGAGGCAGAAGAAAACGGCGAGCCTTTTGATCAACAAGAAATCTTGCCCATCATCGGATGTGAATTCAATGTGTGCCGCAACCTCCAAGATAAATCCGTCAAAGACAACGGCTATCAAATCGTCTGTTTGGCCAAAAATAAGAACGGCTACCAAAACCTCATCAAGCTTGCCTCTATTGCCTACACACAAGGCATGTATTATGTACCCAGAATAGACAAAGAGGTCCTATTTCAATACAAAGAAGATCTCATTGTCTTGAGTGGTAATCTTTACGGCGAAATCCCGAGTCTTTTGCTCAATGTCGGAGAACGCCAAGCCGAAGAAGCGCTTTTGTGGTGGAAATCCACATTTGGCCCTGACTTCTACATCGAAGTCGGCCGCCATGGCCTCGAAGTTGAAGACCGTCTCAACCCAATGCTCGTAGCATTAGCAGACCAACATGAAGTTAAAATCGTTGCCACCAACAACACCTATTACGTCGAACAAAAAGATGCCGTGGCTCACGACGTCTTGCTTTGCGTAAAAGATGGCGAGTTGGTTGAAACACCCAAGGGTCGTGGCCGCGGTTTTCGTTATGGCCTTGAGAACGACTCCTACTATATGCGCAGCACAGAAGAAATGCTGACGCTTTTTGCAGACCTACCTCAAGCGCTTACCAATATTTCAGAAATCATCGACAAATGCGAGCACTACGGTTTGGCACGCGAAGTCTTATTGCCTGCTTTTGATATTCCAGCAGAGTTTGTCGATACCCAAGACGCCATTGATGGCGGTAAGCGCGGAGAAAACGCTTATCTGCGTTACCTCACTTATGAAGGTGCCAAGCGCCGATACACCGAACTCACCGATGAAATCACGGAGCGCATTGACTTCGAATTGGCCACCATAGAAAAAACCGGATATCCAGGCTACTTCCTAATTGTCCAAGATTTCTGTAATGCAGCGCGTCAAATGGGTGTTTCAGTAGGGCCCGGAAGGGGTTCTGCGGCAGGTTCTGCCGTCGCTTATTGCATTGGAATCACCAACGTAGACCCCATTAAATACGACTTGCTCTTTGAGCGTTTCCTCAATCCAGATCGTATCTCCATGCCCGATATCGATATCGACTTCGACGACGAAGGTCGGGGCCGAGTAATCGAGTACGTGATCAACAAATACGGCGCTAACCAGGTAGCTCAAATCATTACCTACGGCACCATGGCCGCTAAGTCTGCTATCCGCGATACCGCTCGCGTCATGAACCTCCCGCTCCCAGAAGCCGATCGCTTGGCCAAGCTCATTCCAGACTTGTCTTTGCGCAAACTTTTTTCTCTACCCGAGCCTGAACTCATTGATAAACTTCGCAATCAAGAAGCTATAGGCAATGCTAAAGAACTGCGCCGTATTTATCAAGGCACTGATTTGCAAGGTCAGGTCTTGCAAAAAGCTATGGAAATTGAAGGTTCTGTGCGCAATACCGGAATTCATGCCTGTGGTGTCATCATTACCCCCGACGACCTCACGAATTTTGTCCCGGTTGCTACCGCCAAAGATTCTGACATGGTTTGTACGCAATACGACAACTCCGTTGCAGAGTCAGCAGGCTTGCTCAAAATGGACTTCCTCGGCCTTAAAACCCTCACCTTAATCAAAGACGCAGTGCGTTTGGTGAAAGAAAACCGCGGCATTGACCTCGATCCTGATGCCTTTCCGATCGACGACGAAGCCACATACGCGCTTTTTCAGCGCGGTGAAACCGTCGGTATTTTCCAATACGAATCTCCGGGAATGCAAAAGCACCTCAAGGAATTGCGTCCTACTGTGTTTGCAGATCTCATCGCCATGAACGCCCTCTACAGACCAGGCCCGATGGAATACATTCCTTCCTACTGTAAGCGCAAGCACGGCGACGAACCAATTGTCTACGACCTTCAAGACTGCGAAGAATACCTCCAGGAAACCTACGGAATTACCGTTTATCAAGAGCAAGTAATGCTTTTGTCTCAGAAACTCGCCGACTTCACCAAGGGCGAGGCCGATACACTGCGCAAAGCCATGGGTAAAAAAGACCGCAAGGTACTCGATAAAATGAAGCCAACTTTTATTGAGCGCGCCACGGCAAAAGGCCACGCGGCCCCCACATTAGAAAAAATCTGGAAAGACTGGGAAGCATTTGCTTCTTATGCCTTCAACAAATCGCACTCCACTTGTTATGCTTGGGTCGCCTATCAAACCGCTTATTTAAAAGCCAACTACCCTGCCGAATACATGGCTTCTGTATTGAGTAACAACATGTCCGACATCAAGCAAGTTTCTTTCTTCATGGAAGAATGTCGCCGCATGGGCATCGAAGTACTTGGCCCTGATATCAATGAATCCGGCTTCACTTTTTCGGTAAATGCAGCTGGAGCCATCCGTTTTGGCCTCGGAGCCATTAAAGGAATGGGTAGTGGCCCCGTAGACGCCATTCTAGAAGAACGCAAAAATGGTCCTTTTGAATCCATTTTTGATGTCACCAAGCGCATTAATCTGAGACTTTGCAACAAGCGGGCATTTGAAAGTCTTGTTTACGCTGGCGGTTTTGATTCTTTTAAAGAGGTGCACCGCGCCCAGTACATGGTAGCCGATGCCAATGGCCGCACCTTCCTAGATGCCGCTATACGCTACGGCGCTAGCGTACAAGAACAGGCACAATCTTCTCAGCACAGTATGTTTGGCGAAGCAACAGGCACCACCATGCCAGCTCCAACTTTTCCGCGAACCGAAGAATGGCCAGCCATCTATAAACTGAATCGCGAGAAAGAAGTGGTTGGTATCTTTATTTCTGGCCACCCCCTAGACGACTACAAAGTTGAAATCAGCTCATTTTGCACAGGCACGGTGGCCATGCTCAATGATCCAGCCGCATTCCAAGGCCGAGACCTACTCATCGCTGCTATTATCACGAATGCCGAGCACCGCATTACCAAAAGAGGCGATGCCTTTGGTTCCTTGATCATTGAAGATTACCAAGAGGCCTTTAAGCTCAATTTATTCAATGAGTCTTACCTCAAATTCAAGCACTTCATGGAGCCCGGAACTTTTGTCGCCATTAAGGGTCGTATAGAAATACCAAGATTCAGACAATATCCAGAATTTGTCGTGCACCACATTGAGCTGCTACAAGAGCTCCGCGACAAACGGGCCAAAATGCTCAAACTACGTTTTTCAGCCAAGCAATTAGACCAATTGGTCATTGAGCAACTTCACGAGCTCTTTGAAGCCAACCCAGGTGCGTGTCAGTTGCACTTCACGGTTTTTGACCCACTAGATGGTGTAGAAGTTTCACTGCCCTCGAGAAGTGTCAAGGTGCAGCCTTCTAGTCAGTTGTTTAAAGAACTCACCAAACTCGATATCCAGTTTAAATTGAACTGATCAGAAAGTTGGGCCCTTGAGCAACAGTAAGGACATAAAAAAAGCGCTTAGATAAGCGCTTTTTTTTATAAATAGGTGTCTGAGAATTATGCCTCGCTTGCTTCTTGCGGGACCAAAATGCGTCCACAGTGCTCACAAACAATAATTTTCTTTTTGGTCACGATATCGAGCTGACGCTGAGGCGGGATTTTGTTGAAACAACCACCACAAGAACCGCGCATTACTTGCACAACGGCTAAACCGTTTTTAGCGTTTGTACGCAAGCGCTCATATGCAAATACCAAACGGCTTTCGATGTTCTTCTTTGCTGCGTCAGAAGCCTTCATGAGTTTTTCTTCGTCTTTTTGCGTTTCGCTAACGATGGCCTCAAGCTCTGCTTTTTTGCCATCGAGGTCGCCTTGCTTCATTTCAACGCGCTCGACTGCCTCAGTAAGTGTTTCTTTTTTGAGGTCGATTTTGAGTTTAGCTTCTTTAGACTTTTTGTCGTGAAGTTTGATTTCGAGTTCTTGGAATTCAATTTCTTTAGATAAAGATTCGAATTCGCGGTTGTTGCGCACGTTGTTTTGTTGCTCTTTGTACTTAGCAATAGCGCCTTCGGCGTCTTTAACGGCGATTTTGCGATCGGCGATTTCGGTTTCGATTTCTTTGATTTCGTCGTTGATTTTGGAGACGCGTGTATTGAGTCCAATAATTTCGTCTTCAAGACTTTGCACTTCTAAAGGAAGTTCACCACGGATGGTGCGAATGCGGTCGATTTCAGAGTCTATTTTCTGGAGTTCAAAAAGCGCATCCAATTTTTCTGCGATGGTACCTTCTTTTTTGGTTGCTGCTGCCATGTGCTATAAATAGTTAACGGGATTCGTATTCAACTTAGTTAAACGGACCGCAAAGTTAGGAAAATTTTCTGTAAGTTGTTCAGCTAAAAGTTCACTAGTGTATTGCTCGCTTTCGTAGTGCCCGATATCAGCAATAATAAGGTGCTCTTCTGCGTCAAAAAATTCGTGGTATTTGAAGTCTGCTGAGACGAATACATCGGCTTTTGATCGAATGGCATCGGGTAAGAGAAAACTTCCGGCACCTCCGCAAAGCGCTACTTTTTGAATGGGTTTAGTCAGTAGTTTCGTGTACCTCACCGTACCGCAATTGAATTTTTCCTTGACCATTTTTAAAAATTCTAGGGGCTCTATGGGCTCAGGAAGATGCCCCACGAGACCTGCGCCTCTTTCTTGATGTACATTTTGAGTAGGGAGCAATTGATAAGCTACTTCTTCATAGGGATGCGCTTGGCGCATAGCTACCAACACCTGAGCAGCATAAGTCGCCTCTACAACATACTCCAATTTGAATTCCTGTACGGTTTCGCGCTTACCAGCTTCGCCAATATGTGGTTGTGCCAGTTCGTTGGGTTCAAATGTTCCGGTGCCAAGTGTTCTGAAGTGGCAGTTCTTGTAATTGCCAATTTGTCCGGCTCCGGCAGCTAAAATGGCGTCGTCTAAGCTTGCGTAGTTTTCTTGTGGAACATAGACCTCCAATTTAAACAATTGCCCCTCCATTGGGCGAAGAATGCGGCAATCTTGCAGCCCCAAATGTTGGGCAATTTTGGCATTGACGCCGTGTGAGTGGTTGTCTAGATTAGTATGAATCGCGTATAAGGCAACGCCATGTTGTATACAGCGCTCAAGAACTCGTTCTACATAAGTTTTTCCGTTGAAACGCTTGAGCCCCTTGAAAACAATAGGATGATGTGCAATGATCAAATTGCAATTGTTGGCAAGTGCTTCATCGACAATTTCTTCTGTGACATCCAAAGAAATGATGGCGCCGCTAATTTCTTGTTCGTTGCGGCCGTAGATCAGGCCAGCGTTGTCGTAACTTTCTTGAAGCTGAAGCGGAAACTTTGCTTCTAAAAAACGAGTGATTTCTTGAAGTTTCATGTTATAATTTTTTGCAAAGCCCGAAATTCAGACCCCAGCCAAAACTTTTGTGCACGTATGCTTCGTATGGGCTGTATGAATTATTGAGTTGGCGTCTGTACAGAGCGCCAAAACGCACGGTGTAATTGTTGTCCATTTGTGCTTCAATTCCAATAGAACCTAGTCCAGAAAAATTGAAACTATTCATGGTGTTATTGATTTTTATGACATCGTCATATTTAGCGCCGAGCGGATTGGTCCATTGAAGTTCTTGCTTGTAGCCTTGATAAAGTGCTGGCACTATACCAACGCCGCCATAAAACTTGAATTGATCACCAAAAGCTATTTTCAGTTGGAGTGGTAAGGCGAGGTAGCGATAGCGCGTTTGGTAGTTATAGCTTGAGTCTGAATCGAGTGATTCAAAAGTGTAAGCTTCTCCATTTTGCAGCCAAGAAACGCCACCATCTAAAAATACATGACGAGATAAGCCAACGCAGATGCCTAATTGGTGTGACCAGGCGCTCAATGGTATTTCGTTCGCGCGCTCGCCAAGTGGGGTGGGTAAAAAATTGTCATTTGAACTCAGCGTTCGAAACATTTGCATGCGTTGGGTTTCGAAGTAATAGCTTGTGGGGTAAACGGCTTTTATTTTACTATTGACAATTTGTGAAAATGCACTTTTTGTGATGAAAAGTAGGGCAATAAAAAGAATTGACTTCATGTTTCAAAAATACGCTTTTTGGATCGCTTCTAAAAGTCTTAACGCAGGTCAATGAAATGAGGGTGGTAGGGTGCGTAATTTTGTCTAAAATTTAAAATATTTCAATAATGGAAACAAACTGGAAAGTAGACACAATGCACAGCGAAGTAGGCTTCAAAGTGCGCCACATGATGATTTCTAACGTGAGCGGATCTTTTGGTTCATTTGACGCGCATGCCACTACAGCAGGCGATGACTTCACTACAGCTCAATTCAGCTTTAATGCTGATATCAATTCAATCAACACAGGTGTTGCCGATCGCGATGGTCACCTCAAGTCAGCAGATTTCTTTGATGCAGAAAGCCACCCAGCCTTGACTTTTACCTCGACTGGTATTACTAAAATCAACGACGAAACCTTAGAAATTGCTGGCAATATGCAAATCAAAGGGGAGAGCAAGCCAGTAGTATTGAAAGCTGAATACGCTGGAATCGCTGTCGATCCTTACGGACAAACTAAGGCCGGCATGACCCTAACTGGCAGCATCAAAAGAAGTGATTTTGGACTTACTTGGAGTGCAGTCACTGAGGCAGGACATGTAGTAGTTGGCGACGAAATTAAATTAGCCGCTGAACTTCAGTTCATCAAGCAGTAAGTAAACTACGAACCACTCTTAGGGCTTCATTAATGTGCCCAACGGGGTTGGTTTGTGAATTAAAAATACCTGCGACTTTTCCGTCGAGCCCGACAACATACGTCACTCTTCCCGGAATCAGTCCAAACAAAGATTTAGGTACGCCAAATTGTTGGCGTACCTTTTTTTGTGTATCAGAAAGCAGCGGATACGGCAGTTTGTGTTTTTGTTGGAATTCTTGGTGAGATTTGCCGTCGTCAGAAGAAATCCCAAATACATCACAGCCAAGATCTAGAAAATCGGCATAAGCATCTCTAAAGGCACACGCTTCTTTGGTGCAACCTGGGGTGTCGTCTTTGGGGTAAAAAAACAAGACCAATATTTTTTGGCCTAACAGCTCGGCAATTTGAATTTCTGTTCCTTCGCTGTCTGGGAGACTAAATACGGGGCAGTTGTCCCCAATTTGAATGGTTTGACTCATGGTTGTAAAGCTTTTTTAAATCGATCTAGGACGCGTTCGCGCGCCATTTTGTGATCTACAATGGGCGTCGCATATGCGCTGGTTCCAAATTCTGGAACCCAATTTTTGATATAGGCCATTTGAGGATCAAATTTCTTTTGTTGTGCTTCTGGATTGAAAACCCGAAAGTAGGGGGCGGCATCACAACCGCAGCCAGCGGCCCATTGCCAGCCTCCCACGTTGCTAGCTAACTCGAAATCGAGTAGTTTTTCTGCAAAATATCTTTCGCCCCAGCGCCAATCGATCAGCAGGTGTTTGGTCAAGAAACTCGCCACTACCATGCGTACGCGGTTGTGCATGAAACCGGTTTGGTTGAGTTCTCGCATACCAGCGTCAACAAGCGGGTAGCCCGTTTTTCCTTCGCACCAAGCCAAGAAATCTGCCTCGTTGTTTTCCCACTCTATACGGTCATAGGCTGGTTTAAATGCGTAGTCGCTGGTTTGTGGAAAGTGAAAAATAATCATTTGATAGAAGTCTCTCCAAATGAGTTCGTTGAGGTATTTTTCGTTGAGTTGCATGGCTTGTTGGGCCAGTGCTCGAATAGAAATAGTGCCAAAACGCAGGTGTAAACTAAGTCTTGATGTTCCTAAAACTGCCGGTAGGTCTCTTTGAAGATGGTATTTTTCAATGACTTTGGAAGGCGTTGTTTTATTGGGAAATTGATTGATTTGAGTGTCCTCAAAACCCATTTCTTGGAGTGAAATCAAGCGCTCGGTTCGGAAGAGTCGTAAATGGTGGAGGTATTTTTCAGTCGGGTAGGCTTTGAAATGGTAGTCGGTGAGTTTCGCCTTCCATTTACGGGCGTAGGGGGTGTAAATCGTGTAAGGTTTGCCATCGTCTTTGACGACTTCATTTTTTTCGAAAATGACATGGTCTTTGGCGCCTATCAAATCAATATTGACTTTTTTCAAGGATTCAAAGACGTGCAGATCTCTTGCGAGTGCTTTAGGTTCGTAGTCGCGGTTGATGTACACTTCACTTGCACCAAATTGCTGCGCTAGTTTTGGAATTTCAATTTTAGGGTCGCCATGAACCACAAGCAGACCACTCCCATGTGCATGATATGCTTTTTGAAGAGCTGTAATTTCTCCGTGAATGAACCTAACGCGCTGGTCGTTTTTAGGAAGTTCTTTGAGGATGTTTAGGTCGAAAATAAAGACTGGAATGACGTCTATGTTTTTTTTGAGGGCTTTGTAAAGCCCGGCGTTGTCTTGGATGCGCAGGTCTCGGCGGTGCCAAAAAAGTGCGGTACTCATTTTCCGTCGTATTCGATGATATTGTTTTGTGTTTCCCAGAGCTTAACGCTGAGCCCGTATTTTGTTTCTAGCTTGGCGCGCAACAAATTCCAAATCACGACAGCGATGTTCTCGGCAGTCGGGTTCAGGTTGGCAAACTCAGGGCAATCTAGATTTAAGTTGCGGTGATCAAAACGGTCTTGAACTTCAGTCCCGATGAGGTCCTTGACGAGTTTGAGGTCGATAAGGTAGCCTGTTTCTGGGTCGATTTCACCGTCGATCCAAACTTCTAGTGTGTAGTTGTGCCCGTGGAAATTTGGGTTGTTACATTTGCCAAATACGGCATCGTTTTTTTCGTCTGACCAGTCAGGTCTGAACAAGCGGTGCGCCGCGTTAAAGGTCGCTCTTCTACATACTCTCATTTGCTGCTTTTGTAATTGTCTCTAGGTGTTGTTGGAGTAAAATTTGAAACCAAATGGTAAATGAATCTGGTTCTTGTTCGAGTTCGTGAATGAGTTGATCCATCTCAATCCATTTGAAAGCTTGTACTTCTTCTGGGTTAATGTGCGGATTTTCATTTGTATAGCCAACCAAAACGTGGTCGAGTTCGTGTTCGCTCAGACCCTGGTCTAGTGTCGCTTCGTATAAAAAATGGAACACTTCTTTCATGTTGGCTTGCATGCCCATTTCTTCTTGGAGCCTGCGTTTGGCTGCCTCGAGCACTGTTTCTTGTGGTCTGGGGTGACTACAACATGTGTTTGTCCAGAGTAGGGGCGAGTGGTATTTGTGTGCCGCTCTTTGCTGGAGTAAAAGTTCGCCACGCTCATTAAAAATCAGAATAGAAAAAGCACGGTGCAAAAGCCCCAAACGGTGCGCCTCCATTTTTTCCATCTGACCAACTTCTTGATCGTTTTGATCGACCAAAATCACGTATTCTTCGGCCATTAAAGCAGGTTTAAGTTGTGGCGTACGTAAGAAGTTAAAAGGATGCGCATCTTGCGGTAATTTGGGATGCGAATGCGCTCATTGAGCACGTTTTCTGCTGGTGTTTGCTTGATTTTATTGAAGAGCTTAAAGTAGTATTTATAGGCCATGTAGACGCCAAAACGCGCTTTTCGCGGCAAGAGTAAAATACCTTCATATCCTTTTTGGAAATCAAGTGCAATATCGGCCTCAATCTCTTTTTTGATGGCGCTATTGAATTCAGATAAATTGATGCCAGGAAAATACGTGCGCCCAAGTTCTTGGTAATCCGCCTTGAGGTCGCGCAGGAAATTAATTTTTTGAAAAGCAGCTCCTAGCTTCATGGCATAGGGCTTGAGCTCGTCGTACGACTTTTGGTCTCCTTCAACAAACACCTTCAAACACATGAGGCCAACAACTTCGGCTGAGCCTAAGATATAAGTTTCGTATTTGCCCTGGTCGTAGGTTTGCTTTTGTAAGTCCATTTCCATGGAGTCGAGGAAAGTATCGATGAGCTCCATAGGGATATTGTATTTGTTGACCGCCCACTGAAAGCTATTGAGAATCGGATTCAGCGAAATTCCTGCTGCAATCGCTTCATAGGTTTGGGACTTGAAATCCAAAAGCAGTTTTTCTTTGTCATAACCATGAAAGGTGTCCACGATTTCGTCGGCAAAGCGCACAAAACCATAGATGGAGTAAATTGGTTTTTGCAATTCTTTGTGCAAAAAGCTTATGCCCAATGAGAAAGAAGTACTGTACCTTTTGGTGGTGAGTTCGCTCATTTCTTGGCAAACGTTATCGAATAAAGCTTTCATAGTTTGGGTTTAGTGGTGTTTAGCAATGATGTGTTTGGCGACTACTTCTCCAGAAACGATAGAAGGAGGAACACCTGGACCCGGAACGGTGAGCTGACCGGTATAGTAAAGATTTTTGATTTTTTTGTGTTTCATGCGTGGCTTCAGGATGGCTGTCTGACGCAGTGTATTGGCCAAACCGTAGGCATTTCCTTTAAAAGCGTTGTAGTCTTTCTTGAAATCGGCCACACAAAAACTTCTTTTGAAGACAATATGGTCTTTGATATCGTTACCTGTGAGTGTTTTGAGGCGTTCAAGTAAGAGGTCAAAATAACGTTCTCTGGTGGCTTCGTCGTCCTGCAGATCAGGTGCGAGCGGAATCAGAAAGAATAAGTTTTCGGATCCTGCTGGCGCTACGCTCGGGTCGGTAAGAGAAGGCACACTCATATAAAAAAGCGGTTTTTCTGGCCAACTTGGGTCTTTGTAGATAGTTTTACCGTGTTCCTCGAGCGATTCATCGAAGAAAAGGTTGTGGTGCTCTAGGTTTTCAAGTTTCTTATTGATACCAACATAAAAAAGTAAACTAGACGGTGCCATGGTGCGTTTGTCCCAGTAGCTGTCTGAATAGTTGGCGTTGTCTTTAAGAAGTTTTTGGTCGGTGTGTGCGTAGTCGGCGCCAGAAATCACGATATCTGCGCGGTGTAACTCGCCATTAACGACGGTGCCAATAGCTTTTCCGTTTTCGATGACGATGCGTTCAACGTTTGCAGATGTTTCTATCCGAACACCTTGTTCTTGCGCAATGCGCGCAAAGGCCTTAATGAACTCATGCATGCCGTTCATAGGGTACCAAGTGCCAAGTTGGATATCGGCGTAGTTCATCAAGGAATAGAGCGCGGGTGTTTCGTTGGGCATGGCGCCTAGGAACAAAACAGGAAACTCTAGTAGCGATAAAATTTTCGGATGCTTGAAATACTTGCGAATGAAAGTCGAAAAGGAAGAAAAGAGGTGCATTTTAAAAAGCCCGCCGAGCACGCGGCTATCGATAAATTCGCTGAGGCTGAGACTCGGTTTGTAAACGAGATCTTCCATGCCTACTTTGTATTTATAGGCTGCATCTTTTAAAAATGCTTGTAAGTTTTTGGCGCTACCTGGCTCTAGAGATTCGAACCAAGCTTCTAGTTCCTGCATTTGTGCTGGAACATTGGTATAAGAATGATCGGGCCAAAATACCCTATACGATGGGTCTAGGCGCTTGAGTTCGTAAAAGTCAGCGGTGGTATAACCAAATTGCTGGTAAAACTTCTCAAAAACATCGGGCATCCAGTACCATGATGGGCCCATATCAAAGACGAAACCATTCGTTTCAAATTGTCGGGCTCGGCCGCCGATGCTGCTGTTTTTTTCGAAAATTTGAACGTCATAGCCTGCTTTGGCAAGAAATGAAGCGGTGGATAGGCTCGAGATACCCGAGCCAATAACGTGTACTTTTTTTGTCATAAATTAATTTGCCGAAAATGCGAACTCCGGCAATGCTTCCATTAGCTTTTTTCTAGCAATGAAAATCCGGCTCTTCACGGTTCCGATTGGAATACCTAGTTTGTCTGCGATCTCTTTGTATTTGAACCCTTGAAAATGCATTTCAAAAGGTGCTTGATACTCCTCTCCTAATAAGTTGATTTGTCTGTTGATGTCTTTTACACCAATCTTCTCGATTGCGCTGTCTTCGTGGCTATGGATGTTGCCGATCAAGAAAACTTCTTTGCTATGATCGAAAATGGCACCCGATTTTACTCTTCTGCGGTACTGATTGATGAACAAGTTACGCATAATTGTGAAAACCCACGCCTTAAAATTTGTTTGAGGCGTATAATAGTTGCGATAAGTAATCGCTTTCAACATGGTTTCTTGTGTCAGATCCCTTGCATCTTCTCGGTTTCTGGTAAAAGATAATGCAAAGGATTGCAGGTTATTTTCCAAACCAATTAAAGCTTCATTGAATTCAATTGTAGACATATCGTTTTGTTTTGTTTAACAATTACGATATAAAGTTAAACATAATTTGTTTAACAAAACAAGAAAAAGTTTAAACAAAAATATGCTTTGAATAAAAAAAGTTTATAAAGCCTTGTTTTTCAAGCTTCAAGTGCACTTTTTTTTGAAAAAAAGTGTTGATTATTTTAAATCATAGCGAAAGCCCAGCAAAAGCATGTTTTTCAACGCGTAGGAAAACATCATTTCTTTTGAAAGGCTAAATGAGAAATGATAGCCTAAATTTAGAGCTGCATGTTGGCCTATTTGAAATGTTTTCCCAAATTCACCAATAAGAACTGGGACAATTGGTTTGCTTATTTGTCTGACTTGCTCATTGTAGTAGACTGTCGGTATGCTTGGGCCATTCATTGACCATCCACCCGAATGTCCGTGAACTTTGCTGAAGATTAATAAATCCAAGCCAAGACCAGCCCTGGTATAAAGACCGTTTGTCCAATTTTTTTGAATGGGTAATGCTGCTAAACTTAAAACAGCTTTAGCGAATGTATCGACGTAATAAAAATTACTTCCTAATCCGCCGGAGCTTTTCCTTTGCCAGCCTTTGTAGGATTGATAACCCACTTGTAATGTAAGATTGTTTTGTTTAGCGCCGGCTTTCATATGGTAATCTAGGTGATAAGAGGGGCTTAATTGCGCATAACAATCAACATAATAGGAATCGGTATTCAAGAACTTTGTGTATTGAGCCCCAGCACGAAATTCAAGTATTTGAGCACTTGTCTTTAAACAAGCGACTACACTTAAAGTAAGTAATATGATTTTCATTCTCTTCAAATAATGTTTTTAGGATTGAGAACCAATTTAATTTTAATCGCGCACATTCTCCAACATCACCTTTACCATGGCTTTGGTGTCAAACTGTGCTTTCCAGCCCCAGTCTTTTTGGGCAGCGCTGTCGTCAATTGAATTGGGCCAGCTGTCTGCAATGGCTTGGCGGAAATCTGGAGCGTAGTCGATCTGAAAAGCGGGTTGTAGGGCTTGAATCTCTCGGGCAAGTTCTGCGGGTGTAAAGCTGCAGCCCGCTAAGTTATATGCTGATCGTATTTTAATTTGCTCAGCGGGAGCTTCCATTAATTCTATGGTAGCACGGATGGCATCGTCCATGAACATCATAGGGAGCTTAGTTTCCGCACTCAAAAAGCAAGTGAATTTCCCTTCGGCTTTTGCTTTGTAAAAAATATCGACCGCGTAGTCAGTGGTGCCTCCGCCGGGTAGGCTTTTATAAGAGATCAGGCCTGGATAGCGAATGCTGCGCACATCTACGCCAAATTTATGGTGGTAGTATTCGCACCAACGCTCTCCTGCTTGTTTGGAAATACCGTATACAGTGGTGGGCTCCATAATGGTATGCTGTGGTGTGTTGTCGGCAGGGGTTGTGGGGCCAAAGACAGCAATGGAACTCGGCCAAAAGATTTTCTCGATGTGGCCTTCTTTGGCAAGATCTAGGATGGTAAACAAACCTTCCATGTTGAGTCTCCAGGCGAAGTCCGGGTTTTTTTCTGCGGTGGCTGAGAGTAATGCTGCTAGCAAATAGACTTCGGTGACTTTTTGTTCAATGATATAGGAACGAACACTTTCTCTTTGAAGGGCATCTAGTTGAATATACGGGCCATTTTGGAGGATAGCAGGGCATTCATCGCGAAGGTCTGCGGCAATAACTGTTTGGTTGCCGTATTTGGAACGGAGTGTTAAAACGAGTTCTGTTCCAATCTGACCGCATGAACCGAGTACCAGTATTTTTGACATAGTGTTGATTTGATGTAGAGGCAAAAATACGAAAACTGACCAAAATCATTTGTTGGATAATGCGATTCGATTAGTTTTGGACTCTAAAACATTAAAACATGCCATTTTATCACCAACTCGGAAAAATTCCGCATAAACGCCACACTGTCTTTCGCCAACCCGATGGCTCTCTTTATCACGAGCAACTTTTTGGCACCATCGGCTTTGATGGTATGTCTGCTTTGCTCTATCATGTGCAGCCACCGACTGTTGTGAAGTCAATTGGCGGACAAAAAAATATTGCTCCCGAAATTGGTATCCAAAAGAACATGCTCATGCGCAGTTTTAGAGGCTTTGACCTCAAGCCAGCTGCAGACTATGTAGAAAGTCGGGTTCCTGTATTGGTCAATTCTGATGTTTACTTAGAGCTTGCTGCTCCTTCAGAGAGCATGAAAGACTATTTCTACAAAAACGCCGATGCCGACGAAATCATTTTTATCCACAAGGGCTCTGGCAAATTGCGCACCCAAATGGGTAACATCGATTTTGCCTACGGAGACTACCTCGTTATTCCGCGCGGCATGATCTATCAACTTGAATTCAACGATGACAACAACCGCTTATTTATCATCCAGTCTTTTCATCCGGTCTACACACCGAAGCGCTACCGCAATTGGTTCGGTCAGCTATTGGAACACTCTCCTTTTTGCGAGCGCGACATCCGCCCACCGCACGAACTCGAAACACACAACGAAGAAGGTGATTTTCTGATTCGCATTAAAAAGCAAGATGTGCTCTACGACTACACTTATGCGCATCATCCGTTTAATGTTGTTGGTTGGGATGGCTACAATTATCCGTATGCTTTTTCTATCCACGATTTTGAACCGATTACTGGCCGCGTGCACCAACCACCTCCCGTGCATCAAACTTTCGAGACAGCCGCTTTTGTAGTCTGTTCTTTCGTGCCACGCCTTTATGACTATCATCCAGACTCCATTCCAGCGCCTTACAACCACTCTAATATCGACTCAGATGAGGTCTTGTATTATGTAGATGGCGATTTCATGAGCCGCAACAATATCGAAAAAGGCCAAATTACCTTGCATCCGGCAGGTATTCCACATGGCCCGCATCCGGGGGCCTACGAGCGCAGCATCGGCAAGACAGAAACACAAGAATTAGCGGTGATGGTCGATACCTTCAAGCCACTCTCCCTCACCAAACGCGGTTTAGAGATGGAATTGCCAGACTACATGTTCTCTTGGCAACATTAACTCGTGTTTAATCCCTAATTTTGACCTAAAATCATTCAAATGGCAGAGATCAAAAATTTAAAAGATATCCAAAACTACGACTACAGTCTAGAAAAAATATTTCACGACGCCGAAGATTTCCTTCCACTTCTTGGCACTGACTACGTAGAATTGTACGTGGGCAACGCCAAACAAAGTGCCCATTATTACAAAACAGCATTTGGTTTTCAGTCTGAGGCATATGCGGGTTTAGAAACTGGCATGAAAGACCGCGTATCTTATGTGCTCAAGCAAGACAAAATCCGTTTGGTACTCACCACGCCCCTCACTGAAGGTGGCGCGCTCAATGCGCACATCGACAAACACGGCGACGGCGTCAAAGTAGTAGCACTCTGGGTAGAAGACGC
>JACCDV010666086.1_pt1 | contig 80960 bp, 84 predicted proteins | sample 7446131 | NCBI WGS metagenome assembly JACCDV01 (sample SAMN15323448, study PRJNA562643) | freshwater metagenome | isolation source: river surface water | place: USA:Blue River Watershed | collected 2017-08-17
GAAGAAAAACTAGAAAACTTAGAAGAGCTTGTCACACTCGGACTTCGTTATGATCACTATGAAGGCACAGAGGGAATAGAAAAACTTGTCGAAGAAGCGACACTCATGTCGGATCAAGACACAATGGAATTAGAAAAGGGTGCTCGCCCCGCAGAGCGAAGCGGCGGCGGGGTAAAGTTGATGACTGTTCACGCTTCAAAGGGTTTGGAGTTCAACACTGTCTTTGTTACAGGATTAGAGCACGGACTTTTCCCGCATGAACGAGGTGAAAGACTCACTGGAGCTGACGCCGAAGAAGAACGCCGGCTCATGTATGTGGCAGTTACACGCGCGCGTGAAAAACTCTATCTCACTTATGCCAGCATGCGCACTATATATGGTATGCGTAACGTTCGACTGCCGAGCGAGTTCATCTCTGACATCCCCGACGAGCTCCTCACCCGCGAATCCCGTGATGGCGAAAGTGGTTTCACAGTGTTTATATAAGTTTTTTCAAAAGTTTTGAATAATAAAAAAACTACCCTTTCGAGTAGCTTTATTTTAATTACATATTATTTACATACGAACCTTTCCACCAGTCAGAAGGGTTTATGTCATAAATAGCCCTACCGATCTCTTTAGCTGATTCAAGTTTGAGTCTCTCAACCCAAACATAAGGCCTTTTTTTGTTTTTACCTTTTAGCCAAACTGTTGCTTCTTTATTTCCTTGCTGTTCATATTCTTTGAGTAACAGCAACTGACCCAAAGTATCAGCATCTTTTGCAATGATTGACTCCAAGGTTTTTCTTTCTTCATATTCTGCAATAACTTCTTTCATGTAAGGAGATTGATGCAGCAGGAATTGATCTGCAATGATTTTGTCCACATCGACAGTAACATATTTTTTATGTATCCAGTTGTGGTCTTGCGACCTTGTTTCTGGCCAATCATGGCTTGTACACATGCAGACAACTCTATCAATCTTCGCGCCTTCAATTTCAGCAAGAAATATACCAAAAGCAGTAACCTGAAATGAGTGACTGGCAATATTGTCACTCAGGTCATCAGTAAGTAGCGCTTGGCGATGAGAACGAGCAGTTTTACGGAGAGTGCTAATTTCGAACATAAAATTAGCTAGTAGTTTCATATCCATGTTTAATTATTTTTGTTTCCCTCACCTTACAACCATCCCTTGACTTTGTCAAACAGGAAGGGTAGAGTAGAACAAAATTATTTTCTTAACCAAATCAATAATATATGGAAAAGATTACGCTTGAAAATGAACATGAATTCCTTAACAATCAATATCCAAAATTTTTATTCAAAGGAAGAATAGTCAAATATAATCCTGAAGAATACCAAATGGAAAAAGGGGAGGCCGTATGTTTCCTGGATATTAAGACTGGCAAGGTCGGTAAAGGGTTTGTAAAAAAAGTGGAAATCTCAATGCCAGAAGGTCGTGCTATTTATACTATTGGTAATAAGACTTTTATGCGTCACAGAGTATGGCCAAATGTAACAGATGCAAAAAAGATTAAAGCCGATAGAAAAATTGCTTTATCTAAATTAACCAAAAGAGATAAGAAGGTATTGGGTTTATAATTCTTTTTTATTGAGCCTCACTTAACCGTGGGGCTTTTTTGCTCCGAACTTGGGCCGGCGCTCGAAAAGGTTTGACAAAACACCATAAAGGAGTAGGGTAATTAAAAAAACAAATAAAATGAAAGTTTCTTTTATTAGCAAATCAAATGTTCCTAGTGACTATATAAACGAGCTTAAAGAAAGATTACATAGTCTTTCTCAAACATTAATGCCTTGTCCTTTTTGTGGAGGGGAGGCTCGTATGTATCTAAATGCACATGTTGAAAAATGCAAAGATAAAGTAGCAGTTGATTTGACCAAAACGCCAAGACGCAGTATTGAAGGAGATTTCGAATATGTCAGTTATTACACTATTACCGCGGGTTGCTGTTCCTGCAGTATTACCACAAAACAGGAAAATGAACCTAATGACGACCGACCGATCTCACTTTTGATGTATGGAGGTTCTAAAGTAGATTTTGGTCCTCTCGAAAAACAACGATGTGAGGAAACGGCGAAAGATGTATACGAAAAATGGAATAAGCGAGTTTAATGTATGGCCAGTGTAGATAGTAAAATATCTACACTTTTTTATTTTGTAACACCGTCGGTATTACGTTGCTCCAAACTTGGGACCATTTTCGAATGAGCCTAGAAATAAAGTTTATAGATTTTGGTTTAAGTTAGTAAGGAAATCATTAGCTCTTTTTCTGATGCGAAAAATAAAAACTTTTTTCCCTAGATTTTTTGCTGTGGCAATAGCGGTTCTTTTTCTTTCTGGAAAATCAAGAAAAATATAGGGGATAAAGTATCGAAGATTTAGTTTTGTATGATCTGAGCCAATACGTTTTTCTTTTCCCAACCTTATCTTTAAATGTCTAACTATCTGCTTAAAGAGGGTAATTAATGGGTTGCAATCAAAGACAATAAGAACATCACATTTTTTAATTCGTTCATTCTTATCTTTTGTTAAACCATTTCCATCAAATATCCAGTTAGGTTTTTCTATTAGAGTAAGGATTTCTTTCTGTATTTCTAGGGTATTCTCCCTTCCAAATTTTTCATTGATTTTGTCTATATGAAAAACGGGGATAGACAATCTATCGCCTAATTTAAGCGCGAAAGTACTTTTTCCGCTAGCACTATCGCCGATAATCATTATTCTCATATAGAGATAGTATCATTTGGGTTCGAACTCTGAAAAGGGTATCAAAATAACCATTACAAAATAAGCCTTAAAAAAGTGCTCCGAACTTGGGACGATGTTCGAACCTGTTTTATATAGATCCTACAATAAGGACTTATCGTAATGTTGATATTATTCTTCTATTTTAAGTTACTTTCCCAGACATTGACTTTAAGCTAAATACTTGTAGTATGAAGGTCAAATAAACAAAGTTAGACGAGTTTACTTTCGGAGTAGAGATAGTATCAAGAGCTCTGTTTCTCAATCTAAAACAATTAGTTCATTCAAAATCTTAAATCATGTTTACACGGACAAGAATCCCGAAACACACAAACTGTGTGCGCTTTTCAGCTTCCCGACCAGGTAAGGCATATCGATTAGCGTCTTTGTTCTTAAAAGGAAAAGGAAGGATAGCAAATGCTATTGATGTAATTAAGGCACGGATAAAATACGGCTTTAAGCATCCTATATGGCAATGTTATATCACTACTGGTTCAACCGAGTGGTTTGGCTTAAACAGAGAAGGACAGCCAGTTGTTGTTGTTCTCCATGACAAGAGCCCGTTTCTTGATATTGAATGGTTAGAAAAAAACTATAACTATATCAGGAGTAACAACCCTAACCATGAACTGCATGTTGTACCCAGAGAGCTTTTCCTTGATGTTTGTGACGGAAAGCATGGAAAGGTAATAGTTGTTAACTTGGACGAAGCCATAAGCCAGGAAAATGAAAATAAGCATCGTTTTGCTTATATGAATAAAGAGGAGTCAGCTGAAAACAAATTGCTGTTTGCTCGTCTTGGTAATTCAGATGATGCAAAACAATACTTGGATATTCATGAAAAATGTTCAAAGCAGGGTGCTGGACGCCACTGGGAAGACGAAGAGCAAAGAGCTTTTATGAAGTGTCAGCCAGATGAATACTTTCCAAGTTTTATTGGTTTAACATCAAACCATCGTGACAAGTTTTTAGACCTTGGGCGTTCCCCGATTAATCTTCAAACTGAAGCAGTCTCTCATTTTATCGTTATCGGTGCTATTTATAACACCAATAATACGATTGCCTCTGAAGTTGATTTGTCAAAAACAAACAGCGATTGTGGGTTCATTGCCGTTATTAACGAGAATGAAGATATATATTTAAGGGGAGATATTTTAATGTATCGACCTAAAAAATATATCAAACATTTATCTCAGCTTTTAGTACCTTGTACTCCAACAGAAGGAGACATGCTGTACCAGTTGGGTGAGGTTGATGGTTGGTACTTTACTCAGCGTTTCAGAGAAAAGGTTCCAATAGGCGATGAACAAATAGGATGGTTTGTTACCAGCGACCCAACTTTTTCTGTAGAAGGGGAACAAAAGTTCTTGGTTAAGAGTCTGCAACCGTTGGGTCGGCGTACCTTAAAAGTTCCCATTAAGAATGGGCTTTATACTTATGAAATGGTGCGTTCTTTATTCAAAAGCCCTAAAGCAAATGCCTTTGAAGTGATAAGCGGATTTAAGAAAAAAGATAAGTGGTATGTTGCTGTAATTTCTTATTACAAAGCAGAGGTTTACACAGACCGAATTGTTCCTACTGAAACAGAGATCCTATCTGACTATAAACTTTTAGGAAGATTTCTGTAATTTTTAACCCCTCCCTTACACGGAGGGGTTTTTCATACTCAAACACATTTCTGTTTAAGGATTATTTCAGTGTATCTTTTATGTATCTTAGTGAGTAAGTGTATCTTGCTCGGAGGTTGGGATTCGAACCTAAACACAGAAATGTTGTATAGTAGAGAAATGAAAGCCAAAAAACATCTCGGGCAACATTTTCTGACTTCACAAAAGGCGCTTTTTGATATGGTTGATGCGGGCGACATACACGCCGATGACATAGTGCTTGAGATTGGTCCAGGAAAAGGAGTGCTTACAGAACGACTTGTGGCTTTGGCAGATAAAGTAATTGCAATTGAAAAAGATACTGACTTTATACCTCTTCTTAAGGAGAAATTTGCCGAAGCTATAGAAAAAGAACGTCTTGAAATATTACCAAGAGACGTCTTAACCTTTGATCCAGAAATCTTGAGATTTTACAACAAACCATACAAACTCATCGCTAACATTCCATACTATATAACTGGTGCAATCATTGAACAGTTCTTGGGTGCCAGCTACCAACCTGAGAGAATGGTTTTGTTGGTCCAAAAAGAAGTGGCGGAGAGAATAATCGCTCGTGACCAACTCTCTGGCAACTTGGGAGGCAAGCAAAGCATCCTTTCTATCGCAGTTTCAGCCCATGGAACACCAAAGATAGTGTCCAAAGTACCAGCTGGTGCCTTTTTCCCACCGCCAAAGGTAGACTCGGCTATCATCGCTATAGAAAATATTTCTCGAGAATTCTTTAAGGATTGTGATGAAAAGAAGTTTTTTGAAGTACTCAAGTTTTGCTTCGGTAGAAAGCGTAAACAACTCCTCGGCTCCCTTACCGAACTTCTGGAAAACCGCACACTAGCAATCTCTGTTTTACAAAAATCTAGCATCAAAGAAAAATCTCGCCCTGAAACACTATCCAAAGAAGACTGGAAACGCTTGGTGCAAAATATAAGCGAGTAATCTGGTCATGGTACAATAAAATAGTAATGAAAAAACATAAAAACCTAAGTATAATTTCAGGAATACTATTTTTTATAGCCTTGTTTTTATCCAACGAGCAAACTTTTGCAATTTCAAAGATCTCAAAATGGACAACGCCTTTTGGTGGGCGTGTTATTTCTTTGGAGGTACCCTCTGTTGAATGTATAGGCGCTATTGGCCAAGGAACAGCACCTGTTGTTTTATCTAGTAATATAGCTGGCTTAGCTAGGGCAACCATAGGAGCAACAGGGAGTCAAAGTACCACAAGTAGAGTAAGCAATATAGCTGGCGGTATTTATAGATCTATACCACTATATACATACAGTACATCTTCAGTCACAGGGGAGCTTCTCCGGCAACCAAGAGTTGGGGACTGGATATTGGGCAGACAATACCTGGTTCCAAATCTTAACGTTTGCGAAACAACACTTTTTGGAGGAGCACCTTTTCCTGTAGTAAAAACAGACAATTATGGAGTCTCAAGATAACAATCCCAAATTTACCCTTCCTAGTCGTGCCTTTTTGAAAAGAGGCGGTATTGCCACAGGTATTATCGCTCTTATTTTGATTGTTCAAACTCCTTGGTTTCAAGGTCTTTTCTCAAAAAAAGACAAGAAGGGTGTTGCTATAAACCAAAACTCAACTATCGGGGAAGTAGTGTCCAAAGATAGCAACGGCAATGGCATCCCAGACTGGCAAGAGAGACTCTGGGGTCTTGATCCGACTGTAGCGACCACAAACGGTGTCTCAAACAAAACTATAATAGAGCAAAAAAGAAAGTCTCTACAAGGCCAAAGTCTTGGCGAGGAAAATCTCAACGAGACAGATATCATAGCCCAACAACTCTACGGTGTAACCAGTGCGCTTGGACAGTCAGGGATAAGTGATACAAGCCTCTCTTCTATCGCGGCAGACTTGGGCAAATCCATAGACCTTAAACAACCAGTCAACAAATACTCCGCCCAAGACCTCTCTACCACCAAAACAACAGCTTCTTCTCTCAGAAGCTACTACAACACTGTCAGCTCTATAGTCTCAAAATACGATGATGATACAGAGGAAATAAGCCTTATAATTTCAGCACTGGAAACAGAAGACTTCAGCAGGCTATCTGAGCTTACTCAAAAATCAATAGACTATAAAAACCTAAGCAAACAACTAAAAGCTATCAAGGTACCTATCGGCGTATCTGCATACCACTTAAATATAATAAATGGCCTCTATGGTATCGCGGAGAGCTTTGATTATATTTCAAAACTAGAAGATAACGGCATAAGCGCACTTGCCGGCATAAGTTCCTATAAAAACTATTCTCTTCTTATAGATCAAACATTGATAAATATGAGTGAATATTTTATAGATTACGGTATAATCAGAGAATAAACATGAAGAAGATTTTATTGATACTTCTAATATCGTCTGTTGTATCTCCGAGTTTTGCCTGGGCACAAACTTCTTCTTCAAACCTCCAAAGATTTCGTCCTGGGGTAGATATCCAAACAACTAGCAAAAAAATAGGTGGTATAAGTTTTAGTGGAGTGGGTAGCTCTGTTTTGGGATGTCTTGATGTTGGGGGAAAGGTGGTCTCTGGTATAAGTAACCTTTTTGGAAAGAAGTCTGGTCAAGCTAAAAAACAAAACAATCTAGGACTTGAAGATCTACCTCATGAAGAAAGTGTTCCTGTTAAAGATACAGGGACTCAAAAAAAGCTTGAAGAGGTAAAGAAAAAAGAAACTTGTCTTGATGCTATTGCCAACACTTTGGCCAAACAAGCTCTAGCTCAAGTCACCAACAAAACCTTAGCTTGGATCAACACAGGACTAGATGGCAACCCTTTTTATGTCAAAAACATGGATTCATTTTTGGGATCTATAAAAGACCAACAAGTGAGAAACTACCTGAGTATTGCTGACAATATAAACAAAAGAGATGGGGATGCAGTTAGCACGGGTGTAACTTATAAAATCATAGAGATGCTAACAGGTAGACAATACCCAGCACCATCGACCCTGACACCTTTAGAACAAAAATACGAAGACTTCACTGGCGACTTTACAAAAGGTGGATGGGACTCTTGGTATCGAATGACTCAGTTAGGAGAAAATCCGATAGCTGGAGTTTTGACTACATCAGAACAGCTTGGAAAAAACATCGCTCAACAACAAGAGCTAGCCAAACAAGAACTTGCCCAAGGTGGTGGTTATCTTTCTGCTAGAAAATGTAAAGTCTATGCTCCGACTCCAAACGAAGATGATAGTATGGATTTCAATCTCAATGCTGACAACTCTCAAAGATGTCTTGAATATGAAGTGACAACACCTGGATCAGCTATACAAGCTCAGGCAAACATGGTTCTAACTTCTTCAACTCGCCAACTCGAAGCAGCAGATGAGCTCAATGAAGTCCTTGGTGCCTTTTTTGACAATATGCTCAACAAACTTATTCAAAAAGGATTAAACGGGTTGCAGAGAGAAACAGCACGAAGCTTGGGTGGAAACTTTTATAGTCCAAGTTTGGTGACAAGTGGAAATGTTGGGGGACTATCTTCTATGGGTTACCAAAGTGTTGATTCTGGTTACAGCACACAGGACTTTGATATTTCTAGACCACAACAAATAAGAGCGGTTTTGCAAACTCAATACGACTTTTTAAGTACCGCCCAAGACTCTCAAGTAGCACTAGAGAGGATCTTGCCTACCTTAGGAGCACTCGACTACTGTTTACCAGGACCAAATCCTACTTGGACCAATGGCTTAAATGATAATTACCAAAACTTTATTAGCTCATTTGAAACCCCAACAAAAGGACGCTCTACTCTCAATGCCATCCTTAGCACCTTTCCTATAATAGGCGGATTGTTTGGCACAGAGGATAAAGAGATATCTTATGCACTGACAGGAAACCCTATACTTTTTGACAAAGTCACACAGACAAATGTGGCGATAAGTCCTTGGATGTATCTGTACTATACAAGAGATTATAGTAGAGGTGTCAAAAACACTGATGGGGACTGGATAAGAGGCTTCATCAATGCGGGTTACGATAGAATAACCAAAAGATACCAAAGAGATTTCACCACAGAGGCTATAATATCTCTCTTTACTGCTGTTGACCCAAATACCACCTATGCAACTGGTGCTATCAAAGAGTCCCTCAAAGAAACTTCAAACCTCATAAGCTATAGAGAGGCCATAGCGAGTATCGATCCTCAGTACGACGAAATAATTTCTCAAAAGCAAGATCAACTAGAAGAGCTGGAGTCTATAAGAGAAGAAGCACTCTCTATCGTAAAAACAGCAAAAGCTAGATATATCGCCAGCCAAGCATCAGCAGGAAATCCTGTAAACCTTTCTTGTATAAACAGAGCTTACGTACTCGACGAAACTCCTATAGACGTTAGACCTAGACAAGAGTCTGACGCACCAAATCCTATGATAGATAAATACTTAGAATCTAATGATTATTTCTACAAAAACCTATAAAATAAAACTATGAAAAAATCCCTACGCATTATCATCATAATACTAATCCTCATCACCATAATATTGTTGGGGTTTTGGATGCGTGCACGAAAGCAGGCAGTAAAAGAAGGTTCTACTGCGCCAACCTTCAGAGCTTTCTTGGGTCTTGGTAATCCAAAGGGTGCAAAAACTGATGATAAAACCCCGAACGAGAATTCTTCAGATTTTACAGGAGACGAAGATACAAGTGGCGCACAAACAGAAAATGAACAAATTGGCTCAACAATAAGAAAAAGTATATTTACAAACGGAGAGTTAAATCCTGTTGGTTCAATAAATACAACAAACACAGGTGGCACAGTAGTAGTGCAGGGTGGGAATAATGGCTCTGGTGGTGGTAACACTACTGGTGGAGGAGGTGTCGCTATAACTCCGCCATCACCACAAACACAACCAGAGTGTAGTGATAGTGATTTATTTATCGAATTCACCCCAGAGGAAATAAACAGACTAAATGCTCTAAAAACTAGGTTTTTTGCTCTTGCTGGTGAACTGCATACAGACGAGGATCTGTCAGCAGAGATATCAAACTATGACTTATTTAAAACAAAATCAGACAAGATAACTGAGCTTTATAGCTACTGTGTTCAAAGCCCTGTATATACATCAGCTCAACCATCATCCTTTACTGTTAGGGAGCCTTATGGATCAACAGTATCTGGCAGAAATGGAGCTATAAACTACCGTGTTCCAACTCCTTTTTGGCACGATAAAGCAAAGGATAACAATGCCTTTATACACCAAGGTCTAAACTGGCAAGGAATATTTTCTGATCCTGACCTAGTTTTTCCAGAGCGAAGTATCGAGCATGCACTACGCCTCAATCTTTGGTAAAACCAACCCAAAGACTGTTATCTAAATGATTTCTAGTGTTATACTATATAGCAGTGAAGGCATCTATTGCTAAGAAAAATATTTTTTCCTCTAGTGGTTTTTTGGGCGCAAAATTTTTTGCAATTATTTTACTTATTGTTTTGTTTTTTAACCTTGGGTCAGCAAAAGCGCAAACTGGAATCCCAGCAGCAAATGTAAACTTTGATGAGTTTGCATGTTTGTTTACCAAAACTGACAACAATGGCAAGTGTACCCACAACCCAGATGCTGAAAATATAAAAACAGGGGCTGAAAGTGGTGTTGTCTACGGAAAAACAAACTCTTTTACAGACAAAGGGGTAACTTCTATCACTATGCAACTTGGCCTTTGGGCTGATATTGAAAAAGAAAATAAAGAGTCAAAATACCACTTCAGTAGAGTTGCTGACGATAGAAATGCCACCTTTTTGCTTAGACTAAAGTACGAACCAGTTGCCGGATATCCTGTATATAAGCTTATAGACATTCCATACCAAGAAGACAATGTTGAAGTTTTTGGAAATGCAAACATAAGAACCATCAATATGGACCTAACAAAGGGTTCTTCGCAAGTGAAAATAGGTTTCTACAAACTCGGGCCTAGTGGTCCAGAAACAGTTACCCAGCAAGTTATCAACGCTGTTGTTGATACCAAGATGCCCTCTGGTACAACAATTGAAATACCTTTTGGCGCAACGATCTCAGCTGATTTTTGGTACTGTGCAGGAGAAAAACAATCTTCTAGACCAAGTGCTCTAGAGCAAGCTCAAGGTTTGGTAAATCCAGTAGACGGCAGAAGAGCGCCTAAAAACGATCCTCAAAGGCCTGACCTCCTAGGTAGAGTAGAGTACTTCACAACCGATGGAAAATATACTGACAAAATAAAAAGCCATGATGATGGCATCTCTTATGGCATAACAAAATGTGATGGCACTGCTTATTTTAAAATAGGTGAAACAATCACATTTAAACTACCTGAATCAAGAGAAGCCGCACAAGCCGACTCTCAAAAGCAATTAGATAGTGGTATTGTCAGTTCAGAATATATAGGAAGCGTACTACCTCTTTGTTCTATCGATCCTTTTACCAACGGTAGTGTTATGGGTTGTGTTGCCCAAATCCTCTATGGAGGAGTGTTTCGTCCTGTGGCTTTCTTTGCTCAACTTATGGGTCAAATATTTGACTTCTTCTTGGGATACTCACTCAGCGATGAATCTTATAGGCACGACTTTATCCAAACTGGTTGGCAATTAGTGCGTGATATCTCCAACATATTTTTCATAATTATTATGGTTTGGAGTGGTTTAATAGCGGTATTTAATACCAAAAAAGCCTCATACAAACAAGTTATACCGACACTTATTATAAACGCTTTGATTATAAACTTCAGTCTTTTTGCTACGCGCATTGTCATAGACTTATCCAACATCACAGCTCGCATCTTTTATAATCAAATGGTGGTAAAAGTAGGAGGGGAAGTAGTATCTGGAGATACTGGCTTCAAACCCATATCAGAAGCGATAGTTTCATCTTTCAATCCTCAAAGTATTTTTAGAAATTCTGTTTTGCAAAGTGAAGATCTTGGTTCCGATACAGAGTCTGGCTCTGCAACAAGCGCAGACTTCAACTCTCAATCAAAAAACCAAACACAAGGAGCAAAATTTAAACGCTATTCCAGAGAATACGCTAGCTACTTTGCTCTAGTTACACTTTTAGCTATTATGATCACCTTTTCAGTAGCAGTTATGTTTTGGAAAACTGCCTTTATATTTGTCGGAAGAGTGGTCGGACTATATGTAGCCATGATCTTTTCTCCTTTTGCTTTTCTCTCTAGAGGAGGACTGCCACTGGTAAGTAAAATACCATCTCTAAACTTCGGTTCTTGGTGGGGAGACTTATACAAGTATGCTCTTGTAGCACCGATATTTGTATTTTTCTTGTATATTATAAATGCTTTTCTAAATGTGGAGTTTTTCCAAAAAGTTGGACTAGATCAAAATGGTCAAGGGTTCTTTGGTTCTGTGATGTATGTCTTGATACCGATGCTTATTATTTACACCCTAGTTACCAAAGGTGTAAAAGTTGCTGAAACATTCGCTGGAGACATCGGCAAAATGGCATCTAGTTTTGGAAACAATATTGGAGGCTTAGCAGGAGGAGTGATTGCTGGAGGAACAGCTCTAGTGGGAAGACGTATTATAGGCGGAGCTGCGGCTAGATTAGAGAATTCTCGTTTTGGTGCTGGAGTTAGAAGCCTAGCAAGTCAAAGTGGTTTAGCAGGAAAAATAGGTAGAAGATTAGAAAGTGGTCTTAAGGCAACAAGTGGTGGCTCTTTTGATATTAGAAACACTGAAGCAGGCAAACAGATTTCATCAGGGCTGGGTGTAAACCTAAACCAGAAACCACTTAATATACTTTCAGGTGTCGGTCTTGGTATGGGTACAGACCAAACAAAGGGCGGGTATGATGCAGAAGTAAAAAGAAAACAAGAAGAAATTGAGAAAAAACAAAAACTCTTAGAAGAAAAAATGTCTGATGATGATATTAAAAAGTATAATCAAAAAGAGCAAGATAAAAGAGCGGATAGAATAGAGGCTTTGATAGAAAAATCTATGATTGCAACCCATGGCAAGAATGATGTCAAAGATTGGAAGAAGAACGATAAAGCAAAATATGATGCTGAAAAAGCTGTGGAGCTACAAAAGTCATCATTAATATCAGAAATAAGTAAAGTTCCACCAGCAAAAGAGATGAAGTCTGTATCTGAGATAAATAGGGATAGAAGAAAACAGTTCGTAGAAAATTTGAAAAAAGAGGGCTTAGATGGATTTTTAAACAGTCTACCTTTAATAGGCTCCGCGCTAGGTGCTGGGGTTAGATTGGAGGCCAACAAAAAAGCAGCAAAGAAGATCGGGGAAGACAGTAAAATAGAAAAAGAACTAGCAGACATAGAAAGCACTCTAAAGAAAGGGTTCCAAGATTTAATAGCACTAGATCTATTTCAAAACAGCAACTCTTTCACAACAAATATCTCTGATTCAGAAAGACAGGATATTATTAAGTTTGGAACAATACAAAATGGAAACAACAAGGGTAAAGGTATGTATGATATTTTGACCGATAGTGAAAAAGCTAAAATAGACCAAGAAATAAAGAATAAAAAGGATGCGATGTCAAGAGGAACGGAAGATGAAAAGAAAAAAGCTAAAGAGGAGTACGAAGAATATGAAGACTTAATAAAAGCTAGAGAATCAAATAAATATGATCTAAAATCCCTAAGAGAAACGCTCAAGAAAGCCAAAGAGGCTTGGATTAATACCCCTACAGATTCTACTCTTAAAGACAATTTTAGAAATGCTCTAAAAGAGGTAAAGATAGCAGAAAAGCACCAAGATAAATTTAGAGATCTAAATAACTATATAAAAACTAGAAGAGATAAACTAAAAGGTGAAGATAAAAAATAAAAAGATATGGAAGAAGAATTAATAAAAAAAATAGAAAATCTAGATCTGGAGTTACCACAAGAGGTTAGTGACTTTATTTTCAGCGATGAATTTGAGTCAATACTGGAAAATGTTTCTTCTTATATATCGGATGAGAGCGAGAAAATTAAAATAAAAAATGACATATTTTTTTGTTCTCTAGGATTAGACAATTTCAACAACCTTTTTATTTCTATTGAGAATGCGAATATAGATCAACAAAAAAAAGAACTGGTTAAAGGTATTGTTAAAGAAAAAATATTAGAAAACTTACTATATCTTTCCCAAGAAGATGAAGAAAAAGACATTCCCTCAGTCTCCCCAGCACAAGCTCTTGCGAGTATCAAAGAGCGTCTTGGCTCAACAAGCTCTGTAGCACCAATAACTCGAGACTATAGTTTTACAAAAACTGAGACCCCGAAGGAATCGGTAACAGAAGCACTGAAAGTTGATCCCTACAGAGAACTCCCAGAGAGATAAAGATAAAACTTTATAAGCTTTATAACTTGCATATAGTATACTTACTATATGCAGTTTAAGGTTCCTCAATTCATAGACATTGAAGATAAAGTTGTCGGCAACTTATCATTTAGACAGTTTTCTTATCTCGCCGGAGGAGCGGGGCTTTGTTATATCTCTATCAAGCTTTTACCCGGTTTTGTTTCTTTGTTTTTGGTGCCAGCACTCGCTGGACTAGCGCTTTCTTTGGCTTTTATAAAAGTAAATCAAAAACCTTTTGCTCATATCTTGGAAGCTTTTGTTAGGTATTATCTAAAGTCACGACTTTATCTTTGGAAAAAACAAAAAAACAAAGTCTCAAGCCCTGAACAATCAAAAACAGAGTCTCCACTTCGTGCTACACTTTCTGAGAGTAAGCTCAAGACATTGTCTTGGAGTCTCGACGTCATTGATCCTAAGGGAAAGTAGAAAGTTATCAAGTTTTTAAAGTTCATAAAGTAAAACCGTATGAAGATAACGAAGTTTGAAGACATACTTGCTTGGCAAAAAGCATACATTGTGACACTTGAAATATATAAAAGATTTTATAGTTGTAAAGATTTCGCATTTAAAAGCCAAATAGAGCGTGCAAGTGTCTCTATAATGAATAATATTGCTGAGGGTTTTGAGCGCCAAACCAACAAAGACTTCAGGAACTTCTTGTTTATAGCCAAAGGATCTTGTGGAGAAGTACGCTCAATGTTGTCTTTAGCTGAGAGCTTAAAGTATATAAATAAAAATGATTATATATCTTTACGCGAAAAAACTGTCGAAATCTCGAGAATTCTTTCTGGTTTGATTAAAACTTTATAAACTTTCTACTTTAAAAACTTTATGACTAGAGATATAGTATACTTACTATATCTCCATGGCCCCATCAAGTAGTCCAACCCAACAATTCGTTCCTGTAAAAGAAGTCCGCGATGGTGTCGTGGTTCTTAAAGATGGTACCCTAGCGACAGTGGTACTAGTCTCATCTATCAACCTTTCCCTCAAGTCCTACGATGAACAAAGAGCGACACTTTCTCAGTTTCAAAGCTTCCTAAATACTCTAGATTTCCCTATACAAATAGTCATCCAGTCTCGTAGATATGATGTCCGCCCTTATATACTAACCCTAGAAAAAAGAGTTCAAGCTCAAACAGAGCCCCTCTTGCGAGTCCAGACTCAAGAGTACATAGAATTCATCCGAAGTTTTACAGAACAAGTAAATGTAATGCGCAAGAGTTTCTTTGTGGTTATTCCTTATATTCCACCAGTTTTAAGCCAAGGCGGGGGACTAAGTAAGATATTTTCTTTCTTTGGTAAAAAAGAAAACCAGAGTGAACAAACTGCTGATTTTGAAGAAGAGCGCACTCAGCTCGAAGAGCGTGTGGGTGTTATAGAACAAGGCCTATCAAGACTTGGTTTGCGAGTAGCACAGCTTGGAACACAAGAAGTTATTGAGCTTTTATATAAAACATTTAACCCTGGAGAGACTACTTCACACGCTCAAGAAAAATAATTGTTTAAGTTTTGGCTTTGTAACTTTCAACTTTACGGTCTCCTTGTAGTATAATAAAAGGTAACATGGGACTATTTGGCTCAGGCAAAAAAACACAAACCCCAACTAGCTTTATTGGTGGCGCAAAAAACCTTCCCGTTCTTCCAGAAGAGGCTTATTCTTGGGCTACAATGGAGCTCTCTGACAATATCGCCCCTTCAGCTATAGAAATAACCTCCAAATCTATACACATAGGCGACAAAATCGTTAGAACATTTTTTGTTATTTCTTATCCTAGATATCTCAACGACAACTGGTTTACCCCCATCATCAATCTCGACAAAATATTTGATGTGGCTATTTATATAACTCCGATAGAAACCTCAGAGCTCCTAAAACAATTCCAAAAAAAGATAGCTGAAGTAGAAAGCCAGATCATGGTCAGACAACAAAAAGGGTTGGTGCGAGATCCGATGCTTGATACTGCCTTTCAAGACCTAGAAGAGCTCCGTGACAACCTAACCCAAGCCCAAGAGAAAATGTTTTCTGTCGGTCTATATATCAGTATTTACGGAGAAAATGACACTGAACTCTTCAGAGCCGAAAGCGAAATACGTTCAATCTTGGAATCAAAGCTTATCTATTTGAAGCCAACACTCTTTCAACAAGAAGACGGCTTCAAAAGTGTTTCTCCGCTAGGTAAAGACACTATCAATGTTACTCAAAAACTAAACTCTGAGCCCCTTTCTAGTTTGTTTCCTTTTGTTTCTTTTGACCTAACCTCAGAGACAGGTATTTTATACGGGGTCAACAGACACAACTCTTCTTTGGTTATCTTTGATAGATTTTCACTTGAGAATTACAACTCTATCATCTTTGCAAAAAGTGGAGCTGGTAAAAGCTACGCTACCAAACTCGAGATCATCAGAACACTTATGTTTGATACTGATGTCATAGTTATCGACCCAGAGAGAGAATATGAGTACCTTGCTGAAGCGGTAGGGGGAAGATATTTCAACATCTCTCTTTCTTCTGATCACCACATCAACCCTTTTGACCTACCAAAGCCTAGGGAAGACGAGGCACCAGCTGACGTTTTGCGAAGCAATATCATAAACCTAGTTGGACTTTTTAGAATCATGCTTGGTGGCCTTACACCGGAGGAAGACTCGATCATCGATCGAGCTATCACCGAGACATATTCACTTAAAGACATAAATGTCGACTCTGATTTTGCAACTATCGAGCCACCGCTTCTTTCAGACTTTGAAATGGTACTCGGTGGTATGGAAGGGAGTGAATCTATCCTCCAAAGACTTTCTAAATACACCAAAGGTTCTTGGGCGAGTTTCATCAACCAACCAACCAACGTCGATATCAACAAAAAGTTTGTGGTTTTCTCAGTACGAGATATGGAGGATGATCTTAAACCAGCAGCGATGTATATCGTTACGCACTTCATCTGGAATGCTATACGTAAAGAACTCAAAAAGAGGCTGTTGGTGGTAGATGAGGCTTGGTGGATGATGAAAAGTGATGACACTGCGTCTTTCTTGTACTCTATCGCCAAAAGAGGACGAAAATACTTCTTGGGTCTTTGTACTATCACCCAAGACGTAGGGGACTTTATGAAAAGCCCGTATGGAGTGCCTATCGTCACCAACTCTTCTATTCAGCTTTTGCTCAAACAATCTCCAAGTACTATAGATGTCCTCCAAAAGACCTTCAATCTAACAGATGAAGAAAAGTACCTCCTCCTAGAAAGTGGTGTTGGTGAAGGGATATTTTTTGCTGGACTCAAACATGTCGCTATCAAAATCATAGCCTCTTATACTGAAGATCAAATCATAACTTCTGACCCATCCCAAGTCCTCTCTATTAAAAGAGCTAAACAAGAGTTTCGTGAAAGCCAGGGATCTCTATAAACAGAAGCCTTGATGGTATAATTAACTACGTAATGAAAAAAATATTCATAACTTTATTTTTCAGTCTACTTTTTATAACAAAAACCTCTTTTGCTCAGATACTGCCTGAAGATATAAGTATTTCACTGTATCCAAACAATCCAAAACCTGGACAAATAGTTTCAGCAACAGTTGAAAGTTTCGGGGTTGACCTCAGTCGAACAAGCATTTCTTGGTATTATGGTGACAAACTCATAGCCTCTGGCACAGGAAAAACAGAAGTTAAGATCACTTCTCCTGGCTTTGGTCAAAAACTACCCCTTTTGGTTAGAGTTTTTGGAGGGAGTATAAACTCAGAAACAAGTATTGTTATTAGCTCTTCTGAGCTTGATGTTATTTGGGAAGCGGTAGATTCCTATACTCACCCTTTTTATAAAGGTAAGTCTCTAGCTTCAGTTGGATCAAAAATAAAAGCAGTGGCTATGCCCAGTGTTGGGGGGCTCAAAAATCTTTCATATTCATGGAGTCACAACGGTACTGTATTAAAGGGCCTCTCTGGTACAAACAAAGACTCTATAACAATAAAAACCGACGCTCTCAGTGGTAACGAATCTTTCTCAGCCAGTGTAAGTGGTGGAACTTTTGAAGGAGAAAACAGTGTCTCACTCACACTTAGATATCCAGACGTTGTCTTATATCCAAAAAGCAACGGTTTTATAGACTACGCAAACGGTTTCTCTAGTTTAATACCCCTAAATACAGAAGGAATAACTCTAAGAGCTGAGCCCTACAACATAAACGTAAACAAAAGTATCCTAGAGAGTTTAGATATAAAGTTTAATATTGAAGGACAAATCTTTGAGGGCGAAATATTACCCCAAGAACTCCCAATAGCAAAACCAGACAATTCAGGTCAAAGCTCTCTTGAAATATCTGTGTCTTCCATAAAAGAAAAGCTTCAAACCATCAAAAAGACATTTACTCTTTCTTTTTAATCATAGTACAATAAAGTAATAATGAGGAAAATATTTTCAGCTATCGTTGTTTTCTTGGTACTCTTTGGAGTTCACAGAGAAACTCTTGCTCAAACATCTAGTCTAGAAGCTTTTGCGGTGGGTGAGAATATAAGTATTTCATATACCTCGACAAATTCAGCGGTTGTTCAACCGATGATTTCAGACAAAGAGATATCTGCAATACCACCAAGCCTAGTAATAGCACCTGGACTAGAACCAAAGCTCTCAGGACTATCACAAAAAACATCTTGGCAAACAAAGAAGACTTTAGATCCTGCAATTGTTTATTATGTTAGAGTTTTTGATACTTCTTCCAAGGTCTTCTTGACTGAAAATATCAAGATAAATACTGAGTATTCGACTATCTCTCTGGGGAATTTTAATCTTGAAAAACAAAACGCTGGTACATATGGATTTTATGGGAATATAGATATAAAAAAGCATGCAGAAAATAGCCTTGTTCCGTACTCTTCTATCAAGGTCTATGGCGATATAACCACCAAAGAAACAAAAGAGAAGATTGTGGGATTGGGAAGCCCTGAAAAACCTGTAGCTGTTGATGAAAAAGGTGAATACCGCTTTAGGGTGATTAATAATTCTTTTAATCCAAATGGTTGGTATCTGGCAAACCTAACATTTGAAAGCGATAGGGGTGTATCGACCACAAAGAGCTATGATTTTAATATAAAAAAGGGAGTTATCCCAGAAACAGGTAAAAAGGCTGATAATTTTTATGATAGTAACAGCTATAGGCTTTTGGCACCGATTCCAGGGATGACTGCACTGCTTGATCCTGAGCTTTGTAAACTAAGACAGCAATCAAATCCAGGGGAGATATGTGATATCAATGCTTTTTTGAACTTCATTTTGAAGCTCATTATAGGTATAGCGGCAGTTATTTTGGTGGTGAGGATAATCATAACTGGTTATGGCTATATGCTAACCGATGTACCTTTTGTTAAAGCAAAACTTAAGGGTGGATTTAGAGATGCTTTGCTTGGGCTGATATTTGCCTTAGCGTCTTATGTGATACTAAATACCATAAACCCTAGGTTGGTGAATAATGATTTTAGTATTGGGGTGGTGGAGTTTGATGTGGAAGAATATCCTGGTGATAATGATGCCTATGTTCCCGCAAACTATACTCAAATACAGGGCACAGGTGTTGCTGGTTATAATTTTGACAAAGCAGTCTTCCCAAACGGGGTTATTTGTCCAAAATCTGGTGGTAAGGCAAAAATACGAGAAATAGCAGCAAGTTGGCAAGGAAAGGCAACATATAGCCAAATAAAGCGCGGAACACCGGGGCCAAACGGAACTCAATACTTAGATTGTAGTTCATATGTAACAACTGTTTTATTATGTGCAGGAATACAGCCAGCAACCTATGCAACGACACAGGCAATGTTTGAGGGAAAAGCTGGCTCAGAGAAATTTTCTAAATCCGAAGTTATTGAAAGCCCTGGAAAAATTTTTATAAAAGGTAAAGAACTACAACCAGGAGATCTCCTGGGGTGGAGAAATGGTAGTAAGGGACACGTTGTTATTTATGTAGGGGGAGGTAAATTCCGAGAGTCTCAAGTCGGAGGATATGTCACCAAAAAACCTATACTGGGAGAAACAGGGAATTCCGTGCAGGGCGAAAAATCGTTTTCTTACTATGGTGGACAACTGGAGTATTTAAGAAGAATCACACCTTAAAAACAAGAAATTGTTGTACAATATAAGAACATGCGTCGAATATTTAGTATATTAATACTTCTAGGATTGGTTGGGGGTGCAATTTGGTATTTTGGTTTTATAAACAAAAATACCGATAATGGCTCATCTGGTGTCTCCACAACATTCAAATCATTTTTTCCTCTTGGAAACAAAGGTTCAGTCGATACTGATGGGGGTACAGGTGGTGACAATATAAACAACCCACAAAATGAAACCCCTAGAGAAACATCTCCATTTAAACAAATAAGTAGAAACCCTATAGCCGGCTATAGTATTTTTTCTAGAACCAACACCATAGTAAGAGAGAATAAAACCAAAGAAACAGTGATAGATAACTATATAAGATATGTTTCTCGTCAAAGTGGATATGTTTATGAGATAAAAAACGACCTAACACCACTTCAAATAAGCAATATTTTTATCCCTGCTATATATGAGGCTTATTTCCTTGATGATAAAAAGTCAGTTATCTTAAGATTTTTAAAGGAAGACGGTAGGACTATAGGCTCTTACACCGTTCCAATACCAGAAGAAAATCCAGATGGCACAAGAACACAAAAAGAGGGTAGTTTTCTTTTGGACAATATCTCCTCTATATCGGTCTCGCCACTAGAAAAAGAGTTTGTTTTTTTAGCTAGCGACACAAACCAAGGAACATTTTCTATAGCAGACTCTTTGAATAAGAAAAAAAAGGAACTCTTCAGATCTCCTTTAAAAGAATGGTGGGTTTCTTGGCCTAAAAGTGACAGTGTCTACATCCAAACAAAACCAGCAAGTATTGTTGATGGTTTTCTTTACAAGATAGACCTGAAAGAAAAAAGACCTAGAAAGGTCTTGGGTGGTATAAAGGGGTTAACAACCTCAGTTAGCCCAAGTGGCAACCTTGTCATTTTTTCAGAAAGCACAGAAGGCGGCTTTTCGACCAAGCTTTTCAACACCAAAACACTTGCCACAAAGAGTTTAGGGTTATCTATATTGCCAGAGAAGTGTGCGTGGCTTAAAAACGAAGACTTGATCTGTGCTGGTAGTACATCACCAGAGGTAGCGACCTATCCAGATTCTTGGTATGCAGGATTGGTTAGTTTTCAAGATCAGATATTTAGAATATACACCCAAAGCAACACTTTTGATGTTCTCAACACAGGAGATAGGGCTTTTGATATTACAAACTTACAGGTAGATGAGAACAAAAACATCCTATACTTTATCAACAAAAAGGATGGTATTTTGTGGCAGTTTAGTCTTTAAGTGGTTTTAAGTTTTAGGGTTTTTCTAAAATATAGTTCTTGTCCGATAGAAAACAGGTTTGTAACTATCCAATACAGAGAAACAGCAGCGGCTAGTTTTGCTGCTATAAAAATTATTATTATTGGTAGAACGTATTTGGTTTGCATAGAGAGACTCTTTGTAAACTGAGCCTGAAAACCCTCTCCTTGGGGAGTTGGTGGTTTTGGGGCGATAAAGGCCTGGATTGCCTGAGTTATACCAGCCAAAATAGCAAAAGGTAGGAATGGTTTGGTTATATCTATGAGGCCTAAAAATGTGTTTTTAAGACCTTCGGTACTCAAAAACGAATAAAGGTGCTCTGGCTGATTTATCCCTTTTATAAAAGCAAAATAGAGCGCAAACAAGATAGGGAGTTGTATCAACAAATAAAGACATCCTGAAAAAGGATTAATGCCCTCTGTTTTGTAAAGAGCAAATTGGGCTTTTGACTCCTCTTCTTTAGAAAGACCTCTTGATTTTATTTCATCTAGTTTGGGCTGGAGAAGCCTCATTTTGTATTGGCTAATAATGCTCTTTTTTGATAAAGGCATCAAAATAAACCTGATAAGTATAGTAACAATCAATACAGCTATACCTACATCTTTTAGGGCTAAATTACTAGCAACAAAAACAAGGGTGTTATAAATAGGTTCATATATAAAAGTATTCCAGATTGTATTCATGGATTAGATTATAGCATCTTATGGTAAATCCACGCCCGGCTCGCCAAAAGGGTGGCATTTTGATATTCTGTGGCTTGTTTTTTTAAATGCTGTCCAAAAGTTATATTTTTCAAAACAAAGTACCGCGTACTGTGAACATGTTGGATAAAATATACAACTAGGCTTAGGGTAAAACGGTATAAATCTCAAAAACCCTACAGAAGGAGATAGTGTGAGGCGGTAAAACCTAACTAGAAGAATAAATATTTTATTTGGTAGCCTTTTTAAGAAGTTCATCGATATTTTTTTTAAATTCTTCAAAAGAAAACTTTGTGGAGTTCTTTGATAGGTAGAAAACTCCCTGTATTTTTATGTTATTTGTTTTCAAAAAATCCCCCAAGATCGAGTACACCCTTCTTTTTAAAAGGTTTCTGTGGGTGGCTCTTTTTTCTACCTTAGAAGATATAACCACCGAAAAACGGGTGTCTTCTGTGTTGTTTTGGTACTTAAGGGTTCCTAAAGAATTAAAAACAGTCTTTTTACCTCCTAAAGACAAGAAGTGTTTAAACAAAGGTCTATCTAGCCGTTTTTTTGACGGCAACATATCATTAGAGGGCTATCTTAGCTCGACCCTTTCGGCGTCTTGCAGTAATAACCTTTCGGCCTGTTGCAGAAGAGCTTCTAACTAAAAAACCGTGTGTTTTTGCTCTTTTTCTCTTTTTTGGTTGGTATGTTTGAGACATATAATATTGCAACTATACACAAAATCTATATATAAATCAAGTTTTTACTAAATAACCCCATTTTTTATATTCTGCTATAATCAACACTATCCACAGATTATTAACAGTTTTTGATTAAACCAATAAAGACGTATTATTACTACTATATGACAATGGACACAACTACACTTTGGGATAAATGTTTACTTGAGATCCAAAAAGAGGTTTCTACTGGCCATTTCAATACTTGGTTTAAAAATACAAAAGCAATAAAAGAAGAGGAGGGTATTGTTTTTATAGGTGTACCGAATGATTTTATAAAAGAATGGATGGTAACAAAATACCAAAAGATGGTCTTAAAAAACTTAGTTACTCACGCAGACCATATAAGGGGGGTTGAATTTATAATAAGTAAAATAACTCAAAATGAAAATAAAATAGAAAACACTACTGATCACAAAAGAAAACCTGAGCTCCCTATATCTGATATTTATACCAACAGAGATGATAATCTAAACCCAAGGTATACTTTTGATACTTTTATTGTTGGACCTTTCAATGAACTCGCTTATGCAGCATCTCAAGCTGTTATCAAAAAGCCAGGTAGAGTCTACAACCCTCTTTTTATATATGGATCAAGTGGTTTAGGAAAAACACACCTCATACAAGCCATAGGGAACGAAATAAAAAAGAACTTTCCTGAGAAAAAGGTTCTCTATACAACACTTGAAAGGTTTTTGAACGATTATGTTACCTCTGTTCAAAATAGTAGAGGGGTTCCTTTTAGGGAAAAATATAGAAAACTTGATGTTTTAATTATTGATGATATTCAGTTTATCTCTGGTAAAGATGGTACTCAAAGTGAACTATTTCATTTATTTAACCTTTTATACGAGCAAGAAAAAAGTATTATCTTTTCTTCTGATAAACACCCTAACCACATTATTGGACTAGAGGATAGGTTAAAAACTCGTTTTAATGCTGGTATGACAATAGATATCCAGGAACCAGATCTTGAGAGTAGAATGGCTATTATAAAAGAAAAGGTTCAGTTGTCTGGAAATATTATAGAATCTGATGTTCTCTCTTATATAGCATCTTCAGTGACAGGGAGTATAAGAGAGCTCGAGGGTATAATCAACCTTATAAATATGCATTCTGAAATGAAGCAAAAACCAATATCTTTATCTGAGGTTAAGCTTTTGGTTAGAAATAGTGTTAAACCAAAAAAGGTTGTTTCTTTTGAGAGTGTAGTGAAACAAATATCTGATTATTATAATCTAGATGAGGGTGTTGTTTATGAAAAAACAAGAAGAAAAGAGATAGTAAAAGCTAGACAAATGATTATGTTTATATTGAGAGAGGATTTTAATGAGTCTTATCCATCTATAGGTTCTAAGTTAGGTGGAAAAGACCATACAACTGTCATACACTCATATGAAAAAATAAAACAAGAATTGAAAAATGATTCTGAATTAATGAAAGAACTAGAAGATATTAGAATTTTGTTTAAATAGATGTTAATAAGGTGTGAAAATAATCTAATAAACATTAAAAAGTTTTATATATGAAATATATCAACAAAATCAATAAACAAATTATTAACACTAGGGGTTTTATTTTTATCCTTAATACATAAAGATAAAAAATAGTTTTTAACAATCCACACCTATTATAAACTTATTAGACTATTCTTTATAAAATATGAAAATAAAGTGTAAAACAGAAAAATTAAAAAGAGCAGTTACTTTAGCTGAAAAAATGTCGGGGAAAAACTTAGCCCTTCCTACACTCCAAGCAATACTTCTTGTCGCCTCAGGAAACTCTTTAAAAATAAGAGCAACAAACCTAACTGTAGGTGTTGAAATAGAAGTACAAGCCAATATTTCCAAAGAAGGAATAGTTTTGATAAAGGGGGATATTTTATCTAATGTTGTTTCAAATATGTCAAATTCACTAGAGATAAATCTATCTTTAGAAGGCGAGAATTTGTTGATAGAAAGCGAAACATCAAAAACTGTTATCAAATGTCTACCACAAGAAGATTTTCCTACACTTCCTAGTGTTGAAGGTGAGACATTTAAAATAAAAAGTGAGCTTATGCAAGAAGGTATAAGAAGTGTTTATTTTTGTTGTGCTACAACAGAGATAAAACCAGAAATATCAAGTATTTTTATATATACAGAACAGGAAAATTTAGTTTTTGTTGCCACTGATTCTTTTAGACTTTCAGAAAAGAAAATAAAAATAAAAGGTATACCAGAAGTTTCTAAAATATTGATCCCTTATAAAAACATCGCTGATTTTTTAAGGGTTTTAGACCTACTTCAAGGAGAAGTAGTTGTTTCTTTTAGTAAAAACCAAATATCTATTTCAGGTGATGGTATTTATTTCACTTCAAGACTTATAGACGGAGCATTCCCTGATTATAGACTTATAATACCAAAAGAAGAGAAAACAAAAGTTGTTCTAATGAGAAATGAATTATTATCAACACTTAGATTATCAACAGTATTTGCAGATAAATTTTTTCAAATAATCTTTAATGTATCTAAATCCACAAAATCAATTATTATTCAATCAAAAAACAACGACGTAGGCTCATCAACCTCTTCCATAGAAGCTGTTCTAGAAGGTGCCGATATAGAAGTTTCTTTCAACTTAAAGTATTTCTTGGATGTTTTTCAAACCATATCTTCTGATAGTATAAGTATTTCTTTTACAGAACCAAACAAACCCATCATTATAAAAGGTATAAACGACAACAGTTTTATTTACTTATTAATGCCAACAAACAGATAAACACATGACACTTTTTAACGATCTTTTAAAAAACCTAACGAACTCTTTGATAAAAAAAGAATCTTTTAAAGAAGATATTGCCTTGATTCTATCAAAAAACTTAGGAGTTCAAATAAAAAGTGATGATTTTTCTATAAAAAACAGTGTGCTTTTTTTAAACGCATCACCAACACTTAAAAGCGCTGTTGTTTTTAAAAAAGATAAAATAATAAAAGACTTATCCGGTTTCGGTGTTAAAAATATTAATTAACTATAAAAGATATTTCCTTTTCTCCTGTAGAATATAAGATATCTTGTCCTACCGCCTTTAAATTATAAGACCCTGGTGTAAGACCATAATCTTTTGGTTTAAATGTAAACCTAAAAGGTGCGCTCAGTGTTGTTATATAACCATCATTGATAAAAACATCTATAGAGGCCAGTGCAACAGTATTGTTGGTGTTGTAAAAACTAACCATAGCACTATTATCCACTCTTATCATATTTGGTAGGCCCACTATATCTATAACAGGTTTTGTTTGAGCGTTATGAATATTTTCATATTCGGTAGGCAAATCAAATTCTGTAGTTATATTGTATTTTGATTTATTTTCTTCCCACCACTTTTGAACAGCCTCATTCCAAAGATTAAACTGAGGGTCGCTTGCTGGGTTTGTAGGGTTTGGACCCCTTGGGTTTGATTTATCAACCCAGTACAAAATATCCTTAACATCTGTGACCACTCTTTCTTCTCTTGCGCCTACCGGAGTATTTTCTGTTGCCAGCTTTCCTGTTATTTTATCTATCCATACTGTTTTATTACCAAGCCAAACACCTCTAAGTACTGGTTTGAGGGAGCTATAGTTTGGGTCTTGGAGCGGTTTTTCAAAAGTCTGTGGTGGATACTTCTTTAAAACCTCAGACATAAAACCTTTCCATGTAGGAACAGAAATAGTAGAACCTTTCGTCATAGATTTGTTGTCGTTGTTTCCTGACCAAACACCAACAACAACACTTGGTGTATATCCAATAACCCAGGCATCTCTATTATCATCTGTTGTTCCTGTTTTTGCCGCTGTTCCTGGTAGGGCATATGTTGTCCCTGATAAAACATCAGATATTTGTAGAGCAATATTTTTATCCAAAACATTACTTGGTAGACTTTGGAATTTTTCAACAATATTTCCTTTTCTATCTTTTACCTCCAAAATTCCGGTAGTTTGGTTTTTGGTTCCACTATTAGCAAAAACACTATAAGCTGTTGTCATATCAAATAGAGACACTTCTCCACCTCCAAGAACTAAAGAAAGGCCATATTTTGATTTATCTCCCAAACCAGTAATACCAAGATTTTTTGCCATATCAAGAGCGCTGTCGATACCAACCAAATAAAGCATTTTTACCGCTGGAACGTTTCTAGACTCTATAAGAGCGTTTCGGACACTTATTGGACCTTTAAACAAACCATCAAAATTGTTTGGGTTATAACATGTCTTAGGATCACTTTTACAGGTAGTAGAAAATTCAGTCGCCACATCAAACAAAACTGTTTCTGGGGTATAACCTTTTTGAAAACCTGTGGCATACACAATAGGTTTAAAAGAAGAACCCGGTTGGCGTTTTGCTGTTACTACGTTATAGGCGCCATCTATTGTCTTATCAAAATAATCCCTTGATCCAACCATAGAAAGTATTTGTCCATTTGTTGCATCAACAGCAAGGAGTGCGCTGTTTGAGGCTTTATAAGCTTTTTCATTTTCCAAACTTTTTTCTTTTACTATTTCTTCTGCCTTTTTTTGTAGCTTATAGTCTAAGGTTGTTGTTATAGTATAACCACCAACCTCCATAACATCTTCACCGTATTTTTGTTGTAGATAGTCAAGTATATAAAATACAAAATGGGGTGCTTTTATACTGTTTTGTGCCTGAGTGTTAAATACAACCATCTCTTTTTTGGCATTATCGTAATCATCTTGGTTTATATATCCAAGGTCAAGCATTTTTTTCAAAACAGTGTTTTTTCTAACATCAAGCTTTTCTTTGTTTTTACCAAAAGGGGAATAATATGTCGGGGCTTTTGGTATTGCCGCCAAATAAGCAGACTCAGCTATAGTTAGGTCTTTTGCGTGTTTATTAAAAAATGCTTGGGATGCTTCCTCTGCACCATAGATAGTCCCACCATAAGGGTTGTCGTTTAGGTAGATAGTCAATATCTGCTCTTTTGAAAAATATTTCTCTAGTTTGATAGCCAAAACAACTTCTTTGATTTTTCTCGGAATTGTCTTTTTGGTATTTAGAAGGGTGTTTTTGATTATTTGCTGGGTTATAGTTGAGCCTCCCTGAGAAAGACTACCACTACTTAGGTTAACAAGTGTCGCTCGCAATATTGATGTTGGTCTTATACCTCCATGATCATAAAAATGCTCATCCTCTATGGCGATAGTGGCGTTTTTTATATTTTCACCCATTTCTGAAAGGGGTATTTCTGTTCTACGAACACCTTGGTTTATATCATAAAGCACAACCTCTCCTGTCCTATCTACGATTTTGGAAGAGTTGGCTATTTTACGAGCCTCAAAGTTTGAGAGGTCAGGGAGTCTAATAAGCGAAGCCCAAACCAAAGTACTTCCTAAAAAAAGGAAAAACAAAGCTAAAAGCCCGAGAACTATCTTTTTATTTGTAAGTTTCTTCATACTGTTAATAATAGCTATAAATGGTTAAAAAACCAACAAAATAGTGCTAGAATGCATCTATATATGACTAGAGACGAACAAATACAAACACTTCTTACAAAAGGGGTAGAGCAAATACTTCCAAACGTAGAATTCCTAAAAAAAGAGCTCAATTCTGATAAAAGACTCACCATCTATTGTGGTTTTGATCCGACAGCTCCAACTCTTCATATAGGTCATGCTATAACCCTCAGAAAACTCAAACAATTCCAAGATCTTGGACACCAAATAATATTTTTGATAGGAGATTTTACTGCTCGAGCAGGAGACCCAACCGATAAATCAGTGGTTAGAAAACTTTTGACCGAAAAAGAAATAAAAACAAACCTCAAGCTTTACAAAAAACAAGCAAGCTCTTTTATTTCTTTTTCTGGAAGAAACAAAGCCTTGGTGAAGTTCAACAACGACTGGTTGGGAAAAATGAAATTTGCCGATGTGCTTTTTTTGGCGTCACAGATGACTGTAGAGCAAATGCAAAAGCGAGACATGTTTGTCAAAAGACACGAAGAGGGTAAACCTGTTTATATTCACGAATTTCTATACCCACTTATGCAGGGCTACGACAGTGTGGCAATGAATGTCGATGGTGAGGTTGGTGGGAATGATCAACTCTTCAACATGCTCGCTGGTAGGACACTACTTAAACAACTCAAAAACAAAGAAAAATTTGTCATAACCATGAAGCTTTTGGCAGATCAAAATGGTAAAAAGATGAGTAAATCCGAGGGCAACATGATAGCTCTTGCGGATAAACCAGAAGATATCTATGGCAAGGTTATGAGTTGGTCTGACTCTATGATGGGTGTTGGTTTTGAACTTTGTACAGATGTTTCAAAAGAAGAATTAGACAAAATAATGCTAGGTAACCCAAGAGATGCCAAAATGAAACTGGCTTTGGAAATAACCAAAAGTGTTCATGGAGAAAAGAGTGCGATGTTTGCACAAGAGTATTTTGTAAACACTTTCCAAAAAAAGGAAATCCCTACTGATATAAAAGAGATAAAAAACCAAAGCCTAGAACTTCAAGATATCTTGGTGGAACAAAAAATTGTTTCCTCAAAAGGCGAAGCAAGAAGACTTGCAGAAGCAGGTGCTATCTCGCACTTAGAAAAAGACCAAACACTCTCTTTTGAAGAAATAAAAAAAGTTCCAGGAAAAGGAACATATAAGATAGGTAAAAATCGTTTTATAAAAATAATTTAGACCTTAAATATATCCCCAAGCATTTTACTCCAAGTGTCTTGTAAATAGGTCACTATCAAAAAAGAGGGTAAAAAGAAAATAGATAGGACAACAAATCCTAAAAATCGGAGTATAAAAATAGCTGTTTTTTCTATGGCTTCCATTATAAGGCTGATACTACCTTAGTTTGTATTTTTTGCAATAAAGATGACAAACGTTATAAATGTTGTCATTTGCTCTTATGATACTTGCTCGTGTTAAAATGGTGTATATGACAATAGTTATTGCAGGGGGAAGTGGTTATATCGGATCGCTTTTATCCCAAAGACTTCTTTCTCTTGGGCATAGAGTGGTAGTTATAGATATCAAGTCTCCAAGCATTATTCACCCAGAACTTTTCTTTATCCGCTGTGACATTTCTACTAGCCCTCTTCCTTATGATGTGCTTGAACAAACCGATGCTGTTATAAATCTTGCCGGTGTAAACATAGCTACTAAGTGGACACCAAATAGCATGAAAGCTATATACTCTAGTCGTATAGAAAGTACTAAACACATCATTGAAACAATAAAAAATACCAAAAATAAACCCCTTTGTTTTATCTGCGCTTCAGCTATCGGATATTATGGAGATACAAAAGACGACATTTGCGATGAGTCTTGTCCTCGCGGTGAGGGGTTTTTGGCAGAAGTTGTAGACTCATGGGAAGCTATAACTAAAGAAGCGACCAGTTTAGGCGTCCGAACCGTCTCTGTTAGAACTGCTCCGGTTTTAGGGCACGGAGGATTTCTCTCACAAATGACTAAGACAGCCAAGTTTGGCTTTTTGTTGAAACTCAAAAAACAAGATTTTTGGATGTCGTGGATTCATGAGGAAGATATAGTAAATACTTATCTTTTTGCACTAGAGACCACCACCTTACAAGGACAGTTTAACGCTTCTTCTCCGAACCCTATAAAACACAGTGACTTTATGAAAACCTTAGCTCGCACTATTGGAAGAAAGCTTCTAGGAAGTGTGCCTAAATTTATAGCCAAGAAAATGTTTGGAAAGTTTTTTGAAGAAATAACCAAAAACCAAAAAGTCTCTCCAAAGAAACTCATGGACAAAGGTTTTGTTTTCAAATACCCAGATCTTTTGGGAGCATTAAATCAAATCTACAAAAACAATGATTAAAAGAGAAGATATCACTATTTCAACTTGGTCTGACTACGAGCTCCTAGACTCTGGAGAGGGTAGAAAACTTGAAAGGTTTGGTCATGTAGTTACAGACAGACCCGATCCGCAAGTCCTTTGGAAAAAGTCTGATCCAAAGATTTGGGCAATCTCAAATGCGCAGTTTGTCTGGGCACAAAAAGGTGAGAGGTGGAAACTCGATAAAGGGTTGGCAGAGGTTTGGAACTTTTCTTACAAAGACATTACTCTAGAACTCTCATGTAAGGGTTTCAAGCATGTTGGTGTTTTTCCAGAGCACTCTCATCAGTGGGATGAAATAATTGCTCTAGGGACCAAAAACAAAGGGCTCAGAATGCTCAACCTCTTTGGTTATACAGGAGCTGCTAGTGTAGCTGGAGCGCTCGCAGGTATGGAGGTGACACATATAGATGCTTCCAAGACTACCATCGCTACTGTCAAAGAAAACATGCGCCTATCTGGGCTACCAAACGACAGCATCAGAGTTGTTTGTGAAGATACTTTGAGATATGTAAAAAGGCTCATTCAAAGAGGTGAGCAGTTTGAAGTTATAGTTATGGACCCGCCGGCTTTTGGTCGTGGACCAAAGGGCGAAGTCTGGAAGATACAAGACTCTCTATCTGAACTACTCTCTCTAATACCTCAAATACTCTCTCCAAAGGCTCGCCTAGTCATCCTAAACGGCTATGCAGCTGAATACTCAGCCCGAACCTTTGCCGAACTGCTCGCACAGGCACTACCTAACGGAAATATTTCCTATGGTGACATCGGCATAGAGCAAAAAAATACCAACCGTGTACTTACAACAGGTATTTACGCAAAGTGGTCTAAATAACTGTGATACAATTGAGCTTTATGAAAAAGAAAACTGTTAAGAAAACAAAGAAAAAAGCACCAAAAAATGTCCCTATATATAAATACCCACAAGACTTAGCTACCAAACGTGGGGTCAATGGCCTCGGACTCTTTGCCAAGGTGCCCATGAAAAAAGGTGATTGCATTATTGAATACGTCGGAGAAATCATAAACGACGCTGAAGCAAATCGCAGGGGAGGTCGCTATCTATTTCAAACATCAAGAAACCGCCATATAGACGGTACAGCTCGCACCAACATCGCTCGCTATATCAACCACTCATGTAAACCTAACTGTGAAGTAGATATTGTCAGAGGAAGAGTCTTTGTATATGCCAAGCGCGCTATCACAGTAGGAGAGGAGCTCAACTATGACTACGGAAAAGAATACTTTGATGAACACATCAAACCAAAGGGTTGTGCTTGTGAGAAGTGCTCTAGAAAATAAGGAGAGTATACTTAGCTCATGGATAAAGAACAAAAATTAAAAACTCTTTCACAGGAAGAAATAATAGTTACCCAACATGGGGGCACTGAAAAACCTTTTGACAACAAATACTGGGATAACGATCAAAAAGGCGAATACAGATGCAAGGTTTGCGGAGCTTTACTCTTTGCTTCAGATACCAAACTAAATTCTGCTGAGGGACCGCTCGGGCTTCGTGGTTGGCCGGCATTTGAAAATGCTGTGCCTGGCTCGGTTGTGTTTAAGGATGACATGAAACTTGGTTACAAGAGGACAGAAGTACTCTGTGCCAACTGTGATGCCCACCTCGGACATCTTTTTGATGACGAAGAGACTTCCACAGGTAAGCATTATTGCATCAACTCTTGTTCATTAGACTTTGAAAAAAGAGAATAATATGAAAAAGATTGGATCAGGATGGACATACAATGTCTATGAATACAAAGACGGTATGGTCATAAAAAAGAAAAGACCGTTTTGGCAAAGGGCATTAAGAATTATAATAAGCGACCCAAGACTTATTTTTCGAGTTCGCAAAACTATCAAATCGCTAGATACTTTAAACAATCAGTCATTTACTATTCTCAAAAAACTTGAAAAAACTAATTTTGATTTCTCAACCATAGGAAACCCTGTATTTGTTGATAAAGATACTTATATTCAAAACCGCTTTATTTTAGTGAAAGACTTTTTGAGAGATCAAGTAAAATTTGAAAAGTTTGTAGAAGAATATATTGAGCAGATAAAATATTTTTGGAGCTATGGATTTGCTGACATTGTTTTCAACTTCACTATAAATAATGGTATTTCTGAAATAGGGGAAATTGTTTTGTTTGATTTTAATGAAATTACAGATGATAAGGAGTTGGTTCTAAAAACAATTCAAAAACATAAGTGGGTTAATCAGCATTCAGTAAAGTTTCACCTAAGAAATGAGCAAAGAAGTTATTTTAAAAATAAGATGTCAGAAGAAATAACAGCTGAAAACTTAGAGCTACTTTGGAATAAAAACTCACAATAAAACCATCCTTTCAGGATGGTTTTATTGTTTAGTTAAATTCTTTATTATCTTCGTAGGGATCTAGTACGTATCTTTCGAGTTCTGCATCTTCGCCAAACATACCTCTATCTTCCTCTTCTTTTTCTTCTCCCTCAAGAAGTCCTGGGTCTACTGTTGTATCGTCTGTGTCTAATACAGCATCCACATCTATATCAGCATCATCTTTTTTCTTTATACCGAGGTCGCTTACTTCTTCTTCGCTCACCATTTCACTTGTATCTAAATCCATATTTTACGAAATATATTTTTATCAGCTTTTAATGCTATAAGTTGTATCAAATACTGTTTTATTTGGCAATACCCTTTTTCATATTTTCAAGGTGTAGTATTTGTAGGCTCGCTACTCCGAGCGCGATAGCGTCTATCTCATCATCAAGTTTGTTCTTTTCTGGGAGTTTTACTGTCAGTTTTACCATCTTTTCTATTTGCTCTTTTGTAGCGTTTCCTGTGCCTGTCATAGATATTTTGACTGCTTGAGGAGAGAGCTCCAGCACACTGAGCCCTTGCGTGCCAGCTAGGGCAAGAATTGTACCTCTTGCTTCCGCCACCTTGATAGCAGTCTTTTTGTTGACTGAGAAAAATAGCGTCTCTATCGCCATATGGGTCGGAGAGTATTCTTTTATTACTTTTTCAAGTTCTTTAAATATAGAAGCCAAACGCAAATACTGCTCATCTGTTTTGGTGCTGGTGATACAGGTAGAAAATATGACGACAGGTTTTCCTGCAATCTGCTCCAAAACTGCAACTCCACAGCGATCATATCCTGGGTCTATAGCGATAACTTTTTGTTTTTGATTTAACATTATTTTTTCAAATACTCTTTTCCTTTTTCGGTAATGATTCGGCCACGGGGAGTGCGCTCTAGGAAACCGAGTTGGATGAGATATGGTTCCACTACATCCTCGATAGTGCCCTCATCTTCACCCATGGCAGTAGCGATGTTTTTGACTCCGACAGGCCCACCACCAAATTTCTCTAGTATAGTTTTCATAAAGATTAGGTCTTGATTGCCGAGGCCGTGTTCATCGAGCCCAAGCATTTCGAAGGCCTTTTTTACAGAACTTTCATCAAGGTTGCTACGATTCATTTGGGCGTAGTCTCGTACTCGACGTAATAAATAGTTGGCGATGCGAGGAGTTTGACGACTTCTTTTGGCGATATTTTCTTTGGCACTCTCTGGTAGAGAGATGTTTAGGATATTGGCTGAGCGATTTAAAATAGTACCTATTTCGCTCGGAGTATAAAATTCAAGCCTGAAAGCTCCACCAGAGAAACGACTGCGTAGTGGCGCGCTAATCATCCCAAAGCGAGTAGTAGCGCCAAGCAAAGTAAAAGGTGGTAAGTCGAGCTGAACAGTACGAGCGCTCGGGCCTTTGCCGATCATGATATCGAGCTTGCCAGTTTCCATGACAGGGTAGAGCACCTCCTCTATGTTTTTGTTGAGGCGATGTATCTCGTCTATAAAGAGCATATCGCCAGGCTGAAGGTTGGTAAGGATAGCAGCAAGGTCGCCAACACGCTCAATAGATGGACCAGAAGTTATTTTTATATTCGCTCCAACTTCACGAGCGATAACGTGTGCCAAAGTAGTCTTTCCTAAGCCTGGTGGCCCATAAAAAAGTATGTGCTCAGGGTTGTGACCGCGTTCTTTAGCAGCGCCAATGAGCACACTTAGATTTTTTTTGATGTGTTCTTGTCCGATATAGTCATCAAAAGATTGTGGACGCAAAACATTGTCTGAAAACTGGTCTTCAGCAGGAGAAAAATTGGAGGTTGTATCGTCTATTGACATAATATTTAGTATATGCTATATTGTTCTTGGAAATAAATACAAGAGTATTTTACATCAAGAAGACATAAATCTCTAAGCAGTCAGCCTCCGGTTCTAAGTGTAGGCGCAGGACGCCTTGGTTTCGACTGGAGCTATCCTACAATCATGCTTTACGTATGCTGGCTTGTCCTCATACGGACTGTTTAGAGATTTATGTTTTTTTGTTTTTAAGAACAAAAAGTTTTACCCAAAAACCAGTATAAGAAAAATTTAACTTGCGCAGGCTGACTGAGTCGAGCAGGAGTGCCACAATAGCAATTGTGGACACGTTTAAATTTTTCTTATACTGGTTTTTGGGTTTTACACATAATCTATTTAAAAACGAAGAGGCGGTATTATAGTTTTCGCATCGAGGACCTGTTTGAGCACAATTAGTTTTTTAAAAGTGTGCGAGTTCCGCAGAAAGAAAATTATAATACCGCCTCTGAATGAAGATTACTTTTTAGTCCTCCACGAGGTCGACTACGCTTTCAACTTCTGCAAAATCAGTCACACCTTGCAAGATTTTTATAAGCCCGTCTTCTTTCATATCTAGATAACCTTGTTTCTCAGATATTTTTTTGATTTCTCGCTCACTTAGGTTTTGAGTGATGACCTTTTCTATATTTTCATCAGTTTTAATAACTTCAAATATTCCTATACGTCCTTTATAGCCAGTGTTGTTGCAAAGTGCACAACCTTTTGCCCGGTAGAGCTTTGTGATGTCTTTTGATACTCCAAAATTCGCTATATCTTTGCCTTCAGCTATAGCTTGTTGCCAAATCCTATCTATATGAGAGCGTTCTTCACTCGTGATGTCTCGCTCTTCTTTACAGTCATTACAAAGTTTACGTACTAGTCGCTGAGCGATAGAGAGGGTGAGTGCTGAAACCAAGATCTTGGGGTTTACGTCGAGATCTATAAGTCGAGGAATAACACCTTCAGCGTTGTTGGTGTGAAGAGTAGAGAAAACCATGTGACCCGTTAGTGCTGACTCAACAGCGATCTTAGCAGTCTCTGGGTCTCGAATCTCACCGACCATGATAACGTCAGGGTCTTGTCGCAGTGCTGATCGGAGCCCTTCGAGGAAGGTGTAGTTTTTTTTGTGATCGGTTTGTGTCTGGGTGATACCGGCGAGATGGTATTCGATAGGGTCTTCGATAGTGATGATTTTTTTCTCAGGAGAATATATTTGTTGGAGGAAGGCATACAAAGTAGTGGTCTTACCAGAGCCTGTCGGACCAGTGAGAAGTATCATGCCATTTGGTTTTTGGATTTCTTCGGTGAAGAGTTTGAAAAGTGGTGTACTGATACCAAGCTCATCAAGCTTTACTTGTATAGACTTTGGGTTGAGTATACGAAGTACGATACTTTCGCCATATGCACCAGGGATCATAGAAGTACGGAAAGAGATTTCTATTTCTTTTTCGGTTCCGCTCTCTGGTAAAAAGGCGCTGAAGCGTCCATCTTGAGGATTGCTTGCGATAGTGAGTTTCATCCCCGAGAGGAGTTTGATACGAGTGTTTATCTGTTTATATGTTTCATAGTCAAAGTGAGTAATGACTCGCAAGACGCCATCGAGGCGAAAGCGTAGTTCCACTTTGTCTTCCATCGGCTCTACATGGACATCAGAAGCACCGAGTCCTATACCAGAGCCCAAAATAATTTCCAAGATTCTTGAGATGTGTTGCTTGGCATCTTTTTGATTTATTGCGAGTTCTATTTCTCTAACTGCGTCTTCAGTCTTAGAAATCTTTTGACTAAGGTCTGCCAAAACATCAGGGGCAACATCGAGTCCACCTCGGCGAGAAGTAGTAGCAAAAGATAGATCTTGGTAATGACTCCAAACCTTTTTGATACTTTTCTCTGAGGCCATGACCATAGTTACGACAAAGCCCTTAGCCTCAAGCACTTCTTTGGCCTTTAGGGCACCATCTGCTACAGGAGAGCGCACTGCCAAGAAAAGCTTTTTACCGACGAGTTTGTAAGGTCCGACATCATAAGCCTTGGCTTCTTCTTCTGTTAAAAGTCGGATGGCATCGTTGTCTATCGCTTGGGCTGAGAGATCAATAAAAGGGGTTTGGTATTTATTTTGTGCTAGCATAGCAACCAAACTTTCTTCTTCTTGGTCACGAAGCTCGCCTAACCTTTTTTGTTGTTCGTTTTCATCAAATTGAACCATTGTATAGATAGTATAACTTAAATGTCTTATTTTATCGCCTATTTTGGCCTCCAAAACAGGGGGAGAATTGGCATTTGACAAATAAGTCTAGATATGCTATGATATAAGAGAAGTAAACAAGTTTCATTTTCACTGAATTTTTAACTTAAAAATAAGAAAACATGAAAAAAATCGTTCTTTTACTCATGGCGACGTTCGTGTTCGCCTACATTACGAAAGCAGCTGAAAAACTACCTTATGTTTCCATCAGAAAAGCCCCAGCAGAAAGCCAGCATATCAGTAACCTGAAGCTCGCTATTCAGGGGAAGAAAGTTCCCGGTGCAACAACCAATTGCGATGCCGATGATTACAAAAACGTATGGGGTGAAGCGTTGTACCAGCAGGTATTAACAGCTGATCCCAGCGAATTTACAATCGGCGTTTCTGTCGGCGGAGAAAAGAATTGGGGTATTGATAGTGCAACAGGTGCTGCCAGTGCCACAGGTAAAGTTTTACCTGCCGGCGTAAAAACTATATGGCTAGGTAACACAGAGATTGCTAAAATCGGCACTAACTATTGTTATAATGCTCTCACACCCTATCAAGCCAACAGTGTTGATCCGGATGAAGTCGCTTACGTTCCGACAGATGTGAAAACAGCCAGCTCAACAAAAGGTACGACCCCTTTAGGTACAGGTAATAACATTACCTTAACTGTAAACGGGACAGGTTCTTCACAAAACCAGGATATCTCCTGGAGGGCCGGTAAGTCTATCTACGATGAAGGTCGTATGGACTATCGTCTTGCTGTGTATGACGCAATGACGTTGGAGCAGATGCAGGCTAAGATTTTGATCGAAATGCAAAACTCAAAGCAGTGTTGCGGTCAATCTGTACAATCTGCACCAGTGATGGCTCCTGCTGCAATGTTTCTCAATTCGGCTCCTGCTTCACCTACAGCAGGAAATCTCAACGTAACCGTAAAGCAGAAGAGGGATTTTCTTGACTGGGCTAATACGTTTTTTAACGGAGCTCAGGCGGTAAGTGCAGTTAAAAATGCATTTTGGGGAATAGATATCAATGGAAACAGAAGATACTATTCAAACATTGGAGATTTCCAGAATTACTACAATGGAATCTTTCAGGGAGACAATCAGTTTGGCTCCGGATCCGGTGGAGGTGGTAATGGTTGGGGTAATACCTGGCCAGGTACAAATTTTGCCTCCACAACAGGAGGAGGTTATACAAACCAAACCATAAGAAGGGGATTTTGATCCCCATTTTGTAATGTTTAATGAGGTGATGGCTTAGCCATCACCTTTTTGTTTTTTAGGGCCTTATTTTATGGCTAAAATAGGGATTTAAAAAATGAAGGAGATATTACTGTAAGGCATTGACAAAATGCTTAGAATTTGCTATAATACCAGAGTCGAAAATTAGAAAGGAAAGATGAGAAAATATATGAAAAATTTTATTAAAACAAGTATTGCTTCGATTTTTGCTCTAGCTCTTATGGCTAGCGGTGCACAAGCGCAAGCAGTATTCAACAGTCCAGGGGCGATGCCTACTGTGACTATTTCAAACTCAACAAGAACGGTTTGTAACCTAGGTCCTATTGATAGTTGTTGGAAAGCTTCAACAACTGCACAACCAGGAGACGTGGTTGCTGTTCATGTTTTTTATCACAATACAAGTAACACAGTAGCTCAAGGAACAACACTGTCTATTAAGCCAGGTTCTTCTTCAGCGACAACTGGAGTTACTTTTACAGGTGGTGTGGCATCACTCTCTGGCCCTAGATCAGTTGGGTCTGCAACACTATCTATCTCAAGCCCACAAACTGTTACTGCTATACCAAATACTGCAAAGTGGTATCCTAGCGCAACAAGTGGAGCAAGAGCAGTGGATGAGAGTGCATTGTTTGGAACAAGTGGTTTCAATATAGGTACTGTCAATCCAGGGGAGCAAGGAGTGCTCGTAGCATTCTTTAGAGTTGGTAACGATGTGGTAAACACTGTTTATCAGTGTAATGACAACATCGATAACGATGGAGATGGTCGTGTGGACTATCCAAACGATCCAGGTTGTTCATCACTAACAGATAATGATGAATACAATACAACAAACACAGGTCAGTGTTATATCGACAGTTTCTACGCTTCTCCTACGAACGTAGTCTCTGGTAGCTATACAACTTTGTACTGGGCTACTACTGGCTGTGACAATGTTCTTATTGATGGGATAACATATCCTGTTGATGGATCAGGGTCTTTTGGACCACTCTATAGTTCTCGCTCTTACGAGATACGAGCTACAGGTAACGGACAAGTTAGAACACAAACTGCTTATGTAAGTGTTAATCAAATCCAAAATACTACTTACCAATGTAACGATGGTTATGATAATGATGGAGATGGTCTACGAGACTACCCATCAGATCCAGGCTGTTCATCATATACTGATGAAAGTGAGTACAATCAAGTTATTAGTAACACTGCTCCACAAGCCATCACAACTAACGCTTCAAGTGTTGGACAAACTACAGCTCGCCTAAATGGTCTTGCTGTACCAAATACAACTTACCCAACAACAGCATGGTTTGAATGGGGAACAAGTGGATCTTTTGGCAATAGAACTTCTAGCCAAAATGTTACAACAAATACAAGTACATACATCAGTGATACTATTTCTGGTCTTAACGCTGGTACTGTTTATTACTACAGAACAGTTGTGCAAAACCAAAACGGTACTGCTTATGGTGAACCTGTAAGATTCCAAGCACAAAGAACTACAGTGATAATCAACAATCCTCCAAGAGTTGTAACTCAAGTTGTAACTCAAAGAGATGTAGTGGTAGCTAACAGCGCTCCTTCACTCCTTGAACTACGTGTAGAAAATATCTATGACCGAATGTGTATTGGTGGAGACATGAACTACACAGTAACTTATAGAAATGTTTCTAACAGAACTCTTCAAAATGCAGTTCTTCGTATCGCGCATCCAAAAGAGCTTACATTTATCAACAGTTCTCGCGGAGACTATGAAGTGGTAGACCGAACTGTAACTATCGCTCTTGGAGATATTCCAGTGGGTGGAACAGGAACAGTGCAAGTCAGTGCTCGTGTAAACTCTAGTGCTGTTATCGGTAACCTTGCAGTTACAACAGCAACTGTTGTTTATACCAACACTACAACTCGTGCTCAAGAAGATGCTATTGCATACTCTTTGATCACAGTAAGTAATGATTGTCCTACAAACAACAATCTTGGCGCTAGCGCCTTTGGACTCTCATCATTTTTCCCTTCTACACTTCTTGGATGGCTACTTCTCATCTTGGTCATTCTCGCTCTTATAGTTATCGGAAGACAAATAGCTAGAAAGAAAGAATAAAATCTTCTTCTCTAAAACAAAAAACCGCCCTCACTTTAGGGGCGGTTTTTTGTGCTAAAATCCATAATATATGAAAAGATCTTATTCCCAAGACCAATTGCAAGATGTCGCCAAGGAAGTGCTTTCAAATCTAAAGGTTTCAGAGCACAGTGCTACCGTAGTAGCCTTTTATGGAGAGCTTGGCGCTGGCAAGACAACACTCGTTCAGTCGATAGCCAAAGAGCTTGGGGTGGAAGAAATCATCACCAGTCCAACTTTTGTTATTGCCAAGTGGTATAGAACAAATCACAGTGATTTTTATACTTTGGTACATATCGATGCCTATAGGATAGAAAAAGAAGAAGAACTCTCTACACTAGGCTTCTCAGGGTTACTCAGAGAACCAAAAGCTCTAGTTATCATAGAGTGGCCAGAGAGGTTGCCTAAGATTTTATCTGAACTAAATACTCAAACCTTCACACTTCACCACGATGGAGAGATCAGGGTTATAGAAGGTCCACTGCCATATGAAAAAGCAAAATAAAAAAACTCTTGTTATTTTAGATGCGCATGCAATCATTCATCGCGCTTATCATGCACTTCCTGCTTTTTCTAACAGTGCTGGAGAGCCAACAGGGGCTCTTTATGGTGTGACTACTATGACACTCAAAATTATAGAAACATTTAAGCCAGATTATATTGTGGCGGCTTTTGATTTGCCGAAGCCCACATTTCGTCATCATGCTTACGATGCTTATAAAGCTGGCAGAGCCAAAGCAGAAGATGCCCTTGTGTCCCAACTACAGTCAGCCAGAGAACTCTTTGATTCTTTTAGTATCCCGGTCTTGGACGCCGAAGGGTTTGAAGCTGATGATGTGATTGGTACTTTGGTAGAGAGATTTAAAAAGGTTCCTAGTCTAGAAATAATCATTGCCTCAGGAGACATGGACACTATGCAACTTGTAGAGGGTACTAAGGTAAAAGTTTTCACTTTAAAAAAAGGGCTAAACGATACTATTTTGTATGACGAAGAAGCCGTTAGAAATAGGTTTGGTTTTGATCCGAAACAGCTTGTGGACTATAAAGGGCTTCGAGGTGATGCTTCTGACAACATCATAGGCGTACCAGGGATAGGGGAAAAAACAGCGACAATTATCATAAGCCATTTTGGCAGTATTGAGGGTTTGTATAAGGCAATAGAAAAAGATAAAAAGAAGGTAGTAGCTTCTGGTGTGTCAGAGAGAATGGTTGGTATCTTGGAAGAGCACAAAGAAGATGCATTTTTCTCTAAGACTTTGGCAACTATCAGAATAGATGCTCCAGTTAAGTATTCTTTACCAAGTGCTCCATATCTAGAAGGGGTAGATGTCAACAAAATAATGGAAGCTCTTTCAAAATATGAGTTTAGAAGTTTGATTCATAGAATCAAAAACCTATTTTCTATAGAAGAAGAGTTGGTAAAAGAAGAAAACATAGACGAAGAACTACTCAACAAGACAGCTATTGCTTTATGGGTTTTGTATTCAGAAAACACAAATGCAGACTATCAAAGCATACTTCAAAAAACCAAAACTTCTTCTTTGAAAGATGCCTGGACTGTTACTCGTGAAGAGCTCAGCAAAAGGAACCTTTTGGATGTCTTTGAAAAGATAGAAGAACCTCTCATCCCGATAGTTAAAGAGATGGAAAATACAGGTATTTTAGTAGACAAAGATCACTTCTTGAGTCTGAAAACAAAAATAGAAAAGAGGCTTAGGGAAATAGAAGTTTCTGTTAAAGAGCTCTCTGGAGAAGAGATAAATCTAAATTCCCCAAAACAACTGTCAGCTCTATTGTTTGACAAGCTTGGACTTAAAACAAAAGGTAAGAGAAAAGAAAGTGGCGCTTTTACAACCAACGCTGAAACACTTGAGTCTTTAAAAGATAATCATCCGATAATTCCTTTGATACTTGAGCATAGAGAAATACAAAAGATATTATCTTCTTATGTTGAAAGCATTTTGACTCACATTTCTAAGGACGGTAGGATACATGCCAAGTTTTTCCAACACGGAACTACGACAGGTAGATTTTCTTCTTCAGATCCAAATATGCAGACTTTACCAGCGAGCGCTTCTTGGGGCAAAGAAGTCAAAAAAGGATTTATAGCTCCAAGCGGGTACACTTTTTTATCTTGTGACTACTCTCAGATCGAGCTTAGGGTTTTGGCGATGCTCTCAGGAGATGCGCGCTTGGTGGAGTCTTTTGAAAAAGGGGAAGATATACATGCTAGTGTCGCTTCGCTTGTTTTTGGTGTACCGCAAAAGGAAGTCACTTCCGAAATGCGTCGTAGCGCCAAGGTTATTAACTTTGGGATTATTTATGGTATGGGTGTAACTGCTTTGCAAAAAAATCTTGGAACAACCAAAGACCAAGCGCAAAAGTTTTATGATGAATACTTTGGCGCATTTCCAACTATCAAAGGCTATTTTGATAGTACTAGAGAGTTTGCTAGAGAACATGGTTATACTGAAACCGCATTTGGTAGAAGAAGATATTTTCCAACCATAAACTCAAACATTCCTTTCATCAGATCTTTCGCCGAACGTATGGCAGTCAATGCTCCGCTTCAGGGGACAGCGGCTGATATTATCAAGATTGCTATTGTTCAAATAGATAAAACTTTGAAAAAACTAGGTCTTAAAAAAGAGGTTAAACTTGTTTTGCAAATACACGATGAACTTGTTTATGAGGTTAAAAACGAGGTATTGGAATCCGCTAAAGAAATAGTTATGAAAACCATGGTCTCTACTATAGAAAATTCCCCGATAAAAGTCCAAATAACCCCTGTCCCACTTGCTACTTCTGTCTCTGGCGCAAAATCTTTGGACGAGCTAAAGTAGTGCTACAATACTTTTATATGGAAAACACTAAAACACAATCAGTACATAGAGTTTTGGCCACATCATATCTGACTTATTTTTTACTATGCTCTTTTGGGCTTTGTTTGAGTATCTTTTTCCCTATAAAGTTTTCAGTGCCAAACGCAAGTACCTTTGGTGTTTTTTGTTTTGTTGCAGGGCCATTGCTTATAGTTTGGGCACAAATAACTTCTCATATTTTTGAAAAAGTAAAACAGCAAACAGGGCAGTTGTGCTTCAACAAAGGCCCTTATAGATATCTGAGAAATCCAACCCAGCTTGGTCTAGTTATCTTGGTTTTGGGTTATGCTTTTGCTTCTGGTACTGCCATGTTGTTTTTGACCGCAGGACTTGCTTATATAGTTTCAAATGTATTTTTTAGGAAACACGAGTCTATCCTCGAAAATAAATACGGAGATGTTTACAAAAAGTATAAAGAATCAGTCAAGAAAGTTTTATGATACAGGTTATTGTTGGTGCAAATAAACAGTGGAGGGTAGATCAAGGAAAACTACTTTTGAAAGAAAATAAAGGAGAGGTGATATATCTCGATGATACAAGTTCATCTCTTTTGGATCTGAAACAATACGCTTTTCCATCCCTTTTTTCTATCGGAACACCAAGTGTTTATTGTTCGTATTTGTTGGAAGAATACCAAAGAGAGATAAACACTGAAATTTTGAAAACCTTGATCGCGAGCCCAACACTTTTTATTTTTGAAGAAATATCCCTACCAAAGTCTGTTATCAAAGCCTTAGAAAAAGAAGGTTCTCTTGTTGTGAGCCAGAAAGAAGAAAAAAAGCCTGCTAAGCCAAGTACTATATTTAATGTTACAAATGCTTTAACTGCTCAAAACAAAAAAGATCGTTGGTTGGCATATCAATCTTCCAGAGAAGAGCATTCAGCCGAAGCTTTGATCGGTATTTTGTACTGGAAGCTTAGACAGCTTATTGATAAAAATACTTCTGAAAAAGAGAGCTTTAAGAAGCTTTATATGGCTTTTATGACAGCACACAAAGACTCTTGGCAAAAGGGGTTACCACTAGATTTGGCCATAGAGAAGGTTATCTTGGAAGGGTAGAATCTACTTTTTGTTTTTTCAAAAGTGACCCAGAGAGAAGTGCTCCTGACAATAAAACAGTAAAGCTCATCATTGGTATAGTGATATAACCAAACTCAGAAACATAGCGTTTGAGACAACTTGGTCCAGCGCCACAAATATCAAGACCGCTTGGTACTAGGTCTATGTAGTTATGAAGAATGGCTACACCTAAACCAAGGATAGAAAATAGCAAGACTTGTTTTTTGAGAGTGTCACTTTTCCTTATATCGGCAGTTAGGGATAGAATCGCAATACCAAATATAGCTATTCTTTGATACCAACAAAGCAAACACGGTTCAAAACCAAGAGAGTATTCATATAAAAGACTTCCAAGAGCTGAACCAATAAAAGTTGTCGCCAGGATGATGTGTGATTTTTCTTGGATTTTTAAAAGCAGGTTTGATTTACTAATCCAAAGAGCGATAAAAATAACGATTCCAATCTGTAGAGCAATAACACCAAGGGCAACTATGGTAGAGAACATAAGATTAGTTAAGAGGACAAGATGTCTTATCTGCTAATACTTGTATTGTTTGTTCTCCTTGAAGTTGGGATCCATCACTAAATATCCAGGTAGGATATCCTTTGATATCTTTTTCTGTACAAATAGAGAGCTGACCTTTTCCGTCAGGAGTAGAACATTCAACGTAAGGAAGGAGCTTAGCTGATTTACCAAACATTGCCTTTGTTGCTTGGCAGTGAGGACACCAGAATGCGCCATAAAACTTGGCACCACTGTTGTTGATACATTGTGCTAAATTGTCATATTTTCCAGGCTTATTTGCTTGTACTACCAAAAGAGCAGTAAGTCCGCCCAAAACCAATAATCCAACTATCCAAGGAAAAAATTTATTCATATGTGAGGATTATAACACATTTCATTTTAGCTAAGCGCACTTGTGGTCACAAGTAAAAGCAGGATTAGGTCACAAGTTACTAAATGCAGGATTCTCCTTCGCCTCTCGCCTTGTCGGTCACAAGGCTCGGGCTAGGCACCGACTCGCTTGTTTCTTCTGCTGAAAAAACAAGGCTCCGTCGTTCGAATCCTGCACGCAAGCAAGAGCAGTCTTGCTTGCTTAAGCGCACAATATAAAAATCCCCAAAATGGGGATTTTTATATTGTGCGCTTAGCAGGATTCGAACCTGCGACCGTCTCCTTAAAAGGGAGCTGCTCTACCAGCTGAGCTATAAGCGCATATTTTATTTCAATCATTTTGCCGTATATGGTTTGTTGCACGTGGAGCCGCTACAGCTTAGCTAAAAGCGCATAATTGCAAAAATGCAAAAAAACTATACCATGAAGGGCATATGCAAGCAATCCCTTATATTCTAATACTTCACAATATTAGAAGTGCCCAAAACGTAGGCTCTCTTTTTCGTTCCTGTGATGCTCTTGGGATTTCCAAGATATTTTTGAGCGCTATAACTCCTGCTCCTCTTGATAGATTTGGTAGAGATAGGAGCGATATCGCCAAGACAGCTCTTGGAGCTGAAAAAAATATATCATGGGAGCAATATCAAGATATATTTGATCTTTTTGAAACATTGAAATTGCAAGGATACCAGATTGTTGCTATCGAGCAATCTGAAAATTCTGTTGATTATAAAAGTTTTTCAGCCTCACAAAAAACAGCTTTTGTTTTAGGTAATGAAGTAGAAGGTTTATCAAAAGAAGTTTTGGAAAACGTAGATGTTGTCGTAGAAATACCAATGGCTGGAGAAAAAGAATCACTAAATGTTTCTGTTGCAGGTCCTGTAGCTATGTTTAGGATATTAAATAAATAAAAACTTACTTATTTCGTAGTTCTTTTATTGTGTAAGGTCTACCGCCTTCAATAGGGGAAGGTTGCTCGAGGAGCTCTCTGTTTCTGTTTTCAAAACGGCCTGGTCCGCCAGTTATTAGCCATAAAATCCAAAGACCAAAGAAAGCATATAAAAACCATTTTAGTTCATCCATGATTATATTGTAACACCGAAAACACAGTGCATACAAAAATATAAACACATAAAATCTTGCTAGATTTTTGTTCATGCTCGGCTCGGTCAGCCTGCGCAAGTTATATTTTTGTATGCACTGTGTTTCCTTAGTTATTTCTGATGAACACTACAAAAGTGCGCACTGCGAGCACCTACCAAGATTTTTTCTATTTTTCCTTTACAACCTCTTTTTTTACAAGGTTTTCCTGTGAGCCTATAAGCGTTGTGGTCATTTTGAAAGGCCCCTCTTTTGCCGTCTATATCTCGGTAGTCACTCATAGAATCTCCGCCAAAATCTATACCTTTTTGAAGTACATTTTTCATAGCTTTATACATCAAGGCAAACTCCTTTTTATTTACATCTTTTACTTTGCGTAGCGGATGAACTCCTGCTTCCCAAAGAAGTTCATCGCCGTATATATTGCCTATACCTGAGACTATTTTGGGATCAAGTAAGACTTGCTTGATAAAGCCATTTGGTTTTTTGGAAATTCTTTTTTGGAAATCTTCCAGGCTAAAATTTTCACTTAAGGGCTCAGGTCCATGGTGTTTTAGGTGGATAGAGTCAAAAACCTCTGGAGTTTTTATCAAGGTTACTTTGGCAAATTTTCTAACGTCAGATAAGACTAAGTTTTTACCATTTTCAAAAGACAAAACAAAGTGAATGAATCTATTGTAGGGATCTCGAAGAGCCTCATTTTTTTCGTCTTTGTGAGGTGCCCATTTGTTTTGCTTTTTATCAAAATCATATTTCCCATACATCATATGCCCGGTCATTTTCATGTGGACTAGTATTGTGTAACCATTATTTAAATGAATGAGTATATTTTTTGCTCTTCTCTCAGCTCGTAGTATTTTTGTATCTTTAACAATCTTTTTAAAAGATTTAAAGAAACTTTCATCTTTTATTGTTCCAATGAATTGTTTTATAGGGTTAGGTGCGGCCAAATCAGTCCAAACATCAACAATCCTTTGATTTTTGGCTTTTTGGTTGATTCCGTTGACTGTTGTTTGGACTTCAGGAAGTTCGGGCATATTACTTTTGGATCAATCTAAGTGCTTCAGTTATTTGTTTTTCTATGGCTAGTTTTTCATCCACTAAAGGAAGCACGTTTCTTATTTGAATATCTTTGTAGCCAAGAGACAGGAGCGCCTCGACAAGGTCCGTACTTGCTTTTGCGCTCGAGCTTGAAAAAGCATCTACTTTGTCTTTGAGATCTATCACCACCTTTTCAGAGGTTTTTTTGCCGATACCAGGTACAAGAGCGATTGCTTTGGCATCTCCGCTTTTTATGATGCGTACCAAGTCGGGGAGAGAGTATAAAGTGAGCATTTGGAGAGCAGTCTTGGGTCCGACACCGCTTACACTTATGAGTACTCGAAACAAATCTCTCTCTTCTTTGTTTTGAAATCCATAAAGTTCATGAGCATCATCTTTGATAACAAGGTGGGTGTAAAGAGTGGTTTTTTCACTAGTATCAAGATTTGTATAGTTTGTAAAAACACAGTAGCCAACACCTCCAACATCGAGGACTATTTCCTTATCTTTCTGTTCTATGATTTTTCCAGAGATTTGAGCGATCATTATACTGACATAATACCAAACAAGGGGGCTTTGGGGTAGCAACTATTGCTATTTTGTCGTTTTATTGATATAGTCTTCGTCACATATGCCAATCACCAGAAATGCAAAAAAAGCCCTAAGAAGTTCGCTTAAAAAGAAAGCGGTAAACGACCGTGTCAAAAAGAACTTTAAAGAAGCTATCAAAAACACTCAAAAGCTCGCAGTAGCCAAAAAATGGAAAGATGCTAAAGCTTCTATCTCTGAAGGTTATAGTGCTATCGATAAGGCCGTCAAAAAGGGTGTTATGAAGAAAAACACTGCTGCTCGCAAGAAGGCGCTATTGTCTAAGACAGCGAAAGAGAAATAGTCGCTCGGGGGTCGTAATATTATTTTTTTCCTGCGGATGCCTACGCAGAGTCCTCGGTGCAAAAACAATATTACGACCCCCTCGCTTAGAAAAAACAAAAAACACCTCAGGGTGTTTTTCTGTTATAATTTATAAACTAGCAACTATAAACTAAAACCCACTTATGTTATACGAATTTTATGGAGAAGAGTGTCCACATTGTCAAAAGATGCTCAAGCTCACTGAAAAACTGATGAAGGAGTTTCCCAATGTCAAAATAATTCGCAAAGAAGTTTGGCACAACAAAGACAATATGGAAATGGTCAAACAGTGGGACATCGATAATGCTTGTGGGGGCCTACCCTTTTACTATGATACCGAGACCAAGAAATGGCTTTGTGGGGAAGTCAAATATCAGGAACTGAAGGAGTGGGCTTGCCCTGAGTTTGCCAAAGGTGTCGACCTGTAGCACTACTTGAGTTTTTTGTTGTACTTGATATAAAAAAGGGGTTATAATACCCAAAGTGATTATTATGAAAAAAAATCTTTCGAAAGGGTTTACACTACTTGAGCTGTTAACTGTTATAGCAATAATCGGTCTACTTGCTGGTGTTATTTTGGTCGCTATCAATACCTCTCGAGCAAAAGCTAGAGATGCACAGAGAATTAACTCTCTACGCCAAATACGTATTGCACTTGAGCTTTACTACAGCGAAAATGGTTACTACCCTCCGGGGCCTTGTGGCTATGATTGTAATGGGTATTTCTCAAGTAATACGCCAGAGTGGTCAACAACTTTTGCTTCTTATCTAAGTCCTTATATAGCATCTCTTCCTGTTGATCCAAAAAACGTAGGAACACACCCTTGGACAGTAAATGAATATACTTATACCTATGGTAATGTTGGGCGCTATGTTTATCCTTCACAATACGATCTAACGACAAAATTTGAAGCATCAAACAATCCTTTGTCTTGCGGGGTTATGAATTATACCTTTTATTTCAACAACTCTTTGAGTTGGTGTGGATCTTACTCAGTAGATTTATACGAAGCATCTTCGTAGAGTTTTTGGAGAGTCCATCTATGTAGTCTCGGTCACGAGTTACTAATTCGCCTTCGATAAACTCAGACTCATAAGTACTCGCAACCCCAGCTCGGCTCCGCAAAGCGGATGCCTGCGCCTTTCGATTCCTACACGCACAACAAGCAGTTGTCGTGCTCTCGAGGACAATATAAATGGCCCCCAAGTGGGGGCCATTTACATTGTCCTCTCGGTAGGAATCGAACCTACATCACAACTTCCGCAAAGTTGCGTCCTATCCATTGAACGACGAGAGGAATATTTAGAATCCGAGGCGGTCAAACAGTGCTATGCTCCTCGACTCACGCATTTCTTGCTCTTTTACATTTGGCGCCAAAGCTTCCCGGACCTCAGTGGCACTGACCCCAAAGAGAGGGAAGGAAAGAGTTGGGAGAAAAGATCCTTTGACGAGCAGTAATAGCTTAGCTTCTTTCCCAGTTTCGTCAAGCCAAAAAGCATTTATGTTTTTGTATTCTATGTCTTCATCATTGATAGAGATGCCTTTTTCGGAGATAGTTATTTCTAACTCTTTTGGATCTTTGAAGGCATAGATAATAGTCACTACACCTGCAACTATTAGAAAAATACCAAAGAAAATGTTGCCATAGAAAAACGAGACTATAGCAGATAGGACAGATATGAGTCCTACTCCCCAAACCCAATCAGGATGCCTGTTCTTTTTTTGAAATTCTAGCGTTTTCCAAGATACTGGTTTCATTTTTAAATTGTAACATAAAAGCCTCGCATTTGACGCGAGGCTTTTATCAAAAGTTATTCTGATTTTTTATCAAGCTTGTCTAGTCCGAGAGCTTTGACCCCAAAATAAACAACAGCTGCGATGATTACAAAGTCCACAAGAGTAGAGATAAAGGCTCCATACTTAAGTGTTGTACCACCCATGGTCACCGCTTTGTCAGCGAGATCAACTTTACCGAGAGCTAGTCCGACTAATGGGTTGATAACGTTTTCTACCAAAGAAGAAACGATCTTTGAAACTGCGCCTCCAAGGATGAAACCAACAGCTAGTCCGACCACGCCTTGTTCTCTAATAAAGTCCATAAAACCCTTCAATTTCTGATTCATAAATATAAATTAATTATTATTATGGTTTTAGTATAGCAAAATGATCTTTAAAAAGGGGATTCTCCCTCGACCTCCTCAAATAAAAAAACTCCAACTATAACGTTTTTTTATTTTTGGTGCATATTTAGACAAAGCTTGAATGTATTTCTCTGATAATCCTAACGAGGAAATCTAAACAATGGACTCGCCCTGCCTCGGCTGATCCCCTGTCCGTAGGATGGGTCTAGGGAGGAATGCGGGCGGAATCCGCTCCAACATTTCTTTTTGCGGAATTCGTGGCGGACATGGCCTATGTGAATTATATTACACGTTGTAATTTAATGCAACTTATACTATGCTTTGCTTATGTCATCAGGAAAGAAACTTGGAGAAAACCTAAGAAAATTACGTTTGAGAAAAGAAATGTCGCAAGTACATCTTGCAACTGCTTTGGGTGTGGATAGGGCGTATATCAGCAATATTGAAAATGGTCGAATGAACCCTACTCTTTCAACATTAGAAAAGATTGCTAATGCGTTGGGAGTTTCCAGTAGCGAACTTCTGAAATAAATTTATGGAATTTAACTTCAATTTCGAACCATATAGAAAAAAAATATCCGATGAGCTTAAAGAAACTCGTAAGACAGATAAAGACGGAGCTTCTTTAATGTTAGAGAACGAACGAAAGACAGACGCATATGTTGTTTCAAGAGAGGCAAAAATAATTAATGCAAAGGAAAAAGTCAGTGAGCATGGTAAAAAATATATAGAAAAAATTATTACAGAGAGATTAAATGATTTAATGGAATTAGGTTATGAAGTAAAAGATGTACGAGATCAAATTCCAGAACATATAAAAATATATATTGACGGTCTAAAGATTGAAAATATTAAAAAAGAAAAACTACCAATTAGTCATGACGAAAAATATGAGAAGGAAATTTCACTGCTTATTGATAAATTAAGCGGCGGAAAATATCTTGATAAAAAACATCCAAATCACGTTGTTGGTGCTTGGCACGGCGCAGAGTTTGCTGAGTTACCATTTGAGATAAAAGAAGAGCTCACCTTCGACGATAACGACCAAAAATTTCTATGGGTTAATTTCGGTGCATCCCAGTGGGCTGATAGGCAGCCGGGGAAGCCAATCATTATTATGTCCATTGATAATCCTAGATTTAAAAAATTAATGGAAACTAATTGGGAATATTGGAGCTCTTCGCTTTTTCATACTAACGGTAATCAAACTGCTGATATTTCAAAACCAGAAGATTTAGAAAAATATCTTTCTGGTACAAGAAAGAAAGACGAACAAGGCAACGAATATTATTCGGTTGAAACCGATACCAACGAAGAGAGGCTTTTACCCTATATGATTCTTGCAGGTCTTCGAGTAGATAGTAAACATGGAAGTACAGACGGGCTGAAATTAAAGAATCTCAAGAGTAATGCAAACTATCTCGAAATGCCGTTAAGATGGGCTGAAATTTCAGATACTATTGTGGATTTGGGGCAAGGTAAAGTTTACAAATACAAACATGAAAGAACAAACTCTTGAAAAATTAAGTATTAAAAACAAGAGTTATTAAAAATTATCTAGTCAAGATATTTATATTACTTATGAGCTTAAAGAAAAGCTCTAAAAAATTAAAACAAAATATGGTACGCGATTTGTTTTACTCGAAACTTATGGTTTTAGTATAGCAAAATGATCTTTAAAAAGGGGATTCTCCCTCGACTTTTTCCTCGTCAGTCACTCGGAAAAGTCTTGGCACCAGCTTGCTTGTTTTTCCTGTTGGAAAAACATAGCTCCGCTGTTTGAATCCCCACACACGCAAAGCAGTTTGCTTGTTCCACCTCCGCAAATAAAAAAACGCCATAATTGGCGTTTTTTTATTTGCGGTGTACTCGGGTATGGTACCCGTGGGTGCAACCCTTGTAAGGGTATTTTAGCACATTTCTGATGGCGGAAATAAGGTTTGTGGGTCGGGGTCTTAAATGCCAACAAATGCCAATTTTTCGGCATAGGCAATAGATCAAGAATTGGACAAAATGTTATAATGGGATTATGAAGAGCCTTTTAGCAAAAGAGAAAATTCTTTACAATACTGTCGCAAATTCTTCAAGCGACAAGGATTTTTTTATAGGTTTTCACGCATACTTTACCTTTATTCTGGCTGATGGCGATAAGGTGATTGTCGACCAAATTGCTGAGCAATTTATCTCTAGGATCGAAGAAGAAAAATCTATTGAAGCAATAAAAGACAAGATTGTGGTGGATGCAACCAAACTACTTGATGAACTAATTATTGTTTCAAAAAAATTAGGGCTACAGGATAATCAAATTCTTCAGGAAGAAATTCAATCTACCAAAAGTCTTCTTACTGGATCGACTCATGTGTTTGGCGGAGAATTTTTGAACTCCCTGTATGACGACTTTTTTGATATCTTAAAAAGAATATCAGATTTAGGCTACCAAAAAGAAATCGAGTCATTTGTTGAACTATCACCCTCTTCTATCATAAAAGATATTCATGCACTGAAAGAAAGAAAAGATTATTTTCATAAACGAGATAGTTTTTTAAAAAAGGACGCACGAACAGAAGAAGGATCCTTTTCTAGACTTATGAATCTCTTTAAAGAAATAAGCGTTCTTGAGAACACAGATTTTAATTCTCTACAGGTAGACATAGAGAATGTTTTTCGTATTCATGCGGCGAGAAAGATGAATAATGAATATTCAAAATTAATGTCAGGAGAAATTCAGCAAGGAGTATATTACAAAAAAGAAAAATATATGCCCGATATAGAGCGTATTCATAATTTCATTGTTCTTAATAGTTTAGACATAAAAAATGAAGAAAAATTGGAAAATCCAAACAAGATATTTTTCATAAAAAACGATGATATATTTCATTACGAAATAGGTTTGCTTCATTATGAGAAAAATGGACTAAAGGAGCCTAAATATATTCACATGTTTAAAAATGTTATTACCTACATGACTGAAGATAAAGATAAGATTCGCATAAGTGAGTTAGAAAAACATATCAATAAAAAAGATCAGCATGGGGCTAATTACAGAGTTAATCTTGGCAAAAGTGCAAAATCTTTTAATAACTTTTTGAAAAAGAACGGTGTTAAGAATATCCACCCAGAAAAGAAAGTTCCTATTCTTTCTGTAACGGATGAATATATAACTTTTCATAATAAAATCTCATCCGAGTAAATCAGAGCAAATAAGTTTAAATAATCTACAAAAAACAGCTTTATAAATAAGACTGTTTTTGTTTGTCCTGCATGTCAGTGCGTCTATTTTGAAATATCCATAAGTGAAAAAATGAATACTAGGTATTTGTAATAAGGCAAATATTTTAATTATTAATCATTATGTCAAAACAAAAAAAGATCACATGGTCTTCAACTGCTCGCAAGTTGAATGACCTGATCAAAAACGGATACAATCCGCGTAAGTTAAGCGAGAACGAAAAAAGAGACTTGGAAAAGTCGGTAAAGGAGTTTGGAACAGTTGTTCCTGTTGTTATCAATATTGGATCAAGAGCCAATATTATTATCGGAGGTGAGCAGCGGGTAAAAGTGTATGCCGATCTTGGCATAGAGAGTATCGAGTGCATGGTTCCTTCACGAGAACTAACACTCGAAGAAGAGAAGGAACTCAACTTGAGACTTAACAAGAATACTGGGTCGTGGAATGAAGAACTCTTGAAAGATTTTGATATGAGATTACTTCTTGATGTCGGATTTGGGGATGAAGAACTTCAGAACTTATTTGACGACGTTGATATGACAGAAGATGACTTTGATCTTGGTAAAGCCATCAAAGACACACCTGTTGCAAAAGTGAAGCTTGGGGAGATTTACGAACTCGGAAAGCATCGGCTTTTGGTTGGAGATTCTACTGATGAAAACCAAGTAAAAGAGCTGATGAAAGATGAACTGGCGGACATCATTTTCTGCGATCCACCGTTTAATATTTCATGGGAATATGGCGGAAAGTATGGCGGAGAATATAAGGATAATAAAAGTGAAAAAGAATACTATGAATTTCTCGACAAGAGCGTTGAAACAGCTAAAAAGTTCTCCAAGCCAGATTCACATTTCTTTTATTGGTCAGACCCAAACAGCATAGGATTGACGCAGTCTCTCTATGACAAGCACGGAATCAAGAAAAGAAGAGTGTGTCTCTGGATAAAATCCAATCAGAACTGCACTCCTAAAATTGCCTGGAACAGATTATATGAACCATGTACCTATGGCACAGTTGGAAAGCCATATCTCAATCCAAATTTCAGAAATGCCAACGAGATTCTCAATCAAGAAGTAACCACTGGAAATCAAGTGCTAGATGAACTACAAGACATGATTGATCTTTGGTTAGTCAAAAGAGATAACACGCAAAGCTATCTTCACCCTACGCAGAAGCCTGTGGCTTTAAATGAGAAGCCATTCAAGCGTTGCAGTGCACCTCTCCATATTGTCTTCAGTGGGTTTGCTGGGAGTGGATCTGATTTGATTGCATGTGAAGAATTAAATCGTGTCTGGCGAGGGGTTGAGAAAGATCCAATTTTTGCAACTATCGTGATCGACCGATGGGAAAAATTTACAAACCTTAAGGCGAAGAAAATATATGAAAGTAAATAAAGGAGATATTTTTCAGGTTGGAAATCATTTCATTGGATGCGGTGACTCTACTGACAGAGAATTTGTTAAGAAAGTGATTGGTAAAAACAAGATACGAGCAATTCTCTGCGACCCACCTTATGGAGTCGCGTATGTCGAGAATAAAAAAGGATTTGCAAAACTTGGAGTTAAAGATGAAAAAATAATTGCAGGCGATCATCTGCAAAGCGAAGAAGAATATGAAAACTTTACCAAGAAATATCTCGGTATTACTATTCCGTATCTTGAAGAGCACAATGTGGTCTATATCTTCAACGCAGACCCTATGTTCCCAAGTCTACGTTCTGGAATGAAACAAGCAGGTTTCTATTACAGCCAAATGATTATTTGGCTCAAAAATCAGCCCGTCATGAGTCGCAAGGACTACCTATCTCAATACGAATTGATTGCCTATGGCTGGTTTGGAAAACATAAAACAGAAAGATCTAAATCAAAGAATGTAATTTATTATCCTAGACCAAGTAAGTCAAAACTTCACCCTACTCAAAAACCTATTGGGTTACTGAGAAGAATCATTCCTGACTCAACTAAGATCGGAGATATTATTTACGATCCATTTCTTGGTAGCGGATCAACAGCGATTGCATGCCAGCACCTAGGTCGAAAGTGTATAGGTATCGAGCTTGATGAATCGTATGTAAAGATATCTGTCGCAAGACTCGAAAAACTCACGGGAATGAAAGCGGTAAAAGTTTAACTTATGCAAGAAGAAGACTTTTCTAAAGATCCATACAAGAAACAAACATACGAAAGGTATGCTCTTTGGAAGTCTCTTCCTTCATTCCTAAAAGGACAACCGAGGGTAGCACTTGAGAAGTTTGGTATTGAAGAAGAATCAGCATTCGAGCTACTTGCTATAAAAACACAGATAGATTTTTCAAAAAAGTATGGAGTCGATACTGGTACATTGACTGACTGGAACAAAAGACTCGAGAAAGATGGATTAGTTCAGGATATAAATTCTTGGGCAAGAAAGTTAACCCCAAATGTTATCTTTGCACTCTACAAAAACATTATTAAAAGTGGAAAGGCTCATGAAGTGAGAGCTTGGTTTGAAATCGTAGAAAATAACTAGTATGACTAAACCAATTAATCTAGAAGAAATAAATAACATTCTTTCAGATACCATACGAAAGGTACTAAATAAAGAAATGTCACTCAAGCAAGCATCTATGATCGCCAAGCTTGCCTCTACACTTTCCAAAAACATCGTCAACACGGAATTGAAGGAGCGTGTTGAGTTTTTAGAAGAATCACTAAGAAGGAGAAAATAATATGAAAAGTCTCACCAATATTTTAAGAAGATCAAACATAACTCCATTTGAACGAGTGAAAGCACTTGTTCATAATGATATTCACCGAGAAAAAACAGGAAAAGATGGTCTGTCCGAGTCTGATATATATGCTCTAACTAAAGGATGGAATCCGAACAGACCAGAAGCAAGTGAATACAACAAGTACATAAATATTGTTCAGCTTGAAGATACGATGAAGATGGATACGCAGATGTTCCTGTATCGCTCTGAACTGTCACTCCTTCGAAACCAGAGAATGCTTGATCATTTTCTTTCTTATGCAAAAAGACTCAAGCATATATCCGAGCGGGTGTTCACAAAAGATATTACTACCGATGAAAGCATACGCTTTCTCATACGAAATACATACTTGCGATATGAGAACTTATTGCACCTTTTCACTTTTTATAACCTCTCAAAGGAAATACGCGATGACTTTCTTCTCTTGGATGCAGAAATTACTGGTTGTGAAAAGTATATGAATGATCAGGTCTTCCTGTATGAACGATATAAAGATGGGTCATTGAGTAGTGATGATAAGAACCTGATTGTTGATCGCATATATTCCCGAATGTATTACGAGGGTGCCAAGAAAATCAAAAAGAGTACGGCTGAAAAGGACGGCTTTCTTCCTCATGCATTCTTCGCAGAACTTCCAATCAAGGACTTGTTCAGAAAAATAGTGACTGACAGATGCGTTGCGTCTTGTAAAAAGGATATTGATACCGAAGATGGCATTCTGACTCTCGTTGAAGAATATGCAAAAAGCAGACACATATCCATTGAAAAACTTGTTAAGGATACACTATTTGAGTGGCTAGGTGACGGGTTGTTTATTAATGACTACTCACCAATTTATGTGAGTGAGCGTTTTGATACATGGAACGGAAATACGAAAAAGAACCATAAGGAATTATTCATGGCTTGGTATGAAGAACTACAAAAGTCAAAACAGTATTTTGAGGAACTTTTTGATTCAAAAAAGTTGAATAAGAAAACAGTTGAAAAAGACTTTTTAGAAATGACTAGAAAAATTGAAGTGGTAACTGGAGAAAGTTTATATACTTGCAGTGAAGATACTGACTTCATATCGGAATACAAAAAGCAGATCGAGATTCTATTCCCGATATCAAGCATGTTTCTTTTTATTGAAAAAAATGCAACACCGATTATGAATCATCAGACACTTTGTCAGTTTAAAAAACTAACCCAAAACACCTCGACATTGTTCGACGTAGACATGAGCGAGAGGTATACAGAATTTGTTAACCTGTACGAAGAAGAAGTCGATTTGATGAACCTGAGCCTTGCAAGACTCATAGATGTGGCGACAGAACATCTTTACACTGAAGAATCATTGAAGTATATCCTTGATATCAATGACGAATGCTTTGTTTTCGATCTGAATACAATCAAAGTAGAAAAAATAGCTGATATTGCACAAAAGTATTCTGATGAGTTTAAAAAGTTAGGAATATAAACTCCACTACTCAACTTTGTTAAGAATCGAAGAAATCATTGCTAGCGCCACTTCGTAATCACGCAGTTCAAGAATGTACGGTGCTTCTTTCCCATCCTTAAAGATGTGGAGGCCATCAGAACGTAATTCGAGTGAACCAATCTTCTTAAATGGGAATGAAAATTGTTTACGATAACCTATATATCCAATTCTTTGATTGGTCACATAAAATATACCAGAATCTTCATTGTCTAATATCTCCTTTGATACACTCTGTACCCCAATTGAACCAACACGATAACGCACACCTTTCATAATTTTTATTGAACCAGTAAATCCTCCATAATTGACGCGAGTAGTTACTCGTTTACGCTTCATCATACTTGCCGCGACCGCCCAATGGAGAGTCTCTCCCTCTTTGAAGACAATATTTACTTCAGCTTGAGCATTGTCTATCGTCGGCAATACGCCCTTATCCACAAGTGCGAGCGTATAGTACTTGTTAAAACTGTCTTGATTGAAAGAGATATCACTCTTCGTTAGATTGAAATGGTTAAGTAACTTCTCGAGGGCATTCTTTTCGTCATCGGTAATTCGCTTGTCGGAACCAATACTGGTAAATACGGAAGCGACTGATTTTTTATGAATACTACCCACATCATCTACTGATAAACCAAACTCTTTTTGGATCTCGACTAATTTGTCATTTTCTTCAACAGATAATTCACTATCAGAGAGGAACGAACTGATCGATTCCTGATATTTCTTGAGACCATCCTTTCTATTGAAATACCTACTGACGAAACTTGGTAATTGAAGTTTCATAGCTAGTTTACTTGCTCAACCTTAACCTCCCAGTTAACTCCAGTAATGACCTGGATGTAATACTGACCAGGTGTAAGATTGCGGTAAGTCGTTTGTCCTTGACCCTTCTCAGACCCCTCTGTAGAAATAGACAAACCTGGGCCAGTGTAACCGTCATTTTCTTTTTTGAGGCTCACTCCTGAATAAGTACCCGATGAACTGCTACCACAACATGTAGTTGCTGTTATTCTTACTTTTTTACCTGTAACAGAAAACGATCCTGTATCTTGGTTGCCCTTGCCACTAAATGAGGCAATCTCACTGTAAACTTCTTCTTGAGAAACTGTGTCAATTGAAGAATTTTCACTAACTTTCTCGCGTGCTTCATCTAGAGAACTTGAAGCGATAGAACCTACGACAATGAGCAGTACGGCGATTACGACCCGAGCCATACTCGATAGATTTATCTTGAGATACTTCTTGATGAGAGTATTAGTGATTGGTAATAAAATTATCCCAGCTAATATAACCGTGATAGATCCTCCAGCGATACCCATAATAGCTACGGATACACCTAGAAGCCAAAGGATTATTAAGCTACCTGAGACTGATTTAACAGGCTCTGTATTTTCATTATTCATTTGCTTGATAGGACTTAGTTAATAATTCCGTATCGAGCTTTTACACAAAAAGCCCGCCACGGGTAGAGGTCGAAACCTCTCGTACCAGTTTCCCAATACGGCCTATCAAGCGACCCCATGACGGGTTCTTTATGCTTGATAGGGCTTTCGACCATATCCTCAAGAAAATCCCTGAGGGGTTAGGTCTCTTATTCAGTTGTAAACGAATTATACCATTTTCACAGGTATTTTTGTACTTTAGCTTATATCGAGTTTATTGTGTAGTAGAGTTACCAACAGCTAGATTTCAAATCTTAAAAACTTGTATCGGTGAACAAATCAATAAAAGTCGTGTTACCTTCTTTAAGTTTTTTGACACGTACATCAATATCAGAAGCGGTAAAAAGATTATCCATTGAAACTTGAGCACCAAAGTTTAAAACTGATCCATTTAAGGCTTCATTAAGTTTGGTAAAAATCATTTCTCGAACAGTAGCTTCTACTTTCTTTTGCCTAAGAAGACGTAGAAGGGCATAATATTCCGTAATATGGTTGGTTGATAACTGACGCTGGTTCCATCCCAAGTCTTTTGTAAGAGTCGCAATTTCTAAATACTTTGCTTCCGTATATATCTTTGAATCAAAGCCAATGTTTTCTTGTTTTTCCATTGCGTCCATTTGAAATTTAGGAATAATCTCTTGTCCGAGTTCCCATGATCGTTTTAATATTTTATTGATACGTTTTTGCCCACCGAGTTCTTTTGGGAACTCGATGCGTAATACTTTTTCTTTCGGTATTTTGATTATTTGAACTTTGGTATGTGAAGCCTTTGCATCAGCCCAAGAAACAAATTGATAGTAATTGCCAAAAAATCTATATAGACCATAATGGTCCATTAATTCAAAGCTATAGCTTTCGGTTTCTCCAGCTTCGTTCTTTTTATAAATAATTTCGTATATTGCTACGCCGTCTTGAAAAAGCACATGTGCTGTATCACGAATAAAATCACAAAGACCTTCACCTAATGCTGTTCGATGTCTGCGACCAGAAAGACCTTGAGCAATTATTGCTTCTTTGTCGGGTGCGGCTGGTTCAATTTTTGCAGGATACTTTTCTCTAACGCCGCTATAAATCATAAACGGCATTATTCCGCTAAACATATCTTCAATAAACATTGAAGACGTACCGTGATAATGATACCCATGACGTCTGTTTCGTGAACTCCTGAATGACAACTGATTATTATCATCACCACGTCCTCTATATCGGTAATAATCTGGTTGATCCCACTTTCGCAATAAAAGAGGATCTTTTAAGTAGACCAACACTGCCTCTTTAATTTTTTTAAAGTATTTATTCATAGTCGTTGTTTTCTTCCTCATTAGATCTTTCTTCTTCTCGTTGTATTTGTTCTCTCATGTCGCGTTGGTCTGGTAGATCAATTCCTGTTGCCCCCGGGTGTTGGGATAAATATGTTACGAAAAATACAGTCTGACCTGTAGATAAACTCAAACCACCTGATCGAGTAACTACACGAATAACCGCGCTCGCATGCGCAGGATCTTCTCGGCCATTTACATAGTCATAACTTCTACTGTCGGGGAAAACAGCTAAACCTTGTTCTCTCATTTTATTACTAAATCGCATTTGCCAGTTTGTTCGTAAGGTTGCTTGTGGCATGATCATGAAAAGTCCACGTCGATAGTTAGTAATGGCCGCTATGCGTGTAATTTCTTGTACTGCATCGATACCACCCAAATAAGTGTCCCACGGTGTTTGCACAACATTCCAAAGCTCCGTGTTTTGGTAGAGCTCTGAATACAATTTAGCAAATCCACTTAGTTCGTAGAGATTTATAAGAGGTTCTGTTGAATAGATTATTTTGCTTTGTTCTTCGGACCAGTTTTGAACTCTCACTCGGGTCATATCAAAAGCCGAAAGTGAAGCTATAAAAACAACCGGGAATATTGCTTTCAATCTAACTGGGTCGTTCTCCTCACACGCCTCATAACAGGCCTGAACGCCTTGCGTAAGAGCTTGCCCAAAGTAGTCTGGCATATCGCTTTCGGTAGGCATTGTCATTAATCGAGGCAATAATCTAATCATTTTATCAGTTACTTCTTTTTCGCGGTCCCTTGCGGTTTTATACTCTTCGTCCGCACTAAACTCTATCCAAGAAAGATCTTTGACTTGGTGATAAGGTACGCAATCTTCAATATGTTTTGCAATCAATCCAACGAGCCGATTATATTTGTGAGTAAACTCGATCCAGCGTTGCACCAATTGAACAGCAAGACCTAATTGATCCTCGGCAAGTAATTTCCCAAGCTTTGGTTCAAAGTAAGTTGAATGAAGAGTCTTTAGATATTTGAAATAACCTAAGAGTGCGAATAAGTATTTCTGAACGCAAAGAGTGCGTATATACCACTCAGGGGAAAGTTGCTTACCCTCAATTAGCATTTCAGCCTTTAAATCACTTGCAGTGGATTCCAGACGCGATAGAACCGACAAAGGTAACCCAGTAAGATAAATGTCTCTATTTGAATACCATTTAATATTTGAAATAGTCGTGGATAAGCTTTCCGCAGAAGCAGTATCAAGATACCTAGCCAATCCAAGCACCGCTCCTATCGCTAACCGACCTTGAGTATCAATAAAAGCCATTTGTTCTTTATACCGAACATTTTTTGGATCTGCTACTTTTTCTAGGTCAATCAATCCTGCAACCTTTTCTGTTTTCTGTAAAAGAAGCTTTAGTCCTTCCTCATCAAAATCATTCGCATAAACTTCAGCGATTTCTACAAAAAGTTCTAGTCCTTGGAATACAGAGGCAACATTTTTCTCTTTGGCGTAAAACTCAAAAATATTTACACTCATATCCAAAGTTTCTTCTTCAAACCAAGTAAAATCTTTGATTGTCTTGGGTTGCAAACTTGTGCCAGTGTTTAAGGCAAGAGCGATTTGTGTTGAATCCGCCAAGGTCCAACTATCGTACTGATTTTTTGTTTTGAACCAAAAGCTATTAGTCGGTATCTTCTTCTTGTATTGAGGATACAAAAAAAGCAAACCACCTAAATAACGAAGAGCAATATGCAATTGTTCATTTGAAAGCTTTATCTCTTTAATTCCAAAATTAATAAGGTCTTTAGCAAGCTCTAAATTATCTGACACTAGGCGTCTTTGATGATTTTGTATTGCTGGTTTATCCCATTTAAAACCCGGTGGCGTAACCCCCCTCAATAGGTCTGCAATGTTTTTACCGATTGAAGGCAGGGCAACAGTTGGTTCCAATGAATAGAAAACATTTGATCCAACACTCCAAAATCTGATTATGATATAGGCTCCACCAATACAAAGAAATACTAAGCCAACTGGATGTATTGGGTGTCCAAACGATTTTGCCAAGAGGTAAAAAATACTTATGATGCCTGTAAGGGCTACGGTTTTAACGTATTGTTCTCCAATTGGAGTTGAGAGGAAGTAACGCCTTATGTTTTGAGTGGCACGCAATAAAAAATTACTAGCAATACCGGAAACAGCTGTAAAATAAAGACCAAGGAATACACCGGAAACACTGGCAATTGCCGAAAGTAGTGTATCGGTAACTTGATCGCTAAATATCTTTTGGTCTACTGGAAAAAAGTAACTGTACGTTTCAAAAATTGCGATTATAAAAACAGAATAGATAAGGGTCCGAATGAAGGGAAAAATTGAAGGCCACAATAAGCGTGCCGAATATTTACCCTTATTTATATTAAAGTCGAGTTTAAAGATTTTTGCCCAAAAGCTAAAAATTGGTTTTTCTTCAAACCATTTTTTTGTGAGCCAAAATTTTTTTGAGCGATATAGATTATTGCGAATAAAAATTTTCATACTTTAATATTGGGCATAAGTTTCTTATGCCAGTAAATGCATTTTACCAAAAATCGACCTTTAAATAAAGGCGTTTTAGTTACCAACACTATGGCGGTGGGACGCTCTAGACTCCTAGGACGATTTGCGTCATCAATGTAGTTGTGAAGATAGAAAACCCAAACCAAGAGCAAGGCGTAAAGAAACCAGAGGTTGAACCAAAGAAGATTAAATACTGCTTATACGCAAGAAAATCAACAGAATCTGAGGAACGACAAGTGCTTTCCATAGATAGCCAAATCAGCGAGATGCTCCAACTGGCAGACCGCGAGGGGCTTGAAGTGGTCACCATGAAGCGTGAGAGCCATAGTGCAAAGGAGACAGGACAACGACCAGTCTTCAATGAAATTATCGAGGAACTCAAACAAGAGAAGTTCAATGCAATACTGACTTGGGCACCAGATAGAATTTCAAGAAACGCAGGAGACTTGGGAAAAATCGTAGACCTGATGGATTCAGGAAAACTGCATATGATACGAACTTTTGGGCAGACATTCGGAAATAATCCAAATGAGAAGTTCCTCCTGATGATATTAGGAAGCCAAGCAAAACTTGAAAATGACAATCGAGGTATCAATGTGAAGCGAGGATTGCGAACGAGAGTGGAGATGGGGTTATGGCCTGGAATGGCACCGCTTGGATACCTGAATCAAAAACTAATGGACAGAAAGTGCCAAATAGTGATTGATCCAGAACGAGCGCCGATTATCAAGAAAATGTTTGAGAAAGTGGTATACGAAAAATGGAGTGGAAGAAAAGTATACAACTGGCTCAGATTTGATCTAAATTTCTATACCCGAGGAAATAAGCCCCTGACACTCTCAGGGGTTTATCGTATCTTCAATATGCCGATCTACTATGGACCATTCGAGTATCCACGAAATAGCGATAACTGGTACCAAGGAAGCCATACGCCGATCATTACTCAAGAGCTATTTGAAAAAGCACAGGAGCAACTGAAGCGAGATAGGATTGTGAGAGAAAATCGAGAGTTTGCATTTACCAAATTATTTACCTGCGGAATGTGCGAGTCAGGAATAACGGCACAGGAGAAGTATAAGGAACTCAAAGATGGCACGACTGCCAAGTATGTGTACTACTCATGTTCCAAGGCGAGAGATAGGAATTGTAAAAATAAATATATACGAGAAGAAGAATTGATCGAGGAGCTGTTCAAAGTAATCGATAAGGTAAGCATCAACGAACTGGGTATGCGAATCAAACTTGAAGAAGAGATCAAGCGATTTAACAGACTGCAGAGGTTGGCAACTAAAGGCACTCCGAAATACAACATCAATGAAGATGATGTGAACACAAGAGAGTATGCCAAGTATGTGCTGAGAGAAGGTACACCACTTGAGAAGCGTGAATTAATGGGACATTTGAGGAGTAGATTGATACTGAAAGAGAAGAAGATTACTCTAGTAGACTGACATTTTGAAACTTGCTATTATACCCCCTAGGGGGTATAATAGCATTATGCATAAAGATAAACAAAAACTCATAACAAGGCTCAAAAAAATAGAAGGACAAGTTCGAGGTATCCAAAAAATGATTGAAGAGGAAAAGTACTGTATCGATGTCATTACCCAGACCTCTGCTGTAAAACAAGGTCTTTCAAGTATTGAGGATATTCTCCTTGAGAGCCACCTTGGTCATTGTGTTGTTGGTCAAATTAAAAGTGGCAAAGTCGATGTTGCTACTAAGGAAATTTTAAAAGTTTATCAGCTTAAGCGAAAATAATTTATGAATACTCCAAAGATATACAAAATTAAAGGTATGCATTGTGCTTCGTGTGCAAGTATTATTGAAAGAACAGTAAAAAAAATCGATGGAGTGGAAGATATTTCAGTAAACAATGGTACCGAGAACGCAAAGATTGTTTTTGATAGTTCAAAAACTAACGCTGAATCTTTTAATAAGAAATTGGAACCGCTTGGGTATTCTTTGATAGCACCTATGGATCATAGTACGGAAAGCATGCCTGCGAGTTCTATGGGTATGAGTGAAAACGAACATGCTGAACATTTAGGATTAAATCAGTCAAAAAAGGAAAAGATTGAAGAGATAAAGGATATGAAATCTAAAGTCATGTCAGCTATTCCACTAGCCATCTTTAGTGTTTTCGTCATGACTTGGGATATTCTTGCTCAGTACAGTATTGTCCCTATGATGAGCTATACACTCAAAGAATTTTTTCACCATCTATTACCTATTTTTGCGACCTATACTCTATTTGTTGTAGGGAAACCATATCTTCTGGGGTTTTATCGTTTCTTAAGATATGGCAAAGCTAATATGGATACACTTATCGGTATCGGTACTGTTGCCGCTTTTTTATATAGTTTTGCTGTCAGTGCATTTGAAGAAGTACTCAGACCTTTTATAAATGTAGATCATACTTACTACGATGTGACCATTGTAGTGATTACTTTTATCGCTCTTGGTAAATATTTAGAAGCTCGTTCAAAAATTAAAACAGGAGATGCGATAGAAAAACTTTTAAATCTTCAAGCAAAAACAGCCTTGGTTGTGCGTGAAGGTAAGGAAGTAGAGATTTCTATAAATGAGGTTAAGCATGGAGACTTAATTATTGTTAAACCAGGAACAAAGATTCCAGTAGACGGAGTCATTACTGAGGGATCATCTTTTGTTGATGAATCAATGGTAACAGGAGAGCCAATGCCAGTACAGAAAAAGATTGGAGATAGTGTGGTCGCAGGAACAATTAATACAAGTGGATCGTTTGTTTTTAAAGCCACAAAAGTTGGATCAGAAACATTGCTGGCTCAAATTATACACATGGTTGAAGAAGCCCAAGGGAGTAAAGCCCCTATTCAGGCATTAGCTGATAAGATTTCAAGCGTTTTTGTACCGATAGTTCTTATCTTAGCTTTTGTGACTTTGGGGGTATGGTTGGCGTTTGGAACTGGCTCACTTGGATTTTCACAAGCTCTTTCATTTGGACTTGTATCCTTTGTCGGGATATTAGTTATTGCATGCCCATGTGCACTTGGACTTGCTACCCCGACTGCAATCATTGTAGGGGTTGGTAAAGGAGCAAAGGAAGGAATACTGATTAAAGATGCGGCTACGCTAGAGAAATTACACAAAGTTGATACTGTCATGATGGATAAAACAGGAACGATAACAATTGGGAAACCGACACTTGTTGATATCCAAAATAGCTCAGATATGAGTAATGAAGATTTGATAGGAATACTTGCAACACTAGAGAAAAAATCTGAACATCCAATCGCACACGCAATTGTGAACTATGCAAAAGAGAAGAATATCCCCATACAAGAAGTTTCAAACTTTGAAGGAATTCAAGGAAAAGGTCTAAAAGGGTCTGTTAAGCAGGTTGAATATTTTGTTGGTAATATAAAGCTTATTAAAGATTTAAATCTTTCTTTTGATCAAACATTGCTAGAAGAGTTTACATCCCAAGGAAAAACTCCTGTCATTATATCTACAAAAGAAAAAGTTCTTGGTTTTGTAATGGTTGCAGATGAAATAAAACCTGAATCAAAAGAAGCTATTAATGCTCTTCATAAACTTGGAATTAAAGTAGTGATGCTTACAGGCGATGATGAAAAAGCGGCGAAACACATCGCATCTCTTGTTGGAGTCGATGAAGTTGTTGCTCATGTTTTACCTCAAGATAAGTTATTAAAAATACAAGAACTTCAATCCCAAGGACATGTTGTTGCTATGGCGGGTGATGGAGTAAATGACGCTCCTGCACTAGCTCAAGCCGATGTCGGTATCGCCATGGGTACAGGTACTGATGTTGCCATTGAGTCAGCAGGAATTACACTCCTGGGTGGAGATATTTCAAAAATTGTAAAAGCAATAAGGTTATCAAAAATAACAATGCGAGGAATTAAACAAAACCTTTTTTGGGCATTCATTTACAATATTGTAGGAATCCCTCTTGCGGCTGGAGTTTTTTACCCAATTTTTGGCTGGTTGCTTAATCCAGTATTTGCAGGATTTGCGATGGCGATGTCATCAGTGTCAGTTGTGTCGAACTCACTGAGAATTAAAAGTAAGAGATTATAATTATGAAAAATAAGCACAAGAAAAATAATAAAAATATCTGGATATGGATACTAGCCATTTTAGTCATTGGGGTTTTTGTTTATTTCGTATATTCAGACAAACCCTCATCTAGTAGTGTGGAAAATCCTTATGAATCAGAAATAATTTCTCGAAACGGAATTCACTGGCATCCTGAGCTTTCTATATATATAAAAGGAGAAAAAGTAGAAATCCCCGCAAATATTGGACTTGGTACGGTTCATAATCCAATTCACACTCACGACGAAGATTCACAGTTAGGAGTTATCCATTTGGAGTTTTCATCAGTAGTTCGAGGTAGAGATACTAAACTCAGTGAGTTTTTCAAAATTTGGAATAAGGATATAAACTCTTTCGGTTCAAATATAAGGATGACAGTAAATGGTGTAGATAAATTGGATTTTGGGAATTATTATATGAAAGATGGAGACAAGATAGTGCTCAATTATGATTAAAATAAATATTAACTTATAAAACAATGAAAAATTACAAATTTTATGTAACTGGAACACACTGCGCATCATGTAAAATCTTGATAGAAGATATTTTGAATGAGCAGTCTTTTGTTGTTAAATCAAATGTAAATCTAAAAAATGAGACCGTAGATGTTGAAATGAATACTGAACAGAACATAGACGAAATCGCAACCATTCTTGCAGATAAAATTAAACCCAATGGATACTCTTTGTCGGTTGAAAAAAAACTTAATAAAAATAAAGAAGATGATGTTATTTGGAAAGCTATACCTATTGGTTTAGTTTTTCTTGTCTTATTTTTCATATTACAAAAATCAGGAATTCTCAATTTAGGTATTGGAGGTAAGACTACTCCAATGACAAGTTTTATCGTTGGTCTTATTGCATCTGTTTCAAGTTGTCTTGCGATTGTCGGTGGTCTAGTATTATCTCTTTCTGCGAAAATCTCTGAAGATAATATAAGCGATACTAAAACTTTCATACTTTTTCATACTGGTAGATTAGTCAGCTTTGCTCTTTTGGGTGGAGTTTTAGGACTTATAGGTAATGCTATTGGTATAAGTTTCACATTCTCAGCAATACTAGGTATTGTGGCTTCAATCGTTATGCTACTACTTGGCTTAAATTTAGTAGGAGTTTTTAAAAAGAGTAATGTTACCTTACCTTCAGGTGTTTTTAATTTCTTTAGAAAGGTTGAACATAAAACTTTAACTCCTCTTATTATAGGATTTGCCACATTCTTCTTACCATGTGGATTTACACAGGCTATGCAAGTAGCAGCTATTTCAAGTGGATCTTTTATGTCTGGATTATTGATTATGTTTACATTTGCTCTTGGAACATTACCAGTGCTTTCAATTCTATCTTTTGGATCGGCATCTTTTGCGCATGGTAAACATGCACCCTTATTCTTTAAATCTGCGGGAGTTGTTGTTGTAGGTCTTGGTATATTTGCTTTACTCGCAGGGCTGGCAGGTCTTGGTGTTATAAATCCATTATTTAATATTTAATTTTGATATAATTACTTTATGAACAAAACAGTTTCAATAATCATTACACTAGGTCTTATTGTTGCCATAGGTATTGTTTTAACAGGTGGATCAACAACAAAAGACTCTAGTAAAATAATTCAAAATACCGAGATAAAAGACGGGATACAATACATAACAATTGATGCTAAGGGTGGGTATTCTCCACAACTAAGTAATGCTAAAGCAGGTATTCCTACAAAATTAATTGTAAAAACAAGCGGTACATACGACTGTTCAGCTTCTTTGGTTATTAAATCAATTAATTATCAAAAAATTCTCTCTCAATCAGCAGAAGAAATAATTGATATCGGCATACCTAAAGCTGGTGAGCCACTCAGGGGAACTTGTGGTATGGGAATGTATAATTTTGAAATAGATTTCAGTTAAGAAAAAAGAACGGCAATTGTCGTTCTTTTTTCTGCAACATGTAGGTTTGTGGGTCGCACTTAGTACATAACTAAATGGGTCATCAAAACTAACAGGTTGTCAATGCGGAGGTGGGGGGATTCGAACTCCCGGTACCTTGCGGTACTCCTGTTTTCAAGACAGGTGCACTAAACCACTATGCGACACCTCCGTGTATGTGTTTGTTGGAACAGCATGAATTTACCACAACAAGCGCTTTTTTTCAATCTTTGTGATAATCTAATCTCTATGAGATATCTAGGGGTAGATTTTGGAACAAAAAAGGTAGGGATTGCTATTTCTGATGAAGAAGCTTCCTTTGCCTTTCCCAAAAAAATAGTTCCTTTAGGGGAAGCCTTAGATTTCATTAAGGTTTTAGCCAAAGAAGAAAACATCAGCGCTATTGTCATAGGAGAGTCAGTAGCAAATAATGGAGAGAGCAATGTTGTCCTGGGAGCTTCCAAAGCTTTTGCTGAAAAACTCAAAGAACAAACCTGTTTAGAGGTCTTTTTTGAAAGAGAGGGGTTCTCTAGTGTAGAGGCACATAGATATCAAACAGACAGAGGGGATAGGGATGATAGTGCCGCCGCAATAATACTTCAGAGATTTCTTGATAAAAATAGGAAATAGTATAAGATGATTTTTGAATGGCCTTTCATTCAAAGTTTCGCGTCTAAACTGTTGGAAAATAGTAAATAGGCGATTACGCAAAAGGCACGAGCTTGTAGGTGTAACTTAGCTATGGTGGCTGAGGAAATCATCCAGACACGCCCTTATTGCTTTAGCTGTTTGTTGTAAACTGGCCTCCTGATTAAGAAACCTTTTATTTCTTTTAGTTCTTTGTATAATTCTTAATCGCAACAAACTAACTCTGCTCCCGCCAATAAACGGGAGCAGTTTTTATTTTATTTTTTATAAAGTAGAATAATAGGATGGAATATTTAACAATAGACGAATTTAAAAAACTAGAAGCCCGTATAGGAGAGGTTATTTCTGCTGAAGAGGTACCAGGATCAGACAAGCTCATCAAACTAATGCTTGATTTTGGAGAAGAAAAGCCTAGACAAATACTCTCAGGTATTAAGGCTTGGTATGAACCGAGTATTTTGGTGGGTAAAAAAATGCTTTTTGTTGTGAACTTAGCACCAAGAGAAATGATGGGATTAGAGTCTCAGGGCATGCTTATGGCAGTGGACGGACTAGATGGTGAGCCAGTTTTTTTGGTTCCAGAAAAAGTAGTTGCGCCGGGCGCAAAAGTTAGATAGTAATATCTCTCACAATCTCGTATAATATTTAGGATGAATCTTTTTAATAGATTATTTCCAACACCATCATTTATTGCTATTCCAACAGTAGGCTTGGATTTTTCTGACGCTACTATGCGTTTTGTTGCTCTTAGTATCACAGTGGACGGTTTGGTGCCCAAGAGATTTGCCGAGATGAGTATCCCAGAAGGTTGTATGAAAGGAGGTAGAATAGTTGATAATGAAAAGTTTATTTCTTTTCTAAAAGAAGTCCAAAAAAAATACAAACTCAAATACGTTCGAGTTTCTATTCCAGAGTCTCAGGTTTATTCTTTCACCTTATCTCTAGATCCAAGTGCTAGCGGAGATATTCGTTCAGCTATTGAGCTTTTGATAGAAGACAATATCCCTCTAAAGGCTATAGAGACTGTATTTGACTACCATGTTTTGGGCGTAAGTGAGTCTGGGATAATAGTGCAAGTTGTGGCTCTTTCTGAAACTGTAACAACCAATTATTTCAACGCCTTTTTTTCAGCAGGTATAATACCTGTAAGTTTTGAGCTGGAAGGTCAAGCTATCGCAAGAGCGGTTCTTGATCCAAGTGATAAAGGGTCTTGTATGATTGTTGATTTTGGAGCCAACAGAACTGGTATCACTATCGTTACCAACAAAACAGCTATGATTACGGCTACACTAGATTTTGGAGGGAAGATGCTAACTCAAAACCTTGCCAAGGAGTTTTCTATTTCTATAGAAGAAGCAGAAAAAATAAAAAGAGAAAATGGCCTGATAAAAAACAATTCTGATAAAGACACTTTTTCTGTTTTGGTAAACAGTATCTCTGTGCTAAAAGACGAAATCAATCGTCGCTATACTTATTGGTATGAAAAGAAAAATCAACTCGGAACCTTCCCAACAATAGATACTATCTATCTCTGTGGGGGACATAGCAACCTTTTGGGGTTAGACGATTATCTAAGCAGTTCTCTTAAGTTAAAAGTAGTACAAGTAAACCCGTGGAAAAACTGTTTCTCGACAGAAAACTTTATCCCAGAGATAAACAAAGAAGCCTCCATGAGCTATGTTACGGCCATAGGGCTTGCTCTAGCTGATTATATATATGATTAACCTTTTGCCATACAAAGAAAAAAAGATCATAGGAAAGATTCGACTTTTAAGAGTGTTGAACTCTATTGTTGGTGTGGTGTTTTTTTTAACAACTTCTTTACTTTTACTTATACTCCCTACAATCTTTACTGTAAATTCTCGTTTTAAAATTTATTCCGAGGAGATAGTTTCTCTTGAAAGAGATGGTCTTATATCAAACGATATAAATCTGGCTTCAATGTTTGAAAGATCCCAAAAACTAAAACTTCTTTTGGTTGACCAAGAGGATAAATCTATAACAGATTTTATTTCATTAATCCAAAAACAAGCCCCGGTAGGCATAAAGATTGACAAGTTTTTATCTCAAGATCCTGAAAAAATCGAGGTTTTCGGATATTTTGACAAAAGAGATACTTTAAAGAGTTTTATATCTGTATTAGGCAATACTCCTGAATTTGCAAATGTAGATAGTCCCGTTTCAAATTTTATTAAAAGTAGAAATGGAACCTTTAAGCTTGTAATATCAGTAAAATAAAAATATGAAAAAGATTTTTATAAAACATATAATATCGATATTTATAACAGTAGTTTTTTGTTTAGCCTCTGTTTTGGTTTTTGTTTTTTTGATTTCAAATATTAAATCAAAGACAAACAAAGTTTTAGCCCTCAAAGAAAGGTTGGTTTCTTATCAAATAAACAAAAAATCTTTTAATGAAGAGGTTTATAAGATCAAAGGTTTAGAAGATAGAATAAATGTTATCCAACAAAACATTATTAAGGAAGAATTGGTTCCAGAATTATTATCAAATCTTGAATCTTTGGCACAGCAAAAAAATACCTCTTTTGAGATTACTAGTGTTCAAAATATTAAAAACGAAGATCTTAGAAAGATTGTTTTGGAAGCTAAAATAACTTCAACCTACCAAGGATTAATAACCTTTTTAGGTTTATTAGAACACCAAAGTTTTTTAACCAATATAAAAAATATTTATTTATTTACTGATCAAATAACTATTAATGACTCTGAAGAATTAACTACCCAGGCTTTAGGTGAAAAATCCAAACAAGTCCAAAAGGAGCCAAACTGGCAGGCAGTTGTTACAATTGAGATATTGAGTGTTGAATAATATATGAAAATAAATTTGAAAAAGCAAAAATCAATAAGATATAAAAAAGATGGCACAATAAACCCTCATCGTTTTTGGCTTATTTTGATAACTATTTTTATAATCATTCTAACCCTAGAGATTGTGTATTTTACCTACTTTTTTACTGTTTCAACCAAAAAGCTAGATGAACAGGTTGTTCCAAAACTAGATACAAATAGTCTTCAAATAAATAAACTAGAAAAGCTCTTAGACTCTATAGAAGGAGCTATAAATACAAGAACAAAATAGTTTACAGTTGTGCCCTCGCTAGGAATCGAACCTAGAATAACGGCTTAGAAGTCCGCAGTTATATCCATTTAACTACAAGGGCAATGTCTAAGTATTTTTATCTTATATTAATACTTCAAATTTGCAAAATGTCTATTTTTTGTTATGCTCTCCTTAGTGCTTTATGCGCTCTTAGCTCAGTGGTAGAGCAGCGCTTTTACACAGCGAAGGTCGGGGGTTCAAATCCCTCAGGGCGCACAAAACATAAAAACACCAAGCAATTGGTGTTTTTATGTTAGTATGTTTTTATTATGGATCCTGTAGTATTGCTCGAAACAAAAGATTTTTTGGTCCTCAACAAACCCTCTGGCTTAATGGTCCATTCAGACGGCAAAAAAGATGTCCCGACTCTTACAGATTGGATTATTTCAAAGTATCCAGAAATGAAAGATGTAGGAGAACCTGTAAGATTTAATGATGAAGAGATAGATCGCCCTGGTATAGTTCATAGGCTCGACGAAGAGACTTCTGGAGTTTTGATCGTCACCAAGACCAAAGAAGCTTTTGCTCATTTTAAAAAGCAATTTATGGATAGAATCATAGAAAAGGAATACCACGCATTTCTCTGGGATCATTTCAAAGAAAAAGAGGGGATCATAAACGAACCCATTGGTCGCAACAAGAACGATTTTCGTCGCCGGCATGCAGGTAGGGGTTTGCGAGGGGAAGCCAAAGAGGCCATCACAAAGTGGCAAGTAGAAAGTGAGTTTGTAGACGAAAATAATCAAAAGTTTTCTTTTGTTAGGCTTTTTCCCAAAACTGGCCGAACACACCAATTGCGTGTTCATATGAAATTTATCCAAAGACCGATAGTTTCTGACAGTCTTTATGCGCCCAGCAAGCAAGACGCACTTGGTTTTTCAAGGGTAGCCCTTCATGCTAGGAAAATAAGCTTTTTGGACCTAGAAGGGCACAAGGTAGAAGCTGTAGCTCCATATCCGTCTGATTTTGCCAGGGCAGTTGCGAAGTACGGCATTTTATGATAAAGTTTCGTCCTATATGGAAGAAGCAACAACAGCCACACAAGAAGTATTCTCATTTACTCCAGTTGATGTAGAAGCAAGAAAAAAGCTTGATTTCTCTTCAGGAGACAATATTCGCGTTTGGTCAAAGATTGAAGATAAAGGTAAATACCGTCTCCAGGCCTTTGAAGGTATTGTTTTGGCGCGTAAACACGGCACTAGTCCAACTGCAACTTTCACTGTGCGTAAGGTAAGTAATGGTGTAGGAGTAGAGCGTGTTTTTCCTCTATTTTCTCCAATGATCGATAAGATTGAAGTCACAAAGAAAACAAAAACTCGTCGAAGTAAGCTTTACTACATCAGAGACAAAGCGGTAAAAGAAATAAGACGCAAAATGAAGCAAATCCTAACAGGAAAAGCTCAAGTAGAAGAGGAGACACAAGAAGAAGGTTCAAACGAATAATACAAAAGAAAATCCGCCAATGCGGATTTTCTTGCTTATACAGAAAATTTTGTTTATAGTTGCTACGTGCTTTAAAAAACATATTTGCGCGGGTGGCGAAACTGGTAGACGCACTACCTTGAGGTGGTAGCCCCAGCAATGGGATGGAGGTTCAAGTCCTCTCTCGCGCACAAAACACAAAAACACCAACTGCTTGGTGTTTTTTAGTTTTGTGCGAGCCGGAACGATGCTTCTGTTTTTGCGAAGCAAAAGGCAAAAGCCGTGAGGCGGGGTCGCGACATTTTCTCGTCAGAGAAAATAGTTGTGACCACAAAAAAGGAAATCTCTCTCAGCCATCAACATATTCTGTTATAATATTTCCATGCAAACTTTTATACCTATAGCTCTATCTCTTGTCGGGATTTTTCTCTCGGCTTTTATGCTCTTTAGAAAAATTTCTCACAAAAAACTTGCTTGTCCAAGGGAGCATCCTTGCGATACTGTACTTCATAGCAAATTTGCCAAGACCTTTGGTTTGCCGAACGAACTTTTGGGGATAGTTTATTTTGGCTTTATGCTCGCTCTCATTTTTCTACCACTTTTAGGCCTTGCTCCTTCGGTAGTTTTATACGCCATGTTCTTCCTTATGATTTTGGGTGGACTATTTTCTCTCTACCTTTTGGGGCTTCAAGCCTTCGTTATCAAGAGTTGGTGTGCATGGTGTTTGGCAATAGCTTTTACCAACATCCTTCTTATCATCAGCCTTATAAGTATCCCTACAGAAATTTTTGCGCCAATCTTGGCAAAACAAAAAGTCTTTTGGGTGATATTGCACAACCTAGGCTTTATCCTTGGAGTAGGGTCTGCGACTATTACTGATATATTTTTCTTTAGATTCTTGAAAGACAAAGTTATCTCTTTGGAAGAAAAGCAAACTATGGATACTCTCACCAACGTTATTTGGATAGCACTAGCTATACTAGTTGTCACAGGCTTTGCTCTTTTTGTACCAGAGCAAGCTAGACTTTTGGCTTCAGCAAAGTTCTTACTCAAAGTCTTTGTGGTTGGCGTTATTATAATAAACGGCATACTTTTAAATATGTTTGTCGCTCCGTATATGCGCCGGCTCTCTTTTGAAGGAACTGTGCCGGCGCGCCGTTTCCGAAGACTCGCTTTTGCTCTCGGAGGTGTGTCGCTTACTTCTTGGTATTTGGCATTTTTGCTCGGCTCACTTCGCAAGATAAATCTTGATTTCCAAACATCTCTTTGGGCTTATCTAACCCTCCTAGTCTTTGTTATCATTGGTTCACAAATTTTTGAAAGAGTAGTTACAAAAAAGTTTAATTCTGAAACAGAGAGCTCTGTGCTCTAGATTTCATAAAGATTTTCTGGTATAACAAGGTGCACACCCCACTTCACTAAGGTTTCGCGGGGCAAGCATGGGGATTATGGTGTAACGGTTAACACTGAGGTTTGTGGAACCTTCGATTCGGGTTCGATTCCCGATAGTCCCCCAATAATAAAAACGTCCTGATGGACGTTTTTATTATTGGGGGACTAAGCGAGACAACTGCTTGTCTCGCGTTCGGGAAGCGAACGACGGAGTCATATTTTTCTAGCAAGAAAAATAGACGAGTCGGTGCTTAGGCCGAGGTGAGCGACTGGCGAACCGAGAGTCGAGAGAGATTCCCGATAATACCGTGACCAATCCCAATTTTTCTGCTAATCTAAAAAATATGAAAGATTATCAAATTCTACTTTTCTACAAATACGTCCACATCTCAAACCCAGAAGAGGTTAGGGATTGGCTTCGTGAACTATGCCAAAAGTTTGGACTGAAAGGACGACTGATTGTTGCAACAGAAGGGCTAAATATTACTCTTGAAGGCAAGACACAAGATACAGAGGATTTTATCAAAGAGATGGAGAAGGACTCTCGTTTTCTAAATATTCATATGAAGCGTAGTGAGGGAACAGGCAATGCTTTCCCAAAGCTCTCAGTAAAGGTACGTCCAGAAATAGTTTCTCTCCACCTTGGCACTTGCGATGTCGATCCAAATGTTACTACTGGTATACACCTAAAACCAGAAGAACTCCATAAATGGATTTCAGAAGGGCGTGAGTTCTACATAGTCGACATGCGCAATGCTTATGAGCATATGGTTGGAAAGTTTGCCGGATCAATATGCCCTCCTATGGAAAACTTTCGTGATCTTCCAAAACTTTTGAAAACTATAGCGCATCTGAAAGACAAAACAGTTCTTACTGTGTGTACTGGTGGTGTACGTTGTGAAAAGGCATCAGGCTATCTCATCACCCAAGGTTTCAAAGATGTGTATCAACTCGATGGTGGTATCGTCTCATATATGGAGAAATATCCGAATGAAGATTTCGAAGGCAAGCTCTATGTCTTTGATGGGCGAGTAGCAATGGGATTCTATACTGATGATCCAAAACACAAAATCATAGGTAAGTGTACCTCTTGCGATGCTCCATCAGAAAACATTGTTGACTGCAGAGAGTTTGGTTGCAATGGACAGTTCATACTTTGTGATGCTTGTGAGAAAAAGCAGACAGAAAAGAGAGGTCATACTCATTGTGTGAAGGGTTGTAAAAGAGAACACAAGTCTCCGATAGGGAAGTTTTGGAATAAAATAAAGAGCATTTTCTAAAATTGTAAACCCATATTTCGCTTAGGGTTATTTGGGATAATTATATGAGTTTACAGAAGTAGTGTTGTCTTGTATAGTTTAAAAAACTCCTTTATGCAAGAAAAAGATATAAGGCTTGAAGATGTTTCTGATGAATTTTATGCAGGTATCGCAAAGCTTATGGACGACCTAGGATACAGTGAACAGTTTGTTGGTCGGGAAGATGAGTATAAAAAACTAAAGACGTTGATCGGCAGCTTTATTTTTTTGATACACGAAAGACTCGAATTGAAGATTTTTCGTCGAGTCAAATATAGCTACATCTGTAAATGGACTATAGAGTTTATCGACTTGGCATGTTATCTCCTTAAAACTACATACCCAGAGTTAAACCTGAACCTGGTACACAAGTGGGCAAACCCTACACCTCCCATAATCCATGGGTCTCTATACAGCAGAAGCGACGCTACTACCAAGCATATGTACCATTAATAACCCTACTTATTTGTTAGGGTTTTTATTTTTCCCAAAATTGTAAAAAACTCATATTTTCGCTATAGTTTGTTAATGGAATCATCTGTAAATAATATTCAAAAAGGCCAGCCTGCTCCCGAGCAATACTCGCGAGGACTGGCAGGCACTCTTCACCCTCTTACCTTGGTTACAAGCGAGATTGTGGGTATTTTCGAAAAACAAGGTTTTTCGGTGGCGACAGGCCCAGAGCTTGAGGACGAGTATCACAACTTTGATGCGCTCAATGTACCCAAGGATCACCCAGCTCGAGATATGCAAGATACATTTTTCATCAAGGACCGTCCTGGTTTTGTCCTACGCACTCACACGTCTCCTGTACAGATACGATATATGGAAAACCACACCGCGCCATTTGCTATTATCGTGCCAGGAAAAGTTTTCAGAAATGAATCAACAGACGCAACACATGAAATGCAATTTCATCAAATAGAAGGTCTTGTAGTAGGAGAAGGTATTACTGTTGAGCATTTAAAAGGAATACTACTTGGATTTTTCCGAGAACTCTTTGGAGAGGGTACAGAGATCCGTCTTCGCCCAAGCTTCTTTCCGTTCGTTGAGCCGGGGTTTGAAGTAGATGTGAAAGTAGGTGAGAAGTGGCTTGAAGTCTGCGGTGCAGGAATGGTGCATCCAAATGTTTTCAAATCTGTTGGTTATGATAGTGAAAAAGTCACCGGCTTTGCTTTTGGTATGGGTCTCGATCGTTTGGCAAATGTGAAGTTCGGTTTCCCTGATGTCCGCCTCGCATATCAAGGTGACCTAAGATTCAATCAATTTTAGTTTATGAAAATATCTTATAACTGGCTACAAAATCATATCGAGGAAAAGCTTCCGGCTCCGGAGTCCTTAAAAGAGACGATTATTTTTCACGCATTTGAAGTCGAATCTGAAGAAAGAAAAGGAGATGATACTATTTTTGATATCAAGGTTTTGCCTGACAGAGCACATGATTGTCTCAGCCACAGAGGTATTGCCAAGGAAATAGCAGGGTTGCTTGGTTTAACTTTGAAAACATTTTCTCTACCTGACCTACCAAATACTCCGCTTGCTACAAAAATAGAAATCCAAAGTGATTTAGTACTTCGATATATGGCGATAGAAATGACAGGTGTAAAAGTTGGACCTTCGCCGAAGTGGCTTGTAGAAGCACTTGAGAGTGTAGGGGCTCGATCTATCAACAACATTGTGGATGCGACAAATCTAGTACTTCTCGATGATGGGCAACCAGTACACGCATTTGATAAAGACAAAATAGACGGTGGGATAGTAGTACGCATGGCTCATGAGGGAGAAAATATCACAACACTATCTGATGAAACAAAAGAGCTCAAAACAAGCGACCTTGTGATTGCCGACTATTTGGGGCCACTAGCTATTGCTGGAGTGAAGGGTGGCAAAAGCGCAGAGATAGCAAATGAGACAACAAATATTATTATCGAAATAGGAAACTTTGATCCGGTCTCTGTACGCAAGACTTCTCGCAGGCTCTCTCTTATCACTGACGCATCAAAAAGATTTGAAAATGAAATCAGTTCAGAACTTGTAAATATCGGGGCTCGGCATGTAGTAGCAGTTATCAAAGACATAGCTGGTGGGGAAGTCGTCGGAGTATATGACTATTATCCAAAGCCGGTAGAGGCTCGTAATATATCTTTTGAACTCTCTGACATCACCAAGCTTCTTGGAAAAACTATAAATGAAGCGCAAATCGATATGTGGATCAGTCGATACAACATTGTTTCCAAAAAAGATGGAAATAAATACAACATCACTGTACCTACAGATCGTCTTGATTTAATTGGCGCTCACGATATCGCTGAAGATATAGGTAGACTTGTTGGTTACGACATAATTCCGACTTCGCCTTTACCTTTTACCCCTACGGTGAACAAAGAAAGTGAATATCACAACATCACAAGGGTGAAGTATTGGCTGGCACAAAATGGTTTTCGAGAAGTGCAAAATTATAGTTTTGTAAAAAAAGGAGAAGTTTATATATCTTATGGCTCCAAAGACAAGAGTGCTCTTCGAAGTAATCTTTCGGAGGCTCTAAAAGAAAGTTACGAAAAAAATCGTCTTAACGCTCCACTTCTTGGACTCGATAGTATAAGAATATTTGAGATAGGTACCGTCTTTGGTAAAGATAGCGAACAAATAAATGTTGCTACTTGTGACAAGGGAACCTTTGAAGAACTATCACTTAAAGATTTTATAGAAAAATACAAAGTAGATCTTGCTGTTGCTTCTGCTAACTACCCTCTACTTTCTACCAACCCTTTCAAGATGTGGTCTCTGTATCCATTTGTCACTCGCGACATAGCAGTATGGTGCGATAGTCCTGAAAGTCAGGCAAAGCTAGAAGAAATAGTGAGTGCTTTTGCAAGTCAGTATTGTGTGCGAGAGCCGGTACTCTTTGATAGATTTGAAAAAGACGGCAGAACATCTGTGGCCTATAGATTTGTATTTCAGTCATATGAAAAGACTCTTACAGAAGAGGAGGTAGAAAAGTGGTTTGGTGAATTGGTAAATAAAATAAAAGACAAGAAAGGGTTTGAGATAAGATAATATTAACAGTCTTGTACTTTAGTTGTAAATTGTTTTTGGTTTTAAATTTGTTCACCTAAAAAATAATAAATGGAAATTAAAGATGAAACCTTTAGTAAGTATATTGACTCAGTGCCTGCAAAAGGTTCTTGTACAAAGGGAGATGTTTTTTTATCAAAGGAAGAAACTTTTGCTCTAGTTATTGCAACTACTCCTCCAGATCAATTGCATTATGTAAAAAGGTGTTACCTTTTTCTTTTTCTCAAAGATACAAAGAAAAGTGAAGGAGTTTTGTTTTACAATTCTCCTTATCAAGGGGAAGATTTTTACTACGCTGATAATCTATTGGTAGCAATCAGTTCAGTTAAAGAAAAAAATAATGGTCAGGTGATTGTGCTGGCAAAAACAGCAAGTGGTAAGGAAAAAAGTTTGATTTAAAAAACTTAAACTAAACACCCTTTAGTAAGCGAGCGATTTAAGGCCCACCACGGGCCTTTTGTTTTTGAATATTTTTTAAAAGGCGGTATAATCTTTTTCATGAAATACGTATCAATTGCAATAGTTATTATTTTTATCGGGCTTGTTGTTGGGTTTTGGGTCAAAAAGGCCCCAAAAGAAGAGCAGGTAGTTCCTGTCACTAATGAACAGGTAAACGAAGAAAAGCCGGTAGAACCAACCGAGCCAAAAAAAGAAGAGAAGATTAACAAAGTAACAACAATACAAGGTATGAAAATAGAAACAACAAAAGAGGGAGCGGGAGTAGAGATAAAAAATGGTCAAACAGCAGTAGTGCATTACACTGGTAAGCTCACTGATGGAACAAAGTTTGATAGTAGTGTGGACCGTGGTACTCCATTTGAATTTCCGCTTGGCGCTGGTATGGTGATCAAGGGTTGGGATCTCGGAGTGCTCGGTATGAAAGTCGGAGAAAAAAGAATACTGACTATCCCAAGCGATCTTGGATATGGTGAACGTGGAGCAGGAGGGGTGATACCACCAAATGCTACTCTTGTTTTTGAAGTAGAACTTTTGGGAATAAAATAAATAATTATTTTTGAAAACAGCGTTTTTGCCTTCGGCAAAAACGCTGTTTTGTGTTATAAATAGATAACTATGAAA
>JACCDV010133911.1_pt1 | contig 80956 bp, 80 predicted proteins | sample 7446131 | NCBI WGS metagenome assembly JACCDV01 (sample SAMN15323448, study PRJNA562643) | freshwater metagenome | isolation source: river surface water | place: USA:Blue River Watershed | collected 2017-08-17
AGATCACCGTGAATGGCAAGGACATCCAGGCTTACTTTGGCCGCGAGACCTCCATCATGATTGCCAAGCAACCCCTGGCGCTGACCAACAATCTCGAAGCTTTCGACATTCAGGTCAACGTGCACGGTGGTGGTGAATCCGGCCAGGCCGGTGCAACCCGCCACGGCATCACCCGCGCCCTGATCGACTACGATGCAGCCCTCAAGCCTGCATTGAGCGCTGCTGGTTTCGTGACCCGCGATGCTCGTGAAGTCGAACGTAAAAAGGTCGGTCTGCACTCCGCCCGTCGTCGCAAGCAGTTCTCCAAGCGTTAATCCGCTGTCCTGCTTTCGAGCAAATGCCGCCACGGTTCGCCTGGCGGCTTTTTTCATGCCTGTGTTGGTGCCGCGAGGTGTTGGCTGCCCTGTCGAGCTCCTCGTCGCTTTGCGCCGAAATGTCGCCCCAACAGGGCACCCAACACCTCGCTACGCAGGGTCGAAGATAAACCCATGCGGGCTGTGGCGGTAATGTCCCTCAGAAGTCGAATAACCTACTACCGCGCTATACTATTTCCCATTGAATCCGGAGAAAACCATGACCGCTGTTGCCCAAACCGTTGAAACCGAAATGCCTGCTCCCATCGTCTTCACTGACAGCGCGGCAGCCAAGGTGGCGGACCTGATTGCGGAAGAAGGCAATCCGGATCTGAAGCTGCGGGTCTTTGTGCAAGGCGGTGGCTGCTCGGGTTTTCAGTATGGTTTTACGTTCGACGAAATCGTGAACGAAGACGACACCACCATGACCAAGAATGGTGTTTCCTTGCTGATCGACGCAATGAGCTACCAGTACCTGGTAGGCGCGGAAATCGACTACAAGGAAGACCTGCAAGGCGCGCAATTCGTGATCAAGAACCCGAACGCCACCACCACCTGTGGTTGCGGCTCGTCTTTCTCGGTCTGATGCCAAGGCGGCCAGCAGGCCGCGACACACTTAAAGGGGCTTAACGCGGATACAAAGCCCCCAACACGCGGGCGCCTTGGGCGCCCGTGACGCTTGGCAGGCTGCCTGTTTCGCGTTGCGTGAATTTGTAGGCCAACCAGGCAAAGGCCGCAGCTTCCACTTGCAAGGGCGGCAAGCCCAAAGCCTCGCTGTTGACGACCTTCATGCCTGCCAAACCTTGCTGCAACAGCTCCATCAGGTGCAGGTTCAGCGCACCACCGCCGCACACAATCAATTGTTTCGCATTTGTCGCGTGCTGCTGAACATCCTGGATGCAGGCCTGCGCCGTGAAAGCGGTCAAAGTGGCTTGTACATCCACGGCGCTGACTTGTGCAAACCTGTTCAGATGCGCTTGCAGCCAGAGAGGATTGAACAGGTCCCTGCCCGTGCTCTTGGGTGGGGTTTGATGCAGATAATCTTCTTGCAAGAGGTGAGTGAGCAGCTCGGCGATCACATTGCCGCTGGCTGCCCATGCACCGTTGCGGTCAAAGGGCTGGCCGGTGTGCTGCAGGCACCAATGGTCCATCAAGGCATTGCCAGGGCCGCAGTCCCAGCCTTGCACGCGGCTATCAGGATGCAGCACGCTCAGATTGGAAATGCCGCCAATATTGAGCACCGCCACCGTCTCATCGGGCCGTCCATACAAGCCCAGGTGAAAGGCGGGTACCAGGGGTGCGCCTTGTCCACCCGCCGCGACATCGCGGGTGCGGAAGTCAGCCACGACATCGATGCCCGTCAATTCGGCCAGCAAGGCAGGGTTGTTCAATTGAAGGGTGTAGCCGGTACCGTCGTGCAGCCCGGGTTGATGGCGGACGGTTTGCCCGTGAGCGCCAATCGCCGTGATCGCTTGGGCGCTCAATTGGCTGGATTCAAGCAAATCTTGCACGACTTGTGCATACAGGCGAACCAGCGCATTGGCTGCCAGCGCTGCGCGGTGGAGTTCGTTGGCGCCGGGACTGTTGAGGGACAGAAGTTCGCGAACCAAGGCTTCGGGCATGGGCCTGAAAGCATGGGCAAGGACGCGCGGTCGCGAAGCTGTGCTGAAGTCGGCCAACACACCGTCGACACCATCCATGGAGGTGCCGGACATCAGTCCAATGTAGAGGGGGGCTTTGCTCACTGAGCCAGGTCGTCGCGCATCATGGATGCGGCAGCCAGCTGCGTCCGAGCGCGCTCGGCTTCCATTTTCAGGCGGGCGCGCTCAGGGGCGTTCAGATTGACGCTGGCAGTTTGCTGGCTCACGCGCGAAGGGTCGGTATAGCGACCATTGATGCGGTACTCGAAGTGCAGGTGCGGGCCTGTGGACCAGCCGGTGGAGCCAACATTGCCGATCAATTGGCCTTGTTGAACGGACTGTCCGCGCTTGACCTGGATGCGGCTGAGGTGGCCATACACCGTGGTGTAAGACGTGTTGTGGCGCACGACCACCACGTTGCCGTAGCCGTTTTGCCAGCCGGCAAACTCCACCACGCCATCTCCTACGGTCGCCACGGGCGTTCCTGTGGGGGCTGCGTAGTCCACGCCTTCGTGACGGCGCATGGAGTGCAAAATCGGGTGCTTGCGCAAGCCAAAGCTGCTGGTGATACGGGAATAGCGAAGTGGTGCAGCCAGGAAGTTGCGGCGCAGACTCTTACCGTCCAGCGCGTAGTAAGCGCCTTTTTTGCCCGGGGGTTCAAACCAGACAGCGTTGAATGTCTTGTTGTCGTTTTCAAACTCGGCGCTGAGTACGCGGCCTGCGCGCAGGGGTTCGCCCTCGGCTTCCAGCACTTCGTAGACCACCGCAAATTTGGCGCCCTTGCGCAAGGTGCGGTGGAAGTCGATCTGGCTGGAGAAGATCTCGGTCAGTTGCGAGGTGACAGACTCCGGCAGCTTGGCCTCGTCAGAAGCGTCATAGAGCGATTGTGCGACCGTGCCACTGGACATGCGAATGCTGGTGGACATGGGCAGAGCGTCTTGCTCGGCCATCAAGCCTTGCGCTGTGCGTTGCAGCACAAAGCGCTGGAACACTTCATCATTTTCGTTTTGCAACCAGCGCACGCTCAGACGGGTGAGGTGGTTTTGCTGATTGGCCTCGACGATGACCGAGCGACCGCCGCGCAACAGGGCCTGACGTGCCAATTTATCGCTGCGCAAAAAGCGGGCGGCTTCAGAGTCGACCAGACCCAAGCGACGCAGCAGCGCTTCGGGAGACTCGCCGGGGCGGGTGCTGTCACTGCGGGTCAGGTTGATGTTCAGGCTTTCAAGCGCACGGGCCTGGTCTTCCAGGTGGGCAATTTCGATGGGCACGGTGACCGTGACCACCGCCTGTTTTTCGATGTCCGGCCCCAGGTTGGCCAAGGCGTAGGCGCCACCGGCCCCTGCCAGCAATGCGGTACTGCTGGCCAGAGTTAAGTGCTTGGTGTGCTGGCGCAGCCACAGAGCGGCTGACTGCAAGCGTTCAGAAACGCGAGGGTGCTGCGCATCCAGCCAATCCCAAGCCTGGGCAGTGGCCTGAACCGAGCTGCGCAAAGCACTGCCCAAGCCATGGGCCAGGGCGGTCAAGCAGTTGCTCAGTTGGTTGCGCAGGGTTTTGAAATTCGGCATGCGTGAACGGGTCACACTAAAATGTGCTTTTAGATGAAGCATCCATTGTACCGCCCAGACTACGGGCGAGTCCAGAAAAAACCCTTATGAATCAACCCCTTCACCCCACTTATCCTGTCACTGATCGGGTGCGCGAGGCCTTGGCTGTCACATTGCGTGGCACGCAAGAGCTCATACCGCAGGAAGATTGGGTCCAAAAGCTGGCAAAGTCAGAGGCCACTGGGGTGCCGCTGCGCATCAAGCTGGGGCTGGACCCGACCGCGCCCGACATCCACATTGGCCACACCGTGGTGCTCAACAAGATGCGCCAGCTGCAGGATCTGGGCCACCAGGTGATCTTTTTGATCGGCGACTTCACCAGCCTGATTGGCGACCCGTCTGGCCGCAACAGCACCCGCCCGCCGCTCACGCCTGAGCAGATCAAGGCCAACGCCGAGACCTATTACAAGCAGGCCAGTCTGGTGCTGGACCCCGCTAAAACCGAAATTCGCTACAACAGTGAGTGGTCACTACCTTTGGGCTCCATGGGCATGATCCAGCTGGCGGCCAAGTACACCGTGGCCCGCATGATGGAGCGCAACGACTTCCATGACCGCTTCCATGCAGGCACGCCGATTTCGGTGCACGAATTCCTGTACCCGCTCATGCAGGGCTACGACTCGGTGGCGCTCAAGAGCGACCTGGAGCTGGGTGGCACCGACCAGAAGTTCAATCTTCTGATGGGCCGACACCTTCAGGCCGAGTACGGCCAAGAGCCGCAGTGCATCTTGACCATGCCGCTGCTCGAAGGCCTGGACGGCGTGGACAAGATGTCCAAGTCCAAGAACAACTACATCGGCATCACCGAAGAGCCCAACACCATGTTCGCCAAGGTGCTGAGCATCTCGGACGCCCTGATGTGGCGCTGGTACACCCTGTTGTCCTTCAAGTCGATGGCCGAGATTGAGGCACTGAAAAAGGAAGTCGAAGGTGGGCGCAACCCGAAAGATGCCAAGGTCATGCTGGCCAAGGAAATCACGGCACGCTTTCACAGCGCAGCTGCGGCCGATGCTGCGGAGCAAGACTTCATCAACCGCAGCAAGGGCGGTATTCCGGACGACATTCCTGAAGTCAGCCTGTCGGGCGCACCGATGGGCATCGGCGCGCTGCTCAAGGCTGCAGGCCTGGCCCCGTCGGGCAGCGAAGCCAACCGCCTGATCGACGGTGGTGGCGTACGCATCGATGGCGCAGTCATCAGCGACAAGGGGCTCAAGGTCGAGGCCGGGGTCTTTGTCCTGCAAGTGGGCAAGCGCAAATTTGCTCGCGTGACACTGGCCTGACCCGAAGAGATCTCCGGCATGCTTCTGAATTTGCAAAGCCTCACGCCCAAGCGTCTGCTGCAGGCCTCTGTCGTGGTGGCTGTGCTCACCATTGCACTCAAGACCCTGGCCTGGAAGTTGACGGACTCGGTGGGCTTGCTGTCGGATGCCATGGAGTCTCTGGTCAATCTGGCCAGTGCCATGTTCGGGCTGTGGATGGTGACTTTGGCCGAAGCCCCGCCGGACGAGGAGCATCCGTATGGGCACCACAAGGCTGAATATTTTTCATCCGGCTTTGAAGGCATCCTGATTCTGGTGGCTGCGCTGGGCATTTTCTGGTCTGCGGGGCAGCGATTGTTTTCGCCGCAGCCACTGGAGCAGGTGGGCTTGGGCTTGGCGCTGTCGGTGGCCAGCTCTGTGCTCAATGGTTTGCTGGCCTGGGTCATGTTCCGTTCGGCCAAGGTGCATCGCTCAATGGCTCTGGAGGGCGATGCTCGCCATCTGGTGACCGATGTCTGGACCTCTGCAGGCGTGGTTGTGGGGATTGGTCTGGTGCATTTCACGGGCTGGCTGTGGCTGGACGCTGTGGTGGCCATGGCCGTGGCGGTCAACATCCTCAAGGAAGGCGTGCACCTGATCTGGGCATCCTCGCAAGGTTTGATGGACGAGGCGGTTGAACCCGAGGTGCTGGCGCAGATCCACGAAGTGCTCAATGGTTTTTCGCACGAGAGCCATGGCAGCAGCATCATTCGTTTTGACCATGTCACCACCCGCAAGGCGGGGCAGCGCCGATTTGTGGACATGCACATGCACATGCCTTCGAGCTGGACCCTTGGGCGCGCGGCAGCGCTGCGTACCAGCGTGGAGCAGGCCTTGATGAGTGCAGTGCCTGGACTGCGGGCCACCATTCAGTTGTTGCCACGCGATGTGGAAGCGCATTTTGACGATCCGATCGACTTGCAGTGATTACTGCCTTCAGGCCCCACCGATAATCGGGGCATGACTACACCTGCTGCGTCTTCGGACGATTTTGGCGCCTTGCGCCTGTCTCCTGCCTGCCTTCACAACCTCGAGCAACTGGGCTACGCCCAGATGACGCCGATCCAGGCGGCCAGCCTTCCTATTTCCTTGGCTGGCCAGGACTTGATCGCCCAGGCCAGCACTGGCAGCGGCAAGACAGCAGCCTTTGGCCTGCCGCTGGTCGAGCGCCTGCAATCGTCGGGTATGCCTGGTGCCTCTGTGCAGGCAGTGGTGCTGTGTCCCACACGCGAACTCGCTGACCAGGTCACGCAGGAAATCCGTCGTCTGGCGCGTGCACGCCCGAATGTGAAGGTGGTGACCCTGTGCGGCGGCGTGGCCTTGCGCGGGCAGGTGCTCAGCCTGGAGCATGGCGCTGACATCGTGGTAGGCACGCCCGGCCGTATCCTGGATCATCTGGAACGTGGTTCGCTCAGCCTGTCGACGGTAAGCACGCTGGTGCTCGACGAAGCTGATCGCATGCTGGACATGGGTTTTTTTGATGACATCGCCAAGGTGGTGCGCCAGTGCGCCAAGAACCGCCAGACCCTGCTGTTCTCGGCCACCTACCCCGAGGGCATTGCCCAGTTGGCGGCGCAGTTCATGCGCGCGCCGCAAACGGTCAAGGTCGAGGCGCTGCACAGCGCACACAAGATTCAACAGATTTTTATTGAAGTGAGCGAGACTGAGCGCCTGCATGCGGTGTCGCAACTGCTCGCGCATTTTCGCCCTGAGCGTACGCTGGCGTTTTGCAACACCAAGCAGCAATGCCGTGATCTGGTGGAGGTGCTGCAGGCGCAGGGTTATGTGGCGCTGGCGCTGTATGGCGAGCTCGAGCAGCGCGAGCGCGACCAGGTGCTGGTGCAGTTTGCCAACCGCAGCTGTTCGGTTCTCGTAGCCACGGATGTGGCGGCGCGAGGGCTTGATGTGCAGGGCCTGGAAGCGGTGGTCAACGTGGATGTGACGCCCGACCCGGAAGTGCATATTCACCGCATTGGCCGCACCGGACGAGGTGATGCCGAAGGTCTGGCGATCACGCTGTCAAGCATGGATGAGATGGGGCGCGTGGGGCGCATTGAGCAGTTGCAAGGGCGCGAGTCAAAGTGGCAGGCGCTGGAGAGTTTCAAACCTGCAGCGGGTGACCGTTTGTTGCCGCCGATGCGCACACTGCAGATCGTCGGTGGCCGCAAGGAAAAGATTCGCCCCGGGGATGTGATGGGCGCCTTGGCGGGCGAATGTGGCCTCACGCGGGAGCAGGTTGGCAAGATCAACGTCAACGAGTTTTCGACCTATGTGGCTGTGCAGACCGAGCTGGCGCAGAACGTGGCGGTTGCTCTGGGCAAGGGCAAGATCAAGGGGCGGTCGGTGAAAGTCCGGCTGCTTTAGGGGTTTGGCTTGTGCGAGCGCCGGTGAGAGAGGGATGCGGCGGGCTCCTCAGAAGCCGCTTCGCGTCACACATCGTCGCCCGCCGCATCCCCTCTCTCACCTCGGTGGTCAATCAGCGCCATGCGCAAAGGGCACCACGGTCTCTGTCTGGGTAGGGGCCGGGTGACGATTTACGGTATCCCGTCATGAGGAACCCGGCCCCTACCCAGACAGAGACCTCACTAGGCTAAATTTAGCGATACGGATTTTTAAGCCCGAGCCCCGCCAGAATTTCGACTTCGTAGGCTTCCATTTCTTCGGCATCGGCCTTCGAGGTCTCATGGTCCCAGCCTTGTGCGTGCAGGGTGCCGTGTACCAGCAAGTGCGCGTAATGCGCGGCCAGGGTCTTGCCTTGCTCCTTGGCCTCGCGGGCCACGACTGGCGCGCACAGCACCAGATCGGCCATCACCACTGGCTCCTGCGCGTAGTCAAACGTCAGCACGTTGGTGGCGTAGTCCTTCTTGCGGTAACTCTTGTTGAGTTCGCGGCCTTCTTCTTCGCCCACGATTCGGACCGTGATCTCGGCATCCAGTGCCAGAGCGTGACGTATGCAGCGCGTCACAAAGTGGCGGGGCAGGGCGGCACGATGGCGCGCTGCATAGGGAATGTCGCCAAATTGCAGCGAGAGTTGCAGTTGTTTCAAAGCCATGGTCATTCCTCGCCGGTCGTGCGGCGTGTCGCGCCGCGGTCACGGAGTACGGCGCTGCCTTGGGCATCGTAAGCGTCCACGATGCGGGCCACCAGCGGGTGGCGCACCACGTCGGCGCTGGTGAAGCGGGTAAACGCAATGCCCTTGACGCGCTTGAGCACGCGCTCTGCATCGATCAGTCCGCTCATCTGCCCCTTGGGTAAGTCGATCTGGCTCACGTCGCCCGTGATCACCGCCTTGGCGCCAAAGCCGATGCGGGTGAGGAACATCTTCATCTGCTCGGGCGTGGTGTTCTGGGCCTCGTCGAGGATCACGAAGGCATTGTTGAGCGTGCGCCCGCGCATGAAGGCCAGGGGGGCGATCTCCAGCGCGTTGCGCTCAAAAGCCTTTTGCACGCGGTCAAAACCCATCAGGTCGTAGAGGGCGTCGTAGAGTGGGCGCAGATAGGGGTCCACCTTTTGCGACAGGTCGCCGGGCAAAAAGCCCAAGCGCTCACCAGCTTCCACCGCCGGGCGTGTGAGCACGATGCGTTGCACGGCCGACCGTTCTAGGGCATCGACCGCGCTGGCTACGGCCAGGTAAGTCTTGCCGGTGCCTGCGGGGCCGATGCCAAAGGTGATGTCGTGGCTAGCGATGTTGTCCATGTACACCGACTGTCCCGGAGTGCGGGCCTTGAGGTCGGCGCGGCGGGTGTGCAGCACCGGGTTGCCGCTGTCGTCCTCGTCCAGTGCTGAATCGCCCGCGAGCATGAGCTGAACCATGTCCGCAGCGATGGGACGTTCAGCCCGTTCATAAAGGGCTTGCAGCAACTCCATGGCGCGCTGGGCCTTGGCCTTGGGGCCATCGACCTTGAACTGCTCGTGGCGGTGCGCGATGCTGACCTGCAGTCCGGCCTCGATGCTGCGCAGGTGCGCGTCCATCGGGCCGCACAGGTGCGACAGGCGGGTGTTGTTGTGCGGGGTGAAGGTGTGGCGAACGATCAAGGGGATAATCCAGTGATGGCCTGCGCATGCAGGCCTTGAACCCCTATTTTCCTCCAGACCTGCGAATTTCAAGGCCACACTTCCATGATCGGCAAACTCACCGGCATCCTCAGCGACAAGAATCCGCCTGAAGTCATTGTGGACTGTCATGGCGTGGGCTATGAAGTCAATGTGCCGATGAGCACGTTTTTCAACCTGCCGGCCACGGGCGAGAAGGTCAGCCTGCTCACGCACTTTGTGGTACGCGAGGACGCGCAAATTCTGTATGGTTTTGGCTCTGCCGCCGAGCGTGAGGCTTTTCGCCAGCTGATCAAGATTTCCGGTGTGGGGCCTCGCACTGCCTTGTCCGTGCTGTCAGGCATGAGCGTGACCGAGTTGGCCCAAGCCATCACCAGCCAGGAGCCAGGTCGCTTGGTCAAGGTGCCGGGCATCGGTAAGAAAACGGCCGAGCGCCTCCTGCTCGAACTCAAGGGCAAGCTGGGCGCCGACATCGGTGCACCTGCTGCTGCCGTGGGCGATGCGCAAGGGGACATCCAGCAGGCGCTGGTGGCTCTGGGCTACAGCGACAAGGAAGCCACTGCTGCCCTCAAGGGGCTGCCAGCCGATGTGGGCGTGAGCGAAGGCATCAAGCTTGCGCTCAAGGCTTTGGCCAAATAAGCCCAGGACATAAGACAATCCCCTCATGAGCATCAAGACCGACGACTTTGCCCCCGCACCGCGCGAGACACAGCGTATGGTTTCGGCCGCACCGGTGTCTGGCAGCGAAGAAGCCATTGAGCGCGCGCTGCGCCCCAAACAGCTTGAAGACTACGTGGGCCAAGCCAAGGTGCGCGAACAGCTGGAAATTTTCATTGGGGCCGCCAAAAAGCGCCAGGAGCCTCTGGACCATGTGCTGCTGTTTGGTCCGCCTGGGCTGGGCAAGACCACGCTGAGCCACATCATCGCCGCCGAGCTGGGGGTGAACTTGCGCCAGACCAGCGGCCCGGTGCTTGAAAAGCCCAAGGATCTGGCAGCACTACTGACCAACCTTGAAGCCAACGATGTGCTGTTCATCGATGAGATTCACCGTCTCTCCCCGGTGGTCGAAGAAATCCTTTACCCCGCGTTGGAGGATTACCAGATCGACATCATGATCGGTGAAGGCCCTGCGGCGCGCTCCATCAAGCTCGACTTGCAGCCCTTTACCTTGGTGGGCGCCACCACACGTGCCGGCATGCTCACCAACCCGCTGCGCGACCGCTTTGGGATCGTTTCGCGGCTGGAGTTCTATTCGCCCGAAGAGCTCACACGCATCGTCACCCGCAGCAGCGGCCTGCTCAAGGCGCCGATCGACGCCGAAGGCTCGTTTGAAATCGCGCGCCGTTCACGGGGCACCCCCCGCATTGCCAACCGCCTGTTGCGCCGTGTGCGGGACTATGCCGAAGTCAAGGGCGACGGCCGCATCACCCAGGCCATGGCCAAGGCGGCCCTGTCGATGCTGGACGTGGACCCCGAAGGCTTTGACCTGATGGACCGCAAGCTGCTCGAAGCGGTGATTCACCGATTTGACGGTGGCCCTGTCGGGCTGGACAATATTGCCGCCAGCATCGGCGAAGAGCGCGATACGATCGAAGACGTGATCGAACCCTACCTGATTCAGCAAGGCTACTTGCAACGCACCCCGCGCGGGCGCATTGCTACGCTGGCTGCTTTCAGGCACTTGGGTGTCACGCCGCCCAAGACAGCCGGTGGCTTGTTCAACGAATAAGGTTGCGTACGACGTTCAGGTGGTCGTTTCGTCCAGCGACCGACCTTCAAGGTGACTCGTATCCCCCCAGCCCACCAGGCTCATGCCTTCAGGCGTCCATAACAAGCGATTGACCGCCGTGTTGGGCAGCAGCCAGGTGCGTGGGGCTTGCGTGTCCAGCTGCGTGGCCAATCGGTACAGCACATCGAGCACGCCACCGTGGGCCACCAGCACGATTTGCCCGCCCATGTGCTGGGCAGCCAGGTGGTTGACGGTCAGGCTGATGCGTTCGCGCAATTGCAACAGCGATTCGCCACCGCCGGGTGGCACCCAGTCGGGTGTGCGCTTGCGCCAATGCCAGGCCAGATCAGGGAGCTCAGATTCAATTTGTGAATAGGTGCGCCCCTGAAAATCGCCAAACGAACGCTCGCGCAGGCCTGTGTGGGTGGTGACGTCCAGCCCTACGGCCTGGCCAATGGTTTGCGCCGTCACATGCGCGCGAGACAGATCGCTGCTGTAAATGGCGTCAATGGTGTCCCGCTCGGCCAAAGACTGGGCCAGCCAGCGCGCCTGCTGTAAGCCCATGTCGTTGAGGGGAATGTCCAGGTGGCCCTGAATGCGTGTGTCCACGTTCCATGCGGTTTCGCCGTGGCGGATGGCCAGAATGCGTGTGGCGTTCATGTGCACTTCAGCGGGGAATATCGATGAACACCTTGCGCGGGCTGGCTGGCGGGTTGGGGAATCCGGCCATGGCAGCTTGGAACAAGGTGGCAAACACAGGTGAGCTGTCAGCCCAGGGGCCATCGTGGCTGGCGCGGGTTTCGTAGACCACCTGGCCGCTGCGCAGGTCACGCATGACCAGGCTGACTTCGCGACGGTACTGATTGGGTGGCGGAAAGCGCATGTTCATGCCGACCCCGACTTGAGGGTGTACGCCACGCCCAATCAGGATGTGCCCCCTGGTGCCGAAGGGGCCAAAAGGATCGTTTACATAGGTCACCGAAGACCAGCCCACCAGAACACTCAATTGCGCGCCCGCATCATCACGCACCATGCCCACGGCAGCCATGGCCTGCTCGGCCTGCTGTTCGGCCAGGCCTGCCTCGGGGTTGTAGAGCTGCGAGGGCAGACGTTCAAAACGGTAGCGGGCTCCTTGCAGGTTCTGGCCTGCAGCCGTGGCCACCACGGTGGTCACATCGCTGTCGATGCGCCGCACGCTGGCGCAGCCGCCCAGCAGGAACATCATCGAAAGTGTCAGCAAAAGGGTCAGTCGCTTCATGTCTGCCTCAGTTCATGGAAATGACCTGGATGCCCGGCAAGGAGGTTTCGGGGAATTCCTCCTCATCGAAAGCCTTGTCGCCTGCCTCGTCGGCAATGCCCGTGATCTGCAGGTTTTTGAAGTCGTGCAACTTGGCATCCATCAGGTGTGAAGGCACCACGTTCTGCAGCGCGGCAAACATGTTCTCGATCCGGCCGGGGTGCTTTTTCTGCCACTCGCGCAGCATATTGCCCACCACCTGGCGCTGCAGGTTTTCCTGGCTGCCGCACAGTGTGCAGGGGATGATGGGAAAAGCGCGGTGCGCGGCCCACTTCTGCAAGTCACTTTCAGCCACGTAGGCCAGCGGACGGATCACCATGAACTCGCCGTTGTCGCTGACCAGCTTTGGTGGCATGCCTTTGAGCTTGCCGCCGAAGAACATGTTCAAAAAGAAAGTCTGGAGCATGTCATCGCGGTGGTGACCAAGCGCCAGCTTGTTGCATTTGAGTTCGCGCGCCACGCGGTACAGGATGCCGCGGCGCAGGCGCGAGCACAGGCTGCACATGGTCTTGCCCTCGGGGATCTTGTCCTTCACGATGGAGTAGGTGTCCTGCGTCTCGATGTGGAACTCGATGCCCAGCTGTTTCAAGTAAGCCGGCAGGATGTGATCCGGGAACCCGGGCTGCTTTTGGTCCAGATTGACCGCTACCAGCGTAAAGTCCACCGGCGCACGCGCCTTGAGTTTCATGAGGATGTCGAGCATGCCGTAGCTGTCTTTGCCACCGGACATGCAGACCATGATGCGGTCGCCCGCCTCGATCATGTTGAAGTCAAAAATGGCCTGTCCCACCAAGCGGCACAGGCGCTTTTCGAGCTTGTTGGCTTCGCGTTCAATTTTCTTCTGGGCAGCCGCGTCTTCAGGCTCCACCCAAGCGGTATTGGTTTCAGTCATGTTTACCACTGCCCAGCCTCCATGCGGATGGCCACTTCGCAGTCTTCAAAAATTTCCAGTTTCGTGATTTTTACCCGCACACCCAGCACCCCCGGCAGCTGCATCAAACGGTGAGCCAGCTTGCCGATCAGGCTTTCGAGCAAGTTCACGTGTTCGGCCGTGCATTCGTCGATGATGATCTTGCGAACCTTGCGGTAGTCCAGCACATGGTCAATGTCGTCGTCACAGGGCAGCAGCGGTTGCGTACCCTGGTTGAGCTCGGCATCCACCTGAATCGGTTGGGGGCTGGTTTTTTCGTGTTCAAGAATGCCCAGGTTGGCGTCGAAACGCAAACCGGTGAGCGACAACACTTGCAGTCCTTGCTTGGGCATGGTGTTCACATCAGGGAAAAATCGCGCTCAAAGCGGCGCAGGTGTTGACCCCCATCCACCAGCAGCGTCGTGCCGGTGATGGAGGCGTTGTCCAAAGCAAAGCGGACGGTGGCCGCCACGTCTTGCGGTGTCGAAGAGCGGCCCAGTGGGCTGAGCCGATGCAACTGCTCAAACTTGTCCTGGCTGAGCATGTGGCTGGTCAAGGTCAGGCCGGGCGCTACACCGACCACCCGAACTTGCGGCGCCAGCGCCTGGGCCAGCAAGGTGTTGGCCGCCTCCAGTGCGGCCTTGGACAGCGTGTAGCTCAAAAAATCCGGATTGGGGTTCCACAGTTTCTGGTCCAGCAAATTCACCACCACGGCACTTCCAGCAGGTGCCTGACGTGCGCTGGCATGCGCATGCAGGGCTTGCGCCAGCACAATCGGTGCGCCGGTGTTGCTGCACAGGTGTTTTTGCATCAACGCGTAGCTGAAACTCTGCACCTCGTCATGCTCAAACAGGGAGGCGTTGTTCACCACCGCATCCACGTGTCCAAACAGGGCCACTACCTGGTCCATCAGGGCGCGAGTGGCGCTTTCATCGCTCAAGTCGGCCTTGAGCACCCGGTGTAACAAGCCATTGATGGCGTGGCAGTCGCGAGCGGTTTGTTCCGCTTCGGTCACGGAGTGGTGGCAATGCACCGCTACTTGCCAACCTGCGCGTGCCAGTTGCAAGGCTATCTCGCGACCCAAACGGCGGGCCGCACCCGTGATCAACACGGTACGCACAGGCGGGGCGTCAGGGGTGGATGTGGGCATTGGGCGACAATTCGGGGGTGAAGACAGAACACCCAAGTTTAACGACCACGCTGAACCTGCGCATCCGGCAGGCTTTGGAGCATGCGGGCGGCTGGATGCCATTTGACGCATTCATGGCCATGGCCCTGTATGAACCCGGTCTGGGCTACTACAGCAACGCCCTGCAAAAATTCGGCTCCCTGCCTGCGTCTGGCAGCGACTTTGTGACCGCGCCGCTCATCAGCCCCTTGTTTGGACAGACCTTGGCGGTGCAGGTAGGACAAGCCCTGCAAGCCTCAGGCACGACCGAAGTGTTCGAGTTCGGTGCCGGCACCGGGGCGCTGGCCCTGCAACTGCTCGACACCTTGGGTGATCGGGTACAGCGCTACACCATCATTGACCTCTCGGGTACTCTGCGCGAGCGGCAAGCGGGCATGTTGTCAGCCCACGCGCACAAGGTGCGTTGGCTGGGCGCTTGGCCCGAGGTCATGGAGGGCGTAGTCGTCGGCAATGAAGTACTCGATGCGATGCCCGTCAAATTGCTGGTGCGCACGGACGGTGCCTGGCACGAGCGGGGCGTCGTGGTCGACGCAGATCAAGGCTTCGCCTGGGCCGATCGTCCGACCCAGTTGCGTCCCCCTGTGGAGATCGAAGGTGAGCAGGATTACCTGACTGAAATCCACCCGCAGGCCGAAGCCTTCATGGCCAGCCTGGCCGAGCGCATGCGCACCGGTCGCGGTGGGGCAGCCTTCTTTCTGGACTACGGTTTTCCCGAGGCGGAGTACTACCACCCGCAGCGACACATGGGCACCGTCATGTGCCACCACCTGCACGAAGCGGACGACAACCCCCTTGAAAAAGTGGGCCTCAAGGACATCACCGCGCACGTCAACTTCACAGGCATTGCTGTGGCCGCGCAAAACGCTGGCCTGGATGTGCTGGGCTACACCAGCCAGGCACGTTTTCTGTTGAACCTGGGGCTGGCGCAGCGCATGGAACAAGCCAGTCTGGTCGAGCGCACCCAGGCCACCCGCCTGCTCAACGAACACGAAATGGGTGAACTGTTCAAGGTGATCGGTCTGGCTGTGGGCGGCGACTGGCTGGCGCAGGGTTTTGAAGCGGGCGACCGCACCCACCGGCTGTAAGGAGCGGCAAGATGTTTCGCTGGTTGATCGTGACCTTTCTGGCCCTGGTGATCTTCAGTGGTCTGCAACCCTGGCTGCAAAAACTCGGCTTAGGGCGCCTGCCAGGCGATTTTCATTTCAGGCTCTTCGGGCGCAACTGGCAAATTCCTCTGGCCAGCTCCATCGTGCTGAGTCTGTTGGCGGCCGCTCTGGCCAAGTGGTTGTAAAGCGCTGTTGGCCTTGCTCTTGAATATCCTGGGGGGTATCCTCATCTTCAGAGAAAGTCATCTCCAGAAAGAGCCCCGACATGAGCGACGCCCTGCACATTGTTTGCCCCCATTGCCACAAGACCAACCGCGTCAAAACCACAGACATGGGCTCCGGCGCCCATTGCGGACAATGCCACCAAAGCCTGTTTGAGGCTCATCCGCTGGCGCTGGACGAAAGCAACTTCGACGCCCACGTGGGCCGCAACCACATCCCCGTGCTGGTGGACTTCTGGGCCCCCTGGTGTGGCCCCTGCCGCATGATGGCACCGGCCTTCGAGCAGGCTGCTGCTTTGCTTGAGCCGCATGTACGGCTGGCCAAAGTCAACACCGAAGAAGCCCAGCAATTGGCCGCGCGCTTCAACATCCGCAGCATCCCCACGTTGGCGCTGTTCAGGGGTGGCCGAGAAGTTGCCCGTCAGGCCGGGGCTTTCCGCTCGGCGCAAGACATTGCACAGTGGGTGCGCGCCCACCTTTAAGTGGCGTCAGCCATCCACGGGTTGGGCGGGGGTCTCCAGCAGCAATTGGTAAAAAGCCAGATCCAGCCATCTGCCGAATTTGAAGCCTACCTGCGGCAGGGTGCCTACATGCTTGAAGCCCAGCCGCTCGTGCAGCGCGATACTGCCTGCATTGCTGGCGTCAATTGCGCCGACCATGGCATGGATGTCCTGCTCTTTGGCAGCCGTCATCAGGGCTTGCATGATGTGTGCGCCCAGTCCGTGGCCCCGGTGGTCCTTGTGCACGTACACCGAATGTTCCACCGTGTATTTGTAGGCGGGAAACGCCCTGAACGCTCCGTAACTGCCAAATGCCAGGAGTGTGCCTTGCTCATCTTCAATGCCGATCACCGGGAAGTGGCCTGCGCGCTTGGCGTCGAACCAGGTCACCATGTTCTGCATTTGTCGCGGCTGATAGTCGTAGAGCGCAGTGGAGTGGACGATGGCGTCGTTGAGGATGTCGAGGATCGCAGCGGCGTGCTGCTCAAAAGTGCATTGGACGAGGGTGTGATGGGGCATGGGGTGTCTTCAGATGTGCTTATGTCAATGCAGTTTGTACCGCTGCAGTGCGCGCGGCTTCAATGCGCTCGCCGATTTGCGGCCCCTGGAGTCCTTCGCGGGCAGCCTGAGCGGCAATGTCTGCAGTGGCCACGCTCAGTGCGGCCTGCAGGGCTTGCGACAACCGCTGGGCAGGCGGGTAGTCTTGATGTTCAAAACCCAGACGGCCGCGTGCATCTGCCTCACAGGCCTGCAGCACCAGGGCAAAGCGTTCAGGTTGGCGGAGGGCATCGCAGCGGGTGAGCAGACGCACCACGGCGGCGGCGTTCAGCTCGCTACTGCGGTGGATGTTGCCGTGCTCCCTGGCCACCACATCGGCCAGTTCCTTGCAGTCGTTGGGTACACGCAGGCGCTGCGCCACTTGCTGCGCCAGTTTGACGCTGCGACCCTCATGGCCAATGTGGCGTGGCAGTACTTCAGCAGCTGTGGTGCCTTTGCCCAGATCGTGCATCAATGCCGCCCAGCGCACAGGCAAGGGCGCCTGCATCCGGGCACATTGGTCCAGCACCATCATCATGTGCACACCGGTGTCGATTTCCGGGTGGTATTCGGCGCGCTGGGGCACGCCCCACAAGCGATCTACTTCGGGCAGCAGCACCTTGAGGGCACCACACGCGCGCAGCACCTCGAACATGCGCGAAGGCTTGTCGGTCATCAAGCCTCGGGAAAACTCCTGCCAAACCCGCTCAGCCACCAGGTGGTCCACCTCGCCATCCTGCACCATGTGGCGCATTAGAGCCAGGGTTTCGTCAGCTACGCTGAAGTCGCTGAACCGCGCTGCAAAGCGCGCTAGCCTCAAGATGCGTACCGGGTCTTCGGCAAAAGCGTCTGTCACATGGCGCAACACTTTGGCTTGGACGTCGCGTTGACCGTTGTAAGGGTCCACCATGTGTCCCGCCCATTGTGCGGCGGGCAGACGGGCCAGCGCTTCGGGGATGGCCATGGCGTTGATGGTCAGGTCGCGGCGCGCCAGATCTTCTTCGAGCGTGACATCGGGCGCGGCCTGAACCGCAAAGCCCTTGTAGCCACGAGCGGTCTTGCGCTCGGTGCGCGCCAGGGCGTACTCCTCGCGGGTTGTGGGATGCAGAAAAACCGGAAAGTCTTTGCCCACCGGTTCGTAGCCGAGTGCGGTCATGGCTTCGGGCGTACTCCCCACCACCACCCAGTCGCGGTCGTTCACGGGCAAGCCCATCAGGGCATCTCGTACCGCACCACCGACGACAAAAATCTCCATGTTCGTCTTCAGGGGTGAAGCCGGAAAGGCTCTTCAAAATCAATAAAGTCTTTTTCGGCTCGTGCGCCATCCATCCAGGCCTTGACGCCATGCAGTGCGCACACCCGCTCTATGTAGGCTGCAATGTCAGCAGGCACCGGAAGAGCGTAGGTTTTCAGGCGCATGACCACCGGAGAGAAATACGCATCGGCCACGCTGAACGCACCAAACAGCATCGGACCACCATGCGCGGCCAGCAAGCCGCTCCACATAGTCACCAGGCGTTCCAGATCTTTGCTCACGGCGGGTTTATCGCGCAAAGCCAAGGCGCCCACAGTGGGAAGATGGGCATCAATGTTCATCGGGCAGGCGCTACGCAGGCCGGTAAAGCCGCTGTGCATTTCGGCGCAGATGCTGCGTGCCCGGGCGCGGGCTGTGCGCTCGGCAGGCCAGAGTTGTTTCTCGGGAAACTGCTCGGCCACATATTCGGCAATGGCCAGGGTGTCCCAGACCGTCAGGTCTCCATCGACCAGCACAGGCACTTTGCCCACCGGCGATACGGCGTCCATGGTGTTGCGAAAGCCGCTGCCGGGCGCAAAGCTGTCAAAGCGAACCATGACTTCTTGAAAATCAATGCCTGCCTCGCGCAGTAGCACCCAGGGTCGCATGGACCAGGAAGAGTAATTTTTGTTGCCAATGTAGAGCTTGAGCATGCGGGTTCCCTGATGGTGAACCTGCATCGTAGCAGCAGCCGTTTCAGTGTCGGGCGCGGTAACGCTCCAGCTGGCTTCGAGGCCCACGTTGGCCCAGATAACCGGGTGCAACGCCAGCCAGACTTGCGGCCTCGATGCCCAAGGCAGACAGCTCCGGCAGCTCGCCGCTGGCCACGTTGTCCACGCGCATGGAGGCCAGGTTGTCGCGGCTCATCAGGGGCTCGCCGGGCAGCTGCTCCATCAGTAGCGCCTGTGGGTAGCCCATCCACAGCGGCAGGCTGATCACCGCGCGCCCACGGCCGCCGCAAATGCCGGCCCACTTGCCAGACAGCCTGACCAATTGGCTTAAAGTGAAGACGTCTGGTCCGCAAGCCTCGTAGGTCTGCCCCGCAGTTTGCGGGTGCAAGGCGCAATGCGCCACCGCACGCGCCACATCCACCACCCACACCGGCTGGAAGCGTGTGTGGCCGCCCGCCATGGGCAGCAAAGGTGCCAGCCGTTGCAGGCGGGCAAACAGGTTCAGGAAACGGTCTTCGGCACCAAAAATCACGCTGGGGCGGATAAGCGTCAAGTCCAGCTGTGCTTGGCGCAACACCTCTTCGCCACGGCCCTTGCTGCGTTGGTAGTGCGACGGGCCCGCAGGATCTGCGCCCAAAGCACTCACATGCACCAGCCGGCGCACGCCCGCTGCCTGCATGGCACGGGCCAGTCGCTGGGGCAGTTGCACGTGTGCGGCCTCAAACTGCGCCGCGCTGCCATGCAAAATGGCGATCAGGTTGATCACCACATCCTGCCCGGCCACCAGGCTTTGCAAGGTGGCATCGTCATGCACCGAAGCACGCAGCACTGTCACCCCGGGTAAGGTCTGCACGCTGCTGGTGCGATCGGGTCGGCGGGTCGGCACTGTCACGTCACAGCCGGCACGCACCAGGTGCTCGCACACATGGCGCCCCACAAACCCGCTGCCCCCCAAGACCAGCACGCGTGGCTTGTGTGTCATGGTCAGACTCCCGTGTGCGCTTGCTTGAGCCAGCGCTGGACCAGCTCCACCCAGTACGTGGCGCCCAGCGGAATCAGTTCGTCATTAAAGTCGTAGCTGGGGTTGTGCAGCGTGCAGGGCCCACCGCCGTGGCCTATTTCGCGGTGCTGGCCATCGCCGTTGGCAATGAAGCAGTACGCACCGGGTTTGGCCTGCAGCATGTAGGAAAAATCTTCCGCGCCCATGGTCGGTTCTTGCGTCAGCACCTTGTCGCTGCCCACGATGCCCGCCATCACTTCACGTGCAAACGCTGCCTCGGCAGCGCTGTTGATGGTGGGCGGGTAATTGCGGTCAAACACGAACTCGCAACGAGCGCCAAAAGCGGCGCAAATGCCTTCGGACAATTCGCGCATGCGCTGCTCGATCATGTCCAGCACCTCGATGCTGAAGGTGCGCACCGTGCCCTCCAGCACGCAATAGTCGGGCACCACGTTGGTGGCCTCGCCCGCGTGGATCATGGTCACCGAAATCACGCCTGCATCCACTGGCTTTTTGTTGCGGGTGATGATGGTCTGAAAGGCTTGCACCAACTGGCAGGCAATCGGCACCGGGTCGGTACCGTTGTGGGGCAGGGCGGCGTGGCTGCCCTTGCCGCGAATCGTGATCTTGAACTCGTTGCTCGACGCCATCACCGGCCCTGGGCTCACAGCAAAGCTGCCAGCAGGCATGCCCGGCCAGTTGTGCATGCCAAACACCGCCTCCATGGCGAACTTGTCAAACAAGCCGTCCTTGATCATCTCGCGCGCACCCCCGCCACCTTCTTCGGCGGGCTGGAAAATCAGGTAGACCGTGCCGTCAAAGTCGCGGTGTTTGGCAAGGTGCTGGGCCGCTGCCAGCAGCATGGCAGTGTGGCCATCGTGACCGCAGGCGTGCATCTTGCCTGCATGCTGGCTGGCGTGGGCAAAGGTGTTGAACTCCTGCATGGGCAGCGCGTCCATGTCAGCGCGCAAACCTATGCCGCGTCCGCAAGCGCCGCCATCGCGCCCATGCACGATGCCGACCACGCCCGTGGTGCCCATGCCGCGGTGGATGGGAATCCCCCACTCGGTCAATTTGGTTGCGACGATGTCGGCGGTGCGCACTTCCTCAAAACACAGCTCTGGGTGAGCATGCAGGTCACGGCGAATGGCCGCCATCGTCGGGGCCTGGGCCAGGATGGATTCGATCAGCTTCATGAGTACAGTCTAGCCGCTTGTCATGTCGCTTTCCCGTGTGTGGTTTTATCCACCTCCCGAGCCTTGTATCCGTCAAAATGCGGGCATGACCGAACCAAATACCACCGTCGTGCGCGGTGCCTGCCCGCACGACTGCCCCGACACCTGCGCCTTGCTCACTACCGTGGAAAACGGCCGCGCCATCAAGGTCCAAGGCAACCCCGCGCACCCCATGACCGATGGCGTGCTGTGCACCAAGGTCTCCAGATACACCGAGCGCACCTACCACCCCGAACGCATCCTCACGCCGCTCAAACGCGTCGGTCCCAAGGGCACTGGTCAGTTCGAACCCGTGAGTTGGGCAGAGGCGCTGGATGACATCGCAGCCCGCCTGAAAACCATTGCCGCCCACGACCCGCAAGCCATCGTGCCCTACAGCTATGCCGGCACCATGGGGCTGGTGCAGGGCGAGTCGATTGCTGCGCGGTTTTTCCATAAGCTGGGTGCTTCCTTGCTTGACCGCACCATCTGCGCCTCTGCCGGTGCCGAAGGCCTGACCTACACCCTGGGCGGCAAGGTGGGCATGAAGGTGCAGCACTTTGCCGAGTCCCAACTGATCCTCATCTGGGGTAGCAATTCGATAGGCAGCAATTTGCACTTCTGGCGCATCGCGCAAGAGGCCAAGCGCAACGGTGCGCGCCTGGTGTGCATCGACCCGCGCAAAAGCGAAACCGCCGACAAGTGTCACGAACACATCGCGCTGTTGCCGGGCACCGATGCGGCGCTGGCGCTGGCCATCGTGCACGAGCTGATCGTGCACGGCTGGCTCGACCAGGAATACATCGATAGCTACACCCTGGGTTGGGACGCCCTGCGCGAGCGCGCCCTGCAGTGGCCTCCCGAACGAGCTGCTCAGGTCTGTGGCGTGCCCGTCGAACAAATCGTTCGCCTGGCCCGGGACTGGGGCACCACAGTGCCCGCTGCCATACGTCTGAACTACGGCATGCAACGTGTGCGGGGCGGCGGCAATGCCGTGCGCGCCATCGCCTGCCTGCCCGCCCTCACGGGCGCATGGCGCCATCGCGCAGGCGGTCTCCTGATGTCCAGCTCGGGGCATTTCCCGGTGCGCCGCGCCGCGCTCCAGCGCCCGGACTTGTTGGGCGATCGCCGCCCGCGCACCCTCAATATGAGCACGATTGGCGACGACCTGCTGCGCGAAACATCCGCCGAGTTTGGCCCCAGGGTCGAGGCCCTGGTCGTCTACAACAGCAACCCTGTGGCGGTCGCGCCAGACTCCAGCAAGGTGGTGCAAGGCTTTGCTCGCGAGGATCTTTTCACCGTGGTGCTGGAACATTTCCAGACCGACACCGCCGACTACGCCGACTACATCCTGCCCGCCACCACGCAGATCGAGCACTGGGACATTCACACTACCTACGGCCACACCGACGTGCTGCTCAACCGCCCGGCTATTGCCCCCGTGGACCAGGCCCGCACCAACACCGACATCTTTCGCGCGCTGGCCGAGCGCATGGGTTTTGACGATCCCTGCTTTTCTGACACCGACGAGCAGCTGTGCCGCATGGCCATCGGCGACGATCAAGACTTTGCTGTGCTGCTTGAAAACGGCTTTGCCAGCCTGCCCGTGCCCGAGGCGCCTTTTGCGCAAGGGGGGTTTCCCACACCGTCAGGCAAGTGCGAATTCTTCAGCCAGCGTCTGGCTGACCAGGGGCTCGATGGATTGCCCGACCACCTGCCTAACTACGAAACCTCGGGCAGCGATGCACGCTACCCCCTGGCCATGATCTCGCCGCCAGCCCGCAACTTCCTCAACTCCACTTTTGTCAACGTCAAAAGTTTGCGCGACATCGAGTCAGAACCTTTGCTGGAAATCCACCCGCAAGATGCCAGCGAGCGTGGCATTGCCGACGGGGCGGTGATCGAAGTCTTCAATGACCGTGGCCGCTACCAGTGCAAGGCCCACATCAGTGTGCGAGCGCGCCCGGGCGTGGTCAACGGTCTGGGCATCTGGTGGCGCAAGCTGGGCCTGAACGGCACCAACGTCAATGAGCTCACCAGCCAGAAGCTGACCGACCTGGGCCGCGCGCCAGTGTTTTACGACTGTCTGGTTGAGGTCAAGCCAGCCTGAGTCCCGGCCTCAGGGCAAGTCGTCGTTGGGATCGCGTTCACCAACCGGACGTGGACCCACCGTGCCCAATCGCTGTTTGAGCGATTGGGGCTGTCCTGTGATGATGGCCGCATACACCGTGGTGTTGGACAACACCTTCTTGACGTAGTTGCGTGTTTCGGAGAACGGAACGTTCTCGGCCCAGATGGCGCCCTCCAGCGTGGGGCCATTGCGCCAGGCCCGTGAGCGACTCGGTCCAGCGTTGTAAGCCGCAGCAGCCAAAGGCATGGAGCCGCCAAAATCATCGAGCACCAGCTTGAGGTAAGACGTGCCGATGCGCACGTTCACCTGCTTGTCGGTCAACTGTCGGGGCTCAAAGCCACTCATGCCAATCTTGCGCGCGGTCCACTTGGCGGTGGCGGGCATCACCTGCATCAAGCCCGATGCACCCACATGTGAGCGCGCATCCATGATGAAGCGGCTCTCCTGCCGGATCAAACCGTACACATAGGCCGGGTCCAGTCCAATCTCCTGGGAGCGTTGCACCACAATGTCACGTAAAGGCATGGGGTAGCGTTGCGAGGCATCCACTTCGCTGGATGTGCGCTCGCTGGTGTTGATGCAGCGGTCCCACACTTGCGCTTGGCAAGCCAGGTCTGCTGCAGCCAGCAACTCGCGCTCGCCCATGCCGCCAGGGGTGTGCAGATTGGTGCTGTAGTTCCATTCGCGCACGCCCTCGCTGCGCAGACCGATGCGGATGGCGTACAAGGCACGTTGCAAGCCGGGGTTGGCCCAGGCCATGGCTTTTTCTTCGGAGCTGGGTGGGGGCGGGCTGGGTGGTGTGGTGATTTTCTGTCCCAGCTCCTCGGCGGCCAATTGTTCGTAAAAACCGCGCATGCCTGCAATGCCTTGCAGCTGGTTACGGGCAGCCTGGCGCTGGGCATCGTTTTTGGCCAAGGCCAGTTGCGCGCGTGCGTCCCAGTACACCCATGTGGGGTCTTTTTGTTCCTGCGCGCTCATGGCAGCCACAGCCCGTTGCACCCCCGCCCAGTCTTTCTGGCGCAAGGCTGCGCGTACTTTCCAGCCCAGCATGTCGTCGGTCAGATGGGTGTCCTGGCGTACCTTTGCAAAATAATCGTTGGCGTTATCTTGCAGCTTCTGGGTGGCCTGCTTGCCGATCACCCCCCAGGTCCAGTCCTGCTCCTCGCGCGAGAGCATCAGCCCCCATTTTTTCTGCAGCAACTGCGCAGCTTCATCGGGGTCTTTATTGGCCAGACGGATCAGGGCCAACACCGCCAACTCCTTGCGTTTGTGGGTGATGGCCACAATGCGTTTACTCAGATAGCGCTCGGGGTCGCTGGCGATCAGCGTCATCTGTTCCGCCACGCGTGGCGCCTCAATCTCGACGGCCAGACGGGCAGCTTTGGGTCGATTGGCATCCATGGCCAGGCGCGCCTTGCGCCAGATATCGTCTGCACTGAGCTTTTTGCCGTTATGCAAATGTTCGGCCACATAGGTGCAACCATCGTCGGCTTCGCGCAAGGCGTACCACAGCCGCTTGACCTCGGCGGCTACATCGGCCTTGCTGTCCATGGCCTCGATGCCCAGCGCGTAGCACTGGATCTCGCGGTCATCGCGCATCCGATAGCCGGGGTGAATGCGTTTGAACGTTGCCCAGTCGCGTTGTCTGCCCAGCTGCTGCAGCCAGTCGGCGCGCAGGCGGTCTTCCGCATAAGTTCCCGCATAGCGGCCGAGCATGCGCTCAATTTCTTCATGGCTTGCTGTGTCCAGGCGTGCGCGTAGCGCCCAGTAAGCCGCCCAGGGCTCCAGAGTATGACCTTGCGCCTGCGTCAACAACTGTTGCAGACGAGCGCGATCGTTTTTGGCAAAAGCCTGTTGCATTTGCACCAGCACCTCGTCTTGAGGCGTCAGGTTTTGGGCCAGAGCGGGGGTGTGCACGACGCCGGTCAAAACCAGGGCGCCAAGGAGTGTCAGAATTCGGTTCAACAGCATGAGGCGATTATGGACAAAGCAGATGCAAAAAAAGCCTTGCGAAAGGCCCTGATTGAAGAAAGATTGAACCTGCCCGACCGCCAGGCGCGCGCCGCGGCTTTGCAGCAGGTCATGCGCATCTGGTTGGTCGGCCGTCCGGAAACCGTCATTGGCGCTTACTGGCCCATCAAAGGCGAGTTTGACCCCTTGCCCGTGCTTCATCGCTGGAAAGAAGATGGCGAACTGATGGACCAGCCCCAGCGTCGGCGCATCGGCCTGCCCGTGGTCAACAAGGAACACAAAACCCTCACCTTCCACGCCTGGTACCCCGGCTGCCCCATGGAAGAAGATGCCTACGGCATTCCCAAACCCAAGGACACCGAACTCATCGTCCCCACCCTACTGTTTGTGCCGTGCGTGGGCTACAGCGCCGGGGGCTATCGCCTGGGCTATGGTGGCGGTTTTTACGACCGCACACTGGCGGCCCTGGAGCCCAAGCCCTTCACCGTGGGCTTGGGCTACACCGGCGCTTTTGTGGACGACTTCGAGCCCGAGCCGCACGACGAGCCGCTGGACGCCATCCTCAACGACAACGGCGTCGTCTGGCCCGTTTAAGGAGACCCCCCATGGCCCGCCCCAAATCTGCCAGCCACGACCTCAAACGCGACGGTATCCTGGATATTGCCGCCCGCTGCTTTGCCGAGCGCAGTTACCCCGCCGCCAGCATGAACGATATTGCCGCCGCTTGCGGTACCTCCAAGGCGCGGCTCTACCACTACTACGACAGCAAGGAAGCCATCTTGCTGGATCTGCTCGAGCGCCATACACAGCGCCTGCTGGCCGTGATTGCCCAGACCGAAGCCAAGGCCCAACGCGAAAACCTGGACGACCGCGCTGCCCTGCACGCCCTGGTGCGCGGCTTGCTGCAGGAGTACGAAACTTCGGCCACGCGCCATGCCGCGCTGCTCAACGACACCAAATTTTTGAGTGACACTCCTGACCCCGCCTTGGGCAGCCCCACTGTGTCCCCGCGCGAACTCATTCTCAACCGCCAGCGCGACATCGTTGCCGCTTTGACCCGTTTCCTCAAACGTGCCTACCCTCAGCGCCTGACGCCTTCCAACCAGACGGCGCTGACCATGATGCTGCTGGGCATGGTCAACTGGACCTTCACCTGGTTGCGTCCAGAGGGAGCCATGAGTTACGCCCAGTTTGCAGACGAGGTGGTGGCGGTGCTCGAAAACGGGTTTTGCTACACATCAGCCCAGGGTGTTTAAAATTTACCAATATGCAACGCGTTTCGTTTAGGTAAAATCTTGAGCAACGCATTGAACCGGAGAAACCTCATGGCCAAAACCACCAAAGCCTTCGCCAGCCAAGCCGACCTGAGCGAAAAGAAAATCACCTTTGAACAACTCAGTAAGCACTGCTGGGCCTACACCGCCGAGGGCGACCCCAACTCCGGCGTCATCATTGGCGACCGCTACATCCTGGTCAGCGACACCACTGCCACCCCGGCCATGGCGCAAGACCTGATCAAAAAGATCCGCACCGTCAGCGACCTGCCCATCAAATACGTGCTCCTCACGCACTACCACGCCGTGCGCGTGCTGGGCGCCTATGCCTACGCCGCCGAAGGCGCGACCGAAATCATCGCCAGCCAGGGCACGCTCGAACTCATCCAGGAGCGCGGCGCCCAGGACATGAAGAGCGAGATGGAGCGCTTTCCGCGCCTGTTCCGTGGCGCCGACAGCGTGCCCGGCCTGACCTGGCCGACCATGGTGGTCGGCGGCGGCAACCCCGTCAAAGGCGAAGTGCCCGGCAAGCTCAGCATCAACCTCGGCGGCGTTGTGGTGCAAATCTGGCACCCGGGCCCCGGCCACACCAAGGGCGACACCATCGCCTGGGTCGAAGAAGAAAAAGTGCTCTACAGCGGCGACCTGGTCGAATACGAAGCAGGTGTGTACACCGGTGACGCCCAGCTTGAAGAGTGGCCCGCCACCTTGGAGGCCCTGCGCGCCCTCAAGCCCGAATTCATCGTGCCTGGCCGCGGCGAAGCCATGAAGGGCAATGCCAACGTCAACAAGGCGCTGGACTACACCAAGCGCTGGGTCGAGACTTTGTACAAAGCCGGCCAGGAAGCCGTGGCTGCCGGCATGGACCTCAAGGCTGCCATGGCCCACGCCCGCAAGAGCATGGACCCCGTCTTCGGCCACGTGTTCATTTACGAACACTGCCTGCCCTTTGACGTGACCCGCGCCTACGACGAAGCCAGCGGCATCAAACACCCCCGCATCTGGACGGCCGAACGCGACATGGCGATGTGGAAAGCCCTGCAGGACTGATCGGTTTCAGCCCCCTGCCTCAAGACCTGCCGGCCAGTTCGCGCAGGTCTTTTTCATAACTGCGCAGACGCTGCACAGCTTTTTGGCGCTGCTCCGCGCTGGTGCTGTTGTGCAAAGCAGCCAGGTTGCGACAGCTTTGCGCACGCCAGGCCTGCATGCGTGCCTGGTCTACGGCGGCAGGTGGGCGCAGCCAACGTTGCCAGACCGGCCACAACATTGCTTGTGCCTGACTGGCGGACAGCGATTGTTCCCGAATGCGGTCCAGCGCATCCAGCAAGTCTTTCTGGCGTCTGTAGCGCTCTTGCTGTCCCCACTGCGGGGTCCACACCGAATCCTTCAGGTGCTGGCGAATTTGCTCGCTTTGCATTGGCGACAGGCGACCGTAAAAGTCCTCGTAGCGCTCCATAGCACTCTCGCTGCGCTTTTTCAGTCGACGTGTTTCGGGTGGCTCCAGCCACTCCTCCCCCCACTCCTCGTTCTTGCGCGTCCAATAGCGCTCCAGGTGATCGCGTTGTGAGGCATCCAGCGTCGCCACCACCGGTGCGGTCATGGCGATCGATTCGGTCGCCAGCCGGTCCAGGTGTTGCTCAATCTCGTCGAAAAAAGTGCAGGCCTGTGCAGCAGAAATATCCCGCTGCGCGGCCACTGCCATGCGCGCCAGCAAATCCGCATAAGCGGGAAGGGCCTGCTTGCGGTGCCAGCGCTGCACATCGTCCAGCGCCTGGCGTGCGGCGGGCGTTTGCTGCCCGTTGAAGTCCACATGCTTGTCCAGCCACCAGTACAGCAACGTCGGCGTCTGCTCATAGCCGATCTTGATGGCACTGCAGCCCCCTAAAACCATCAGCAGGGCCAGGGCCAGTGGCAGCCGTGCTTGGCGGATAATTCTTGAAATCAGCAGGAACACGATATGTCAACGAATCTGGATGTGGTGATCATGGCCGCGGGCAAAGGCACCCGCATGAAAAGCAGTCTACCCAAGGTGCTTCACCCGGTGGCGGGCAAGCCCATGGTACGCCACGTCATTGACACTGCCCGACAGCTGCAGGCGCGCCAGACCATCGTCATCACCGGCCACGGCGCCGAGCAGGTCGAAGCCACGCTCAGCGCAGCCTACGGCAGCGAAGGCCTGCAGTTCGCACGCCAGATGCCCCAGCTGGGCACCGGCCACGCCGTGCAACAAGCTGTGCCGCACCTGGCCGACGATGGTTTGGTTGTCGTGCTCTCGGGCGATGTGCCGCTCACTCAGGCCGACACCCTGCAAGCCCTGATGGCCGCCAGCGCCGGCGACAAACTGGCCTTGCTGACCATTGAAATGGCCGACCCCACTGGCTACGGCCGCATCGTGCGCAACGCCGCCGGGCAGGTGCAAGCCATCGTCGAGCAAAAAGACGCCAGCGACGAACAACGCCGCATCCGCGAGGTCTACAGCGGCATCATGGCCGTGCCCGCACGCCTGCTCAAGCCCTGGCTCGCGCGTCTGGACAACAAGAACGCCCAGCAGGAGTTTTATCTGACCGATGTGGTCAAGTTCGCCGTGGCCGACGGCGTGCCCGTCGTGGCCCACGTCATTACCGACGCGGCGCAGGTCGCTGGCGTCAACAGCCCCGCGCAGCTGGCCGAATTGGAGCGCATTCACCAGCGCCGCCTCGCCGAAGCCCTCATGGCCGAAGGTGTGCGCATCATCGATCCCGCCCGCTTCGATGTGCGTGGCGAACTCGTCTGCGCGCAAGACGTTCAGATCGACGTCAACTGCATTTTTGAAGGCCGCGTGCAGCTGGGGCAGGGCGTCAAGATCGGCGCCAACTGCGTGCTGGCCAACTGCGTTGTCGAGGCGGGCGCTGTCATTCACCCCTTCACCCACATCGACGGCGAAAAGCTGGGGGTGTCGGTGGGCGAGGGCGCGTTGATCGGCCCCTTTGCCCGTCTGCGCCCTGGTGCGCAGCTGGGCGCTGAAGTGCACATTGGCAACTTTGTGGAAGTCAAAAACAGCACCATGGCCAAAGGCGCCAAAGCCAACCACCTGGCCTACCTGGGCGACGCCACCGTGGGAGAGCGCGTCAACTACGGCGCCGGCAGCATCACCGCCAACTACGACGGCGCCAACAAACACCGCACCGTGATTGAGGCCGATGTGCACATCGGCAGCAACTGCGTGCTGGTGGCTCCTGTCACGATTGGTGCGGGAGGCACTGTGGGCGGCGGCTCCACCATCACCAAGAGCACCGAGCCGGGCGCCCTGAGCGTTGCGCGCGGCAAGCAACTGAGCATTGCCAATTGGGCACGCCCCGTTAAAAAGAAATCCTGAGAAAGCTCCGTTCGCCGCTCAGTGCGCGCGAGGGGGCAGTGCGTCGCTGTTCAACGCATGAGTGCGATCTGCGTCCCAAACTTGGCCCGTTGCGTGGCGAAGAAGGCCTTCACATTGCGCACGTTCGTGTCCTGAGTGAACAGGCGCTGCGTCACAGCCAGGTAGCCGGGCATGTCCCGGGCGTGAACCACCAGCACAAAGTCCGGCCCGGGCGAGACGCGCCAGCACTGCTGCACCGCATCGTCGGCCATAGCGCGCGCCTCGAAGGCGGCCAGATGCTCGGCGCCCTGGCGGTCCAGCGTCACCTCTACCAAAGCCTGCAGGCCCGCGCCCAGCTTGTCGCGGCTCAGAATGGCCACCTGCCGCTCGATCCAGCCGCCGTCCACCAAACGCTTCACACGCCGCAGACAGGTTGGCGGCGACACATGCACCCTCTCGGCCAAAGCCACATTGCTCAGGCTGGCGTCGTGCTGCAGGGCATCCAATAGCTGGAGGTCGATCTCGTCGAGTTCTTTTAATTCCATGATTTGTTGATTATTGCAATAAAAGTTCATGCAGACGAATTGATCGATAAATAGTTCAATAAAAAGAAAAAAATGATCTGAAATTTCTTTTTGGTCCGCCTACGATTACCACATTCTTCGTTCAAGGAACCCTCACCATGTGTGGCATCGTCGGCGCTGTCTCTTCCCGCAACATCGTTCCCGTGCTGGTTCAGGGCCTGCAGCGGCTCGAATACCGGGGCTATGACTCCTGCGGCGTGGCAGTGCATGCCGCCAGCCTGGGCGGCAGTGGTGGTCTGCAGCGCGCCCGCAGCACCTCGCGCGTGGCCGAACTCATGGACCAGGTCAGCGCCGACAAGGTCGAAGGCGGCACGGGCATCGCCCACACCCGCTGGGCCACGCACGGCGCGCCTGCGGTGCACAACGCGCACCCGCACTTCAGCCATGGCACGGGCGCTGCAGACGCCAAACCTGGCAAGGTGGCCCTGGTGCACAACGGCATCATCGAAAACCACGAAGAGCTGCGCGCCGCCCTGCAGGCCAAGGGCTATGTGTTTGCCAGCCAGACCGATACCGAGGTCATTGCCCACCTGGTCGACAGCGTGTACGACGGCGACCTGTTCGAGGCCGTCAAAGCAGCTGTGCAACAACTGCATGGCGCCTACGCCATTGCCGTGTTCCACAAGGACGAGCCGCAGCGCGTGATCGGTGCCCGCGCTGGTTCACCGCTTATTTTGGGTGTGGGTCAGGGCGAAACCTTTTTGGCCAGCGACGCCATGGCCCTTGCCGGCGTGACCGACCAGATCGTCTATCTGGAAGAGGGCGATGTGGTGGACATCCAGCTGGGCAAATACTGGATCGTGGACCGCGATCACAAAGCCGTGACCCGAGCCGTGAAAACCGTTCACGCCCACAGCGGCGCGGCCGACCTCGGCCCTTACCGCCACTACATGCAAAAGGAAATCTTCGAGCAGCCGCGCGCCATTGCCGACACGCTCGAAGGCGTCGAAGGCATCACGCCCGAGCTGTTTGGCGATGGTGCGTATTCCACCTTCAAGGCCATCGACAAAGTGCTGATCCTGGCCTGCGGCACCAGCTACTACAGCGGCTGCGTGGCCAAGTACTGGATCGAGGCGATCGCCAAAGTGCCTTGCCAGGTTGAGATCGCCAGCGAATACCGCTACCGCGAATCGGTGCCCGACCCCAAGACCCTGATCGTCACCATCACCCAGAGCGGCGAGACTGCCGACACTTTGGCCGCGCTGCGCCACGCGCAAAGCCTGGGCATGACGCAGACGCTGACCATCTGTAACGTGTCTACCAGCGCCATGGTGCGCGAATGCAAACACGCGTATGTGACGCGTGCGGGCGCCGAGATCGGCGTGGCTTCCACCAAGGCCTTCACCACCCAGCTGGCGGGTTTGTTCCTGCTGACGCTGGCGCTGGCGCAGGTCAACGGCCGACTGAGCGACGCCGAAGAAGCCGCCCACATCAAGGCCATGCGCCACCTGCCTGCGGCGTTGCAGGCCGTGCTGGCGCTGGAGCCGCAGATCATCAGCTGGGCCGAAGAATTCGCCAGCAAGGAAAACGCGCTCTTCCTGGGCCGTGGCACGCACTACCCGATTGCGCTCGAAGGTGCGCTCAAGCTCAAGGAAATCACCTACATCCACGCCGAGGCCTATGCTGCAGGCGAGCTCAAGCACGGCCCGCTGGCGCTGGTGACCAGCGCCATGCCGGTGGTGACCGTCGCCCCCAACGACGTGCTGCTTGAAAAGCTCAAGAGCAATATGCAGGAAGTGCGCGCCCGTGGCGGCGTGCTCTATGTGTTGGCCGACGGCGACACGAAAATCGAGAGCAGCGAAGGCGTCAACGTCATCCGCATGCCCGAGCACTACGGCGTGCTCTCGCCCATCCTGCACGTGGTGCCGCTGCAGCTGCTGAGCTACCACACGGCGTGTGCGCGTGGCACCGATGTGGACAAGCCTCGTAACCTCGCGAAATCAGTAACTGTTGAGTGACCCTCGGCCATAATCAAGCCATGCAATATTCACTCTCACATCACAAGCTGCAACTCGTGCTCAAGGCGCAAAACCTGGGTACGGGCGACGCTGGCGGCATCGACAAACTCTTTGGTGGCGAAGACGGCTACTACTGGTACGGCACCCTGCGCGACATGTGCCCCGAAGGCAAAACCCTGGTCTGGGAAGACCAGTACTCCATGGTCAACGCCATCATTGCGCACGAAAAAGCCACCGCCGAAGAAGACGACATGCCCGCCCAACTGCCCACGCCAGCGCACATCGCGGCCATCTCCAAACTCTTGGGCAACCCGGGCTGATCGGCCATGGAAGTTTCCACCTGGCTTGCCTTCTTTGCCGCCTGCTGGGCCATCAGCATTTCGCCCGGCGCAGGCGCAGTCGCGGCCATGAGCGCGGGGCTCAACCACGGCTTCAAGCGCGGCTACATGACCACCCTCGGCCTCGTGCTGGGCATCTGGACGCAACTCATCGTCGTGGGCATGGGTCTGGGCGCAGTCGTGGCCACCTCCAGCACCGCGTTTGCCATCATCAAGTGGGGCGGCGTGGCTTATCTTGTGTATTTGGGCGTGCAGCAGTGGCGCGCACCGGCTGCGCCTTTGCTGGATGTGCCGCATGAACGCAAACAAGTCACCGTGCGCCAGATGATCCTGCGCGGCTGGCTGATCAACGCTGTCAACCCCAAAGGAACGGTGTTCCTGCTGGCTGTGTTGCCCCAGTTTTTGAACCTGCACGAGCCCCTGTGGTTGCAATACTTGATCATGGGTCTGAGCCTGACCTTCACTGACCTGGTCATCATGGGCGGCTACACCGCTCTGGCTTCGCGCGTGCTGCGCGCCCTCAAGTCCAGCGCCCATGTGCGCGCCATGAACCGCGTCTTTGGCAGCCTGTTCATTCTGGCCGCCACGCTCCTGTCGCTTTTCAAGCGATCAGCGTGACCCGAGTCTGAGGGCCACAGCCTCGGCCACCTTGATGCCGTCCACCCCGGCGGACAAAATGCCGCCCGCGTAACTTGCGCCTTCACCAGCCGGGTACAGGCCGGGCGTGTTGGGGCTTTCAAAACGATCATCACGCGGAATTCGCAGCGGCGACGATGTGCGCGTCTCCACCCCCGTCATCAACGCATCGGCCATGTCGTAACCCTTGATCTTGCGGCCAAAGGCGGGCAGGGCCTCGCGGATGGCTTGCACCGCGTAGTCTGGCAGCACCTGCGCCAAGTCGGTCAGGTGCACGCCCGGTTTGTACGATGGCTGCACACCGCCCAACGCAGTCGAAGGCGTAGCGGCCAGAAAATCGCCCACACGCTGCGCGGGTGCCTCGTAGGTGGCTCCGCCCACTTCAAAAGCGCGGCTTTCCAGCTGGCGCTGCAACACAATGCCCGCCAGCGGATGCACCTCGCCACGCGCCGCATAGTGCTGCGCCTCGTCAGCCAGCAAGGCGCCATCGGTCTCACCAAAAGCAGCCACCCAGGCGGCCCGGTCTGTCTGTGGAAAATCGGTCGGATCAATGCCCACCACCATGCCCGCATTCGCATTGCGCTCGGCACGCGAATACTGGCTCATGCCATTGGTCACCACGCGCCCGGGTTCGCTGGTGGCGGCCACCACCGTACCGCCCGGGCACATGCAAAAGCTGTACACCGTGCGGCCATTATTCGCGTGGTGCACCAGCTTGTAATCGGCCGCGCCCAGCAAAGGATGGCCAGCATGCCGACCCCAGCGCGCCTGATCGATCACGCCTTGCGGGTGCTCAATGCGCACGCCAATCGAAAACGCCTTGGCGTCCATGGCCACGCCACGTCGGTGCAACATCAAAAACGTATCGCGCGCACTGTGCCCCAAAGCCATCACCGCCTGGTGTGCAGGCAGGTTGTAGCTTTGCCCCGTAGCCTGGTCCAGAACCTGCAATCCTTGCAGCTGCCGCTGCTCGCCCAGCAAGATATCCGTCACGCGCTGCTCAAAGCGAATCTCACCGCCCAACGCCACAATCTGCTCGCGAATGTGTTCCACCACCTTCACCAGCTTGAAGGTACCGATGTGCGGATGCGCCGCAAACAAAATATCGCTCGGGGCGCCGGCCTGCACAAACTCCTCAATCACCTTGCGCCCCAGGTGGCGCGGGTCCTTGATCTGGCTGTAGAGCTTGCCGTCCGAAAACGTGCCAGCGCCACCTTCGCCAAACTGCACATTGCTCTCGGGCTGCAGCACCTTCTTGCGCCACAGGCCCCAGGTGTCCTTGGTGCGCTCGCGCACCGTTTTGCCGCGTTCGAGCACGATGGGCTTGAATCCCATTTGTGCCAGCGAGAGTGCGGCCAGCATGCCGCACGGACCAAACCCCACCACCACCGGGCGCTCGCCCTCGCGCTGGCCAAAGCCGTCGGGCGCGTGGCAGGGCGCGCGCCACGTCATGTCAGGCGTGGGTTGAATATGCGGGTTTTTTTCAAACTGCGCCAACAGCGCCGCTTCGCGCTCAGGCTGCGCCAAGACGATGTCCACAATGAACACCGCCAGCAACTCCGCCTTGCGCGCATCAAAGCTGCGTTTGAAGACCTGCAGCGTGTCAATGTCAGTGATGGAAATACCCAGCGCCTGGGCCGCCAGCTGGCGCAGCGCGGCATCGGGGTGGGGTGGGGGCAGGCGGTCCTCGTCGGTCTCGGCCGGCGCATCCACGGCGCGGCGCGCTTGCACCGGCAGTGCAGACAAAGGAAGTTTGAGTTCAGAAAGTCGAATCATGGTGCGGGCTTGTGGTTATCAAGCAGAAGGCTGCATTATCCCCGAAGGCATGGGTTTGTTGCGTTCTGCTGTTGAATTAAATCTCGCAAATAATCTGGAAAAAATTAATAAAAATCCTTTATGGATATACACTTATATACAATGTCAAAGTCGCAAAAATTTCAGCTCTACGACCATCCTGCACAGATGGAACCTTTGCTGCCTGGCGAACACCGCCTGGGCGCATTGCTCGAGCGCGCCAGCGACCTGACCCGCAAGGCCGACCGCCTCGCAGGCTGGAGCCCCGCCACCGCCTTGCCCGGACTGCGGCAATTGCTGCGGGCCATGAACTCGTATTACTCCAACCGCATCGAAGGCCAACACACCTTGCCGCTGGAGATCGAGCAAGCCCTGCACAACCACTACGCCACAGACAGCGACAAGGCCCGCCGCCAGCGCCTGGCCCTGGCCCACATGGCGACCGAAGCGCAGCTCGAAACACTGTGGCCGCAATGGGATGCATCAAAAATCTGGGCCCCGCAAACCGTGCTCGACATTCATCAAGACCTGTTTGCCCGCCTGCCCGAGGCTGACCGCAGGCAAGGCAGCGGCACCCAAGCCCAGGTCTTGCAACCCGGTCAGTGGCGCCAGCGCGAAGTCAGTGTGGGGCGCCACGCGGCGCCATCTGCAGCGGCTTTGCCTGACTTCATGCAACGCTGGTCGCAGTTTTACGGCGGTGTGCGCCGGGGCGAAATGCAGGTGCTGGCCATGGCCGCTGCACACCAGCGCTTGGCCTGGATTCACCCCTTCCTCGACGGCAATGGCCGCGTGGCCCGGCTGCACAGCCACCTGGTGCTCGGACACCTGGGCTTGACCAACGGCCTGTGGTCCCCCTTGCGTGGTTTTGCACGTACCCAGGACCGCTACTATGCCCTTCTGGCCGCAGCAGACGAGCCCCGCGCAGGCGACCTCGATGGCCGCGGCAACCTTACCGAGTCAGGCCTGCTTGCCTGGATGGACTATGTACTGGAAGTTTGCCTGGACCAAGTGGACTTCATGAGCCAGCAACTCTCGCTCGATCGCATGAAAGACCGCATGGCTGCTTGTCTGGCCTATGAGGAACAAGTCGTCCACCAGGGCGTGCGCACCGAATCCTTGCGCGCCTTGCACTACCTGTTTGCGGCCCAGGCCGAGCTGGACCGCGCAGACTTCAAAGCCATGTTGGGCCTCGGCGACCGGCAGGCCACCGCGCAAGTGTCGGCCTTGCTCAAACGCGGCTTGCTGCTCACCGACTCGCCTTACGGCAAACTCAAACTGGGTGTACCCCAGCACGCCTTGCGCTTTTATTTCCCCAACCTCTGGCCCGAGGCCGAAGCAGCCGCCTAACCGTTCGTCACACCACTGGCCACATGGCCTGCAGGCACATGCTGCGCGGCGGACTCAATGTGGCCCGTCTGGTCGTCAAAGAAAAAGTCGGGCTCAAACTCGCGCAGGAATTCGCCCTTGGGCAGCCCGCCCAGGAACATGGCTTCGTCCACCTGAATGTTCCAGTTCATGAGTGTACGAATCGCGCGTTCGTGCGCTGGCGCGCTGCGCGCCGTCACCAGCGCGGTGCGAATGCGCATGTCGGATGTTCCCGCCTGCTGCAACTTGTGCAAGGCCTCCAGCAAGGGCTTAAACGGCCCGGCAGACAAGGGCAGGGCGGCCTTGTCGCGCTCATGCTGCTGAAACGCGCTCAAGCCCTGGGCCTGGAACACCCGTTCGGCCTCGTCCGAAAACAGCACCGCATCGCCGTCAAACGCAATGCGCACCTCGTGCGGATGCGCTTCCGACGCGCGGGCCGAATGCGGATACACCTGCGCCGCAGGCACGCCCGCATCCAGCGCAGCGCGCACATCGGGCAGATTGGCCGACAAAAACAAATTCGCATTCAGCGGCCGCAAATACCGCCATGGCGACTGCCCGCGCGTAAAGCTGCCCCGCTGAATCGGCAAGCCATAGTGCTGCGCCGAACGAAACACCCGCATGCCCGAGACCGGGTCATTGCGCGACAAAATCACCACCTCCACCCGCTGCGCCTCGGCCGTGTTGAACGCCAGCAACTTGCGCACCAGCGAAAACGCCACGCCCGGCTTGGCCGGAGCTTCCAGCCGCTGCAACTGCAAGTCCATGTAGGCGCGGTCGTCGCCTTGCTCGAAGACATGGTTCTCTTCTTCAAAGTCAAACAGCGCGCGCGACGAAATCGCGACGACCAGTTGTCCTTCCAAAGAAGCGGCCATGGTGCTTATCCCCGCAGGAACATCCGGTACACCGGGTTGTGGGTTTCCTCGACATGCGGGTAGCCCAGCGTGTCCAGAAACTTGGCAAACGCCTTGTCGTCCTTGGCGGGCACCTGAATGCCCACCAGAATGCGCCCGTAGTCCGCGCCCTGGTTGCGGTAGTGAAACAGGCTGATGTTCCAGCCCGGCCGCATCAGGCTCAAAAACTTCAAAAGCGCCCCTGGCCGCTCGGGGAAGGTAAAGCGCAGCAAACGCTCGTCCTGCGACAGCGGCGAATGTCCACCCACCATGTGGCGAATGTGCTCTTGCGCCAAGTCGTCGTGCGTCAGGTCCAGCGCTTCGAAACCCTGCTTGCCAAAGCTGGCGGCAATCTTGCCGCTCTCGCCCTTGCCCTGCGTGGTCAGGCCCAGAAACACATGCGCCTTGGCCGCATCACTCATGCGGTAGTTGAACTCCGTCACATTGCGCGGCCCGCCCGGCAGGCTGCCAATGATCTCCAGAAAGCGCTTGAAGCTACCGCGCTCTTCCGGAATCGTCACTGCAAACAGCGCCTCGCGCTCCTCGCCCACCTCGGCGCGCTCAGCCACAAAGCGCAAGCGGTCAAAGTTCATGTTCGCGCCGCACAAAATCGCGGCGTACGTCTGGCCCTTGGTCTTGTGCTCGGCCACGTACTGCTTGATGGCCGCCACCGCCAGCGCGCCCGCAGGCTCCACAATCGAGCGCGTGTCCACAAAAATATCCTTGATGGCCGCACACACCGAATCGGTGTCCACCGTCACCCAATCGTCCACCAGGCCGCGCGCCACGCGGAAGGTTTCTTCGCCCACCAACTTCACGGCGGTACCGTCCGAAAATAGCCCCACGTCCGGCAGCGTCACCCGCTTTTTGGCCGAGACGGACTGGATCATGGCCTGCGAGTCATTCATCTGCACGCCAATCACCTTCACCTCAGGGCGCACCGCCTTGATGTAATTGGCCACGCCACTGATCAAACCGCCTCCGCCAATGGCCACAAACACCGCATCCAGCGGCCCCTGGTGCTGGCGCAGCATCTCCATCGCAATCGTGCCCTGGCCCGCAATCACCTCCGGGTCGTCAAAGGGGTGCACAAACGTCAAGCCCTGCTTTTTCTGCAGCGCCAGCGAATGGTTGTACGCGTCCGAATAACTGTCGCCATGCAACACCACCTCGCCGCCCAGCGCTTTGACGGCCTCGATCTTGACCTGTGGCGTGGTGGTCGGCATCACAATCACTGCGCGCGTGCCCAGCTTGCTCGCCCCCAGCGCCACGCCTTGCGCATGGTTGCCTGCAGACGCGCAAATCACGCCCTTCTTTAATTGCTCGGGCGACAAATGCGCCATCTTGTTGTACGCCCCGCGCAGCTTGAAGCTGAACACCGGCTGCTGGTCCTCGCGCTTCAAAAGCACCTTGTTGTGCAACCGCCGACTCAGGTTCTTGGCCAACTCCAGTGGCGTCTCCTGCGCCACGTCGTACACGCGCGCGTTCAGGATTTTTTTCAGGTAATCGGCAGGTTTCAGGTTTTTGGCGGTCATGCACCCGATCATAAACGGCCAAAAAAATGCCCCGAGCCTTGCGGATCGGGGCAGAATCCACCTTTTCGGAGGGTGGAGGAGACAAACGGTGCATGCAAAAAAGCACGCATGTGCGGATTATAGGGGGTTAACCCTCGGTATACACACCTCCGCGTGTAAAAAATCTGTAAATACAATTCGCCGCCAGACCTCTGAACACACCACACACAAGGAAACACACCATGGAATGCACCGTCAGCTGGACCGGCGCCGCCGGCACCCGATCAGGTATGGGTTTTATCGCCGAAACCGGCAGCGGCCACGTTCTGGCCATGGACGGCGCGCCTGACGCCGCCAAACCCGAAAACGGCGGCCAGAACCTCGCCCCCCGCCCCATGGAAACCGTGCTCGCCGGCACCGGCGGTTGCACCGCTTACGACGTAGTGCTCATCCTCAAACGCGGGCGCCACGACGTGCGCGGCTGCAGCGTAAAGCTCAGCAGCGAACGAGCCGAGACCGAGCCCAAAGTCTTCACCAAAATCCACATGCACTTCACTGTCACCGGCAAAGGCGTGCCCGCCAGCGCGGTCGAACGCGCCATCGCCATGAGCCACGAGAAGTACTGCTCGGCCAGCATCATGCTGGGCAAAACGGCTGCTATCACCACCAGTTTCGAGCTGGTTGAAGTTTAAGTGTTCACTGTTATGGACATAAAACTTGAATTTGTCCATAATGATGAACATGCCAAGCAAGCCCCCGATCATTTTTCCGCAAGAGCAACGCCAGCTTGCCGCCTTGGGTGAGCGAATCAAACTCGCCCGCTTGCGGCGCAAACTACCCGCCACTGCCATTGCGCAGCGCGTTGGCATCTCCCGTACCACCTTGCAAAAGGTCGAAGCCGGTCAGCCCGAAGTCACGCTGGGCACCTACTTTCGCGTCATCTCTGCACTCGGGCTCAACAAAGACTTTGACCTGCTGGCCGCCGACGACAAAGTCGGCCGCAAGCTGCAAGATTTGGCCCTGACCTCGACAGGTGCCGCATGAGCTGGCAACCCAGCCCGCTTGAAGTCTGGCTGGATTGCGACCTGTGTCCGCCCAGCCAGGTGGGCCTGCTGTTTCACGACCGCGGACAAATCCGTTTTCGCTACCACCCCGCGTGGCTTCGCCAACCCCAGGCCTTCGCCATCGACCCCGACCTCTCGCTCGACGAACACGTGTTTTTCCCGCGCCCCGAACTCGGCAATTTCGGCATCTTTCTGGACTCCTCGCCAGACCGCTGGGGCCAAACCCTCATGAAACGGCGCGAAGCGCTCGAAGCCACGGACCAAAACCGCCCAGCCCGCACCCTGTACGCCTGGGACTACCTCTTGGGCGTGCAAGATGCCACCCGCCAAGGCGCGCTACGTTTCAAGCGTCAAGGAGGTGCCGATTACCTGGCCAACGCCCAGCGCCCAGCGCCACCCATGACCAGTCTGCGCGAGCTCGAAGCCGTTGCGCTGGAGCTCAGCAACAAACGCATCGAGAACCTGGACGCCCTTCGCCGCTGGCTAAGCGTCCTGGTGGCGCCCGGCGCATCACTGGGCGGCGCTCGCCCCAAAGCCAACTTCACTGCCCAAGACGGCAGCTTGTGGATGGGCAAATTCCCCGCGCGCGATGACGACCGCGACATCGCCGCCTGGGAATACCTCACCCACCAAATGGCTCGCCAGGCTGGGCTGGATGTGCCCGCTGCACAACTCCTTGAACTCGGCGGGGCCTACAGAACGTTTTGCGTTCAACGGTTTGACCGGCAAGGCCACCAGCGGCGCTTTTACGCTTCGGCCATGACCCTGCTGGGCAAAGAGCAAAGCGAGGGCAGCAGCTACCTGGAGCTGGCGCAGTTCATCCAGAACAGGGCCGATCCCAAGTACGCGCAACAAGACCTGATGGAACTCTTCAAACGCGTAGCCTTCAATGTTGCCACCGGCAACCGCGACGACCATTTGCGCAACCACGGTTTCATCCTGCAAGCCCAAGGCTGGCGCTTGGCCCCGGCCTTTGACATCAATCCCAACATCGACAAGGCTGAACACGTCCTGAATATCGACGACAGCAACCCAGCCCCCGACCTGAACCTGGTCCTGGCCACCGCCCCTTACTACGGCCTGCAGCCCCAGCAAGCCCAAAGCATCGTTAGCGACATTTGCAACATCGTCAGCCAGCGCCAACAGCTGGCCAGACGCCTGGGCCTGAGTGCGCCAGAAGTCAACCTCATGGCTCCCGCCTACGCTGCCGCAGATCGGTTTGCCAGCGTAAAATCGCCCCCTTAAGCGCCTGAAAAAAACTCAAGGAAAAACTTCATGACAGCAGTGATCCCCTCGATGTCCAACCGCGACGGCAAAATCTGGATGGACGGCCACATGGTCGACTGGCGTGATGCCAAAATCCACGTCCTCAGCCACACGCTGCACTACGGCTGCGGCGCCTTCGAGGGCGTGCGCGCCTACAAAACCGACAAAGGCACCGCCATCTTCCGCCTGCAGGAGCACACCGAGCGCCTCTTCAACAGCGCCAAGATCCTGCGCATGGCCATCCCCTTCACGCAAGAGCAAGTCAACGAAGCCCAGCGCGCCGTCGTGCGCGACAACAAGCTCGAGTCTGGCTACCTGCGCCCCCTGACCTGGATCGGCGACAAGAAACTCGGCGTCAGCCCCAAAGGCAACACCATCCACCTCATGGTGGCCGCATGGGCCTGGGGCGCCTACCTGGGCGAAGAAGGAATGAAACGCGGCATCCGCGTCAAAACCAGCAGCTACACCCGCCACCACGTCAACATCACCATGACGCAGGCCAAGGCCGTTAGCAACTACACCAACTCCATCCTCGCCAACATGGAAGCCACCGACGATGGCTACGACGAAGCCCTGCTGCTCGACAGCGCAGGCTTCGTCTCTGAAGGCGCAGGCGAAAACATCTTCGTCATCAAAAACGGCGTCATCTACACGCCCGACTTGTCCGCTGGCGCGCTCAACGGCATTACGCGCAACACCATCTTCCACATCGCCAAAGACCTGGGCCTGGAAATCGTGCAAAAGCGTATCACCCGCGACGAGGTCTACATCGCCGACGAAGCCTTCTTTACCGGCACCGCCGCCGAAGTCACGCCCATCCGCGAGTTGGACCGCGTACAAATCGGCATTGGCAGCCGCGGCCCCATTACCGAAAAAATCCAGACCGCGTTCTTTGACATCGTCAACGGCCGCAACCCCAAATACGCCCACTGGCTCACCCTGGTCTAAGCGCCCTCAAGAAAGCAAGCCATGAGCAACCACACCATCGAACTGCTGGCCAAAGACCTCAACGCCAACGGCGGCGTGTACTGCCCCAGCGCCCACGCCGACATGAAACTCTGGAACAGCCACCCCAAGGTCTACCTCGACGTGGCCAAAACCGGCCAGGCCAAATGCCCCTACTGCGGCACCGTCTACAAACTCAAAGACGGCGAGCACTTTGGTGGCGGGCACTGAGCTGGAGCCCAAGGGCAGTTAATTGGGGTCAGAACCCAATTAATTTAAAATTTCAAACCTGAAGGTTATTTTTTATTTGCGAAAATTTAACTCATAGGCTAGTATTAAGGAAATCAAAACTAGCCCATGAGTTATGAAAATGCAATTTCGCGATCTGCAGCTCCAGCAAATAGACGCACAGCTGGCCCATTGGAAGGCCGCGAAACTCTCTGCGCGGCCGCGAAACGGTTGGGTTCAAGCCATCCGTGAGTCTTTGGGCATGTCGGGCGCCGCACTGGCCCGACGCCTGGGCATGTCACAAGCGGGCGTGCACAAACTCGAAACCGCCGAAGCCACGGACGCCATTACCTTGGCCAGCTTACGCAAACTGGCCCAAGCACTGGATTGCGAGCTGCAGTACGCCCTTGTACCCCGTACAAGCCTGGCGCAACACATTCAGGATCAGGCGCACCACGTGGCCAAGCAGCGCATGCAACCCATCGCACACACCATGGCGCTGGAAGACCAGGCCGTCAGCCACACCATGCACAAGCAGCAACACGATCAACTGGTCAAGGAATTGCTCGAAGGCTCAAGGCGCCAACTTTGGTAAGCGAGTTGACGCACATGGACTTTCAATACGCCCCGGGCGCGACACCGCTCGACCTTGACGAAGCACAAGGCCTCATTCCAGCCCACATCAGCACCCAGGGCGACCTTAACGCCTGGGAGCAAGCCAACATCCTGCAAGGGGCCACTTGGGCAGCGCGTCAAAAAAAGCGTGAACTGCTGGAAGAGGCGTTTGTTCGTGATCTACACCACCACATGTTTGACAAAACATGGCAATGGGCGGGCACCTTTCGGAAGAGCAACAAAAACATTGGCGCGGACTGGACGCAAGTGGCTGTCAAATTGCGCGTCCTGCTGGACAACACCCGCTATCAAATCGAGCACCAAGTGTTCGACGCTTCGGAAACCGCCATACGGTTTCACCACCAGTTGGTCTGGATTCATGCCTTTCCAAACGGCAACGGCCGTCATGCCCGCCTCATGGCCGATTTGCTGGCGCAGCGCTTGGGCCAGCCGCGCTTTAGCTGGGGCGGCGCCAACGGCTCGCTTGTGGCGGTCAGTTCGTTGCGCAAGCAATACCTCGCCGCCTTACGCATGGCAGACCAAGGGCAATACCAAGACCTGATCGCCTTCGCTCGAAGCTAAGTACCCCTGCGTACAATGTCCCTCTAAGCGCATACCCGCCGTACTGAATGATTCCCCTTCAAGCGCCAACCGCCCCCAGCCTGCAAGACGTCACGGTCATCACCGTGACCTTCAACAGCGCCCACTGCCTGCCCGCACTGGGCCAGGCGCTGGCGCAGTTTCCCCGCATCATCGTGGTGGACAACGGCAGCGACGATGGTTGCGCCACCCAAACCCCTGCACACCTGCCCCAGGCCCAAGTGCTGGCGCTGCCCGCCAACCTGGGCTTTGGCGCCGCCAACAACCGCGCCCTGGCGCAAGTGCAAACCCCGTTTGCCCTGCTGCTCAACCCCGATTGCGAAATCACCCCCCAAGCGGTGGAACAACTGCTACGCACCGCCGCCCAATGGCCCGACGCTGCCATGGTCGCGCCCCAACTGCTGCAGGCCAACGGCCAACCCGAAGTCAACTACCGCTGGCCCCACCTGCTGTGGCACAGCCGTGGCCCCGCCGTGACCGAAGGCCCTGCGTGTGTCGGCTTTGTCTGCGGCGCCGCCATGCTGCTGCGCATGAGCGCCTACCAAGGCCAGTTTTTTGACGAGCAGTTCTTCCTGTACTACGAAGACGACGACCTCTGCACCCGCCTGTTCAACCAGCGCCAGGCCATGCTCATCGACCCCGCCGCCACAGCCACCCACCGCTCACGCGGCAGCGTGCGCGGGCGCAGCCCCCTGCGCAGCGAATACCTGCGCGGCTACCACCACGCCCAGTCCAAACTCATCTACGCCCGCAAATACCAAAGCACCGCCGCCGCCCGCCAACAGCAACGCAAACTCCTGTGGCAAACCGCGCTGGCGCTGCCCCTGCGCCTGCTGGCCTACAACCCCCGCCTGCTGGCGCGCATGTGGGGTAGGTTCTTGGGTGTCATGGAGTGGAGAGCTGACCGGTGAAAGTCTACGTTATTAGCCTTCCGGCTTCGCAAGAACGCAGGCGTTTTCAGTCTGCCCAGCTTGCAATGCTGAGCCTCGATTTCTGTATCGTTGATGCAGTCTCAACGCAAGACCTTGCGGCTATCGATAAGTCCATAGCGTTAGACCGCTGGGAACGTGTTTTCATGCCCACCGAGGTTGCTTGTTTTTTCAGTCACTACCATTTGTGGCAGATGATCGTTTCTGGCGACAGCCCAGTCCTGATTCTGGAGGACGATGTTTTGCTCTCTTCTGATTTGCCAGCTTTTCTCGATCAGGCAAAGCGATTGAAAAACATCGAGCACATCTCTCTTGAAACACGATTAAGAAAAAAACTTCTCGGGCAAGTGATGCCGTTGGGCGAAGGGGGTGGCATTGCACGCTTGTACCAAGACCGAACAGGTGCCGCTGCCTACATTCTTTGGCCTCTAGGTGCCGCTAAATTACTTGCCCATGCGCGCAAAAATGGCGCTGCTTTGGCGGATGCCTTCATCAGCAATTTTTATGGCCTCCAATCCTGGCAAGCCGTGCCAGCTTTGGCTATCCAATCAGATGTTGCCAAAGCTTACAGCGTCCAGAGCGGGCTGCAGACGTACTCATACATCCAGGCCAACGATCGAAAAGCCAACTACCAAACAGCAGGTAAACAAGCGCTCATTTTTAAAATTCGCCGTATCTTCGGCCAACTGAAATTGGCAAAGCGATTTCTGGCTTGTTGTCTTCAAGCTAAACGCAAGTTGGTTGATGTTAGCGCTCAGACATTTCACACACCGGATAAGTCATTAAAAATCGCCCCAGCACTCTGCATAAATTCTTTTCGTTTAGCCGCTGGCAACGACGTTTCGGTGCTAACAAACTAAAAGTTGTTGCTTCGGGGAGCGAAGATCTGGAGCCACTCAAAACCGCCATCATTAACCAAGGCCCAGCAGTCCTCTCGCGCGGAAGTGCCAAAGACATCCAGCAACATTACGCGACATTAAGGCAAGAGTTCTCTGGGCAACCAGAATTGAGTTTTCACCATGCCATGCTCATCGTCATGCTGCGCCGTGAGGTGGAAGTGCAGCAAACCTATGCACGGTTCGAAGCCCTGTGGCACGACCACAACGAATGGTTACTCAAAAACCTCAACATACGTTGGTTGGTTTCGGCCTGTGACACCTTTTCAGACCACAGCACCCAAGACGCCGAGCGGGCCCTTGCCCTGGCCACAACCGTTCTAGCCAATACCGTCAAAGCGTATGAAACCGAGAACGTCATGTCGAAGCACACAACGGTGACCTACGACCCGGTGCTTGTTTCCAAGGTGCAGCAGGAGGCCATTCCATTAATCGAGGGAATGTCTTGTTACACCATCGGTACCGACGACACATTGCGCAACATGATCTGGCGCATGAAAGACATCGCTCCCAAGTACGCAAGCGGCCGAATCTTGATGGAAGTGTTCCAAAGACTGAACACCTTGCCAACAGCCTTTAGTCGAATGCGACAGGCTCACACACGCGCCAAGACCCAATTTTGGGAGTGAAATTAAGTGATGCTCTGTATGTTATTTTTGCATCACTGGTATTTCGATCCAACGGTGTGACAGCATAGTCAAACCCAACAAACCCGGCACCGTAAAAGCTATGGCCAGCCAGTGCCCGGCTGAGCTCCAGCTTGCAGCTTGTTCGTAACCCACAATGAAGTAGAACAGCGCAAACAGCATCGGCCCATGCAGCAGGTACACGCTGTAGGTGATTTCGCCGAACGCACGGGTGAGTGGCGAACTCAGTAGGCCCCACACATTGGCGCCGTTGGCGATCAAGCAAAATGCCGAACCTAGTAAAACAGTGGGCACTACCGCATAAGCGGTGTCAAATCCGGTGACTACAAGCGCCACAGCAGCCACTGTCCACACACTGGCCAAGGGGTGAGCCGCCACCTTCCGAAACCCGGTGTGACTGGACAAAAGCGCTGCAGCCATCCCGCCTAAAAATGCAAACGCATGAATGTTCAAGGCCAGATGTGCTTTGGTCAAAGCCAGCATCAACACCGCAAAGCCGATCCATCGCCAGGCAGGGCGAACGCCCATCAATAAACCTAGCAAGGGCAAAGCAAAGTAAAACTTCCATTCATAGGCCAGCGTCCATGTCACGCCAGCAGTAAAAAGCCCCAGCAGTGACTTCTTGGCCCAAAGCTCGCCGGTAGGCTCCAGCCAGTTTGTGTGTCTGATAACAGCAATCACCACCACAGCCAACAACATCACCACCAGATACAGCGGCACGATACGCAGCACCCGTGACCGGTACAGCCGAAACCAGTCAATAGGCGTTTGTTTTTGCGCTAGTAGCCGGCCAAAAAACAAATAGCCGGTGATCATGAAAAACAGCGTCACTGTGGTCTGCCCGAGGTGAGCAAACAAGCGGGAATCGGGCACATCCCAAACGCCTGTTTTCAAAAAGACAAACCAAATGCTGGCGTGGTGCACAAACACCCCAAACGCCAAAAAACCGCGCAAACCGTCAATCGAAGCGTTGCGCGATGCCTCCAACTTCACTGGCCAAAACTTTTGCAGCCAGTAAAAGCAAAAAAAGGCCTCTACATAGAGGCCCAGCACCACAAAAGGGGAGTAAAGCTGCATAGTGCAATTATGTTCGCAACGGCAGGTGGAGACGCTTCAATCCCCCACCGTCACTAAATAAGGCGCCAACACAATCACGCCAATGACCGCAGCGCCAATGCTGCAGATCAGTACCGCCGCAGCGGCCACATCCTTGGCGTCGCGCGCCAGGGGGCTCCACTCGGGGCTGGCCAGGTCAACGGCGTATTCCAGCGCTGTGTTCAGCGCCTCGGCGGCCAGCACCACCACAATCGCCAGGATGATGAACAGCCACTCCAGCACATCAATCTGCAGCCACCAGCACAGCCCCGTCACCAGCGCCGCCGCAACCAAGTGAATGCGCGCATTCGGTTGGCGTGCAAACACCGCCAGGCCGCGCAAAGCGTGCCCAAACGAAGCCAGGCGCGAGGTCGATCGTGTAGGCGTGCTCATTTCAGCGCCTTGCTCCAAGCCACCGCCACACCACCGGGCATGGGCAACAAGGCCATCTGACCGCCGCCCACCGGGCGCGTCCACAGCTTGGCGCTGGCCCAGCCCAGCGCGCCGCCTGCCACCACATCTTTCCAATGGTGCTTGTCGGCCTGCACGCGGGCCACCGCCGTCAAGGCCGCCGCGCCATACAGGGCAGGGCGCCAGGCGCCAAACTCTTCGCCATAACGCGTGTCCATGTAGGTGGCCGCTGCAAACGCAATGGCTGTGTGGCCAGACGGAAAGCTCTTCTGGTCCGAATGGTCGGGGCGCCACTCGTGCACCGTGTTCTTCAGCACCTCGGTCGCGCCAAATGCGGTGCCCAGCGTCAACGCCAGCTCTTTCACGCCTTGCTCGTCCTTCTTGGCCCAGGTGGTGCCCGCTGCAATCGCCGGCAGCCCCACCGCCAACAGGTCAGACGCGCTGCCCCAACTCAAGCCCGTACCAGCGTGTGCGCTGGCCATGGAAACCGTCAGCGCCAAAACAGAAATGCGTTTCAACATCGGAAAAGCCCTTGTGAATCTAAAAATTATTAGTGCCCAATTATGCGCCGCACCATTTTCAGCTCGTATTCGTTGACCAACTTTTTAAAGTGTGCATACACCGCATCCATTTTCACGTTCAGCTGAATGCTGGCAAATCCTTCATCGTTGTCGTCTAGCGCAATCAAACCGGTGACCACGCTTTTCAAATGCTCGGGGTCTCTGTGCCGTATCGGCTGCAAAGCCGCAACAGCCTCAAAAGCATTGTCCAGGGTGTACCCATGGTCGCGGGTCAAGACCATCAAATCGTAAATATCGCGGGACTTGACGCGGTCATAAACCACGATGCTTTTCATAGCGAAAAGTCCGTCCACGCCCAACAGATCAAATCCTTCTCCCGTCACCTTGACCTTGGTCGCAGCCTTCAGAAAGTCAATCTGCTGTTTGGGCCGATCGGATTCGTTACGCGAGTGAAACGTGACCTTGGCACCATCTATCAAATAGTCCTGAACGTAGTTGTCCAAATTCTCGGACGTATTGATTTTGAAGCGAGACTTTTGCTCCGCTGTCACCAGACTTTCGATCGTTGAGCCTGCTGCAGCCAATTCATCCAGCACACCATCAATGGACCGCAGGGGCAGCTTTTGGCCAAAGACATTGAAGTCCAGATCCTCGCTGATCCTGTGCCCAATCTGCAAAGCCAACGCAGTTCCCCCGACCAGGGTGAACCCCTTCAATCGTGCATCATTCTTGAGCTGCTCAAAAACGTGCCGCGTCCTTGCAGGCATCAACTCCAGTTTGAGTTCAGCCATGCGCTACCTCCGCTGAGGCACGCAGCCCCTTGCTGATGTTGGCCAGCATCCTGCTCACACAGGCGCGTTTGACGGGCTCTAGCGCGCGCCGCCTGAATACGCGCCTGACCTTGGGCACACCGTAGTAAAGGCACAGCCGCGTGACATCCTCGAACTTGTGCGTCTCCAGCACCTTGGCAATCAACACCTCGTCCTTGATCTGAGGGTTAGACCAATCGTAAGCCCCCGACAAACCGATCCGCGCAGATTTGCGCGGCGCATTCGCCCGTTGCACCGCGTCCAGCAGCCAGGCCGGAATCAAATGTGCATATGCATTCACCGTGCCTTGCGCCCAATCTTTCGTGGCCTGTTGGATTTCAACAGTGGTCAGATGTTTGTGTCCGCGCATCCACAGCGCCAACAGCGCGCGGCCTTCCGTGGTGGCCCCCAGCTGTATCTTTTTCGGGCTCATGCGTTGAAACTGCAAAGTGTGCTCGGCAGACTTCACCCTACGGGACAAGCCCGAAGTCGGTACAACCATCACATCACCCGAGACAGTATGGGGATCCATCACCACCCTTTCCCCCGTTTTTTGCGCAAGCGCGCAGGCCACGGTTTGTGCATTCACCGCTTGCCCTGCCACCGCGAACAGTCCACGAGCCACACGCACGATTTCGCCCGCCTTCACCAACCGGCAAAGCGCTTGGTCAACGGCTGCGCGAGTTCCTGTCGCAGAAAAGTCGGCGCAGGAAAAAACAGCCCCCTGCGGTTTTCCGGCAATGGTTTGTCTGATGGACTCAGATGTATTCATGTCAGAAATTATTTATATTTTTCTGACATTGTCAAATTATCCTGCGCGCGAACATGGCGCGGCAGGGCGCAACATCGACGACAATCCTTGCAAATTTAACAATAGTTATTGCCCACTATGCGCTGCCCAAATCGTAAGATCATCGCCCTGGCCCTGCTGGCCACAGCCCCCCTCGCCCAAGCCCAAAGCCTGAGCAACGCCAGCCTGCCCTACATGCCCAGCTGGCAAGCGCGCCACGCCCTGCAACTGCTGTCCGACCAGGCCGCGCTGCCCCTGCCCGTGACGCACTGGCCTTTGCCCGCCAACGCCGTGCGCCGCGCGCTCGAAGCCATCGCCCCGCAAGGTGAGCTGGCGCAGGCCAAACAACAAGTGCAAAACGAAATCGACGCCCTGCAAAGCCACGGCCAACTCAGCCTGCAGCTGCGCACCCAGGCTGAAGGCCTGCCCGGCTTTGGCGATAACTACACCCCCGGCACCAGCGGCCAACTGCAAACCCCCGAGCTCAAAGGTGGCGACCAGTCCCTCAGCTACGCCGCGCGCCTGGGCGGCAAGTTTGAAGTGAGCTCCAACTCCCTGTCCGACGCCAACAGCGGCATCGGCACCGACAAAGCCTACCAACTGCGCCCCGAAGGCAGCGCCGCCGTCCTCAGCGCCTGGGGCTGGAACCTGCAAGCTACCAGCCAACGCTACTGGTGGGGCCCCGGCTGGCAAAGCAGCCTGGTCAACGGCAGCAACAACCCCGCTTGGACCGGCGTCGGCCTGCAACGCGCCAGCGCCGCCCCCTCAGCCAGCCCCTGGCTGCGCTGGATGGGCCCCTGGAACTTCGACGTCTTCTTCGCCAAAGCCCAAGACCCCATCACCGTGGCCAACCAACCCAGCGGCTTCGTCTACAGCGGCATGCGCCTGACCCTCAAGCCCCAGCCCTGGCTGGAAATCGGCCTCAGCCGCGGCCTGCAAGCCGGCGGGGCAGGGCGCCCCAGCGGCCTGACCAACCTCGTCAAATCTTTCTTCGGCCAGGAAGTCAACCAAAACCCTGGCGACCCGGTGGACACCAGCGGCCAAATCGCCGGTTATGACGCCCGCATCAGCTGCCCCCAAAGCCTGGCCAAGCTGGCTGGCGGCACCTGCGCCGCCTACACGCAGTGGATGGGCGAAGACGCCGCGGGCCAAATCCCGCTGCCCTTCAAATTCATGAGCCTCTGGGGCTTTGAAAACACCTACGCCAACGGCCGCTACCGCACCTTTGTCGAACACGTCAACACCAACGCCTACGGCCTCCCCTGGGACAACAAGCCCACCTTCCCCGGCTACGTCAACGGCGTGTACCGCCAGGGCTACACCAACGGCGCCCGCTGGGTGGGCCCCGCTGTCGGCTCCGGCAGCCGCGTCACCACCCTCGGCTGGATGGACGCCCAAACCCAAACCACCCTGCGCCTGCACTGGGGCACCGTCGGCAGCACCATCGGCGCCTACGACCCCGCCGCCACGTCTGCCGCCGCTGGCCCCAGCGGCAAACTCCGCGCCGCGAGCGCCAGCCGCACCTGGCACTACCGCAGCATGAGCATCACGCCCGAACTCGCCTACACCCACCTCAGCACCGGCCAAGACACCGGCAGCAACCTCAAAACCAACGCCCGCGTCGGCCTCACCATCCAAGTCCCCATGACCTGGTAAGTACCCAATTGGGGTCTGACCCCAATTAATTCTCTAATCGGGGTCAGATCCCAATTAACTTTTAAACATCAAAATAAAGTTGCATCAAGAACATAAGGCGCCATAAAATGCGTTTTATATGAAAGATGTCTCCCCCCCGCCATTACCCGTTGTGCGCAGCCTGACCCGTCTGGGGCAGGCCCTTTCGCACGCGCGCAAGCGGCGGCACATCACGCAACAAGACCTGGCCGACCGTATTGGAACCTCTGCCAACACCGTTCGCCGCATGGAAGCGGGCCACCCCGGCACCGCCCTGGTTCACATCGCAAGAGCCTTGCAAGTGTTTGGCGAATTAGGCCAACTCGACCAACTGCTCGACACCCGGCAAGACACCATCGGCCTGGTCCTGATGGACGAAAACCTTCCCAAGCGCGTCCGCAAGCCCCGCGTCACGCCCGAATCCGGAGCGTTCTAATGGCCGCCACCCGCACGTCACTGCACGTCTATTTAGGCAAAGCCGAAAAACCCCTGGGCCGCCTCATCTTCGTCAAAGACGGCCCGCGCGAGTTTTCCCAATTTGCCTACAGCGAAGACTGGCTCACAGACCCGCAGTTTTTCGACATCTCCCCCGACCTGCAGCGACAAAACGGCTACCAACTGCGCAAGGCCCCCAGCCAAAACGACAGTGCCTTTTTCCTGGCACTCGCCGACACCGAGCCCGACGCCTGGGGGCGCCGCGTCATTGCCCGGGCCCACGCCAAAGCCCGCGCGCAAGACCCAACGCTTGCCCCCTTGACCGAGGTCGACTACCTCGCCAGCGTGGACGACTTCAGCCGGGTGGGTGCACTGCGCCTGCAAGACGACCAAGGGCACTACCTGCGCAACGTGCCCTACGGCGCCCGCAGCACGCCTGCATTTCTGGAGCTCGAAAAAATCCTGCTCGCTTCCCGCGCGGTCGAACTCAGCACAGAAACCGCCCAAGACCTCGCCTACCTGCAGGGCAAGGGCACCTCGCTGGGCGGCATGCGCCCCAAGTGCACCTTGCTCGACGAAGACGGCGCCCTGTCCCTGGGCAAGTTCCCCAGCGTCAGCGACGAGCGCGACGTCACCCGTGGCGAAGTGCTGGCCCTGCACCTGGCCAAGCTTGCCGGTATCGACGCCGCGCCCGCCCGCATCGTCATGGTGCAGGGCCAAGCCGTGGCCGTGGTGCGCCGCTTTGACCGCACCGCCCAGCAACAGCGCATCCCCTACATCTCGGGTGCAACCTTGCTACAAGCCCGGCGCGACGACGAGCACGCTTACACCGAAATCCTGGACGTCATGCGCACCCAATGTGCCAACTACGTTGACGACGCCCGCCAGCTCTGGCGCCGGCTGGTCTTTAACCACCTCATCACCAATGTGGACGACCATCTGCAAAACATCGGCTTCCTGTACGCCGGCAATCGGCAGTGGCGCTTGGCCCCGGCCTTCGACCTCAACCCCTTCCCAGACAAGGCCCCCGAATCCAAAACCTGGCTCAGCGAAGACAGTGGCCCCATCACCTCTACCCAGCAATTGCTGTCCCAGGCCGCGCGTTTTGAACTGACAAAGCCACAGGCCCAAGCCATCCTGGCCGAAGTGCAGGCAGCCGTCAGCCGCTGGCAAGAGGTGGCCGTCACGCCCCCAATCGGCCTGCATTCCCAAGCCCTGCGGCATTTTCAGGCGGCGTTTTCTGCGGTGTGAGCTGGCGCAACTCAAAAGTTCCCAACCCGTCAACCCTTTATTTTCTTGATAACCGTCAGGTTACAGACCCGCTTTAAAACTAGAATCGTAGGCTTTACGTGGAAACCCTGCGCCTCGCAGGGGCTGTTCCACTGCGGTAGCCTGCCCGTTGTACATTTACCTATGACTACACCTCGCCTTACGCGCGCGTTCAAGCGCTCCAGCTCGCCATCTCGTTTGCCTTTGAGCCTGGCCGCTGCGCTCGCTGCCGCCGCCTGCCTTGCAAGCTTGGGCACAGCCCACGCGCAGACCCCCGACCAAACCGCCGCCATCAAAGCCGCCCTGCAGCAGCAAGGCGCGGGCCTGGGTGCTGACAACCTGGCTGGCGCCGCCGCTGGCATGGCCCTGCCCGCAACCAGCACCGGCGTGCCCCAACTGCCCGCCGGCAAAGACCTGGGTGCCGCCGACGTGCAGCCCACCCCCGCGCAAGGCCCGGCCAACTTCAAGCCCAACAAACCCGCCGCCCCCAGCCAGTTCCAGCGCTTTGTGCAGCAAACCACCGGCCGCTTGCTGCCCGTGTTCGGACAAGAGCTGTTTGAAGGCAGCCAGCCCCAGCCGCTCAACCTGTCCGCCCCCGCCCCCGGCGAATACGTGCTCGGCACCGGCGACGAAGTGCGCCTGCAAATCTGGGGCAGCGTGGACTACACCGGCACCCAAACCATCGACCGCAACGGCATCATCAACCTGCCCAAAATCGGCGCGGTCGAACTCGCGGGCGTGCAAGTCAAAGACCTGGAAGCCACCCTCGCCAAAAAGGTTGCCCGCGTTTACAAAAACTTTGAACTCAGCGCCAGCCTGGGCAAGCTGCGCGGCATCAGCGTATACGTCGTCGGCCAAGCCAACCGCCCCGGCACCTACACCCTGACCAGCCTGTCCACCCTGGTCAACGCCGTGTTTGCCAGCGGCGGCCCCAGCCCCACCGGCTCCATGCGCGCCATCGAGCTCAAGCGCGGCGGCAAAACCGTCGTCACCTTTGACCTGTACGACCTCATTGGCCGTGGCGACAAAAGCCGCGACCCATTGCTCCAGCCCGGCGACGTCGTCGTCATCCCGCCCGCAGGCCCGCGCATGGCCATCACCGGCGCCACCGACCACGCCGCTGTTTTCGAAGTCAAGTCCGGCGAAACCGTGCAAGACATGCTCCGCCTGATCGGCGGCGTGCCCAGCCTGGCCCGCACCGACAGCGCCCAGCTCGAACGCATCGGCTCCAACCCCAAAGCCCCCCGCCAAGTGCTGCAAGTGGCCCTGGGCAACAACCAAGCCCCCGCCGCGCTGCAAGATGGCGACATCCTGACCCTGCTGCCTATTGCCCAAGCCTTTGGCAACGCCGTGACGCTGCAAGGCGCCGTGCTCCAGCCCCTGCGCCACAAGTGGTTTGACGGCATGCGCGTGCAAGACCTCATCCCCGACCGCCAGGCCCTGCTCAGCGCCGACTACTTCAAGCGCAAAACCCAGCTGGTGCAAAACCCCACCGCCGACCTGCGCGCCCAAGGCCTCACGCCCGAGCAAATCCAGGCCATCCAGCGCGCCCAACAGCTCCCGGTGGACCCCGACCTGATCACCGACATCATCAAGCGCGACCCCCAGCTTAGCCAAACACAGCAGCCAGGCGAAAACGCCCAAACCAACAACTGGCCCGAGCCGCAAAGCGTCATCGACCGCATCCGCAGCAACACCCAGCAAATCAACTGGGACACCGCCACCATCGAACGCATGGACCCCGCCACCCTGCGCACCACCGTGCTCAGCTTTAACCTGGCCAAAGCCATCGACAAAGACCCTGCCAACAACCTCGAGCTGCAACCTGGCGACGTCGTCACCATCACCAGCAGCAAAGACCTGAAATTGCCCACCGGCCAGGTCACCCGCCTCGTCAGCGTGGAAGGCGAAGTCGCCAACCCCGGCATCTACCAGGTCCAGCCCGGCGAAACCCTGCAACAACTGCTCAAGCGCATTGGCGGCTTTACCCAACAAGCCTACGTGTACGGCACCGAGTTCACCCGCCAAAGCGTCAAAAAACAGCAGCAACAAAACCTGGAGCAGCTCATCAAACGCCTGCAAAGCCTGAGCGAGAGCAACGCCGCCACCCTGGCCGCCAACATCCGCGTGGACAACCCCAACCAGGCCCAAGCCCTGCTGCAACAACAAAAAGACCAGGCCCGCGCCCAAATTGACCGCTTGCGCCAGCTCAAGAGCAAAGGCCGCGTGAGCCTGGAGCTCAACCCCGCCGACGCCATCGCCCTGGCCGATCTGCCCGACGTCCCGCTTGAAGACGGCGACGCCGTCCTCGTGCCCCCGCGCCCCAGCTTTGTGGCCGCCGTCGGCTCGGTCAACAACGAAAACGTGTTCATCTACAAAAACGGCAAAACCGTTGGCGACATCATCCAGTCCGCTGGCCTGGCCCAAGACGCTGACGAAAGCGAAGCCTTCGTCCTGCGCGCCGACGGCTCCGTCCTCAGCCGCAGCAGCGGGGGGCTGTTTGCCGGCTTTAGTGGCCGCCGCGTCATGCCCGGCGACACCGTCATCGTGCCGCCCAAAGCCGACCGCGAAAGCGGCTACAACTTCATGGTCCGCGGCCTCAAAGACTGGTCGCAAATCATCAGCAACATCGGCGTAGGCGCCGCCGCCATCAAGGCCCTGGGCTACTGACATGACGGGCACAAACATGACTGACATGCAAGACACCGCCCAGACAGCCCCCGCCATGGACGACGACGAAATCAGCCTGCTGGACCTGCTGCAGACCGTGGTGGACAACCTGCGCCTGCTGGTGCTGGGCCCGCTGGCCGTGGGCGTAGCGGCGCTGGGCATCAGCTTTGCTGTTCCCCCCACCTACACCGCCAAAACCCAGTTTTTGCCGCCGCAGCAGCAACAAAGCGCCGCCGCCAGCATGCTCGCCAGCCTGGGCAGCTTGGGCGGCCTGGCCGGGGCCGTGGGCGGCATCAAGAACCCCTCGGACCAGTACATCGCCTTCATGAAGAGCAACGCCGTGCAAGACGCGTTGATCGAGCAGTTCAAACTCAAAGACCGCTACAACGAAGACACTCTGCTTGACACCCGCAAAGAGCTGCAAGCCAACGTGCGCATCGCCAGCGGCAAAGACGGCCTCATGAGCGTGGAGGTGGACGACAAAGACCCCCAGTTTGCCGCCACCCTGGCCAACGCCCACGTGCAAGAGCTGCGCGTCCTTATGGGCAAGCTCGCCGTGACCGAGGCACAGCAACGCCGCCTCTTCTTTGAAAAACAGCTCGCCCAAGCCAAAGACAACCTGACCGCCGCAGAGGTTGCCCTTAAAGGTACCGGCATCTCCGACAGCGTCTTAAAGAGCAACCCCGCCAGCGCCGTGGCCGCGGTGGCCAGCCTCAAGGCGCAGGTCACGGCGCAAGAGGTCAAGCTCGGCGCCATGCGCGGCTACCTGGCTGAGAGCGCGCCCGACTTCAAACAAGCCATGGCCGAGCTGGCCAACCTGCGCGCGCAATTGGCCAAACAGGCCAAGCAAGACGAAGGCGAGGCCCCCGCCAGCACAGGGGCCCTGGCGGGCAAAGACGGCAAGGCCGACTACATCACCAACTACCGCAACTTCAAGTACTACGAGACACTGTACGAGCTCTTTGCCAAGCAGTACGAGCTCGCGCGCGTGGATGAGTCGCGCGAGGGCGCCGTCATCCAGGTGCTCGACGCCGCCCAGCCGCCTGAGAGGAAGAGCAAGCCCAAGAAGGCCCTGATCGCGATCATCGCGACGCTGGCCAGCGGCTTTGCCTTGTTGCTGTTCGTGTTCGTGCGCCAGGCTCTGCGCAACGGCTCGCAAGACGAAGAGACCGCCAAGAAGCTGGCCGCGATCCGCGCGGGCTGGAAGAGGGCGATTGGTAAGGCATAAGGGCTGAAGCTGGGCCCGATATTGGGGTTTAGCGGGCCCTCAACCCGGGTATTTATTTAATAAATATTCCATGAAGCCAGTCAAAAAAGCAGTATTCCCAGTAGCAGGACTTGGCACACGCTTTTTGCCCGCTACAAAAGCCAGCCCTAAGGAAATGCTGGCCGTAGTGGACAAGCCGCTCATCCAGTACGCTGTAGAAGAAGCGGTTTCCTCGGGCATTACAGACTTGATCTTCGTCACCGGTCGTCACAAGCGCGCCATTGAGGACCATTTTGACGCCGCGCCAGAGCTCGAAGCCGAGCTTGAGGCCAAGGGCAAGCTGCAGCTGCTTAACGTTGTGCAAAACATTTTGCCGCGCGGGGTGAACTGCATCTTTGTGCGCCAGCCGGAGGCGCTGGGCTTGGGGCATGCGGTGCTTTGCGCCCGGCCTGCTGTGGGCGACGAGCCCTTTGCAGTGCTCTTGGCAGACGACCTCATGGTGTGCGAGGTGCCCATTACGCGTCAGCTGATCCAGGCCCACTGGGAGACCGGTGGCTGCGCTCTGGCAGTGCAAGAAGTTCCCCGCGAGCAAACGCGCCAATACGGCATCGTGGCGGGCAAGGAGATCAGCCCAAGCCTCACGCAGGTGAGCCAGATGGTCGAAAAACCTGCCCCAGAAAAAGCGCCCTCGACATTGGCTGTGGCTGGCCGCTACGTTTTGACGCCAGATATTTTTGATCACCTGGCCAAGGGCCAGACTGGCGTGGGCGGCGAGATCCAGCTGACCGACGCCATCGAAAAGCTTACCTCCCATGGCCGTGTCTATGCGCACCGCTACCAAGGTCACCGTTACGACTGCGGCAGCAAGCTTGGCCTGCTCAAGGCCAATGTGGACCTGGCCGAACACCACGCGGAAGTAGGCGCAGAGTTTGCCGCCTGGCTGCAAGCGCGTGAAGGCATCAAACGGACCGATATTCACCAAGCACCATGGCTAATGTACTGAGCAGGCACAACCTGAAAGTTCGTATCGCAAGATCGCTTGGCCAGTGGGGCAGTGATGCCCTGGCTTTTGCCTTGGCTTATGTGCTGACAGGGCAGTCATCTCCAGCACGGTTTTTGGCATTGTTTGGTTTGTGGTCGTTCTGGGCCGGCATCAAGCGGTCCTACACGGGCCGTATTCCTTTTTGGACGCAATTGTTTCAACTGCTCAAGTGGTCTTTAGGCATCACGCTCCTGTCCCTGACGGCAAGAGTCCTGGCGCAGGACTGGGAAGCCTTTAGCTCGACAGTAACCTTTGGTGCCTGCCTCATAGTGTTGGTGCCCACAGGCAGGTGGGTCATGCGGGTCTTGTTGGTCAAGCTTGGGTTGTGGAATCGCAAGGCAATTATTTTTGGTGCGCAAGAAAACGCATATCAATCCTGGCTGGCATTGAACAGCGAGCCTTCTTTGGGTTACGAGGTGCAGGGGTTTGTCAAACCCTTGAGCTCAGAGACAAACGAGGCGGTGGCTAAACTGGCCGAGGCCAAAGGCTTGGCCATTCACTCATGGCGTTTTGACACTCAAACCCTGCAGCACATGGCTCAGCATGCCTGTATTGTCGCCTTAGAAGCTAACCAAGCAGATTTGCGAGACTTGCTGCTCAACAAGCTTTCAGCAGCCAAAGCCCGCACTGTCATGGTGATCCCCGCTATGAGAGGCGTGCCCTTGTTTGGCTTGTCGAGCACTCAATTCTTTAGCCACGAAGTGTTGATGCTCCATGTACACAACCAGTTGGCAAAGCCCATGCTGCGCGGACTCAAACGGTTGTTTGATCTGGTGGGATCCGCCGTTTTGCTCCTGCTGCTGTCGCCGCTTTTCGTGTTTGTGGCCTACAAGGTCAGCCGTGATGGGGGCAGTGCCTTCTTTGGTCACGAACGCGTGGGCAAAAATGGCCAAAAGTTCAAGTGCTACAAATTCCGCAGCATGGTTGTGAATGCGCAAGAAGTGCTGAAAGACCTGCTGGAGCGTGACCCGGTAGCCCGGGCCGACTGGGAAAAAGACTTCAAGCTCAAAAACGACCCGCGCATCAACCCGATTGGCCACTTTTTGCGCCGCACCAGTCTGGACGAGTTGCCACAACTGTGGAACGTGCTTGTGGGCGACATGAGCCTGGTGGGCCCCCGGCCCGTGGTTCAGGCGGAGCTGGAGCGCTACGGTGAAGACGTGGTCTATTACCTCATGACCAAGCCGGGAATGACAGGCCTGTGGCAAGTCAGTGGTCGCAACGATGTGGATTACGACACCCGCGTCTATTTTGACGCATGGTATGTGAAGAACTGGTCCCTGTGGACTGATATTGCCATTCTGTTCAAGACCATTTCGGTGGTCACTGGCAGCCGTGGCGCCTACTGAAGAAAGAATATGAATCCTGTTGTTCAGCCTGTCATTCTGTGTGGTGGCTCTGGCACTCGCTTATGGCCTCTTTCGCGTGCGGGGTTTCCCAAACAGTTTTTATGTTTAGCAGGTAGTGAGAGTCTGTTTCAGCAAGCCGTTCAACGACTGTCCAAACACGGTGCAGCGCCCTACATTGTTAGCAATGAAGAGCATCGCTTTCTAGCTCAGGAACAGCTGCGCGAAATCGGCATCCATCAGGCCACCTATTTGCTTGAGCCATCTGGCCGTAACACTGCCCCTGCGTTGACATTGGCCGCGCTAGCAGCACGCGATGGCGGGGCAGACCCTGTGCTGATCGTAACCCCTGCAGATCAAACGGTGACGGATACAGCCGCTTTTGACCAAGCCCTGCAAAATGCTATCGCCGAAGCAGCCAAAGGTCATATTGTCGTTTTGGGCGTCACCCCCACAAAACCTGAAACTGGCTATGGCTACATAAAGGTTCAGGGCGGCAGCGAGCATGCGGGAACTTTGAGCGTCCAGGCCTTCGTTGAAAAACCAGATGCTGCAACAGCCCAAAAATACCTGAACGAAGGTAATTACTTTTGGAACGCCGGTATGTTTGTGCTCAAGGCATCTGTATGGTTGCACGCACTCGAAAACTTCCGCGCAGACATTGCCCAATCCTGCCAGGTTGCCTGGGCTGGCAAAAAACAGGACGGGCAATTCATCCGCCCCGACAAAGCCCTGTTCGAACAAGTGCCCAGCGAATCTGTTGACTATGCTGTGATGGAGCAATGCCCCGGTAGCCAGTACACCATTTGCATGGTGCCGCTGAACGCTGGCTGGAACGACCTGGGGGCATGGGAAGCTGTCTGGAACGTCAGCCCCAAAGACGGACTGGGTAACAGCCACCATGGTGATGTGATCAGCCACAACAGCCATAACATGCTGGTGCATGCCACCAGCAAGCTGGTGGCACTCGTTGGGGTGAGCGGCTTGGTGGTGGTGGAGACACCTGATGCTGTGTTGGTGGCAGATAAGGCACACAGCCAGGATGTCAAACACATCGTCAACGCGCTGACAGCAGAAAAGCGCGAAGAGCACACCCTGCACCGCAAAGTGCACCGCCCCTGGGGTTGGTATGACAGCATTGACGAAGGCGGGCGCTTCAAAGTCAAGCGCATTCAGGTCAAACCCGGTGCTAGCCTCAGCCTGCAAAAACACCACCACCGTGCGGAGCACTGGATCGTGGTAAGAGGTACGGCAGAAATCACTAATGGCGACAAAGTGCTGACCTTGACTGAAAACCAGTCCACCTACATCCCCTTGGGCGAAGTACACCGGCTGGCTAACCCTGGCAGCATCTCGCTTGAAATAATCGAAGTGCAGTCGGGCAGCTACTTGGGTGAAGACGATATCGTCCGCCTCGAAGACACCTATGGACGTATAAAAACATGACCCAATCTCCCAAAATCTACGTTGCCGGTCATAGAGGCATGGTGGGTTCGGCGATCGTGCGCCAACTACAAACCCAAGGCCAGCCAGCTGATCGCATCGTCACCCGTACCCATGCAGATCTGGACCTGACAAACCAAGTTGCCGTCGACGCGTTCTTTGCTGCCGAAAAGCCTGACCAAGTCTACTTGGCCGCAGCGAAGGTGGGTGGTATCCATGCCAACTACACTTACCCAGCCGAATTCATTTACCAAAACCTGATGATGCAAGCCAACGTAATTGATGCCGCATTCCGCAACGGCGTTCAAAAGTTGTTGTTTCTTGGCTCTAGCTGTATCTACCCCAAGCTGGCAGATCAACCCATGCGCGAAGACGCTTTGCTCACCGGGGCGCTGGAACCTACCAATGAACCGTACGCCATTGCCAAGATTGCTGGCATCAAGCTCTGCGAAAGCTATAACCGCCAATACGGGCAAAGCCATGGTGTGGACTACCGTAGCGTCATGCCTACCAACCTTTACGGCCCCGGCGATAACTACCACCCTGAGAACTCGCACGTTATCCCGGCTCTCATCCGCCGCTTTCACGAGGCCAAGGTTAACCAAGCGCCCAGCGTCACCATTTGGGGTACAGGTACGCCTAAGCGCGAATTTCTTTACGTGGATGACATGGCCGCAGCCAGTGTGCACGTCATGAACCTGCCCCAGGCTACTTATATCCAGTACACCCAGCCCATGCTCAGTCACATCAACGTAGGCTACGGGCAAGACGTCACTATCTTGGAAGTGGCACAAGCTGTAGCCAGCACACTGGGCTACACCGGCGTCATCCAAACCGACTCAACCAAACCCGACGGCACGCCACGCAAGCTCATGGACAGTACTCGCCTTAACGCTTTAGGGTGGAAAGCAAAAGTCAGACTGGACGTAGGTTTGAAAGTCGCATACGAAGACTTTTTGGCTAATTACGCCGTATAACCAGAAAGAAAACACATGACACTCACATCGAATACATCCGCAAAAGTCGCCCTCATTACCGGCATCACCGGTCAAGATGGTTCTTATCTCGCTGAATTTTTGCTTGAAAGAGGTTATATCGTTCACGGCATCAAACGCCGTGGCAGCTTGTTTAACACTCAGCGAATCGACCACATCTACCAAGACCCGCATATTGACAATGCGCGCTTTAAGCTCCACTACGGTGATTTATCCGACACCAGCAACCTGGTGCGTATCATTCAAGAAACTCAACCAGACGAAATTTACAACCTCGGTGCCATGAGTCATGTGGCTGTGTCGTTCGAGAGCCCGGAATACACGGTCGACGTTGACGGCATTGGAACCCTGCGAATTCTCGAGGCCATTCGTATCTTGGGTCTTGAGAAGAAGACCCGCTTCTACCAGGCTAGTACCAGTGAGCTGTACGGCTTGGTGCAAGAAATTCCACAAAAGGAAACCACACCCTTCTATCCGCGCAGCCCCTACGCTGTGGCCAAGCTATACGCTTATTGGATAGTGGTGAACTACCGCGAGGCATACGGTATGTATGCCTGTAACGGTATTTTGTTTAACCACGAGAGCCCCCGACGCGGAGAAACCTTCGTGACTCGCAAAATCACCCGTGGTTTGGCCAACATCTCCCAAGGGTTAGAGTCCTGTTTGTACATGGGAAATATGGACGCGCTGCGTGACTGGGGCCATGCTAAAGACTATGTACGTATGCAGTGGATGATGCTCCAGCAAGAACAGCCTGAAGACTTTGTGATCGCCACCGGTGTGCAATACAGCGTCCGCCAGTTCATTGAATGGTCTGCTGCTGAGTTGGGCATCAAGTTGCGCTTCGAAGGCCGGGGCGTGGATGAAGTCGCCGTCATCGATAGCATTACGGGCGATAAGGCCCCGGCGCTTAAAACTGGGCAGATCATCGTACGGGTCGACCCTCGTTACTTCCGACCCACGGAGGTGGAAACTCTGCTAGGTGATCCGTCTAAAGCCAAGACCAAGCTGGGCTGGACCCCCGAAATTACCGTGCAACAAATGTGCGCCGAAATGGTGGCTACTGACCTGCAAGCCGCCAAGCAACATGCTCTGCTGCAGGCCAACGGGTTTGTCGTGAACGTCAGCGTCGAATAACCTGTGGCGATTATTCATTTATCTAGTGGGCGAGAATTTTCTGTCGAATCTGGCATCACCTTGCTCGATGCAGCCACATCGGCAGGTATTTCCCTACCCTACAGTTGTCGCACTGGTCGCTGCAGCACTTGCAAAGCACACGTCCGACGTGGTCAAACGCGTCCACTTACTGATGAAATGGGTCTTAGCCCAGCAGAAATCGAGGCGGGATGGATCCTCACTTGTGCACGTACAGCGGAAAGTGATGCTGATTTGGATATGGAGGATCTGGGGGGTATTCCACTGCCGCAGCCTAAAACTCTACCTTGCCGGATTGCCGAACTAGAGAAAATCACGGCAGATGTTGTGAGAGTGAGGCTCAGACTTCCGCCTACTTCGGCTTTCCCATTCATTTCTGGCCAATACATAGAAGTTATTGGCGCAAACGGCCTACGCCGTAGTTATTCGCTGGCAAATGCAAGTCACGCAGAAAAATTACTTGAATTGCATATAAGAGCGGTTAGCGGTGGAGCGATGAGTGATTACTGGTTTAAGCATGCCAAAATAAATGATTTATTACGTCTTAATGGACCTCTGGGCACTTTCTTCCTGCGCGGATGCACAAACATTGATGTCTACTTTTTGGCAACAGGAACAGGCATAGCGCCAGTAAAAGCCATACTTGAATCGTTGGCACAATTGCAAGAAGATCAACGGCCCAGGTCCATTACCGTTTTTTGGGGTGGACGTAAGCCAGAAGATTTTTATATCGATATTATGGCCATTCCCGGCAAGCACCGCTATATCCCTGTAGTTTCTCGCCCGAATGCGATTTGGACTGGCGCTAAAGGTTATGTACAGAACATTCTTTTGTCCAAGGCGCCGGATCTAAGCAACGCGGCCGTTTACGCTTGTGGGTCTGAAAAAATGATCCAAGATGCAAAAAAATTACTTGGCAATGCGGGCTTGCCTTTGGCGTGTTTTTATTCTGATGCGTTTGTCAGCTCAGGCAACATTTAAATAAGCGAAGAACGAAATATGAAAGCAGTTATTCTCGCTGGTGGCCTTGGCACCCGGCTCAGCGAAGAAACATCAACCCGTCCTAAGCCAATGGTGGAAATAGGTGGGAGACCGATACTCTGGCACATCATGAAAATGTATTCGCATCATGGCGTGAATGATTTCATCATCTGCTGCGGTTATAAGGGCTACTTAATAAAAGAGTACTTCGCAAACTATTTCCTCCACATGTCCGATATTACGTTTGATATGCAGGCCAACCAAATGGAAGTGCACCAAAAGCGTGCCGAACCTTGGAAGGTCACTCTCGTGGATACGGGGGACAGCACAATGACCGGTGGACGCTTGGGCCGCGTGGCTGATTACGTTAAAAACGAAGAAGCGTTTTGCCTGACCTACGGTGACGGTGTGGGCGATAACGACATTGCTGCCACCATCGCCTTTCACCGCAGTCACGGCAAGGCGGCCACACTCACAGCCACCTACCCGCCAGGTCGCTTTGGGGCGCTTGATATCCAGAATGGCCTAGTCAAGAGCTTTAAAGAAAAACCCAGAGGCGATGGCGCATTGATCAATGGTGGATTTTTTGTGTTGTCCCCCAAGGTTCTTTCGTACCTTCAGGGTGACGAGACCATTTGGGAGCAGGAACCCCTGATGAAGCTGGCCGAAGATGGCGAGCTGATGGCGTATCCGCACTATGGATTTTGGCAACCCATGGATACGCTGCACGATAAAAACACCTTGGAAAAACTGTGGACGAGCGGCGCAGCTCCTTGGAAAAAATGGGATTGAATCTAGTGCTGCAAAAAACCAACCCAGACTTCTGGCGTGGTAAACGCGTCCTCATGACTGGGCACACCGGTTTCAAGGGGAGCTGGCTGAGTCTCTGGCTTCAATCCATGGGAGCGACCTTACGCGGAATTGCTCTCGAGCCACCCACTGAGCCTGCCTTGTTTGCCATCGCCCGTGTCGCCGAAGGCATGGATCATCGAATTGTCGATATCCGTGACTTTGCTGCAGTGAAAGCTCAAATGGACGATTTTCAACCAGAAATCGTTATCCATATGGCAGCGCAGCCCTTGGTGCGTCTTTCTTATAGTGAACCAATTGAGACCTACGCAACCAACGTTATGGGCACGGTGCATGTACTTGAGGCTGCTCGACATGCCGGCTCGGTTAAGGCGATCGTCAACATCACAACGGATAAATGCTACGAAAACCGCGAATGGGTTTGGGGCTATCGTGAAGATGAACCTATGGGTGGCCACGACCCTTACTCCAACAGCAAGGGCTGCGCGGAACTGGTCAGTTCAGCCTATCGCAAGTCTTTTTTGAAAGAAGCGTGTATCGCGATGGCGACCGCCCGAGCGGGCAACGTGATCGGTGGTGGCGATTGGGCGCTTGATCGACTTGTTCCGGACATACTGCGTGCCCTGGAAAAGCGTGAATCTGTTTTGATTCGAAATCCGCATGCCATCCGTCCGTGGCAACATGTGCTGGAGCCACTTTCGGGCTACCTACTTTTAGCCGAGCGTTTGTACCTTCATGGGCAACTCGATGCAGAGGGTTGGAATTTTGGCCCGCGTGACGAAGATACACGCCCTGTACAGTGGATAGTTGAACGCCTTTGCCAGAACTGGGGCAGTGGCGCATCTTGGACCTTACAGCCCGGCGACCATCCTCATGAAGCCAACTTTTTGAAACTGGATATTTCCAAAGCACGGCAACGGTTGCAATGGACGCCACGTTGGTCCTTGGAGACAGCACTCAAATACATTAGTGAATGGCATCAAGCTTGGCAGAACGGACAGGATATGCGTACCGTTTGTCTGAACCAAATTAACCAATACGAATCTGAACTATGAGCACGACAACAACAGTCAATTTTCAACCGCAACTGGATAAGCTGCGCAGCCAGATTAGCGAACTTGTGCAGCAATACGCTGACATTGCCTATGCACCGAAGGCCTTTGTGCCGGGAGAAAGTGCTGTCCCTGTCTCAGGCAAGGTCATCGGCGCCAAGGAACTGCAACTGATGGTTGACGCCTCGCTGGACGGTTGGCTTACCACCGGTCGGTTCAACGCGCAGTTCGAGCAGCGACTGGCGGAGTTCCTGGGGGTCAAGTACCTGATCACTGTGAACTCTGGTTCGTCGGCCAATCTGGTAGCGTTCTCGACGCTGACAAGCCCCAAGCTGGGCGACCGTGCCATCAAACAGGGTGATGAAGTCATTGGCGTGGCAGCAGGCTTCCCGACAACTGTAAACCCGATCCTACAGTTCGGTGCTGTGCCGGTGTTCGTGGACGTGGACTTGACCACGCACAACATCGATGCGTCAAAGATCGAAGCAGCCATTACGCCCAAGACCAAGGCCATCATGCTGGCCCACAGCCTGGGTAACCCGTTCAACCTGGACGTGGTCACCGCGCTGTGCGAGAAGTACAACCTGTGGCTGGTGGAAGACTGCTGTGACGCCCTGGGCGCCACCTACAACGGCCAGCAGGTAGGCACCTTTGGCGACATCGCCACCTTGAGCTTTTACCCCGCACACCACATCACCATGGGTGAAGGCGGCGCGGTTTTTACCAACAATGCCGAGCTGAAGCTGATCGCTGAGTCCTTCCGCGATTGGGGCCGTGACTGCTATTGCCCGCCCGGCAAGGACAACACCTGTGACAAGCGCTTCTGCTGGACAAAGAAGGAACTGGGCGGCGACCTGCCCGATGGCTACGACCACAAATATACCTACAGCCACCTGGGCTACAACCTGAAGATCACCGACATGCAGGCCGCCTGCGCGCTGGCACAGATGGATCGTGTGGAAGAGTTCATCGCCAAGCGCCGTGCCAACTTCGCCTACCTCAAGAACCGACTTGCCAGTGTTGAGCAGTTTCTGCACCTGCCGGAAGCCACGCCCAACTCGGAGCCGTCTTGGTTTGGTTTCCCGCTGGTGCTCAAGGACAGCAGTGGAGTCAAGCGTACCGACCTGATCAACTTTCTGGAACAGAACAAGATCGGCACGCGTTTGCTTTTTGCAGGCAACCTGACCAAGCAGCCCTACATGTCAGGTCGCAACTTCCGCGTCAGCAGTGAGTTGACCAACACTGATGTCGTGATGAACCAGACCTTCTGGCTCGGCACCTTCCCTGGACTGGGCGAGCCGCAGCTGCACTACATCGCGGACAAGCTGGAAGAGTTTTTTGGGGTCAACTTCTGATGACTACTCTCGCAACCCCCATCGCCACCGCAGCCGCAGATACGCGGTTCGCACCGGCACGTATGCGGCGCACGGTGCTCGATATGGCCTATGCCGGATCAACCGTACACATTGGATGCGCGTTTTCGATCATTGAACTTGTCTCAGTGCTGTACCGAAACCATCTGCGCTATCCGGGCAACGATCCACGCGCTGAGGGCCGCGACTATCTGGTTCTCAGTAAGGGCCATGGCGTCATGGCTCAGTACGCATGCATGCATGAACTGGGGTGGCTGAACGACTCACACATCAAGAACTACTTTGCTGACGGCAGTGAGCTTAAAGGCTTATCCGACTCGCGCGTAGCTGGCCTGGAAGTGACCTCTGGGTCGCTGGGCCACGGCTTCTCGGTCGGGGTTGGAATCGCTATGGGGCTGCAGCGCAATGCTACCGACCAAAAGGTATATGCGATCGTCGGGGACGGCGAGCTCAACGAGGGTCCGATCTGGGAGGGGGCGCTGGTCGCGGCCCACCATCGGATGGATAACCTGATGCTGATCGTCGATAAGAACGGATTCCAGGCAATGGGCGCGACGGACGATGTGTTGGCACTGGGCGACCTGTCCGCGAAGTTCAACAGCTTTGGCTTTGAAACGCTGGAAGTTGACGGGCATGACGAAGCAGCGGTCGACGCTGCCATCCATCAGCTCTGGGGCGCCGGAGCTGGTAAACCCAAGGCGCTGATCGCACACACAGTAAAGGGCAAGGGCGTGCCCTTCATGGAGTCAGACAACCGCTGGCATTACACCCGACTGAATCCGCAGACCTTCCCTGAAGCCATCGACGCTCTCGGCCTTTTGGGAGCCTCCAAGTGAGAGATGCATTTTCCAACGCATTAGTGAGGCTGGCACTCGCCGACCCCAAGGTTTTGCTGCTAACAGGCGATCACGGCTATGCGCTTTTCGATGAGTTCCGCAAGCGCTGTCCGGATCAGTACATCAATGCCGGTATTGCCGAACAAAACATGGTCGGTATGGCGGCAGGTCTCGCGCGAATGGGTTTCCGTCCTTTCGTCTATGGGCTGAGTGCTTTCATTCCAGTGCGGGTACTCGAGCAGATTAAGCTTGACATCGCACACGACGACCTGCCGGTCGTGCTGCTGGGCGATGGGGCGGGCTTCGTCTACAGTCACCTAGGAACCAGCCATCAGTCGACTGAGGACATCGCCTGCGCGCGTGCGATCCCTGGCCTGCGCGTGCTGTCGCCTGCCGACCGACATGAGATGTCCGCGTGCATGGTGCATGCTTACGAATTGGCCGCGCCGGTCTACATGCGCATGGGCAAGTCCGATCGCGGCGACGTGCACGACGCCGTGCTGCCGCCACTCGAGGCCGGCAAGCTGATCCAGGTTCGTACCGGACGTGCTGACCTGCCGGCGCTCGTGGCCACCGGCTCAATGGTGCGCACCGCGCTGGAAATTGCCGGCGACTCGTTGGATTGCGCCGTATGGAGTGTTCCCTCGATCAAACCGATCGATGCGGCGCAGGTGACGGCGATAGCCGCTGCTAGCCGGGACTTGGTCGTGCTCGAGGAGCACTCGGTGCTGGGCGGGCTGGGCTCCCTGGTCGCGGAGATCACGTCCATGCACGCCCCGGTGCGCATTCTACGTATCGGCGTGGCCGACCGGTTTTCCGTAAACGCAGGAACCTATGGCTACCTGCTGAAGGAGCATGGGCTGGACATGACAAACATCGTCGAGAGGATTCGTGAATTCATCCGTTGACGTTTCGCGCCCGGTTGACCTTTGTGGGCGGCGGGTATTCATCACCGGCGCCACTGGGTTCGTGGGCCGAAGCCTCCTCGATTATCTGGTCGAATGCGCGGCCACGCATGGTGCCTCGTTCGAGGTGGTGGCACTGAGTCGCGATCCTGCAGGATTCCTCAGTCGCCATGCGCGTTACGCGGCACATTCCTGGCTCAGCTTCCAGGCCGGCGATGTTGATCGACTCGACGCCTCGACAGCTAGGCGCGTGGGATATTTCACCGACCTCATCCATGCTGCATCCGATGCGCGTGTGACGGGCGATCCCATTCCCTGGATGCGTCAGATCGTCCAGGGCACGCAGCAGTCGCTGCAGTTCGCCTACGAGGTCGGCGCGCGCCGCTATTTGTTGGCCAGCTCCGGTGCGGTCTATGGCCCGCAGCCGCCGCAACTGCCGCTGATCGACGAGACGTATCCGGGGGCGCCGTGCCCGCAGATCGCCTCCAGTGCTTACGGTCAGGCAAAGCGGCTGGCGGAGCAGATGTGCACGGCGTTCATGCACAAGCACGGAATAGAGCCGGTCGTCGCTCGCTACTTCGCGCTGGTGGGAGAGCATGTGCCCCTTGATGGCGGCTACGCGATCGGCAACTTTATTCGAGATGCGTTGCTGGGAGGCCCGATTCGGGTCGAGAGCGATGGCCTGGCCGTCCGAAGCTACCTCTATGGCCGAGACTGCGCGCACTGGACGTTCACGCTGCTGGCGAAAGGAATTCCCGGCGAGGCCTACAACGTCGGTTCCGACGAGGGCCTCACCCTCGGCGAGGTGGCACGCAAGGTGGCAGGTTGCCTGTCTCCACACAGTCCTGTGCTCATCAAGCATCAACATGCCCATGGACAGGAGCGATCGCGATACGTGCCCAACATTGGGAAGGCAGCGGCGCTTGGACTCAAGGTGGAGACACCCCTCGATGCGGCTATCCGGCAGTCGGCGGCGGCGCAGGCGATGCTGCAATGATCCAGCTTTTCGCGCGCGCCCTTCAAATCCTTCTGTCGGTCCTCTCCATCAAGCTGTCCAGTCACATTCTCGTGCCGGAGCAGATGGGGCGCTTCGCGCTGGTCAATTCCATCGTGGCGTTCTTCGCATTCATGTTTCTCAATCCCGTCGGAATGTTCATGAATCGGCGGATGCACGCATGGTGGCGTGACGGGCAATGGGCAGGTCACCTACGCCTGTTTGCCCTGTACGTGCTTGCCGTTGCTGGTTTGGCCGGCCTTACCGTACGGATCGCGCCGTCTTTCTACGGCAGTCTGCACATGGACGTGGGCTGGATGCTCCTTCTTATCTGCGGCTCCATCGTGCTGAGCACGTCGAATCAGGTGCTGGTGTCCTCGCTCAACCTCCTGGGCTTCGCCGCGCCTTTCGCCGTCCTGACCGTGATGACCCCTATGCTGGGACTCTGCCTCGCGTGGCTGCTGTGCGACTCGTTGGGGTCGCGAAGCGAGTACTGGTTGTCCGGGCTGCTTCTCGGGCAGGCGCTCGTCACCATCCCGGCGCTCGCGGTTCTTCGCCAGCGTTGGGTATCTCGCGAGGGACTGCCGGTCGTGGCGGGCGGCATTACACTCGATATGGTATGGCGGTTGTTCGTCTATGCGTGGCCTATCTCGATCGCGGTCGTGCTGGGCTGGTCTCAGAACCAGGGCTACCGGATCGTCATGGAGCACATGGTCGGACTGCATGAGTTGGGCATCTTCGTGGCGGCTTACGGCATCGCGATGGGCATCATGTCTGCGGTCGAGTCGCTGTTGGGTAGCATGCTGCAGCCTAGGTTCTACTTAAGACTCCACACACCTGGCACTTCGCCGGCCGAGGCGTGGAACGAGTATGCCGGAGTGGCTTTGCCCATCCTGGCCTTGACCGCCGCCACGCTGGCCGCCGCTTCGACGGAAGCGGTGCATGTCTTCCTGTCTCCGACGTATTGGGGCGCCGCCAACTTCGTCTGCTGGGCCTCGGCGATCGAATTCACGCGCACCGCGGCGAACGCTTATTCGCTGTGCATGCATGCAGAGATGAACACAAAACGATTGATAGTGCCCAGCTTGTTCGGTGCCGTTCTTTCGATCGGACTCATGGCCGTCGCGGCTCAACAGTGGGGCTTGAACGCCATCGGACCCGCTCTCGCTCTGGCTGGACTGCTCTATCTGGTCACATGGCACCTCGCCGCCTATCGTCTCTCGAGCATAGCGGTGCCCATCCGGGGATTGACACAGGCATGCGCTGGTGGGCTTGTGGCCTTCGGTGCCGTGTCGGCCGTCCATGTGTCGACTGCGGGCTCCGAAACCACGCTCTCACTCGTTTTCGCTCTGATCGCTGTAACGGCGATCTATATGTTTGTCGCCGCCCTGCTCGTTCAGCCGGCCATTGCTAAACGCCGCCGTGCTACCCAGTTGCATAACTCTTCGGATGACTAACTCACATCTGCCGCGGGTCACGCTCTGCGTGCCCACCTATCAATGCCAAGCCACGTTGTCGCGTACACTTGAAAGTCTGCAACGACAGACGTATGCGCCGCTCGAGATCATGATCGTCGACAACGCGTCTACGGACGAGACCAATGAAATCGCGCGCCGCTTCTGTAATGAAGACTCTCGATTTCGACTAGTCACGAGCGATGTCAACGTTGGCGCCGAGGGCAACTTCAGGCGATGCGTGGAGTTGGCTGGCGGCGACGTGATCGGGATTTTCCATGCGGACGACCTCTATGACGCCGACATGGTTGAACAACAAGTGCGCTATCTGGTCGACAACCCGCGCTCGGCGGCTGTGTTCACCGAGGCGTACCTCATCGATCCCGATGACAAGCGGTTTGGCGAGCGTCGTACACCGGCGATGCTGATTGACGCGGCACCGGGCGATACGTACGATTTCTGGTCTGTCTTTCGTGCCGTGCTGCGACACCACAACTTCCTGATGACGCCTTCCGTGCTGGTGCGCGCTGACGTTTACAAGCGGCTGCGCTTATACGACAGCGGCCGCTTCGGCTCCAGTGCTGATCTCGACGTATGGCTGCAAATCATGAGCACTGCGCCCGTTGGCATCCTGGGCCGGCGGCTGATGCACTACCGCAACTCGCCGGACCAGGGGTCGGTGACGTTGATTCGGCAACGCACTGATCGAGCAGACTTCTTCAAGGTGCTGGACTTCTGGATGGCTCAGCCCGCCGTGGCGCCACTGCTGACAGCGCAGGACCGCCGGAACTATCGCTGGCTGGACAAGGCTGACCGCCTGGCGCGCGCCATGGTACTTGCTGAGCAGGGGGCTGTGCTTGAGGTGCGAGACCTGCTGTATCGCTTGTATTCACCAACGGAATTTTTTCGCGCGCTTTTCCAGAGACCGCGAGCGGCTGCGTCTGCCTTCTTGTCCGTGCTCATGCGACTTCGGCTGCGCCTGGGCCTGCGCCCCGCGCACGGTGTCTTGGTCGATCATCTCCGTCGTCTCGCTAGGATCTAGATATGCCAAGGAATATCTTCATCGACCCGTCGTACTCTGAGTTCAACAATGACGGCCTCTTTAATTTGGACGATCCTGTCCTCAACCGCGATGGTCAACTGCTCCCATTCCAACGCCTCCGTGCGAACCTAGTGGCCCAAGGGCATCGAGTGAATACTGCCGACCGGCTGTTAATTAGTGCCGATCAGACTACCGACGACGCAGAATACTATTCGCTGGGGGTTATGCGCGACTATGCATCTCCGGCATTCAGGAGCATCAAGTTGCGGGCATTCGTGATTATGGAGCCCGCTATCGTCGCGCCCGAGCTCTATGCCGCGCTGCCGATTCTGACGCGTTACTTCGATCGCGTCTATGTCCACAACACTCAGGGTGATGGCTATTCACTGGTGGATGTCGACCAGTCGCGCCTGAGACGGCTTTATTTGCCCGCACCGTTTCCTGACGTCTTGTCCGAGCTTTGGCACAAACAGGAACGCCTGCAAAAGCTGGTGCTGATCAACGGTAAACATCTACCACGCGGCCGACCCAACGAACTGTATGGCGCACGTATCGATGCCGCGATTACGCTCGGTTCTCAAGGCCACCTAGACCTCTTTGGTAAGGGCTGGGATCGGTGGCGCGATAAACGCTGGCTGCTGCGTCCAGGCTATTGGTTGATGCGCCATCGCATTGCGGGTATTTACAAGGGCGCCTGCGATTCGAAGTATGAGGTGATGAGTCGCTATGCGTTCTGCTTGTGCTTCGAGAACATGGTTATGCGTGGCTACATTTCTGAAAAGATCCTGGACTGTTTCTACTCGGGTACGGTGCCAATCTACTTGGGAGCGCAGGACATTAGCGACTTTGTCCCCCAAGGCGCTTTCGTTGATGCGCGCAGGTTTGGTACGTGGAATGCGTTGTGGGCTCATGTCTCAAGTCTGAGCGAAGATGCAGTACGAGGTATGCGCGAAGAGGGGGCCGCCTTCCTTAGGAGCGAGAAAGCACGCCCGTTCTTCACATCGATTGACGACATCGTGGCTAGTCGAGACATTTCTGTATGAAGCTCGTTTTGATCAACTCGCTTTACCCGCCGGTATCGGTTGGCGGAGCTGAACGTGTTGTCCAAACCCTCGCGCGTACTCTCGTAGCGGGCGGTGATCAAGTTACCGTCGTTTGTCTTTCGGATAACGGCATCGAGACCCATGACTTCGATGAGGGCGTCAAGGTTATCCGCCTGCCATTGAAGAATATCTACTGGCCTTTCGGGCTACAGGCTTGCGCGCCGGCAAGACTTGTTTGGCATGCCATTGATAGCTGGAATCTGGCTGCTGCCAAGGCGCTGCGCCGCGTCCTCCAACTGGAGAAGCCCGACCTCGTCCACACCCATAATCTGGCGGGCTTTTCGACGCAGGCCTGGAAGACGGCCCGGGCGATCGGCGTGCCGATCGTTCACACGCTGCACGACTACTACCTGTTGTGCCCCCGTGCCACCATGTATCGCCCCGACGGCAACTGTGCGACTCCGTGTGGGAGCTGCACGGCCTTCTCTCGCCCGCGGCGAGCGATCGCCAACGTTGTCGACAGCGTCGTCGGCGTCAGCCGCTATGTGCTGCAGCGACACGTAGACGGAGGCATCTTTGCTGACTCGACGAGGCGGCATGTTATCCATAATGGTTTGACGCACGCGAACATCCTGTCGTCCGCTCGCGTTCCTTCTTTGCGGTCAGCCCCGCAGGTGCTTCGGCTCGGCTACATGGGCCGAATCGAGGAAAATAAAGGCATCGAGCTTCTGCTCGATGCCGCTGGTTTACTGGTGCCGGGTTCCTGGCAACTCGTGATCGCTGGTAAGGGCGATACTGCCTACGTAGAACGCCTGCGGGCACAGCATCCATCGTCTGCGATCACCTTCCTTGGCACGAGCGAACTCGAACGGTTCTTCGGGCAAATTGATCTGCTTGTTGTCCCCTCGCTATGGAACGAACCTCTTGGCATGGTGGCCTTCGAAGCCTTTTTCTTCGGTATCCCGGTCGCCGCGGCTCGCAGGGGTGGATTGCCGGAGATTGTCTCCGCCGATACGGGTGTGTTGTTCGACCCGGATTCGCCGCAGGCGCTTGCCACTGCACTGACTGCGCTGCAGTCGGATCCCGCGACGCTAGCAGCACTCGCGCTGGGGGCATCCCGTGCGGCGGCGCGATTCGCGCCTGGAATCATGTGCGATGCTTACCAGACAATATATAGAAGCGAGTTGTCAATTCGACGCGAAACGGTAGTGCCTCTTGTTTGAGTTGTTCGTTCAAGACTCCGTAGTCTTTCTGATCGGTATTGTCGTCAGCATCTGGGTGCTGTGGCGACGTACTCGGTCGTGGCCCGGGCTGCGGCCGTTTGGCCTACTCTATATCGCTGGGACCCATTCGTCATACAACATCCTCGTCAAGCCAATCAACGACTTCAACCTCGTTGTCCCCCGGACGTTCCTGACGCACGCAAAGGTCTCCGGTCCGTTGAGCGTCTTGGATGCGCTGATGGTGTTACTGCTCATCGTCGCGATAGTCCAGGCGCTCTCTGCCGGACGGCAAAGCATTTCCATCCCGCGGGAGTTCAGACTCGTCTTCTTTAAGGATGTATTTCTGGCTGCGATCTCTCTGTTCCTGTTCGTCATGCTGTCGGGCCAGACTGGATCACCTCTCGGCGGCGAGTTAATGTGGTATAGACAACTTTTGTACTACATTATGCTTTTTTATTTTGCAGATCGCTCCCTGCGACGCCACGTTGAACTCGACCTCATTCAGGTGTTCCTGACATTCATGTGGATCGACGTGATCAACCTCCTGTGCGGTTTCATTTCGACGCTTATCTACGGCGACATCGTCTGGCAGCGTTACTTCCTCAACGTGACGATCATCGACCAAGAAAACCCGATGTTGGCGATCATGTATCCGCTGGTCCTGATCTACATGTGGATACGTCGTTCGGCCTTCGATATTCCTCGCACAGCCGTCATTGCATGCGTGCTGATCACTGTCCTCCTGATCGCGAACTTCTACAAGGGCAGCATTGCCTATATTCTGCTGTTCCTGCCGTTCACGGTGTTGTATGCCGTGTTCCATCGGCGCAACAGCTTTCGCCCGCTCGCCGCGTCGCTCGCCATCCTCCCTATGGGGGCGTTGTTCTACTGGATCTTCTTCGTCGCGTTCTCTGCAGCGCCTTTGCAAACCCGTGGGAGTCAGTTCATCGACCTTACGACGTCAATGAGTTCCCTCGGAGGCGTCTACCCCATCGTTGGCATCGGCAACGGCACACTCTACACTCGTAATTTCACAGATGATGACCAAGGCGAGGTCAAGGCGATCGACCTGGAGGAGATCGGCGATAAGGCATCCATCATGCAGTCTCCAGGCGCGCAGATCTACAAGGCGACGGGCTTACCTGGTCTGGCGGTGCATGCCATCGTGCTCCTGCTTGCCGGTGCTGCACTGGTGAAGAAAGCTATTACCGATCATCCTGTAGCGGTGGCGAGCGGCTATATCATCCTTATGCAGTTCGCGCTCAATTTCACGTTTCTCGATCCGACTGGCATGGTCGCATTCCTCGTCGTTAAGCTTTTCATCTTCATGGTGCTTGCCCGACGCGCAAAAAACGCGCAGCGGAAGGAACTCGCTACATGAGTCTGCCCACCATTTACATCAACGGTCGATTTCTCACGCAGAGTCTCACCGGCGTACAGCGCTACGCCTATGAGTTGTTGTTGGCTATGGACTGTCATGTTGGCGCTCGACCTCTGGCCGCACAGGATATCCGCTTCGAGGTACTGACGCCGCCAGACGCCGTACCGCCGCCACTCGCGCATATACCCGTGCGCGTGGTCGGATGCTGTTCCGGCCAAGCCTGGGAGCAGCTAGAGCTCCCACTCCATACGTGGGGAAGTATGTTGTTCAATCCCTGCAACACCGCTCCGCTACTTAAGCGTCAGCGCGTGGTAACACTGCACGATGCTGCAATATTCACGTGGCCTGAGGCCTATTCGCGAACGTTCGCCACCTGGTATCGGTTACTGTTTCGGCAGGTGTGCCGCAGTGTAAGCCACGTTATTACAGTGTCCGAGTTCTCTCGAGCCGAACTCGCGCGAGAATGCGGCCTTCGGGGTGATCGATCTACCGTTATCTACCACGGCTATGAACACATCCTGCGTGTGCCTGCCAACGAGGCGATTCTCGACCGCTTAGGTGTGAGAGCGCGTCGATTTGCGCTTGTGGTTAGCAGTCACAATCCCACCAAGAATTTCGCGGGTTTGGCTAAGGCGCTCAGTCTCCTGCAAGACCCCGACTTTGACGTAGTCGTGGTTGGGGGGGCTAACAGCCGGATATTTTCTTCCAGCGAAGAGGGGTGGCCACCGTTTGTGCGCGTTGCCGGTTACGTTCAAGATGCAGAATTACGGGCGCTCTACGAGGCAACCTCGTGTTTCGTTTATCCGTCCCTCTACGAAGGATTCGGTATCCCTCCCCTCGAAGCACTTGCGTGCGGCGCGCCAGTAATTGCCGCTGATATCGCACCTTTGCGCGAGATTTACTCTGACGCTGTCGCTTACTGTGATCCGACGAGCCCGACTGATATCGCTCGTTCACTTGACGCGGCTATGCATGGCCAATCTCGCAATACGGCAGCCGTCCGACGTTGCCTCGAGTACTTCACCTGGAACCGATGTGCGGACCAGACAATCGAATTCCTGACCCAAGCCTTTAAGACCTATGAAAATTGCAATCGTCCATGAGTGGCTTGTAAATTACGCTGGTTCCGAGCGAGTGCTCGAGCAGATGCTGCTCTGCTGCCCCAGCGCTGACGTTTTCTCGCTGGTAGACTTCGTGCCGGATGCTGAGCGGCACTTCCTTGGAGGGCGCACAGTCAAGACGTCCTTCCTTCAGCGGCTTCCGTTCGCGCGCAAGCACTTCCGGAATTACCTGCCGCTGATGCCTTTGGCCATCGAGCAGTTCGACCTGTCAGGCTATGACGTGGTGATCTCCAGTAGTCACGCCGTCGCAAAGGGCGTAATCACGGGTCCTCACCAGCTTCACTTATGTATGTGCTATTCGCCGGTTCGTTACGCTTGGGACCTCCAGCACCAGTACCTCCAGGAGGCTGGCTTAACACATGGTCTCAAAAGTATGTTTGTACGGTGGCAGTTGCACAAGCTGCGCATCTGGGACCATCGCACATCCAATGGCGTCGATCAGTTCATCGCGATATCTCGATTCATAGCGCAGCGCATCCAGAAGGTCTATCGCCGCGATTCGAAGGTCCTCTATCCGCCGGTCGACACAAACGCTTTTGACCTCCAGGAGAACAAGGAAGACTTCTACCTTACGGCCTCCCGAATGGTGCCTTACAAGCGAATCGACTTGATCGTCGAAGCGTTCTCGGCGATGCCTGAAAAGAAGCTGGTGGTGATTGGAACAGGTTCCGACTTCGAGAAAATTCGCGCTAAGGCCGGGCCCAACGTCAAGTTGATGGGGCACCAGCCGTTCTCGTCGCTTTGCGACCACATGCGCCGTGCAAAGGCCTTCGTCTTTGCCGCTGAAGAGGACTTCGGCATTGCACCGTTGGAAGCCCAGGCCTGCGGCACGCCCGTAATCGCCTTCGGCAAGGGCGGCGCGCTAGAGACCATTGTTGGGCAGGGTGCTCCTACCGCCGCTACGGGAATGTTCTTCTGGGAACAGACTGTCGCATCGCTGACCACGGCGGTCCGGCATTTTGAGCAATTGAGTACTGCCTTCGATCCGCAAGCCTGTCGAGCCAACGCCCAGCGCTTTTCGATCGATGCGTTCCAGCGCAACTTCAAACTCTTCCTTGACGAGCAGATTACTTTGCGTGAAAACGAAAAAAATCGCTTGGCAACGTACACTAATTGTCCTTAGATCGAAAACTATGTCAGCTCAGCTTAAAGACGGAGTCGTAACTGCAAGAACTGCACTAATTTGCGGCGTGAATGGACAAGATGGTGCGTACTTGGCTCGATTTCTATTGGGCAAAGGCTACCGCGTATTTGGGACCTCCCGTGATGCGCAGAGTTCATCGTTTTCTAACCTACACCGGCTCGGCATCCGCGATGCAGTCAAAACACTGTCGCTCATACCCGAAGACTTTCGCAGCGTATTCGCCGCGATGCGCTCGTGCGCGCCGGATGAGATCTATCTACTCGCCGGCCAGTCATCCGTGGGGTTATCGTTCGAGCAACCTTCAGAGACCATTCAGAGCATCACCATCGGCACGTTGAACATGCTGGAAGCTTGTCGCATGTCGGATCGCCCCATCCGCTTGTATCACGCCGGCTCGAGCGAATGCTTTGGCGACACGCGCGGTGAACCTGCCACTGAGCAGACCCCTTTCCATCCGCGCAGTCCTTATGCCGTCGCTAAAGCGTCAGCCTTCTGGTTGGTCGACAATTACCGAGAAGCCTATGGATTGTTTGCCTGCACGGGCATCCTTTTTAATCACGAGTCGCCGTTGCGTCCGGCCCACTTCGTTACTCAGAAGATCGTAAGAGGCGCGGCTGACATTGCTGCTGGTCGTACCACGAGCCTTAAGCTCGGTCGTCTCGACGTCTCTCGCGATTGGGGTTGGGCACCAGAGTATGTTGAGGCGATGTGGCTTATGTTGCAGCAGCCGAAACCGGAAGACTTCGTCATCGCCACGGGTGAGACCAACACGCTGGAGTGCTTCGTTTCCCTCGCTTTCGCCCACTACGGACTCGATTGGCGACAGCATGTTGAACAGTCGATTGAATTCATGCGGCCGACCGATATCGCTATCAGCCGTGCGAGTGCCGATAAGGCCGCGCGGTTAATGGGTTGGAAGGCGGCTAGTAAATTGAAAGACGTCATTGCAAAGATGCTTTTGCCAACTTAAAAATCGCCAATCAAAGGATCATAAAATGATGAAAAGACAAATTTCCCAAATTCTGAAAAGCCTCGGTTATGCTATCTCACGCATCAAGCCGGAGCGTCGGATTCCGAGCTTCTCGGATCTGTGGATGGAAGCTTCGGACGAAGCACGCGAGTTAATGGCACCGTTTCTTGCATCGTCGAAATCTCAGTACGCTCAAGATCTGTTTGTTGTCAAGCAAACGAGGGCGATGACTGGGGGGTTCTTTGTCGAATTCGGTGCTACTGATGGAGTGCGTCTGAGCAATACTTGGCTGCTTGAGAAGAAGCTCGGATGGACAGGCATACTGGCCGAACCCGCCCGAGTCTGGCATACGCAACTGAACAAGAATCGTGATTGTTCGATCGACTACCGTTGCGTCACGGATGCTTCTGGCCAATTCATTGAGTTTCTGGAAACAGGTGATGCCACAGATCAGTACGGAGCATCTTCGCCAGAGCTGTCGTCGATGGCCAAGTACGCTGACTCCGGCGACTGGGCATCGAACATCCGCTTGAAGAACTCGGTTTCCTACGAAGTCCAGACGGTGAGCCTAACCGATCTTCTCAACCACTACGCGGCACCGCCTATCATCGACTACATGTCGATTGATACTGAAGGAAGCGAAATGCTAATCCTTCAGGCCTTCGACTTCAGCCAGCGACTGATCCGTGTAATTACTGTCGAGCACAATCACGATGTGAGCAATCGACAGGCACTCTACGACCTACTCACCGCCAATGGCTATATCCGAGTTTATATGGATATCTCTGGCGCAGACGATTGGTACGTTCACCAGTCGGCCGGTTGAAGGAAACCCGTCTAACAGCTTGCACTAGCATTCATGCGAATTGAAATGCTCGCTATATGCGAGGTGGTTGACGTGGCTGTGGACTTGCGTAAGTCTTCGTCTTCTTTCCTCCAATGGCTGGCGCAACGTTGAGCGGCGACAACCACCGCGAACTATGAATGCCATTGGGCTTTGCCGGTGGCATCGTGGTGACCAACAAGCGGGCGCAGTCTTTGTACAAGACCACAGATACTGTTTGGCATTCCCCCAAAACCCTAGACACTTTTCATACCGCAGACTGACGCTGCCGCGCGAACTCTTGTAGGCTAAGCTGTTTGAAATGATTGTGGCGACGCACTCGATTGTAGAAACCCTCGATGTAATCGAATATTTCTGATTTGGCCTCTGTCCTCGTTGAGTAAATTCGCTTTTTGATTCGCTCGCTCTTCAAACTGCTGAAGCACGACTTTGCTACCGCGTTATCCCAGCAGTTACTCCTGTTACTCATGCTCGGGCTCAACCGGTTGTCTTTGCAACAGCGATTGAACTCGTCACTGTCAAATTGACGCCCTGGTCCGTATAAATGATCACCGAGTCCTTTGGCCTTCTACGCCAAACCGCCATCGTCAGGGCGTCCAGTATCAAGCTCGTCTGCATGCGTGATCCCATGCTCCAGCCAACTACTGAACGCGAGTGGCTGCCTTGCTGGCCCAAGCCAGCGCTGCTTAAACAGTAAAAGCGATATTAAATTGCTGTTTTTTAATTAGTCCATTATGAAATTAAACGCGTCTATTTTCAAAGCCTACGACATTCGCGGTGTGGTGCCCTCTACTCTGAACGAGCAAGTGGCCGAGGGCCTGGGCTGTGCCTTCGGCACGGTGGCCATGGCGCAAGGGCAAAGCACCGTGGCCGTGGGCCGCGATGGACGCTTGAGTGGGCCTGCTCTTTCGGGTGCCCTGATGCGTGGCCTGGTGGCAGCCGGGGTGCGTGTGATCGATGTGGGCGTGTGCACCACGCCCATGCTCTACTTTGCTGCCAGCACCTTGTGCGCCAGCGGCATTCAGGTCACCGGCAGCCACAACCCCAAGGATTACAACGGTTTCAAGATGGTGATGGACGGTCGCGCCATTTACGGCAGCGACATTCAGAAGCTGCGCGAGATCATGGAGACGGAAACCTGGGTCTTGAAAGAAGGTGGGAGTATCGAGGCAACCGATGTGCTGGCCGACTATACCCAGCGCATTGTGGGCGACGTCAAACTCAGCCGACCGATGAAGATTGTGGTGGACTCGGGCAACGGCATTGCCGGAGCGTCGGCGCCGGGTATTTTCCGGGCACTGGGTTGCGAAGTGATTGAAC